>Ga0265316_10000259_pt1 | contig 60307 bp, 46 predicted proteins | sample 4522metaG_FD_202092 | JGI IMG/M metagenome (GOLD analysis project Ga0265316, IMG submission 202092) | Rhizosphere microbial communities from Carex aquatilis grown in University of Washington, Seatle, WA, United States - 4-5-22 metaG | ecosystem: Host-associated > Plants > Roots > Rhizosphere >... | reverse complement strand
GCGTGGGTGAGCCAGACGCAAGCGGAAGATGGATGGCCCAGCTTCAGGCTTAGCGACTTCGAACGCCTGAAAGCGGAATTCGGCGTCGACTGGGTGCTGGTGAAGAACGCGCAGGCGACTGGATTGAACTGCCCATGGCAAAACGAGCAGCTATCAGTCTGCAGAATTCCATGAGGCAAGTGCGGGAGGGGCGCCGGCGCTACCCAATGTGAGACACGGCCATTGCAGGTTGCGGCTACATCCGCGAGAATAAGGAAGTCACCATTCTCCTGCTCGGGCACCGAACATGCTTAACCTTACTCAGCGACTGATTCTTGGCTGCGTGCTGCTCGCCTGCCTAACGGTGGGACTGGTCGCGATCGTCCATAAAGCGCTGGCGACAAACGGACAGCTTCATCTGGGCTACGCGATCGCTGTGGCCGCATCGCTGATTGCGGCAGCGACCATTTACTTTGTGCTAAAGCCCATCGACACGCTGGCCGGGGATGCGCACCGCATAGCACAAGGGAATCTTGAACACCGCGTGGAGTGGGCCAGCCGAGACAGCTTTGGCGTAATCGCCGGCGAACTGAGCCGGATTGCGGTGCGGCTTCGCGACGTGCGCGATACCGAGGCCGGCCGTCGGCAGATGGAGTTCCAGCTCTCTGACGCGGTGTTGCAATCGATCTTCGAGCCCATTATCGTGACCGACGGCAAGGGCCACGTGTTGAAGCTGAACCAGTCGGCGCAAGAGTTGCTGGGCGAAGCAGCCAGCGATCGCATGGCACTTGCGAATACGCCCGGGGGCGAGAAGATTCTGAGCGCCATCCAGGACGCAGTATCGATGCAAAAGGCGGTGGCAGCGGAGGGCGAAGCGTCGATGCTGCCGATGCGGATCGGCGACCAGTCGCGAAGCTACCGGCTACGCACCACGCCGATGCGCGATTCGGAGGGCAGACTGCTGGGCGCAGTGACGACGCTTGAGGATGTGACCAGCCTGCAAGACACAGACCGCTTCAAGACGCAGTTCATCGCGGTCGCCAGCCGCAAGCTGCGCGATCCGTTGCTGCAATTGCGGCGCGGGCTGTACGCGCTGGCCCAGGGATTCAGCGGAGAGATGACCAGCCTTCAGACCGAGCTGGTGGCACAGGCAAGCAAAGAGGCCGAGACCCTGGACGATCTGATGGCCGACCTGATTGGGGTTGCCGAACTGGACACAGGCAAGCGCGAGTTGAAGCCGGAGCGATTGCGGCCGTTGCAGGTGCTGAATGAAGCGCGCGACCGTTTCTGCGACGAGGCTGCGCGGAAGCACATCAGGGTGGACGTGAGCGCCTATGCTGACCTGGCAGTCATTGAAGCCGATCGGCGCGCAATACGGTCGATTCTGGATAACCTGCTGTCGAACGCCCTGCGTTACACGCCTGAGGATGGCGAGATCCTGCTGGCGGCTGAGGAGATCAAGAGCTTTGTGCAATTCAGCGTGCGCGACACGGGACGCGGTATCGAGGCGGATCGGCTGAGCTCCATCTTCGACCGGTTCAACACATTCTCTGAAGAAGGTACGGGGCTCGGACTGTCGCTTGTTCGGCGGCTGGTGGAGTCGCTCGGCGGCCAGATTGCCGTGGAGAGCCGCCTGGGCCACGGAGCGACATTCCGATTCACGATTCCAGTTGCAATTGCGCGGGAAGTACAACATCCCGTCGAGGTGGGCTGAGCGATGGCCGAGATCGTCCTTGAGAGCAAGCCGGAACCCGCCAAGCTGCGCATCTACCTGGGCGCCGCGCCCGGTGTGGGCAAAACCTACCAAATGCTGAACGATGCCTACCTGATGCGGACGCAGGGCGGCAAAGATATCGTGATCGGACTGGTTGAGACTCACGGACGGAAGGAGACCCAGGAACAGATCCGGGACCTCGAGATCATTCCGCAAAAGGTGATTCCCTATCGCGGAGTGAACCTGAAAGAGATGGATGTGGATGCGATCATCGCGAGGCATCCGCAGACGGTGGTGGTGGACGAGCTGGCGCACACCAACGTTCCGGGAAGCAAGAACCGCAAGCGGTACGAAGATGTGGTGGAGCTGCTCGACGCCGGCATCAATGTAATGACAGCGGTGAACATCCAGCATCTTGAGACGCTGAATGACGCCGTCAACCGCTCGGCCAATACGACGATCCGCGAGACCGTTCCAGACAGCTTTGTGAAGCGCGCCGACGAAGTGGTGAACGTGGACCTGACCGTGGAGGAACTGCGGAACCGGCTTCGGGGCGGCAAAATCTACGCTCCGGAAAAGGTTGAGCAGTCACTGGCGAACTTCTTCCGCAAGGGCAACTTGAACCTGCTGCGCGAGCTGGCGCTGCGGACTACGGCTGAGCAGGTGAGCAGCCGCGCATCGGAGTACCGGCGCACCCAGGGACTTGAGCAGGCGCCGATTCCAGAAAAGGTAATGGTTTGCCTGAGCACGCGGCCGGGTACGGAACGGCTGCTGCGCATCGGGGCAAGAATCGCCGGACGCCTGGCGACCAATTGGTATGCCGTCTATGTGACGCCGCCGGACGACAAGGGCCACAGCGATCCCGAGGCCTTCCATCGACTGGAAGAATACATGCGCATGGCGAGGGACCTTGGCGCCAAGGTGGTTCAGCTCACGGACCGCAAGGTGGCCGACGCGCTGATCCGGTTTGCGCAGCAGGAGAACATCTCGCACGTGGTGTTCGGGCAGTCGGCGCGGTCGCGGTTCGACATTCTGCTGCGCGGGTCGGTGCTGAACCGATTTCTGTCAGAAGTGCGCGATGTGACGGTGCAGGTTGTTCCGATGCAGAAGCCGCTGCGACGGCAGTAAGACAGAGATCAGAGAATAGAGAATAGAGAACAGAGATTAGAGATCAGGGATCAGGTTGCAGCCTTCAGCTCTGTTTGCGACGAGCGAAACGAAGCATTCCGCAAGAATAATCGAACGAAAAATCGGCTTTTTGCTGTTTGCGATTCGCTCGCATTTTTTCGCTCGATTTGCTGCGAGCGAAACGAAAAAACTCCGCCGAAAACAAAAACTCAAAAGCAAAACTGTGAAACTGTGGACAGAAGTTGTTGATTCTAAAGGCTCCACAGTTTCACAGAACAGGTGGGGGGGGTGGGTCTGGATGTATGGGGGGGTGGGGTCTGCGGAGGAGGGGGGTGGGTAGAAACGGGGACTACGGGACTGAGGGACTTCAAGACCAGAAAAGCAGGGAACAAGGGAACAAGGGAGCGGAAAGGCAGCGGAGTCGGCGGAGCTAGCGGGGTTAGCGGCGCTGGGAAAAAAGCCGACTGTGGGATTCCGGCGGCTTCGGGCTGCGGGACTTTGGGACTTCGGGACTGCGGGACTGAGGGAACGGAAGAACGGAAAGCAGTCTTCAGGTTTTAGCTCCCGGCTTTCAGCTCCCGGTGTTGGGACACCGGCTTTGCTTGCTCCCTCGCTCGCTTGCTTCCTTGTTCCCCTGGTCCCTGTCCTGATCATGGAATGAGTATGCGCCTAACGAGGGAAATGATCGGCAGACTTGACAGGGATCAGGGATCAAGGGTCAGGGATCAGAAAAGGAACAAGTTAGGGGCGAGGTGGAGGGCTTTCGGGGCGGCTGGGGGCTTGACAGAAGAAGATAGGGGTCAGGGATCAGGTGTCAGGGGTCAGAGCGGGAACGTCCCGTCTGTCCCCAGGTTTTGGGTTTTGGGTTTTGTCCCCAGGTTTTCCAGGTTTTCGCATTCAATACGGTTTTAGATACCCGCCTCCCTGAAGAGAGTATGTGAGACCGCCGAGGCCCGGATTTTGCGCGTTGGAATACGAAATCGTCTGGCCGTTGCCGGTAATGTTCAAAACATTGCTTCCGTTGATTCCCCCCGGATCGCTGAAAGTCTGCACCTTGAAGCTCTCGTGAATTGTCCACAAACTGGAGGCATCCAATGTGACGCTTCCACCGCCGAGGAAATCGCCGTTGAGGCTGCTTCCATTCTTGAGCGTAAGGGTGGAATCTGCCGAGCCGGTAATGATGCCTTGCATCTTCTGATTGTCGAGGGTCAATTGCACGGTCGGTGTGATAGTTGAAGGAGTGATGTCCCAGTTATCCTGCGGCGTGATGGTCGATTTGGAAAAGTCCACTTGGGACAAAGTAATATTGACCGTCTGACTGCCGGTGAAGTCGAATAGCGGAGCCACTGCAGAGATCGATCCACCTGTGATATGAAGTACAGAGGTTGTGGGTGTTCCGCTGGCCGGTCCGGCGAAAGCAATCGTGCCATAGGTGCCTGCCGTGAGCGAAGTGTCTTGCAGAACCGCAGTTCCGCCGTTCAGAATTGCCAACAATACGCCGTCTGAAGTCGCCTGAGAGTTGGCGATGTTGATCTGCCCATTGTTGCCTGCGCCCAGGGTAGCCCCAGAGAGGGTCGAAGCAATCGTGGCATTCGCAATGTTCAGCGTTGCGCCAGAACCAGAAGCGAATGCGCCATAGTTCGCAGAGGATACCGTAATTGAGGGCGTGCCCTGCACATTGATCGCCGCTCCTGAAGCGGTCGATGCGCTATCTCCATAGGCGAGTACGCCAGCGTCAATTCCGCTGGGATCAGCGCCATAGGCAATTGAACCAACGCTGCCGGTAAAGGTATCTGCACCGCTCTTGGTGATCACGGGGGAATCCAGCGTCAATGTCGTGCCGCTGTTTTGCGCGCATACTGCGGACTGATCTGCCACGGCGCTGGCGAAGTTTGTTTGATTCGGCGCCGCGCCGCCGCTTGAAAGAGCATAGACGGAGGAGCCCAGGCCGCAACTATTCGCAGAAGGAGGTGCGGTTACTGTAACCTGCGCCGACGCCGAACTGGCAGCATACGTCCCGTCACTGATGTATGTCGCGGAATAAGTTCGGATTCCAGGATAGGGAGGCTTTACCGTGATTGTCACCGTACCGCTTTGCAGGGAGCCTGTACCGAGCTTAGTGGGCACGTCATACGTGGCTGTGTTCCCGGTAACGTCGTCGATCCGGACGGTTTCGGAAGTCGTAGTCGGTGCGGGCGTGACCGTGATTGCAAATTGAACGGCTTGCCCTTGCACGAGCGGTCCTGTAGGTGTCGTAAGCGCCAAGGTTGTCGTGATTGGTTGCGATGGTGATACGGGACCACAGGTTGAACAACTGGAGACACTCCCGCCGCTGCCGCAACCCGACAGCAGAGCCGCGAGCAAGGAAGGTGCCGCCATAGATGAAATTCGGGACAAATGTGAGATCCGCAGTCCAATAGTTCTTTTGAAGAAATATGGCATCAGCCTTCCTTACAGAGCAACGACAAACTCTCTGTCGATTTGCTCACTCTTGCGACTAAATTCATTGGTGTGCCGAGTATCCGCTCAACTTTGTTGATGATTACTCTCCAGAACCGGCCTTCATTCGTGCTCTCTCCTCGGCCGCACGCTCAATTGCCTTTCGGTCAACGTCAGACATTGCCTGACGCGCACACTCCATCAATTCATCTGAGGCTTCCCCGGTTGCTTCATACTTCGCACCAGAGGCATGGGTTGCTGTGACCATGAATACCCCTGCAGATACTTCGTCGATCTCGATTTCCCAATTAGTTTCATTCATCGAAAAGCCCTCAGGGATTTCCCTGCGCTTTTTTGGCAGAAGCTTGAACTCGGTCCAATATAGGCCTCCGCCTGGATGTGCATAGTCCTCGACAACGACATACGTTCCTTGCCTGATTTCGTGGACGACATATCGGTCGCCGGGCGTCAATCGCTCGGTGGCAGGAGCCATGATATCGGCCGCCAATCCCTTCTCCGAAGGGCTGTAAATGACACAGTCACCCTTCTTAAAGGGGCAGGTGTTCTGCGATGGATTCATGGTGTCAGTCTTTCCCTCCTATTACGTCGTTTCAGCATGCTCAGCCTCCCCTAATAAAATATTTGTAGATGAGGAATGCAAAGCCCACCGCATACAAGAGTGAAAGCAAAATCCAAAAACCCGATTTTGTCCAACCCTGTACCGCCTTACTATCTGACGTTCCGAGAGAACTGGCCAATCCCCCGCTCATGAATTGCCAGATAAAAGTCCCAATCGGAGGGACCAGAAGAACCCACAATAAATCGGTTAGAAGATGAGAACCTGACTTCAATGAAGCACCCCCAGGCCGCAGCCAATCAAGGATCCAAAATAGGTGAGGGCATCATAGCCCAGCTTCAATTCTCCCACTCCGGTCGCGTATTCTCCCGCTTCGAGCCCCGCTGTCGCCGTCGTCCCGGCAAGATCGGTCAACTCACCGCCTGCATTGAGCCCTTTGCTAACAGTCCCGAATATGGAATTCGTGGCCACATCGGCCGGTGCACTAGCCCATGGAGTGCCTTCGAGTGTCTTGCCGACTCTCATGGCCATTTTTTGTGCTGCCGGGCCAAAACCTTGGGTTGGGCCAGCGACAACACCTTGACCCATATTGTAAAAAACACTGTGCGCCTCCTTGCCAGATCCGCTATGGCCAGTAGCGATGCTCTGGACCAGATCCGTTGCTCCGCTAAACGTCTTCCCGAAAGCTGAGGACAGACGGGATGTTCCCAGGACCCAAAGCCAAAGCCGCTACGGCTCGAAAGCAATCTTTCGTTGCCTTTCGTCCTTAACCCACCTGCACCCTATTCCTTGTCTTATTCGCAGAAGACGCGGACTTTGGCTTTTTCTTCCTTGGCGTCGACGTCGACTGTGAGGTCTCCGAGGTGGTCGATCAGCTCCTCGAGATTCTCCGGTTTGATCTGCGAGAGCGTAAGCGGAACACCGTGCTTGCTCAGAGTCTCGTCCAACTGATCGTGGGCTTGCTGAGGAATGAGGCTGGCGAGGCGGACACCGGCGCGAAGAAGCTGCATGGGGACGCGAACGTTCACAGTCGTGGGACCGTTTTTCTCGGTGGACTCGACCAGGACACGGAGATACTTGGCGTGAGTCTTGACGGTTGTACTCGAATCGTTTGCGGACCAACCTTTGGAGCCGGCGATGTTGCCGGTAAAGTTGGCGGTTGCGACCGGCTCCGGCTCAAGCGCGGCGAGCAAGCGGTCGGCCTCGTCCGCGGTGATTTTGCCGGCGGCTAACATTTCCAGGATCTGACGGCGATTTTCGTTCATGTTGGTTCTCCTGAGAGTGAATGAGTGAAAGAGTGAAGCGAAGCCTAGGGCTACATGATGCGGACCAGGACTTTGCTGCCGTTTGATGTGACTCGTACATCTGTGCCGCGCAGGCTGGAGAGGATGTCCCAGAAGATGCGGACGACGCGCAATGGGCCGACGCCGTTCGCAATGCTGATGGCGCAGACAACGATAAAGAGGACCGGTGAAAGAAGGAGCAGGAGCAGCGCCAGCGGGATCCAGAGAAGGATGAGCGGAATCCAGAGCCGCGGCATACGGAAGTGCGGGTTCTGGATTTCAAGGACGGCGATGTTGGGTATCATTTGAGAGCCTCGAGTGCGCGGATGGCGTCGGCAGCCGAGATCTCGCCGCTGTTCAACTGATCTAGAACTTCAGTGCGCGTCGCGGATGGATTGGTCTCGACGAATTCAAGCTGGCTGGAGATGCGGTTGAGGCGCGCCTTGATGGTGGGGTAGCTGACGCCGAAGGTCTGCTCCATGTCCTTGATGGTGCCGTGGGAGCGGAGGAAGGCGACGACGAAGACCTGATCTTCAAGGGAGAGGCGGGCGAGGTCGGGCAGGGTGAACTGGCCTTCGACGGCGATTTGCTTCTCCGGGATTCGGACTCGCTCAATGATGATAGGAGTGCCTTGGGCGATGCGGAGCAGGTCTTGCCAGTCGAAAGCAACTTGAGGGGCGGGTTTGGGGTCGGTGGGCATGAAATGAAGCGGTTCTTCCGAACGCTGGAATGACAATAATCAATATTGTTAAGTTTGTCAATACAGATTATTAAGATCATTTATATTCAGTTGGACTATATCTAAATTTCATCATTTCCGAGGTGTTAACGCATGCGTTAACAGGGTATTAATCGATTGGTTAACAGGCAAGTTATTCATTCTGCTCGATGAGGCCTCTGAATGGCCCGAATTTGAACCAGAAATGAGGCAATTTTTCGAAAATTTTTCCGCCCGAAGGATTGAGGGACCTGCGCCGGGAGTGGAACAGGCGGGGACTCGGCTTCCCTGCCCTGGTTTGTGCGCGGATGAGGTGATTCGATCCATAGAAACATTGTGCGCCGAATCGTGGAAATCATCGGCAAACTTGGGGAAGAATATTTGATGAGTGTTTTCAGGGGGTTAGGGGGCTGGACGGGTGTTGAGGGGTTGACATGAATGGGGGGGTACGGACCGGGCCCAAGGGACACGAGTGAGGGTGCGACGATTTCAGGGGCCTGAAGGCCCCAGTTCCTTCCGGTGATTTTGTTGAAGGAATTGTCGTGAGCTTCGAGCGCGGCAGTGCGCCGTCCCTACTGGACTCTGACACGTCTGAGACGACGCGTTCCCCACGCTGAAGCGCGGGGCTAACATTCCCTGCGCCTACGGCGCGGAAAGGGAAACGAACGATTTGGGTTCTTGCGACCCCAATCTTTGTTGGAGGTCGGGAACGGAACGTGAGGAGGATTTGCGTTTGTGCTACCCCACCCTAGCGAAGCTAGGATGGGGCACCCCCCTGATTCGTGATGGGTCGGGAGCGCGAGAAGCAAACACAGATCCCTCGCTTCGCTCGGGATGACACCGCGTTAGAGAGCGGAGGGGTACGGTTACGGGACGGTGAAGGGGCGGGGGCCGTCGGCGGGAAAGAGGCCTGTGGGAGCGGCGACTGCGGAAGGCTGCTCGCGGAAAGTGTAGCGGACGAAGAATCCCACCGAGGCGTAGGAGTAGTTGCGCGAGTTGTTGGCGGCGAAGTATGCGCCGGCGAACCAGTGCGTGTGAATTTGATAGGCGGCTTGCGAGCGGAGGTCGTAGTTGGGGCGGACGCTGGTGACGTTGGGAAGCATGGGATTGTTCTGGCTGGTTTCAAGAGGCTTGTCGCCGGCCAGAGACCAGAGCGGAGTGGAATCCTCCTGAAAGGCTTGCACGCCGAGCGCGCCGTTGATGTTGTAGTGCCAGCGCGTGCCGTAGTGGCCTTGCCAGCTGAGTGGAACATTGGCGAGGAAGTAGGCCTGCGGGCTGAAGTAACCGCCCATGCCGTGCGTGAATGCGTTCTGATTGTTGGCGTAGTGCATGCCGAAGAAGTTGGCGCCGAGAGTGAGGTTGCCGAACTCGGGCGAGGCCATGACGCGCCAGTATGCGCCGCCTGTGCCGTCAACGCGGGTATTGGAGCGCGTGTGGTAGCCGGTGAGGTATTGGCCGCTGCCGGAGAAGTAAAAGCCGGATTCATCATCACCGCGGGCGAACTGGACGGTGCCCTGGTTGGCGACGACTCCGCCCCAGATTTGCCCCTGCGTGGAGAGCGTGTTGCCGGCAGGATCGCGCAGGCCAGCGTAGGAGAGTTGCGAGTCTTTTTCGGAATCGCGCACGAGGTTGATGGTGACGGGACCGCCGCCTGGGTTCCATTGAAAACGCCCGGTGACGGTGGAGACGAGGAAGTCAAAGGGCGTGGAGCCGCCGGCAATGGTGAGGTGCGGGAAGCTGAGTTGCAATTCGCCACCGAGGCCGAAGGAGTTTTGCTGGGCGGGGGGAATGAGCGCGCTGATGGTGGGCGAGGTGCAGGGCGTAGAGTTCTGGCCGGCGGTGTAGGTGCCGATGGGCTCGGGTATGGCGATGAGGCAGGTTGCGCCGGATTGGGATTCGAGGACCGATGTGGTGGCGGTGCCCTCGGCCTGGCCGGAATCGAGAAAGACGGGGCGGGCGATGGCGGTGATGCGCGCGTGAATGCCAAGCGGCGCCGAGGCCTCGAAGGGCGACTCGATTGCGGCGAGCTGCGCGTAGCCGCGAGCGCCGCTGCGATAGTTGAGCAGCGAAGTGCCGCCGAGCCAGCCCGAGTAACCGCTCTCGATGGCCTGGAGTTGTTGCTCTGCCAGATCGCGCGGGCTGGGCGGAGCGGCCTGACGCTGAATGCGAATCCAGGGACCGCGGAGTGGCGGAGGATTCTGCTGCTGAAGACCTTCGTCGGGCGCGCCGGACGATTCGGATTGGTTTGGTTGCGATTCGGATTCGGCGGTGGCGGTGGATTGCGGCGGGGTTTGGGGCGCAGCGCCGAGGGGAGCGTTGCCGAGAGTTTGCGTGGGCGGCTCGGTTTGAGCAGCGGGCTGGGCAGCGGGTTTGCGAGGGCGCTTGTGGCGCTTGCCGTTCGGCTCGACTGTCAGGATGGGCGCGACTTTTGCTGTGGGTTTGGCGGGCGGGCAAACGGGCACGGTGGTCTGGCAGGCGGATGAAGGAGCGGGCGAAGTTGGCTGCGATGTTTGGGGGGCGGGTTGCAGCGACGGCGGCGCAGGTTGCCGTTGCTGCGGCGCTGAATAGGCGCCGGAAGCCGCGTCCTGCGCGGAGGGCGTGTTTTGCGCGACGTTGTAAACGCCGTGATCGGAGTGAGGAGAGGAGTTCGGCGCGGCGGCGGGCGGCGATGCATTGGCTTGCGCGGGCGTCAAGTCGGACGAGGTGGATGCGGCGGCTGGAGCGATGGGCGGCGTGGTGGCCGTGTTGTTCTGCGCGGGCGGCGCATTAGGTAGAGTGACTGGCGACACTGCGTTGGGAATCGAGTGAATGAGTGGGACGGAACCTTGAGTTGGCTGGTTGCTGCTTTCGTTGGCGAAGCGGGCCTGGGCCTCAGCGGCGAGAACGTTCGTAGGCTCAGAGCTGATGCGGAGATCGTCGGGCGGTGAAGTGGGTGCGGGCGCGGACGCGTCCGACGTTGTCCGAGTCGAGGCGGTGATTCCGGTCTCTATATCGGCATCGGTTCGAGCGGCGGTGTTGATGGGTTGTTCAGACGATGAAGATGTGTTGCGGGCGGTGCGTGGCGAGACAAAAACCGGCGGAGTGGGCGACTGACTTCCCTGCTCCGCCGATTCATCGGGCGATGGATTCATTGCTGCGAATGGGAGTGGCAGCGGATTGTTGGAGGGCGCGGTTCCGGTTGTGTTCGAGGCGTCGGGCAGCGGAGGAAGTGCGGCCTGCGGTGAAAGAGACTTGTAGGAAGGCAGAGGCGCGAGCTGGTCTGGTGTTGGCGCGGCATTCAGCCCCGGATCCAGGTTTGGATCGAGGAGGCGCTTGATGTCATTGGAGTTTGTGGCGGGCGACGGGGCGAGGAGATTTGTAGAGCCATTTTGAAAACCGTTTGCAGCAGAGCCGGGAGGAGCGGCGGCGATGGCGGCGCGCCAGAATTCCGCGGCACGTTGCTTGTTGCCGCGGGCCTGCTCAAAGCGGGCGGCGAGCGAGAGGACATTGGGATCGGAGGGAAAGCGATCGAGCGCGGCGCGCAGCCAGATCTCGGCCTGGGCCATGTCTCTGGCGGAGATCGCGGACCAGATGGCTCCCTGAAAATCACCCGTTGCAGCCTGGTTCATGGGGAGGGATTTATAGAGGGCAAGCGCGTCTTGAACACGGCCAATGCGAGCGCAGGCCCCGGCGAGGGCGAAGCGAACGTCGAGGTTGGCAGGGTAAGTTTGCGCGGCGGCTTCGAGAATCTGGACGGCGTGAAGAGATTGGCCGGCGGCGAGATCCTGATTGGCGCGGCGGATGGCCCAGTTGGCCCAGAGGCTTTCGAGTTGCAGGCGCTGATCGGAGGCGAGGTCAGTGCGCGCGTCGAGTGCAGTGAGCACGGGATAGAGCACGGCGTCGCTATGAAGGTTGTAAAGCAGCCAGGCGTGCTGGATTTCAAGAGCGGCTGGCAGCGCCGCGCGGTGGAGGAGATAGAAAGTTTCGACGCGATGAACGTAGGCGTTGGCGTGAGGCACGTCGCCGACCGCCACATAGAGGCTCGCGATGGCCTGCACCCACTCGACGTCGGCTTCGAGTAGGCGGCGCGGCTCGGCCGGGATCTTGTTGAGCTCTCCGAGAGCCTCAGCATTGCGATTGGCGGCCATGAGCGAGAAGACGAGTCCCTTCCATGCGTCGGAGGCGAGCGAGTGCGGAGGGTTGAGCGTGAGATCGGGGTCGGCGGAGGATTGCGCGGCGGAGACGGGGATGAAGTCGCTGCGGATGGAGGAACGCCAGGGCGCAGTGCGAGTGAGATTGAATGCGGCGGGAACGAATTGCAATGATGTGGGACCGCGATCATAGAACGATTGCGGGGTAGGCGGTGGCGGCAGGTCGTGGGAGTCGGGCTGAGTGTTGACCTGCGATGGAGATTGTGAGGCGGGGTACGCTTGCGGATGCACGACGGGCGCGCCGCCTTCATCGGGATCGGGGCCGTAAGCAGGAAGAGGCGGAAGCTTGGTGGTCTTGTCGAAGGGTGCGTAGTCAGGGTCGAGAAGGTGCTGAAGATCGGCGGCGGTGACGGCGCGATGCTGCTGGAGATCTGTGTCGGGATAGTCAAGCACGTAGGCGAGACGATCGACGGGCGTAACGGCGGGCATGGCGGCGATAGACGCGCGATAGTAGTCGGCGGCCCGCTCGTTGTTTCCGCGAGCCTGCTCGTAGCGCGCGGCGAGAGAGAGAATGGCGGGATCGCGCGGGAAACGATCGAGGGCCTGGCGCAGCCAGACCTCGGCTTGATTTTTGTCGTTGGCGGCGAGGGCCGCGCCGACTGCGCCTTCGAAGTCGCCGGCGGAGGCGTCCTGCATGGAGATGGTTCTGTAGATGGCGAGAGCTTCTTTAGCGCGGCCAACGCGAGCGTAGCCTCCTGCAACGGCCTTGGTGACGGTGAGATTGTTGGGGAAGGCTTGCGATGCAGCGTCGAGAATGTCGACGGCGCGGCGCGGGTTGCCATTTTCAATTGCGTCGGCGGCGCGGCGCACGCTCCACTCGGCCCAGATGTTCTGGACGGTCTGTCGTTGAGTGAGGGTCAGATCGGAGCGGCCGCCAATGCGCATGAGCGCAGCATAGAGTGCACGGTCGTTTCCGATGTTGTAGAGCAGCCACGCATTTTGAATGTCGATGGCGGGCGGCGGTTGTTGCCTGGTTTTGGCGTAGTACGCGAACACGCGATCCATGTAGCCGACGGCAGTGTTGATGTCGCCAGTGACGGCGTACAGGCCGGCTTCGGTCTGGACAAATTCGATGTCGGATTCAAGCTGGGTACGAACGGGCGCGGGGATTTGTGCAAGTTGCTGAAGCGCCTGCGAATTGCGATTGGTGGCGGCGAGCGTGGAGATGAGGCCTTTCCATCCTGCGGCGTTGTCAGGATGCGTGGCCAGGACCTGCTGATAAATGGTGAAGGCTCGGTCAGTATCGTTGCGCTGAAGGTCGATGGCGGCCAGTTGCAATTCGAGAGCGATGGACGGTTGATGACCGGCGGCGAGTTGAAGTTTTTCCGCGCGCTCGAGCATGCCCTGTGCGACGTCAAGTTGATTCGCCTGCTGATAAATTGCGCCGAGCTCGGCAAGAAAGCCGGCATCGCCAAGCGTGGTTTCGTAGGTGGCCGCGGGGATGCGCTGCACGTCGCCAACGGCTTGCGTGTCCTGACCCAGCTCGTGACGGGCGCTGACGAGGCCCATCCAGGCGGAGACGTTGGCTGGGTCGGTGATGACGACCTGCTCATAGAGCGCGATGGCCTGCGGGAAACGTTTGGCCTCCATGAGAATGCCGGCGTACTGGAGCTTGGTGTCATCTTTGAGCGTGCTGCCATTGCCGGGAAACGGCAGGGCGAGGGCGAGCGAGAGGGTGCGCTCTGCGTCGGCGGCGCGCCCTCCAGCCTGATAAATTGCGGCGAGAGTGCGGAGGTATTCCGGATCTTTCTCGAGAACGACGCGGACGCTGGGCGGAAATTGCGCGGCGACGGCGAGAGCCTGATCGTTTTGGTCGGCGCGCGCGTTGGCGAGGAACAAACCGCGCCACCCGTCGTATGAGGTGGGCTGCACTTTGACAAGAAGTTCGTAGACGCTGGCGGCGGTCGTGTATTGCTGCTCCTTGATGTAGAGGCCGGCGAGGCCGTTGAGGGCAGGTGTGCTGCGGGGATCGATGGCGAGCGCGGCTCGGAATTTTTGGCCGGCGACGTCGAGTTGATTCTGACTGAAAGCCTGCGTTGCTTCGCTCATGATGAGCCAGAAGCGCGAGTTGGCCAGCGCGTCTTCAACGATTTTTGCTTTGTATCCGTTTTGCTCGGCCTGGGTGAAGTACGTGATCGCGGAGGCGAAGTCCTGCTGGCGCATGCGCAGGAAGCCCATTCCTGCGGCGGCGCGACTGTTGGTTGGATCTTTCTGGAGGAGCGTGGTGAAGAGCTGGTTGGCCTCTTCGAGGTGGCCCGCGTTCAAAGCCGCGAAAGCTGCAAGTTCGGCGGGAGTACGCGCGATGCCGGAGTTCATCTGCGCGAGCTTCTTCTGGTTTTGGTTGAGAGCTGCGGCAAGTTCGGTGTCTTGCGGGTGCGACTTGAGATATTCGCGGAGCTCGGCGGTAGAAGCGGGATTCGCTGAGTCCCAGATGAGCGCCTGGCGCAGTGCGGACTGCGCGTTGGAATCGTTGGGATGGGCTTGCAGAATGCGAATGCCCTCGGCGCGAGTGTGCTGGTCGTAGGTGAGCATGACGCCGAGTGCGATGGCGTAGCGCGGGTCGGAGGAATTACGAGCGACGAGAGCGCGCATACCGGCGACGGCTTGCTGCTTTCCGCCGGTGGCGCCGTAGAGAGTCTGGTAGTACGCGAGCGCGATGTCGCCGTCGGGAGGCTGATCGTTATAAAGCTGGCGATAGATGCGCATGGCATCGTCATTGCGGCCCTGGCGAGTGAGTTCGCCTGCTTGCCTGAGCTGTTCGTTCTCTTTGCTCGAGCTCGACATGGACTGAATGCGGGCGATGTCGGGATCGTTGGCACTGATGGCGCGCAGTCGATCGAGGGTTTGATTGGCGAGCGCGTCGGAGCCAATGAGCTTGTAGTCTTTGGCGAGACCCGCCAGAGCGTCGGTGTTTTGAGGATCGGAAAGAAGAATCTGCTGCCAGAGCTGGATGGCCATGTCGGGCCGTCCGCGTGACTCAAGGGCGCGAGCTTTTTCGGCGATGCTGGCGCGAGTGGATTCAGCAGAGGTGGCAGCGGTAGAGTTTTGAGCGTGGGCTATTGGGAGCGCCAGCATGAGGCAGGCTGCACCGATCACAACCGCTTTCCAAGTTCCCGAGGCCACCGTCATTCGCGCTTCCATTTTACGTTTTATTCTGTGCGCGAACCATAACCAAATCCAGCTGTTAGCTATTAGCTTTTAGCTATTTGCGCAGTTTGCGAAGGCGGGATTGACGCAGTCGGGAAATAAGTGTGGAAAAGGAGGCAGAAACTAGAATTCGTGTTTGCGGTTCGTGCTGCTCCACGCTAGCGAAGCTAGATGGAGCGCCCCTTTTTCGCGGTTGATCAGAATCGCGAAAAGCAACCGCAGATCCTTCGGTCGCCGCGGCGACCTCAGGATGATAGCCCCATTTCTTGAATGAGATTTAGAGACAGGACGCTAGCTATCCATCATTGTGAGGCGTGCGCGGGCGCGAGTGCGCAGCCATTGGCGCGTCCAGATGGCCAGAAGAAACGCGAGCGCGACAACGATGACCGCGATGAGCCATGGATATTCCGCTGCCCGGAGGCGCAGCTGCGCGAACCACGGCAGCACGCCAACGTAATAGACCTGCGAACCGACACGGTAGGACTTGAACTCAGTTCCATGAAGGACGGAGACGGAATCGGAAATCTCGCTGGATTGCTGAACGTTGAGGAATGTTGCGAGGAATGGCTCGAAGGCGGATGCGTCCTTGAAGTGGATGGCGACGATGCTGCGGCTGCCGCCAATGTCGTAAGGAGACTCGATGCCTTCGATGACAGCGTCGGGCCTGTCACCGCCGGTGAGTTCGCCCAATTCAGCACGGCCGTTGGGACGGAGCTTCCACCACACGCTGTGAAGAAGCGAGAGGAAAAAACCTTCCGTGTCGCGGACCTGCATCTGGCCGCTGCCAAGCGAAACGGGAAGATGCGTGCCGAGTTCTCCGAATGCAGGCTGATCGTCGCCTGCGCCGATGATGAGGAAGTCAGTGGCGGCGTCGTTTTGAAGTGCTTCGGGTCCGGCGACAGTGATGCGCAGGCCTGGGAAACCAGTCTGGCGGCCGAAGTGGCCCATGAGAGTGACGAAGGTCTCGATCTCCTGCTGAGTGGGTGCGGGCGGCAGAACAACCGTGGTGCCGCTCAGATCGGCGAGGCGCGTAAAGGGAAATCCGGCGTTCGCGAAAATTTCGAGATTGGGCAGCGGCGTCCAGTGAGGATAACCGCGGAGATCGAGATAAGAGTCGCGAAGGATCGAACCTTGAAGGTTGATAGGGGTAATGTTGTCGCAGTTCTGTTTGCGGGGAGGCTGGAAGCTGTAGTTGAACGAAAGCGTGTTTGAAAACGGGCGCAGGTTGACGAGGGGAACTGGAACATCGGTCGTCGTCGTGCGCGATGCGTCCCGACCTGGAGTGAGCGGAGTGGAACCGAGGAATGCGCTGTTGATGCGCACCTGGAGGCTGGAGTTGGGGCCGATGGGAATGGAGTTGTAACGGTAGGCGAGATGCAGGCGGGTGTTGTCGCTGCCGGTTTCGTAATAAAGGTCGGGCGGAATGCGGAAGTAGACGTTGAGCGGCGCAGTCCCGTCGCCTTGAAGCTGACCGGCGGTCGCGTAATCCCCGAGTTGGATCGTCTGATCGGTGCGTGCCCAGCGAGGGGCGGCATCGGGAGCCTGCTTGACGGGCAGCGTGAGGTGGCCGATGGGCGTCTGCGGGCCAGTGAGCATGTCACTATGCAGCGCGATGGCCTGAGCGGCAATGATCGCGTCGTCGGCATTGGGGCCGGTGACGATGAGGATTTTGCCGTAGGGATCGTTGGGATTGGTGCGCACGGCCACGGTCGGTCCGCTGACTGAGGGAAGATTGACCCCGGCGGGAAGGCTGGCTGGGTTTTCGGCGACCACGATGGCGTTGCCCTGCGGAATGGCTCCGATGCGCACCGGGAAACGCACGGGGCGATCTGCAGAAACGAGGCCGAAGTAGCTTGCGACGATGCCGGCGGCTTGAATGGCCTTAAACGATGGCCGCGTGGGAAAGACAACGGGAATGCTGACAGGCTGAACGACGGCCGGGTCAACGAAAGGAATTGGCAGTTGCTTCAAGTCGTCGGCGAGCGGCAGAAGGTCACCGCGAATATCGAGAGATGTATTTGGGTGGACGCGAGCCCAGAGAGCCGTGTTGGCTGGGTCTTCGCAGCTCATGGTGTAGTGGCCAATGAACTCGATGGTGAGGGCGTTGTTGTGAACAAGCAGCTCGGGGGGAATGCTGAAGTCGGCCTCGGAGTCGCTTCCGTCTGAGCCGCCGTACTTCCCTGGCGTGGGCTGGATGGTTGCGAAGAGCGTGCCGTTCAGAATGAGCTTGAGCTGGCTGAACTGCGGAATGAGCGAGGAAGAAAACGCATAGTAGATGTGAATGGTTGCGGTGCGGACAACGTGCGTTTGGGGTAGTGAGAAGTAGATGTTCTGTTGGTGACCAATGGAATGGAGCTCGATTGGCGGCGAGCCGGTTTCGGCGAGTGTGAAGGTGTCATGAAACTGGCCGGGGAGGACAGCGGGGCTAGCGGAGCTGGCGGGGCTTGCGGTGTTAGCCGCGGCCTGGGCCAGGGATTTTGGTGAGCCTGCAACGAGAAGCGATGCGAGCATCAGGATCAAGCCCGATTGAGCGATGGAGAGCGGGGCGGACTTGCGGCGGGCGGCAATGTCGTCGCGTCCGAACAGGCTTAGAGTAGCGGCTTTGAGGCCGCGCATGGAAATCGAGAAGATGCGGCCTAGCGAGCGCAACACGTTGTCGCTTTCGCGGCCCTCGCCCCAGCCGAGCCAGGAATCGGCGCGAGAGTAGAGCTGAACGGTGAGAATTTCCTGTTCCGCGATCGAGAGATTTTCGAAGCGAACGCGCAAGACCGAGTCCTCGAGCGAGACAACCGTGGCGTGCAGATCATCGGCTACCGGCGGCTCATGGAACTGGAGGTGAACGACGGAATCGGGCGCGAGATCGAGCGGCTCGCCGAGATGGATGCCGGCGCCTCCGTTGGACATGTCGACGGTTTCGCCCGAGATGAATGTTCCATCGGGCAACCTAACGAGCAGCGGCACGGCAATGTTAAGGCGCACAGTGGTGCGGCGCTGCATCAGTTCGCGCGCTACTGCGGTGCAGACGCCGAGAATGATGATGTTGAAGCAGCACCACATGACGTTCATCAGAACTGTGCCGCGGCGCGTCGTATCCCAGATAAAGAAGCGCGGGATGGCGACGAGGAGCCCGGCGATGTTCAAGATGAGCATCACCAGGAATGGCTGGGCAATGCGCGAATCAAAGAATGTGCGCCGGACGACGCCGCCTTTGGCGGTGACGTTGAACTTGCCCAACTTGGGACTGATGAGCGCCATCACGGTAGGCAGCAAAATGTAGGGCGAGAGAATGGTTTCGTAAATCTCGTTCCAGAAAGAATGACGGTGATCGCCCTGGATGCGCGAATTGGTGACGTTGGAGAGCGTCAAGTGAGGCAAGGCGTAGGCCAGGATGGCGGCCCAAAAGCCGGGAATGTTGGCGTGGTGGAGGAGCAGGAAAATGAGTGGCGCGATAAGAAAGATGAGGCGGGGCACGGCGTAAAGAAAATGGCCGACGGCGTTGAAGTAGCAAAGCCGCTGAGGAAATGTGAGGCCACGAGCGAAGAGCGGATTATCGGTGCGGAGGACCTGAATCATGCCGCGCGCCCAGCGAATGCGCTGGCCGACATGAGCAGAAAGGCGCTCAGTGGCGAGGCCCGCGGCTTGAGGAATGTTGATGTACGCCGTGTTCCAGCCGGCCATCTGCATGCGCAGAGATGTGTGAGCGTCTTCGGTAACAGTTTCCGTGGCGATGCCGCCGACTTCGTCGAGCGCCGAACGGCGGAGGACCGCGCAGGAGCCGCAGAAGAAGGAGGAGTTCCAGAAGTCGTTGCCGTCCTGAACCACTCCATAGAACAGTTCGCCCTCGTTGGGAATGACATGGAACTGGCGGAGATTACGTTCAAAAGGATCGGGCGAATAGAAATGATGCGGCGTTTGCATCACAGCCAGCCTGGGATCGCGCATGAACCAGCCAACTGTCATCTGGAGAAAACTGCGCGTGGGCACGTGATCGGAGTCAAAGACGGCCACGAGCGGCGAGGATATGGTTTCGAGCGCGGTGTTGATGTTGCCGGCTTTGGCAGATTCGTTACCGGGGCGAGTCCGGTAGCCGATGCCGGCCTCGAAGGCGAACTCTTCAAATTCTTTGCGGCGGCCATCGTCGAGGATGTAGACGTGGAGTTTGTCGGCCGGCCAATCGATGTTGAGCGCGCCGAGAGCGGTGAAACGGACAACGTCGAGCGGCTCGTTGAGAGTGGGAATGAGCACGTCGACATCGGGCCAATCTTCTGGATTCTCAGGCAGCGATACGGGAGCACGGCGCAGTGGCCAGATGGTTTGAAAGTAACCGAGGAAGAGGATGACGAAGGCGTAAGCCTCAGCAAGAAGAAGGCAAAGGATGAAGCACGCGTCAAGCGCGCCCCAGTGATTAGCGGGGTCGCGAAAGAAGCGAACGACCTGGTCGATGCGCCAGTATCCATAGCGAAAAGTACAGAACATGGACAGCATCATGAGGGTGAGCGTGACGAGATAGGAGTCGGAGCCGCGCGCAAGGGCGAGGGCCATGATGAGGCTGAGCAGGCCGAGAACCGCCTGTTGCGGCCAAGTAAGTGGGACGATTGCGAGGAAGCAGAAGATTACCGCGACGACGATGAGAAAAAGGAAGTGGAGGATTTTGGTAAATGTATTTTCGCCGGCGCCAATATCCTGCCAGATTGTGCCAACCGTCATCGTTCGCTCCAGCGAACTCCGCGGAACGTTGTGGTGGCAGCTGCAGAAAGGCTCTTGACCCAACTAGCCAGGCTGGCGAAGTCCTCAGCCACGCCGGAATTGGGGGCATAGTCAATGATTGTCATGCCCTCGGCCAGCGCCTCACTGACGGCGGGAGCGCGGCGCAGGACGAACGGAAGCAGGCGATCACCCAGTTGTTCGCGGAGCACTTCGCGCACATCGAGATGAAGCGGAAGCGAGGAATCGAACTGGTTGAGCACGTAATTGGGCAGCGAGGGGACGGTGGACGCGCCGCCGTTGTGGTCGAAAAAAGCGTCAATGGATGTGACGCTGACTACAGAATTCATGTCGGGCATGAGCGGGACGAGAATCTGCGGCACGAGGCGCATGATGCGACGAGTGGTCGCGCCGGAAGCGGTTGCCAGATCGATGATGACGCGGCCTACTCCGCGCGCGTGTTTGGAGATTTCGGCGGTGAGAGCTTCCTGCGGAGCGGTTTCGGGGCCAAAGTTTTCGGGATCGAGCGTGATCATTTGAATGGGCGCGTCGCCGCTCGCCGAGGGAGGGCTGAAGGTGCGCAACATTCCGGGACGCTGATCGCCGGCGCCAAAGAAGAATGGAAGCAAGCCGTAGGCTGCCGTGTCGACGAGCAGAACGCGTTCACCACGGGCGGAGAGCGCGCGGCCGAGCGTAGCGACGAGGCTGGTTTTTCCCACACCACCGGCAAGCGAGAAGATGGCCATGACCGGAGCGCGAGCGGCAACCGGAGCTGGAACTGCCTGCGCGGGCGGCGCACTGCCCTGGACGACCGAGCGCAGCGCGAACCAACGCGTGGCAAGGCGTTCGCGCGAGCCCTGCAACGTGTCCTCGGGCGCGGGCGGCAGGCTGGAAGGGCTTGATACTTCTGAACGCTCGGGCATGAGCCATGCAGGACGGCCCGCGTTTTCAGCCGGGTCGGCTGACCACGAATTGCGCGGCGGCAGAGAGCTTTCTTCGCGCATGGGAGCCTGCTGCGTTTGGCCCTGCTGGCGGTACGACGACGGCAAAGCCAAACCGCGAAGTGCGGACGCAAGATCTTCGCGGATCGGATGCTCGGAGTGCGGGCGGTCAGGATTCGGGCGGTCAATATTCGAACGTTCGATCGGCGGCGGCTGAGCGGGTCGCGGCAGATGCGAGGGGGCCTGTGTCGGGGCTGACTGCGGCGAGGAATCCTCTTGCCGCGGATCGCTGTTGCCTCGTTTTGGCTCGAGAGGCTGCTGCGTACGCAGGTGCTCCTTCTCCATCGCCTGCTCAACGCGCTGGCGAGCCTTTTCGCGGGTCTGCGCACGCGAAGCGGAAAAGTCGCGGTACTTTGCGCCGTGCAGATTCGCCCAGGAATACAGCGAAGCCACATCCTCCGGGGGCTCGTTTGGATCGGACTGCCCTTTTTGCTCCGTCATAATCTATACCAAGGTCTAGAACAGCAATTCCGCCATGGATGAATCTTCATTCTTAGAAAGCCCCAAAATGCGGCTGTCGCGATGCGGAACACCGGGAAGCCAAACCCGGATGGCGGATGAATCCTTAGTGGTAATCGTAGTGCCCACACGGGGCCGAGAACAATAACACTTGCACGGCCACGACGCTAACACTTTCAAGCCATCGAAAACGGCAGAACTGCCTCATTTTCTGAGTGATGCGGACTTTTGTCACCTATTTCGAATCGCTCGTGCAGGGCCCTTGGGTACCATCGTACACGCGGTTTTAGTTACCGCGGTCGGAAATGTTTTGTGAGGCGACATGAAGGTTGAAGTGTCGCGATTCGAGGCAAGGTGAAGGGTGCGGATTGAGAGGCGCGAGAGGAGCGCATTCCCTGCCTCGAGGCGCAGAGTTGTGCGACTGACCCTGTGTTAGTTTGAAGAGAGCGTCCTTTAGCGAGCCCGTAGCTCAGTTGGTAGAGCAACGCCCTTTTAAGGCGTGGGTCGTGCGTTCGAACCGCACCGGGCTCACCACACCTTGGCCGCATATTCCGTACATTTTCGTGGAACTGCAACTGCTCAGGGCTCGAGGTCGAACGCTGGGCGCAGGCTGGCATCCATATAGAACGGCACCGACGTATGCTCATGGACGATGCGCCATGCGCCGCCGTGTATACGTTCGAAGCAGAGGGTCTCGCGCATCCAGAAGCTGACGGGACGGTCGACCCCCTTTTTCTGTCCGCTCATGCGCAGATAGCCGTGTCCGTACGCGTGATCGCCGTCGATCGTGAGTTCAAAACTACGCGGCTCAAGGCCGATGGGCGAAGCCCAGGTAGCGAGCCAATTGCGCTTGCGCTCAAGGGAGATGCCGTCGTGCATGAGCGGCGGTTCGAGGTCGTAGATGACGGCGTGTGGCGCGTAAGGCGCGGAGATGCCTTCGGCGCTCTTATCGTGATGCGCTTGGTGGAGCGAGCTGATCAGGGACAGTATCGCGGCCTCGTCGGTCGAGGCTGGAGCGTGAAGGGCGGCGGCAGACATCATGAAACCTCCGGGGTTTTCACTAACGTTGGGAACTCGAGGAGTTACTGCTAGCGACATTGCGTTCGAGAACGGCGGAGTCAGGCTGTCGGAAAGAGGATCTCCGTGACGAGCTCATCCGCAGGAGTGGTCATCGAATCCTTGAGGTAGTGCTCGATGTTGAAGTCGTCGCGCAGAGGAATCTTCTTTTCGGCGACGATTTCAAAGGCGCGGCGCGTAGCCTCGGGCAACTGGTCGTAAGGACCCGTCAGTGTGAAGCGGACAAACTTCCCACGGGGCAACTTCAGATAGCTAAGATCTTGCGGCAAGTTGACCGGCGGCCCGGCAAGAATGAATCCGGCGCGATAGGTGCCCGGGTTCGTTTTGTAGAGCGCGGCTCCTCCCACGACGCAATTGTGCTTTTCTATCTCGCGGCCAAGGGCGCCGACGGTTTGCCACGTCTGTGGGGCGATGCTCGGGATGTGGCCCTCGCGCTCCATAAAGACGTAGTGCGCCTCGGGGAATTCGACGGTATCGGGTTCGTGGTTGAGACTCATGATGAACTCCTTTGAATGGGATGAAGGTGCGGCTTCAATCTCTCTGATGAAATGGCGGCGCTCTTCATTCTGAAGCGCGTGTCTCAGTGTTGATGCGTGGCTGGAGTTCCGTCGGACCAGTGATCAACAGGCACCATAAAAATGGTTTCAGGCTCCGGACCCGAGACATGATGAGTTGTGTCGAACACGACCGGGGAATCATCCAGGTTCGCGCCCCAGCTCGCAGCACCCATTCCGCGCGGGAGATGAAACATCAGGTGCGAATGCCAGTGTCCGGGACCGTCACCGAGATATTGGTCTTTCGACATCATGTAGGACATCGCTCCCGCCTCAGGCAGGGGCAACAGGCCGTCCGCAATTTGGGACCGAATGCTGTCGACCATCTGGTCCTTGGTCAGGCCGCTCAGAATCAGCTTAGTTCTCAGAATGGTGTAAGGAAGGATGGAGCGCGCGGCGGGCGGGTTGTAGCAGATGGGGCCGCGCAGTTTGGGGTTCCAGAAATCCGTGCTGTCCAGAGGAGAAATCCATCCTCGCTCGACGATGCAGGTGAAGCCGTTCTTGCCCTCGATTGCGGTGCGATAACCGTCCTTTTCCAAGACCATGACACTCGCGTCGCTCGAAAGCGCGGGAGGAGCAGCGCTTTTTGCGAGCGCGATTTCCTGGTCGCGATCGGCGATGAGGTATTGATCAAGAGGCGCCATTGCGGGATAGGGCGACTTGTTCTCCTGTGCTTGCACGAGCTTTGTGGAAACGGGCGCTGCCAAGAGAATGGGCGCGGCGAGAACGATTGCTTTGAAGATCTTTGCATTCATGTTTCGCTCCTGAGATTGAATTTGCTTGCGGACGCGGGATGAAAAAACGTGGCCTGACTCAAGCGATCTGATTTTGCGGATGGATCGGGGAGAAGAGCAGTTCAAGATAGCGGCGCAGGTGATCGATGCACTGGGCTGCAACTTCGCGGCTCAACTTGGCCTTCGCAAGGATGAACGCGCCCTGAATGGTGGCCTGTGTATAGAGGGCGAGGCTCTCGGCAGTCCAATCGCCGCGGACACCGCGCTGACGGATGGCTGCTTCAATGTCGGGAACGAGTGTGGCGGCGTGGCCAGTGATGCTGGTTTCACAGATCTGACGGATGGCCGGATGGGTTTCGTAGGTCTCCTGGACCATGGTGCCGACCAGGCAGGTGTATTCGGGCAGATCGCCCATGAGAAGCGACTTGCGAAAGTCGACATAGGCCAGCAGGCGGTCCAGCGGGTCGGCCGGCGCGTGATAGGGCGCGGAGGCGAACAGAGCGGTGGTGCCCACGATCCAGAAGTCGGCGGCGGCGACGGCGAGATCTTCCTTGCTCTTGAAGTGATGAAAGAAACTTCCCTTGCTGAGGCCGGCGGCGGCACAAATATCGTCGACCGTGGTGGCCTCATAGCCCTTGGAGCGGATGACGTGGAGGGATGCGTCGAGGAGCTTTTTTCTGGAGGTAGCGAGTTTTTCGTGATGTAGGGTCATGGGAGATCTAACTGGATGGAATATACCGACTAGTCGGTATATTGTCAAACTCAAGTTTCGCACGGGACAACTAGCTGTTTTTCATCATCTTAATGAAATTCTGGTCGCACTTGATTGAGCGATTCTCCGCCGCGGAACATCCCGAACGCAGCGAAATTTGAAATCATGCGGACGTGGATGCTATCGCTCCGATCATGGACCCCAAAGCCATCATCGGATTCACGGCCGGCCGGAGACTGGATAGATGCGAAGCGTCTCTCCGTGTTCGAGAGTTACTGCATACGCACGGCCGTCCCTGTTCGCGATCGCTTGCAGTGCCTCCACGTCCTTGCCGAGACTGATGAAGCCTTCACCGGAGAGGTCGTCCGACCGAAAGACGGAGAGCCATTGGCGCTGGAACATTCCATCGTAGTCCCCGTGCTGTGTGCGACAGTAGGCCAACAACGTCCGGCTTTCTTCGGAGACATCGACAACCCGGCATCCGCAAGCTGACTTTGGCGAGTCCAGCGATGGGTCCCCGCACAATAGATGGCGCTCTGTTCGCCCCGTCTGTTTCTCGCCTTTGGCGTTGTATCGACTCAGCTCGTAAAACGGCGGCTCGTGTGCGTCGTAGAGCCCATACCAAAGACGCGAAGAAGATTCGAACGGAGGATTCTCTGCATAGTTCTCGTAGTATGGGTATTCGCCCCAATATCTAAAAAACTCCTCCTCGTTTCCTTCCGCGGTCCAGAGGTTCGCTTCATTTGGGAGGCCTCTTGCAACGGCGTCCAGCATATGGATTCTCATCGTGTCCGGCTCAACATCGCTTCCCCTCTGAATCAGCAACTCGAGGGCTCTTTCGAAGTCCACGCCCGTCGCCTTTAGAACTCCCTGACACGCCAAGTCGTTTTGTTTTCTTATTGATTCCGCGACTGAATCAGGAGGGCGCTGCCATATATGGGAGATTCTTTGGGACACGCACTCAGGGCCGAGCTTCAGATCTGGAATCGAGATCAACACGTTGGAAATGGGGTAGGCACCATATTCCGAGGGTGATTGCCGGGAGTGGGAATCGTCGAAAGCAATCCAGCGTTCGTTCATCACACGTGCGTCTCGAATCTGAATTTCGCCCAAGCTTGCAGTATGGATACTGTTGACTATCTGCCATCGATCGAGATCAATGACTGTGATGATTGTGTCCGATGGGCGCTGCACGTACCCCTTGGGTGCGTGGAAGAGGAAGTCAGACTTGTCTCTCCACATCGCTCCGCTGAAGGTGACCGCGTAGCGTCCGTCTGGAGTTGCCTGCACGTCCACATAGATCTGGGCGATGTCTTTCTTGTCGGCGGCTCTCCATCCCGGGATCGCTAGTACCTCGCTCGCGGGATTCTCAGTCCACCATTCTCTTATCCGCACGAGAGGCCAATTCCCGCTTGTGTCCGAGTCGAACACCAAGATGCTTTGATCGGGCGCAACACGCAAGGAGAAGTGATCGCGAGAGGCCAATCCGGGGATCGGATAATGGGAATATGTGCCGCGCGATCGTGAGATCGGCAAATGGACTTCCCTGGCGAGTTCAATCCCCGTTTGGCCAGAAATGAACAACACAGGGTGGCAGATAGCCACTATCGACAACCCGCGCAGTAATCTCTTTCTGAATCGGCCCGTAAACTCCATGCCGGCGATTGTAGCGCGCGCCCTGTTTGGCAGGGCAGGCTTTGGATGGGTCGGCGCTGGCGCCCAGGCGCAAAATCGGCGGGCTTCCGCCCAATTCATTCATGATTCAACTTTAATGCTTCCAGGCCTTCGTTTGAGTTTCACAGTTGTTCAGAGTGCGAGGCTGCCGATGCGGATGGCGGTGTGTTCGCAACTCAAACGAGGACGGATTCGTCATTGTAGTCAGGAACAATTTGTCGTCCGGTCGGAAGATGAGATCCGGTAAGGGCCAAGGAGTTTGCGAAATGCCTGAAGTATCCAGCAATTAACTCTCGAACGATTCTGGTTCGCCCGGATCTGTGCAGTTGCCGCGGACGAGTGCGACTGCGGGACGCGGGCTTAAGGTCGCCGTTGCCGGCATCGTCGTGACGCTGTTTGTTGTTCCCTTCTTCTTGCACCTGAGCTTCGGCTGGTACATGGTTTCTGTCATCGTAACGGTCATGATTTCCGTGCTCGCGATCCAGCTTTACATACGGGCGAGGAAGTTTACCGCGGTAAGTGCGGAGCAGGTGCTTGCCGCCGATCCCAGACCGCCGGTGATTTACATGCGCTCGTTCAAGGACGATCCGGCGGCGGCGATGCCTGTGCTTTCAGGGCCTCCCGGATGGGCGTTGCTTTTCCCTAAAGAGCTTGTGACCGAAGAGGAGATCGTGACGAACATCCTGAATGGCTTCGGTCCCACAGTGACGATTGGCCGTCCCGGGGAAGGTCTGCGCGAATTGGGCGCGGCACGTTTGTACGTGAGTGAGCACGAGTGGCACGAGAGGATCGGCACGCTGATGCAGAGCTCGAAGCTGGTCGTGTTGCGCCTCGGCCAGACGGAAGGCTTCTGGTGGGAACTGGAGCAGGCGATCGGAAAGATGCGGCCGGAGCAACTGCTGGTTTTTGTGCCGTTGGTTCGCGACAAGACGGTTCGCGAAACCATACGCCGGCGTGCAGAGGCTGTTTTCCCGAAGCCACTGCCAGAATTTACGCGCAGCGACAGTCGGGTAGCCGGCGTCGGGACTCTGCGAGGAATTCTCTATTTCGATCCCGACTGGACCAGTCATTACATCGACTTGACGCGCCGCATATGGACGCTGAAGACGCTGCCGCGTTACCTGGGATTTGGCAAGCCCTCGGCAAAGCTGAAATATGCACTGCAGCCTGTATTCGTGAATCACGCAGTTCAGTGGACGCCTCCGCCGGTGCGTAAGTTCGCGACGACGCTCGTTGGAATCTGGTGCGTGGCGGCGTTGTCGATCGTGGTGATTCTGATTATTGCCGCTCTTTCGAATTAGGGCGGTTCCACATCGAGTCCCGAACGGCGGCTTGGAAGGTTGCTGATTGCCGTTCTAGGATGGAACCTGCGGATTCGAACTGCGCGCAGCGAAAAACGCAACAGAGCGGCCAAAGGGACGGGCAAGTATGGTTTCGGCGACGGAGATTGTTCGGCTGCAGGACCGGCTGACGCGGGAGTGGCATGAGAAGCCAGACGCGCCAGTGGGCGGATTGTCTTCAGGCCCCGACGGCGAATGGCTGAGGCTGGTGGCGCAGCAGCATCGGGCAAACTTCGACCTGTGGCACATTGAGGACAAGGCACGGACTCCCGGCGCGAGCGATGCGGAGATTGCCCTGGTGAAGCAGGGCGTGGATGTGACCAACCAACTGCGCAACGACCTGATTGAAGAGCTGGACCAGAAGATGCTGGCCTGGATGGAAGCGCGGGGGCTGCCGAACCCGGCGGCACCGCTCAGTTCCGAGCCACCGGGAATGATGATCGACAGGCTGTCCATACTGGCGTTGAAGATTTATCACACGAGAGAAGAGGCGGAGCGGAAGGACGCGCCGCCGGGCCACGCGGAGCGGAATCGGGAACGGCTGGCGATTTTGGAGGAGCAGCGCGGCGACCTGGCGGGATGCCTCGAAACGCTTTGGCGGGAGACGATCGACGGCACGCGGCGCTTCAAACTTTACCGGCAGTTAAAGATGTACAACGATCCCACGCTGAACCCGGCGATTTACGGAAAGCGAGCGTAAGCGGCCGGACATGTGCTGGCGAGGACGCCGGCGGTACAATCAGACGGCGAGGTTCAGCCGGTCTCGGCAGAGACCCATTGACTGAGGGCGGGGTTCTGCGTATAAACATGGCCTAAGTAGCGTTGTTCCTCAAAGATGGTTCCCCGCAGGGCAAGAGCAGGCGCTTGGGGCAAAGGAACGCGCGGTTCGGGAAAACTCATGACGCAAGAGGCACGATCCGCGGCGCCCAGCCGCAAGAAGACAACGCCGGCGGCCGGCAAGACCGACGGCCGCGGCCGGACCAACAACGATGCCGCCGTTCAGCACTACCAGGCTGCGGTTCAACTGCTGCAGCAGGGCAAGTACGAAAAGGCGCTGGGGCTGCTGGAGAAGCTGCTTCCTGAAGCGCCGGCCGAAATCCAGGACCGCTGCCGGATGTACATCGTCACGTGCCGCAGGCAAATGGAGAAAGACAGCCGTTTCTTCCCCACGCCCGAGGAGCACTACGACTACGCCATTTCGCAGCTGAATACCGGCTACTACGAGGAAGCGCGCGAACAGTTCAACAGCATTCTGACCGGACATCCCGATGCCGATTACGCGTTTTACGGGCTGGCTGTGCTGGAGGCCATTACGGGGCGCGTTCAGGACTGCCTGAACAATCTGGCACGGGCGATTGAACTGAATCCGAAGAACCGGCTACAGGCACGCGTCGATAACGACTTCCAGAACATGGTGGACGACCCACGCTTTACCGAGTTGCTTTATCCTGAAGTTCCGTAGGACATCCATTGAAATCTGACAAGTCAAGCGGTGACCGCGCAGGGGCGCAAAAGCGCGAGCGCGCCGTGTCGTCTCCCATTCAGGGATTGCGCGTGGTCGCCATGGGCGGCGGAACGGGCCTATCGACTCTGCTGCGCGGGCTGCGCCGGCATGTGTCTGCGCCGGGACAAAGCCCCGATGCAACGTGCGCGATCGCGGATTTGGCGGCGGTGGTGACGGTGACGGATGACGGGGGGTCGTCAGGCCGGCTGCGCCAGGACTTCAACATGCTGCCGCCGGGCGACCTTCGCAACTGCATGGTGGCGTTGAGCGAGGAAGAGGATTTGCTGTCGCGGCTGTTCACGCATCGGTTTCGCGGCGGAAACGGGCTGAAGGGTCACAACTTCGGCAACCTGTTTGTGGCGGCACTGACGGAGATCACGGGCGATTTTGCGCAGGCAGTGCAGCTGGCCTCAAAAATTCTGGCGACGCGGGGACGCATCTACCCGGCGACCACCGTGAACGCCACGCTGGTGGCCCGAATGGACGATGGCACGGTGGTGCGCGGAGAGACGAACATCACGGCGAGCAAGCGACGCATCGTGGAGTTGACGCTGGATCCGCCGCACCCCGCTCCGCTGCCGGAGACCCTGGAGGCGATCCAGCGTGCCGATTTGATCACGGTCGGGCCTGGTTCGCTCTACACTTCGCTCATCACGAATATATTGGTCGACGGTATCCCCTCTGCATTGGGTACGGCGAGCGGGATTCGCGTTTTCATCTGCAACCTAATGACGCAGGCCAACGAGAGCCTGAACCTGACCGCGTCGGAGCACATTGAGCGCATCTACGAACACGCGCAGACACAGATCTTCGATTACGCCATCGTGAACACGGGGCAGTTTTCACCGGAGACGCTGTCGCGCTACGCGGCCGAGGGCGCGGCGCCGATTGTGCCCGACGTTGAACGCATTGAGGCGCTGGGTGTCCACTGTATCAAGGGTGATTTTGCCAGCGAAGGAAACGTCGTTCGACACGCTCCGGATCGAGTGACAGATGCGGTGATGAAACTTGCCACCGGCGGCGCGTCTCATAAGAATTAAGCGGGCATGCGATTGGCAAAGCCCGCGGAAGCAACGTACGATTTAGCCAGCGGATCAAAATAGTCGGCCCCAGAGTTTGTACCCACCCTCATGGAGAAATCTTGTGAATCTTAAGCGATTTTTGCCCTTGTTGTGCCTGGCGATTGCCATTGCACCCTGCTCTTCGCAGACGGCCTCGACCACAACTGAGAACGTCACCCGCGCCACGCTCTCGAATGGGATGCGCGTGGTGATCATCTCCAACAAGCTGGCGCCGGTGGTAACGGTGGAGGCCAACTACCTTGTGGGGGGCAATGAGACGCCCGATGGTTTTCCCGGCATGGCGCACGCGCAGGAACACATGGCCTTCCGCGGCTGCTCGGGCATGACAGCCGATCAGACCGCGGCCATCTATGCGCTGCTGGGCGGCGAAGACAACGCAGACACGCAGCAGAATATTACGCAGTATTTCACGACCGTGCCAGCGGCCGATGTGGAAGTGGCGTTGCGTGCGCAGGCCGCTTGCCTGAACGGGATCGACGACGCGCAGGCCCAGTGGGATGAGGAGCGCGGAGCCATCGAACAGGAGGTGCAGCGCGACCTTTCAAACCCGACCTACAAATTCATCAATCAAATGAATACCGCAATGTTCGCCGGAACGCCCTACGCGCACGATCCGCTGGGGACCAAGGCGTCGTTCGACGCAACGACAGGCGCGATGTTGAAGGAGTTCTACCAGAAGTGGTACTCGCCTTCGAACATGGTTCTCGTGGTAGTGGGCGATGTAGATGCGGCGAAGACGCTGGCCGAGATCAAGCAGCTCTACTCCGCTGCTCCAAGCCATGCGGTGCCCGCGCTGCCGGCCATCGATCTTCAGCCCTTCAAGACCGACAGCTTCACGATCGACAGCAATCTGCCTTACGTGCTCGGATTTATTGCCTACCGAATGCCGGGCACCGATTCGCCTGACTTTGCGGCAGCGCAGATTCTTGGGGACGTGCTGGCGAGCGAGCGGGCGGATTTGTATGGAATGGTTCCCGCGGGCAAGGCGCTGGCAGCGCAATTCGGATATGCCGAGGCGTATCGCAAGGCCAGCGTCGGGTACGGAGTTGTGGCCTTGCCGGCCGGCGCCGATGCCGCAGGCCCGATGAAAGAGATGCGGCAGATCATCGAAAAGTACGCGACCGGCGGAGTGCCCGCGGACCTTGTTGATGCCGCGAAGCGGAGCGAGATCGCGCAAGCGGAATTTCAGCGCAACTCAATTCCGGGATTGGCAGACGTATGGTCGACCGCCCTGGCGGCGGAGGGCCGCAACTCGCCTGAAGAGGATGTGGACGCGATCCGCAAAGTGACGCTGGCCGATGTGAACCGGGTGGCAAAACAGTACCTGCTGAACACGAATACGATTTCGGCTATTTTGAAACCTGCTCCGAATGGCGAGGCGGTTGCTGCCAAGGGATTCGGCGGCGCGGAACAGGCGACATCCGCGCCTACCAAGCCTGTGACGCTGCCCGACTGGGCGGCAGGCCCGCTGGCTGCGATTCAAGTGCCGACAGATTCCCTGGCGGTGACGGATATGAAGCTGCCGAACGGAATCCGGCTGATTGTGCGCACCGATCGGACGAGCCCCACCGTGACCTTGTCCGGAGCGGTGAAGCACAACGCCAACCTGCAAACGCCATCAGGCGAGGACGGTGTGGGCAGCGTGCTTGGCGAACTCTACTCCTATGGCTCCCAGACCAGGGACCGGCTCGCTTTCCAAAAGGCACTGGATGACATCGCGGCCAACGAGAGCGCCGGTTACCGGTTCTCGCTGAGCGTGCTGAAGGAATATTTCTCGCAAGGCGTCGAACTGCTTGCGGATAACGAACTGCATCCGGCGCTTCCTGAAGAAGCCTTCGAGATTACGCGCGGCCAGATAGCGCAGTTTGCAGCCGGGAATCTCTGGAGCCCCGGTTATCGCACCTCGCGCTCATTGAATCTGGCGCTCGTTCCATCGGGCGATCCGATTTTGCGCGAGACGACGCCGGACACAGTTTCGAAGCTCACTCTCGATGAGGTAAAGCAATTCCATGCCGCCACGGTACGGCCGGATTTGACTACGATTGTGGTGGTTGGCGACATCACGCCGGCTGAAGCCCGCACCGCGATCGAGAAGTGGTTCGGTGACTGGAAAGCGACGGGCCCGACTCCGAACACGACGCTCGCTGCGATCCCGGTCAACAAGGCGTCTGCGGCGAATGTGCCCGACAACCAGGCCGTACAGGACACGGTGACCCTCGCCGAGCAACTCAACCTGAACCGCTTCGACCCCGCGTATTATCCAATCGAGCTTGGCAACCACGTGCTGGGCGGCGGGTTCTACGCCACGCGTCTTTATCACGATCTGCGCCAGCTGAATGGGTATGTCTACACCGTGAATGTGGGTCTCAATGCATCGAAGTCCAGGGCGAGCTATTCGGTGCAATACGGGTGCGATCCGCAGAATGTATCAAAGGCCCGGGACCTCATTGTCCGGGACCTTGAGCAAATGCGGACTCAGGCGGTCTCAGATGCCGAACTGCACCAAGCCAAGGCGCTGATGCTCCGGCAGATTCCGCTGAGCACCTCAAGCGAGGATGCGGTAGCGGGAGAACTGCTTGGGTATGCCGAGATCGGCCTGCCCCTTGACGAGCCTGTGACGGCAGCGAAGAAATACATGGCATTAACCGCCGACGATGTGAAGAACGCGTTTGCCAAGGAGATCGATACCGGCAACCTGGTGCAAATTGTGCGTGGGCCTGCGCCGCAGTAAGCGGATCATGGTGCGGCCGAGTCCGCGAGATTTCCGACCGAAGATTCACAATCGATTGAAGAAAGGTCTGTCCTGCGGACGGGTGTTTGCGCTAGATTCGAAGCACGTGCTCCGCAGTCCTGCTGCGCGGCAAGGAGGAAATATGAGCAAGACTCGGATTTGGATGGTGGTGGGCTGTTGTTTGTTTGCCTTGGCGGCGAGGGCACAGGGACAGCGAAAGGCCGGCCTTTGGCAAGTGACCAGCCAGATGAGCATGAGCGGAATGCCGAATATGCCAGCGATGGGTTCGCACACGCAGCAGGTTTGCGTGACGCAGGCAATGATCGATAAATATGGCGGCCCATACTCGAATCCGCAAAACGCGCAGTGCCAGGTGACCAATGTGTCGGTAACCTCGACCGGCATGAGCGCCGACTTGAGCTGCACGGGACGCACGACCATGACGGGTACAGTAAAGACGACTTTCGTGGATGCGAACACGACAAAGACGACGATGCTGATGAATATGACTATGGGCAATGGCCAGGCGATGACGATGACCATGGATGCAACTTCGACTTATAAGGGGCCGGACTGCGGGAGCGTGCAGCCGCTGGCGATGCCGCCGAGCCAGTAGACGAGATGGGCACGCGCTGGCGCGCGGCTCACGCTTCGATGGTGCGCTTGAGCTGGCCGCAGGCGGCGAAGATGTCGCGGCCGCGCGGCTGGCGAATGAATGCGTGAATTCCCTCACCCGCGAGTGTGCGCCGGAACCGCTCCGCGGTTTCAGGGTTTGGAGTTGAGTAGGGGATACTCGGCCCCGGATTCCATGCAATGAGATTCACTTTAGCGGGCAGGCCACTGCGGCGCACGAGACGGGCTAGCTCGCGCGCGTGCTCGAGCTGGTCGGTGACGCCACCGAGCAGAACGTATTCAAAGGTGATGCGTTCGTGCGGACGCAGGCGGATAGGCCGCACTGCATCGATGACCGCCGCGATGGGCCATTTGCGGTTGATGGGCATGATCTCTGCGCGAACGTCGTCGTTGGGCGCGTTGAGGCTGATGGCAAGCTTGGGCCTGACGTCGTTTGGCTCCTCTGTGAAACGCTCGATGCCGGGAACGATGCCGGAGGTTGAGACCGTCATGCGCTGTGGACTGAGGCCAACTTCGCGGACGAGCAGGCGCACAGCGGCCATGAAGTTCTCGTAGTTGAGAAACGGTTCGCCCATCCCCATGAAGACAAGGTTCACGCGGTCGCGACCGACGCGAACACTGTGGCGATCGAGAACAGCGACGACCTGCCCGGCAATTTCGCCCGCGGTGAGGTTGCGCTGAAGGCCGAGTTTGGCCGTGAGGCAGAACTGGCAGTTAACGGCGCACCCGACCTGCGAAGAGACGCAAATCGTGGCTCGACGCCAGGATTTCGTTCCGGAGGCGGGTTCTTCGTCCGTCGTGTCGCCAGCCTCGCCGTCGTCGCCTTCGGGCATCCAGACGGTTTCGACGGTTTCGGGCTTCGGACCAGAGCAATGAACCAGATAGCGTTCAGTTCCATCGGCGGACTGGAATGCCTTCACGATCTCCGGACGACCGACCTGCCAGCCCTGTGCGGCGAGTTTCCGGCGCAGATCCAAGGATAAGGTCGTAATCGAGGAAATGTCTGTAACATACTGATGATACATAGCTTCTGCGATTTGATTGGCGCGCCATGAGGGCTCCCTTTCCCGCGTCAGAACCTCGGCCAGGGCTGACGCATCCAATCCAAATAGAGGACAAGATAGCGGGTCAAGGCTCCCTGGGGCCGGGGTGGGCGGATCAATCGGTACGAGTTGATCGGGATTTTCGGGCACAGGATTTTTCTGGCACAGCTTTGAGCATCATAGCCGTTGGCACTGGCGGCGGCCCAAGAGCGCAACTGGGTTCCCGGCTCGGAGCAAGACAGCCCTTGAGGCTACGATTGGCCTAAAATCGAATCTCTACGAATTTTCACAGGATCAAGATGAACCCTGAGCGAAACCTTCGCCGGACTGAGTTGCCGAACGGCCTGATTGTGCTGACCGAGCGGATGGAACACCTGCGTTCGGTGGCCATGGGGGTGTGGATCAAGTCAGGGTCACGCTGTGAAAGCGCGGAAGTGAACGGCATTTCGCATTTTGTAGAGCACATGCTCTTCAAGGGAACAAAATCGCGTTCGGCGCAACACATTGCCCGGGAGATGGATTCGATTGGCGGCAACCTGGACGCGTTTACCAGCAAGGAAACGATCTGTTTCAATGTGAAGTCGCTTTCGGACCATGTCCCCATTGCACTGGATGTGCTGACGGATATGGTTCTGAATCCCACGTTTGCCGTGCCAGACATTGAGCGGGAGCGCGGGGTGATTCTGGAAGAGATCAAGATCGACGAGGACAATCCCGACGTGCTGGTGCACGAGTTGTTCACGCAGAGCTTCTGGAAAGGGCACCCGCTGGGCAGCCCTATTCTTGGAACGACGGAGACAGTAAGGCGGCTCGGCCAGCAGCAGCTTTTCGGGTACCACGGCGACCGCTTTCACGGCGGAAACATGGTGTTCTCCGCGGCGGGAAATCTGGACCACGACCAGTTTGTAGAAGCCGTGGCGGCAAAGTTCTCTCCGCTCGCTGGCGGCAAGGCGCTCAGTGAGCTGTCGGCGCCAGAGCCCAGCGCACGGATTATTCTTCGCAACAAAAAGGCGTTGGAACAGGTACAGATCTGCCTGGGAGTTCCGGCGCCGCCGGTGGCGGACGACAGCCGCTATGCGACGTCGATCCTGAACACAGTGCTGGGCGGCGGCATGAGCTCGAGGCTATTTCAAAATATCCGCGAGGAGCGGGGATTGGCTTATTCGGTTTACTCCGACATGAGCCCTTATCGCGATACGGGAAACTTCTGTGTCTATGCGGGCACTTCCGCGGGCAAAGCGCTGGAGGTGGTGGACCTGATTCTGGCCGAGTTCCGTAACCTGAAGGAGAACCTCATCAGCGATGAAGAATTGACCCGCGCCAAGGATCAGCTGAGGGGAAATATTCTGTTGAGCCTTGAGAGCTCGAACGCGCGTATGGCAAACCTGGCGCGGCAAGAGATGTACTTCCACCAATTCTTCTCGGCCGACGAGATCATTGCGCGCATCAACGAGGTGACTGCGGCACAAGTGCAAACGATGGCGCAGCGGCTGTTTGAGCCGGAGCGAATCGCCGTGACGCTACTGGGCCGCCTGGACGGAGTGAAGCTGGGCCGCGCGCGGCTGGTGTGCTGAAGAGCAGCTTCTAGCTGCTAGCTACTAGCTGCATCCCATCGGAGCTGACTTGCGTGGCAGGCCGAAACTCTCTCGCTGCAGCCTTCCCGTGGTTTGTTTTTGCTGTCCGCCAGACTCTAAAAGCTAATGGCTAGAAGCTAGCGGCTGGAAGCTACCTTTCGAGCGGTCTATTTCCCAATCGCGTCTATACGTTGTAGCATCTTGATAGAAGGCCGGTGAAAGCCGGCCTGTTTCACGAGGCTTTGGGAACTCCATGAACAGTAAGTCCAGCCGCTCTCGCGCGCGCCGTGTTTTTTCACCCAATGGCTTCACATTGATGGAATTGCTGATCGTGATGGCGATTATCGCGATCCTTTCTCTTTTGGCCATCGCCAGCATCAGCGTCTACACAAAGAGAGCGAATGCCTTGTCCGCGGTTAACTCGCTGCAGAAGATCGTGCAGGCGCAGATGATGTATTCGGAGTCATACCCCGCCAACGGGTATGCCTGCACTCTGGAGGCGCTGGGAGGAGACCCGCACTCCGGACCCCCAAGTCCGACAAGCGCGCAACTGCTTCCGTCGGATCTGGCGTCAGGTTTCAAGCAGGGATACGAGTTCAGCCTTGCATGCAGCGACAAGGTGACGGCCAACAACGTGGATCGCTTCAACAGTTTCACGGTCACTGCCAAGCCGCAGTCGGTGGGGAAGACAGGCGATCGAGGCTACTGCGACGATGAAACTGACCAGATCAAATTCGATCCCACGGGCGGCGTAAACTGCACGCAGATTCTTGGCCAATGACGATACGACAATTCAAGATGAGCGGCGGCCCGATGTTGGCCGCCGTTTTGTTGTTGGCCGCAAACCTCCCCGGACAACAGAATCTGCCCTCTGCACATGACCAGGCGCAACGCGTCGACCGCCATTACGACCAGTTGCAGTCGTTGAAGGCCGGGTTCAGCGAGAGCTATTCGGGGCTGGGAATGACGAAGACCGAGAGCGGCACGCTCTTCCTGCGCAAGCCGGGGCGCATGATGTGGCGTTATAGTTCGCCGCAAGGGAAGGTTTTTCTCCTCGACGGAAAATTTGCCTGGTTCTACACCCAGGGAGACGCGCAGGTACAGCGCATCCCGGCGAGCGAGCTGGACGATCTGCGCTCTCCGCTGCGCTTCCTGCTGGGCCACACGCAGCTTGAAAAGGAGCTGACCGGCCTGGTGCTGGCTTCAGCTCCCAATGGCTGCTTTACCCTGAGTGGCCAGCCCAAAGGCCAGGAAAAGCGTGTAACGAGGTTGACGCTCACGGTGACGCGCGACGGCACGATCACGGGGATCGAAGTGGACGAGCCCGACGGAGCAGTTACCCAATTCACGTTCACAGACGAGCAGCCCAACGCGGAGATTCCAGCCGAGACGTTTCACTTCACTCCGCCAGCGGGCATACCGGTAGTGGATGCGATGCCGCCGGTGTAAAAAGGCAGCGTCCAGCTTTTAGCTGCTAGCCTTCAGCTCTCAGCCAGTAGCTCGCAGTCAGAAACAAGTGACCTGTTCCCTTTTCCGGTAGTTTCTATAGTCTCTCCGTCCCGGTCTTTCTGTTCCTGGTTCGTCGGTCCCCTCATTCCCGTTTTGTGGTCATCGACTTGCCCGCACCTTGTCACAGGTGCTCGTGACTCAGCGCACCGACGCCGTTTTGCGCGGGATTATCCTTCGGCTAACTAGAATCTGGGCTCCTTTTCCATTCCCTGCCCCCGCGGGACCACAAGGAGTGCTCCAATGCACAACGCTTCGTTCGAATCAGTCTTGCGCAAATGCCGCGACCAACGCGCATCTCGCTTCCTCGCCGCTTGGTTTCTGATTATTGTTACGCTGCTGTTCTGCGCCAGCGGAGCGCCGGCCTGGACTCAAGATGCAAAACCAGCACCGGATGCGACGCCCGCGCCCGATGCAAAACCGGCACATGATGCAAGTCCGGCGCACAATGAAGCTCCACAGCTGCCGCCGTCCTCTCCATCTCAAGGCAAGGCTCTCGTCTACATCTATCGGGTAGGCAAGGTTCTCGGTTCCGCATCTCACGACCATCTCTACGTGAATGGCGTTTACCTTGCCTATCTGAAAAACAACGAATATGCGTGGATCGAGGTGGATCAGGGCACAGTGGTTGTGACCGGATTCCCGGAGATGTACTACAGCGGCGGCATTGCCATGTCAACCTACGCTGCAGTCAAAAACACCACGAAGAAGGAGAACGAGAGGATTCGCATCGAGGCGGTGGCGGGCAAGACTTACTACCTGAAATGGACTTCGTCGACCATGGCCACGGGCATTAAGGTTACGCTCGTGGACCCTGAGGTCGGAGCCAGGGAGATGAGCAAGCTGCATCTCTCCAAACCTGTCGAGCAGCCAAACGACGAGAAGAAAGAAGAGCCCAAATAGGTTCCTGGGCTTTCTCTCCAAGACTGGGCTCAACAGCGGCAAAAGCAGAGTAGACGCGAGGCGAATACAAGAAGCCCGTCGATGGGGAATTGGTGAAGCTGAAGGGTGGGCCGTTAGCGGTGCCTGCTGAATCATGTGTTCCCGCGCAGCCCCGCAGAGCGTGGCCCGTGCCGGCAAAATGAGCCTGGCGAACAGCGACTCCCGGCTTACTTGCCGGGCTTGGCGGGGGCGCTGACTGGAGCAGAACCGCCTTCGAGCACCGAGTGCGAGCCCGAGGAACGTACAAAGAGCACCACAAGGCTGATCGATGTGCACATGAAGATGATCGCCGACCAAGTGGTGAGGCGCGTGAGCACGTTTGCCGCGGCGCGGGGACCGAATGCGGTCTGCGAACCCTGACCGCCGAATGCCCCCGCAAGATCGGCAGAGCGGCCCTGCTGGAGCAGGACGACACCAATCAGGAAGAAGCACACGATCACGTGCAGGATGACGATGAAGTAGAAGAGAATCTGCATTTCTTAAGCTGCTTTCCATGCGCGCCAGGAGGCCTGAATGAGGACGAGGGGCCCTGACGCAAAGATCTTTGGTGCGGAAGAGGGGACTTGAACCCCTATGCCTTTCGGCGCCACCCCCTCAAGATGGTGTGTCTGCCAATTTCACCACTTCCGCACGGCGGTGAACCCTATAAGTATAGCAAAGACAATGTTCAGCGCGAGCTGGAGGCGGTCGAGCCCGAGGCCGCCCGATTCTTTCCGGCCTGAAGGCCAAATCGAGGATAGCGCAGAGTTCAGGGGCCTCAAGGCCCCTGCTCATTCCTGCCGCATGCGGTCAGGTCCCGGGTGCTGCGAGGCGCTCCATCCAGCGCGCGAGGGCCTGCTGGTCTGGCGAGCCGGCGGCGTGAGCGGCGTGCACATTGCGGCGCTCCTCGGGCTTGCGATTCTGGCTCAGTTTAAATTTGCCTTCGATGGTCGCGATGGGGATGCGAAAACCCACGATGCCCATGAGCATGGTGCTGCGAAAGCCATCTGGCATTGCGCGCCAGTGTTCAATGAAAGAGGGCTCATTCGCGGCGATGAGATCGGCGAGGAGGGCCTCTTTGCCGGGGTTGTCTTCAATGAACGATAACGTGCCGCGGGCATGGATGGCGATGTAGTTCCAGGTGGGGACAGAAAGCTCCTCTGTGTAGAGTGTTGGGGAGACATAGCTGTGCGGCCCCGCGAAGACAACGAGAGTTTCGTGGCCGGCAAGGGCGCGCCAGTGCGGATTCGCCTTGGCAAAGTGGCCCTCGATGACGCCGTGCTCACCTTCATCTTTGATGACGAGCGGAAGGTGAGTCGCGGTGGCGCTTTGTTGAGCGGGCACGCCTGAGAGCGGGCCGAAGAGCGTGGCGAAAGAGTGCTCGCGCATGGCTTCGAGGAGTATGGCGCGATCGTAAACGAGATTGAATTTGGGCGAATACATGGTTGGTTCATGCGCTGAAGCGGCAAACGGTTTTCGTTGTCAGGATACCAATGCATGCCAGCGGGCGTTGGGCTTGGATGGGGCCTCACTGCAGCACATTTGGTATAGACTCATCGCAAGCCTATGCGGACAGTTTTGTTGTGCGCACTGCTTTTCGCGGCGATTCCGGCTCACGTGTGGGGCCAGAACTCAGCCGGTCCTTCCTCCACTATGACCAAAAGCAAAACGCTCACGCCTGAGGCGGTTCATCGCTCCGCCATCGTCATCGACACGCATGCCGACACGCCTCAGCGCTTCCTTGACGAGCATTTCGATCTGGGCGATCCGCTTGGCCGCGGGGATTGGAACCTGGAAACCGCGCGCAAGGGAAACCTGGGCGCGGAGTTTTTTTCGATCTGGGTCGATCCGGTGCGCTTCAAGGGCCAGGATGCGCGGCGCACGCTGGAACTGATCGATGCCGTGAAACAGCAAGTGGCGAAACACTCCGACCAGATGGAGTTGGTGACTTCGCCTGATGGAATCGAGCGCGCGCAGCGCGAACACAAGATTGCAGCGCTGATGGGGATCGAGGGTGGCCACTCCATAGAGGGCTCGCTGGGGCTACTGCGCCAGTACCATGCGCTCGGCGTGCGCTACATGACGCTGACGTGGCCAATTCGAATGACTGGGCCGACAGCTCCGGCGACATCAACGACGCGACCGTACCGCACACCAAGGACGGCTTGAGCGAGTTTGGAAAAGATGTGGTTTACGAGATGAACCGGCTGGGAATGATGGTAGACGTTTCGCACGTCTCGGATAAGACATTCTTTCGCACGCTGATCATCTCGCGTGCGCCGGTGATTGCGTCGCACTCTTCGGCACGGGCGCTCGACGACTCTCCACGCAACATGACGGACGATATGCTGCGCGCCATTGCGAACTCCGGCGGGCCGGATTCGAAAGGTGGCGTGGTGCAGGTGAATTTCTACTCTGCATTTTTATCGCAGGACTACCGGAACGCGCAGAAGGCGATGGAGCCGGAGGTAAACAAGGAAATCGAAGCACTGAAGGCGAAGAACAAAGCCGAGGGCAGAGAGACGACGCAGGCGGAGATCGACAAATTGCAGCGCGCGGCGGCAGATCGGATTCCGCGGCCGCCTTTCTCGGTGCTCATCGATCATATTGACCACATCGCGAAGGTGGCGGGAGTGGACCATGTGGGGCTGGGATCGGATTTTGACGGAATTAACGGACAACTACCGCAAGGGATCGATTCGCCTGCCGATCTGCCGAAGATCACTGCGGCGCTGATGGCTCGAGGCTATTCGGCAGAGGACTGCCGGAAGATTCTGGGTGGAAATTTGCTGCGCGTTTTCCGCGAAGTGGAGGCGGTATCGAAGACGCTGCAGGCGGAGGAGCGGCCGCGGATTGTAGAAAGACAGTGATCAGTTGTCAGCGGTCAGTTTCCTGCTCCGCGCAGCGTTCTATACTGTTGCCCTGCTCGATCAGCTCGTTCTGGAGGCTCCGCAATGAAACTTTTTGTTCCCATTCTGGCTGCCGTTTTTGCTCTGCCAGTGCTTACCGTGGCGCCAGTTCTTCGCGCTCAGGATGAGAAGCCTGCTGCGAATTCCGACGGCGCCACAGCGAAGAGCTCGAAAGCTTCAGAGCCGGCGCCGCCCCCCGATTCGACTACCCAGGGCACGATCGATGCAGGCGGGCAGCATGTTGCGTATACCGCGATTGCGGGTACCATCACGGTGGGCGCGACCGACACTGACGATGCGCAGCTTGGGCCGGACGGGAAGCCCCTACCGGGAACGCAGCTCGCGCTGAGCGTGCCGAAGGAGCCGGCCGACGCACCGCCAGTGGCGCACATGTTTTACGTGGCATATTTCAAGACAGGCGCGAATGCCGAGAATCGGCCGATCACATTTTTCTACAACGGCGGGCCTGGCAGCTCGACTATGTGGCTACACATGGGATCGCTGGGACCAAAGTATGTGGAGACGTCCGGCGACACCCATCTTCCGGGCGCTCCCTACAAGCTGGTCGACAACACCGATTCCCTGCTCGACGTGAGCGACGAAGTTTTCATCGACATGCCGGGAACGGGGTTTGGGCGGCTGGCCGGCAAGGATGCGGGAAAGGCTTTCTGGGGCGTGGATCAGGACGCGGAGGCATTCGCGCGGTTCATCGCGCGCTTTCTGGTGAAGTACGGCCGTTGGAACTCGCCGAAGTTCCTGTTCGGAGAGAGCTATGGGACAACGCGGTCAGCGGTACTGGCGGACATTCTTGAAAACGAAAAGAACATTGACCTGAACGGAGTGATGTTGCTGGGGCAAATCTTCAGCTTTCCCATAGCGACGGGTGGGCCGCGGCCCGGCATGGATCTGCCCTACGAACTGGCGCTACCGACGTACGCAGCTACGGCGTGGTACCACAAGAAACTCTCGCCGCAACCGCAGGCGTTGGAGCCTTTTCTAAAAGAAGTGGAAGGCTACGCGCTGGGTGAGTATTTGCATGCACTCGCTCAAGGCAACAACCTGAGCGAACAGGAGAAGCAGCAAGTGGCCGACAAGCTGCACGAATACACAGGGCTGCCGGTGGATTACCTGATCAAGGCCGACTTACGCGTGACCGCTGGCGAGTTCGAGAAGACGTTCGACGACCCGGAAGGGATGACGACAGGGCGATACGACACGCGTTTTCTGGGTCCGACGCTTGATCCGCTGAGCGAAGGGGCGGATTACGATCCACAGAGCGCAGCGATTTCGTCGGCGTACGTCTCGCTGGCGAATCTTTATCTCCGAAAGGACCTGAAGTATGGCGAGGAAGAGACGTATTTGCCTCATGCGCTCTTCAATGGCACTCCATGGGACATGATGCGAAGGGGTGGTGCCGGCTTTCGTAGCGCACTCGGATTGAATGTGGGTGCAGACCTGGCCGAGGCGATGAAGACGAACCCACGGTTGAAGGTGATGGTGAACGACGGCTACTACGACCTGGCCACGCCGTTTTTTGCCGCGGAGTACGAAGAAGAGCATCTGCCAATCCCCGCATCGCTGACGAAAAACATCGAATACGACTGGTACGAAGCGGGACATATGGCGTATGTGCGCGATGAATGCCGGAAGCTACTCCACGACCGGGTGGCGGCGTTCATCAAGAGCGCCGACGGCACGCAGTAAACAGTGATCAGTGGACGGTGGTCGGTGATCAGAGGCTGCCGAAGCGGGTGCGGCGTTCCCCTGTGTGATGTGGGAGAAGGGGAATTCCAGAAGCCGGTCGAGTTGCGCGCTTTATACTAGCCTTTCGCTCGATATCCAACCCGGAGAAAAGAAAAATGAACTTTTTGAGCCGCCGTTTGGCCGCCCTGACAGGAGCGGCGTTTTTGATTCTATGTGTTTCGGTCTGCGCCCAGGATGATAAGACCGGGGCCAAAGCCGCGACGCCCGCAGCGCCAGACAAGAGCGCCGAAGCGGCTCCGCCAGCTGATTCGACGACGCAGGGCTCCCTCACCGTCGGCGGACAGCAGATCGCGTATACGGCGATCGCTGGGACCATTACCGTTGGCTCAACCGACGATCAGGATGCACAGCTTGGAGCGGATGGAAAGCCGCAACCGGGAAGCCAGCTCGCGCTGAACGCACCCGCAAGCGCGAAGGATGCAACCCCTGTGGCGCGAATGTTCTACGTCGCGTACTTTAAGAAAGACGCGAAGGCTGAAGATCGCCCGATCACGTTTTTTTACAACGGCGGCCCTGGGAGCTCAACGGTGTGGCTGCACATGGGATCGCTGGGTCCGAAGCATGTGGTGACATCGGGCGACACGCACCTGCCCGCAGCGCCGTACACCATGGTCGACAATCAGAACTCCCTGCTCGACGTGAGCGACCTGGTATTTGTAGACGCGCCCGGCACGGGCTTCGGACAATTGCTGGGAAAGGATCCGGGGAAAGCGTTCTGGGGCCTGGATGAAGATGGAAATGCATTTGCGCGATTCATCCAGCGCTTTATTTCGAAATACGGGCGGTGGAACTCAGCGAAGTTCATCTTTGGAGAAAGCTACGGGACAACGCGATCGGCAGTGCTTTCGAATCTTCTGGAGAACAAACTGAACATCGACATTAACGGAGTCATCCTGCTGTCGCAGATCTTCAACTTCACGACGGACATTGATGAGCCGAATGCAAATCCGGGAGTTGATCTGCCCTATGAGCTGGCGCTCCCGACCTTCGCGGCGACTGCCTGGTACCACAAGAAGCTGCCGAACCAGCCAGCTGCGCTCGAGCCGCTCTTGAAAGACGTGGAAGAGTTCGCGATGGGCCCTTACGCGCATGCGCTGGCTCTGGGAACCGATGTGAGCGACGACGAAAAACGCGCTGTAGCGGAAAAAATGCATGAGTACACTGGGTTGCCCGTGGACTATGTTTTGAAGGCCAACCTTCGCGTGACCGGCCCGGAGTTTGAGAAGACTCTGCAGGGTGCGGACGATCAGACGACAGGACGATTCGACACGCGCTTTCTCGGCCCAACACTCGATCCGTTGAGCGAGGGTGCGGAGTACGATCCGCAGTCTTCTGCGATTTCATCGGCTTATGTTTCCTCATTCAACCGATACGTTCGGCAGGACCTGAAATACGGCGATGGGCTGACCTATGTTCCGCTCCTGGATACCGCAGAGCCGCAATGGGATTGGAAGCACAATAACGATTCTGTGAGCGTGAATGTGAGCGGGGACCTGGCCCAGGCAATGAAGACCAATCCGCACTTAAAGGTGCTGCTGAATGGCGGCTACTACGATCTGGCCACGCCGTTCTTTGCTGCGCAGTACGAGGAGAAGCACCTGCCCATTCCGCAATCGCTGGCGAAGAACATCAGCTACGCCTGGTACGAGTCAGGGCACATGGTCTATGTGCGCGATGAGTGCGTGAAGCAGTTACACGATAACGTGGCGGCGTTTATTAAGAGCAGTGTTCAGTGAATAGAGGTCAGAGAACAGAGATTAGAGGGTGGGGGCGGCAGCAAGCGGCTTGGCGTAGACAAACGCGGGACGGTGGCGCGCGTAGAAGTGCTCTTCCCTTCTTTTTCGTGTGTAGCCGCGAGTCTCGTAAAGGTTGATCGCTCCAGAGTTTTCGACGTCCACATGGAGCCAAATTGCCGTTGCTCCCGCTGCGCGGGCAGATTCTTCCGCGCGCTTGAGTAGCTCGGCAGCGATGCCGCGACGGCGCGATCCTGGATGTACCTCAATGGTCTGAATGTAGGCAACGGTGCCTTTGGGCACCGTCGCCCAATCCACAATGGCGAAGCCGGCAAGCTTTGGATCTTCTTCGGCAATCCAGGTGGCGGAGTTCTGGTTGGCGATCAACTTACGCATCAAGGCGCGGCTAAAGCGGAAGGGCGGATCGAAGCAAAGCTCTTCGACAGCGTAGAGCTGGGCGAAGTCGCCGGGTTGGTATGGACGGTAAAGCATAACGGCAGGGACCGAGGGAACAAGGGAACAACGATTTGGGCCGCCCGAAGGCGGCCCGCTTCGTTTAGTCTAAAGCGTCATCAAGCTACACCTTGGCTTCGAGGTCGGCGATCACGTCGAAGAAGCGCTGATCAAGGCGGCGGTTGGTGGCAATGGCATCCTTGATGGGGATATCGGTAATGTCGAGGCCGTGGACGACGGCGATGCGGCCCCACTTTTGCTGATGCACCATGTCGATTGCGTGCAAGCCATAGCGCTGACCGAGAACGCGGTCGTAGGCCGTGGGAACTCCTCCGCGCTGGGTGTGGCCCAGATTCACGGAGCGGGTTTCATAGCCGGTTTTCTTCTCGATCAGATCGGCGAGCGCTTCGCCAATGCCGGAGAGACGCACATGGCCAAAGGAGTCAACTTGCTGCGAGCCGATGACCTGGCCCACCTCTGGTAGATGACAGCCTTCGGCGACTACGACGACGCCGTAGTGCTTGCCGTGATCGTAGTTGTATTTAAGTAGCGCGCAAACGTGATCGATGTCGATTTCTTTCTCGGGAACGAGGATCACGTGGGCGCCGCCGGCAACGCCTGAAGCGTATGCGATCCAGCCAGCGTCGCGGCCCATGACTTCAATGACGACCACGCGGTTGTGAGAGTCAGCAGTGGTGTGAATGCGATCGACGGCCTCAGTGGCGATCATGACCGCAGTGTCGTAGCCGAAGGTCTGGTCGGTACCGCTGATGTCGTTGTCAATGGTCTTGGGCACGCCGACAGCTTTAACGCCGTTTTCGCTCAGGAAGAGTGTGACCGATTGCGTGTCGTCGCCGCCCAGGGCGATGAGCGCGTCGATTTTGTTGGTCTTTAGGACTTCCTGCACTTTGTCGATGCCGCCGGGGATCTTCTTCACGTTGGTGCGCGAAGAGTGCAGAATGGTGCCGCCCTTGAGCTGAATGCCGTCGACCGCTTCGAGCGTGAGCGGAATGAAATTGTTATCGAGCACGCCCTTCCAGCCGTTGAGAAATCCGATGAACTCGTCTCCGTAGTGGTTGATTCCCTTCCTCACGGCCGCATAAATGACCGCATTCAATCCGGGGCAATCGCCGCCGCCGGTCAACAAAGCAATTCTCATCGTAGAGTCTCCTCAAATGCAGTTCATAGTTCGCAGTTAACAGTTCGACGGACGCAGTGGACAGTCCTCAGTATCGGCCGCCGGGCTGGAAGGCTGAGGCGAAATTCGCAGTTTTTACCGGAGGCGGGGAGGATCACCGGCCATTGCGACATAAACAGTGTATCGCGCGGCTGTTCATGAGAATGGTGATGCACCTCACGGCGCCAGTCGAAAGTGGCTCGTGTTTCGGAGGCCAGCGCTACCATAAGGAATGCCGGAAAGTGGCGCTGGATTCCTGCTCGCATTTATCGGCCTGGTTGTCGCGGTGCTGCTTGTGTTGCTGCAGCTGACGCGACTGGGTTACCTGATCCGCGCCACGATTCCCGACCGGCCGCGGCAGCGCATGTTCATTGCGTCGGTTGCGTTTTTGATCACATTTACCGGCGTACGGCTGCTGGTTCACCGAATTGCAAGTCATGAAGGGCGTCTCCAGTGGGTGGTGGTGCGGGGAATGCACATTCACCACCTGGTGTGGGGCATTCTGATTCTGCTTTTTGTGGGCTACGGCTGGCTGCTCGATCTGGGTTGGTCGCACTCCCCGATGTCGATCTTTATGGGGCGGTTGATGGCGGTGAGTTACGGCGTGGGCGCAGCGCTCACGCTGGACGAGTTTGCCTTGTGGCTGAGTTTGTCGCCCGATGTTTACTGGACCCGTGAAGGCCGTCTGAGCATCGACGCCGTAATTCTCTTCGGAGCCGTGCTGGCGGTGGGCGCGTGGGGCGCACCATTTTTCAGGGCGCTGCAACGGCTGTGGCACAGGCGAAAAGTCGAGCACGAAGGGATCGGCAGGATCAGCCAGCCGATTCGCCGCGGGCGGTTGCTTCGTCGGCGTATAGTTCGCCGATTACCGCCGCGTACTGGGTTGTGAGGACACGGCGCTTGATCTTCATGGATGGTGTGAGCTCGCCGGATTCCTGCGACCACTCTTCGGCGACGATGCGGAAGCGCTTGAGCGACTCAAAGTTGGCCAAGGAGCCGTTTACCTCGCGGACAATTTCGGCGTAAAGCGCGACGACGCGCGATTCGGCGACCAGCACGGCACGCGAAGGGGCTTCAATTCCGTGATGGCGGGCCCATTCTTCGAGTGCAGCGAAGTTAGGAGAGATAAGCGCGCAGATGAATTTGTGACGATCGCCGACGAGCGCGGCCTGGGCAACGAAGACGCTGTTCTTCAGCTTGTTTTCGATCGGCTGTGGCGCGACAAGCTTGCCGCCCGAGGTTTTCAGCAGCTCCTTCTTGCGATCGGTGATGGAAAGAAAACCGTCGGCGTCGAGATGGGCAATATCGCCGGTCCGGAACCATCCGTCGGCGTCAAGACACTCGGCGGTCGCCGCTGGCTTGTGCCAGTAACCGGAAAAGACCGAGGGGCCGCGAACGAGCAGCTCACCATCGTCGGCAAGCTTGAGTTCGACGTTAGGCAAGGGCATGCCGACCGTCCCCATGCGATGGTGAATGGGCGTATTGAGAGCGATGACGGGCGATGTTTCGGTGAGGCCATAGCCTTCCCAGAGAGCGATTCCCGCGGAAGCAAACCAGCGCGCAGTATCGATGCCGAGAGGCGCGCCCCCGGAGACAAAGACTCTTACGCGCCCTCCGAAAGCCTCGCGGACCTTGGAAAAGACGAGCTTGTTGGCCAGGTTCCACAGCATTGAACTGGGTTTTCGGCCGTCATACACGGTTTCTGCGAAGCGCGAGCCGAGGTGAATAGCCCCTGCCAGTAGCCGTTTTTTGACCGGCGACTGCGAGGCCTTTTGCTCGACAGCCTGACGAATCTTCTCGAAGACGCGAGGCACGCCGACAATGACTGTCGGGCGCACTTCTTTCATGGCTTGCGGAAGCTTGTCGAACTGCGAACAGTAAGCCACCTGCGCGCCGTGGTTGTACATCACGTAATCGAGGGCGCGAGCTGTGACGTGCGAGAGAGGCAGAAAGGAGATGCAAGCGTCGCTCGAATTAAAACCGAAATCGACGGCGGCGAGGTTCTGGTTGGCGGCGAAGTTGCCGTGGGTAAGGGCGACGCCTTTGGGCTCGCCCGTCGTTCCCGAGGTGTAGATGAGCGTGGCCAGGTCACCGGGCTCAACGGAGCGAACCAGGGCGTCGAAGACGGGATCGCGATTCGCGTCGTCGGCATCGGCGCCGGCCAGCAGCTCGCTCATGGCGATAGCGCCATCGGGAGCCGGCGACTCCATCATGACGATGTGCTGTAACTGGGTTTGGGCGCGAACGGATTGCAGCTTGTCGAATTGCTGGCGCGTAGAGACGACGGCGATCCGGCAGCCCGCGTCGCGCACCTGCTCGGCGATTTGATCACCGGTCAGCGTGGGATAGAGGGGAACATCGGCGGCGCCGACGGCTAGCGCGGCGAAATCGGTGACGGCCCACTCCCAGCGGTTCTCGCTGACGAGGACGATGCGATCGCCCTTCTTCACGCCGAAGCGTAGAAAGGCGGTGGCCAGCGCGCGGACGCGTTGATACATCTGGTCAGAAGAAATGGGATGCCAGTGCCCGAACTCGTCCTGCCAGAGGACCGCGCGCGGGTTGCCTGCCCCGGCGATGCGAACAAAGAGGTCGTTGATTGTGGAGATCGAAGAGACAGGGGTCATTGAATCGTTTATGGAAACGGGGCAATCGTATCACCCGAGCCTTGGAGAGTGTACCAAAAGAGAGAGCTACTAGCCCTTAGCTGTTAGCTTTCCGTGCGTTGCGCTTGGATGAGGAGAATCGAGGAGCCAGACACCGGCAGCCGAAGACGGTGAGGAGAAAATTGGTCCAGGCCAGGCAGAACGAGGAGTCCGGCGGGCGCCGGACCCCTCGTTGCGGGTGATAGAAGAGAGTGGTTACGGAAGGGCGTAGATGGTCTGAAGAACCTTCTGTTGCAGGGCGTCAGGCAGCGGCGCGTAGGAGAGTGTAGTGGTCTCGCTCTCGCCGGACTTGATGGACCAGCTCAGCATGTCCTTGATGACCTTTTCATTCGCCGCATTTTTCGGCTGGGTCGGAATGAGCAGATAGGTGAAGCTGGAGATGGGATAAGCGTTGGGGCCTGGGGCATCGGTGATGGAGACGCGGTAGTCGGCGGGGATCTTGGCGGTTGCCGCAGCGGCGGTTACGCCATCGATGGAGGCTTTGAGCCAGCTGCCGGACGCATTCCTGATGGAGCCGTAGTTAATGTGATTCTGCAGGGCATAGATGAGCTCGACGTAACCGATAGCACCGGGAAACTCTCGCACCTGTGCAGACACACCCTCGTTGCCTTTACCTCCCACGCCCGTGGGCCAATTGATCGCGGTGCCCTTGCTGGGACCACCGGCCCATTCGGGGCTGACCTTACTGAGATAGTCGGTAAAGATGAAGGTCGTGCCGCTGCCGTCGGAACGATGGATGACGATGATCTTGTCGCCGGGCAAGTTCACACCCGGATTGTCCTTGGCGATCCGCGGATCGTTCCAGGTGGTGATTTTGGCCAGGTAAATGTCAGCCAGGACGTCGGGGCTGAAACGAAGATCGCTGACGCCGGGAACGTTGAAGATGGGAACGACAGCGCCGAGAACGGTTGGGATGTGAATCAGCTTAACGCCGCACGTCTTGAGCAGATCGTCGGTCATGGGCATATCGGATGCGCCGAAGTCGACAACACCGGAACATACCTGCTTGATGCCACCGCCGGATCCGATGGACTGATAGTTGACCTCGACGCCGGGATGCGCGGCGCTATATTCGCTGAACCACTTGGAATAAATGGGGTACGGGAACGTGGCGCCGGCGGCCGTGATTTTCTGGGCCTGGGCCGCGCTCAGCGCGCAGACGAACAACGCAAGGACAAGCAACGATTTTTTCACGATTGGCTCCCTTTCAGATTTCCTGCCGAGATTCATTGTCAACGGCCAATGTTACGGGGAGTTGAAAATACCAGGAAAAGGAAACAGAGAATAGAGATCAAAGAACAGGGGGCCCGGGAAGCTGAGGCGAGGCTTGTTCTTCGCCGCGAGCGGCGGCGATAACTTCCCTGCCCTTGGACCTTTGCTAAGAGGGCTGGCCAGCGTGAATTGGTTGCGCGGGTGCGGGTTGGGGCGCGCTTTGCGGCGCGGGGGCAAGTGGCAGCGTGAAGTGGAACGATGCCCCCTTGCCGAGTTCGCTCTCAGCCCAAATGCGTCCACCGTGTGCCTGCACGATGTGCTTGACGATGGCGAGCCCCAGGCCCGTTCCGCCGGACTCCCGCGAGCGCGCTTTATCCACGCGATAGAAACGCTCGAAGATGCGTTCCAGATGCTCGGATGAGATGCCGGGCCCGAAGTCCTGAATGGTGAATTGCACCTCGGAGGCAAGGAGGCGCGCGCCGGCAGAGATGCGCTTGCCCGATTGGGCATACTTGAGGGCGTTCTCCATAAGGTTGCCGAAGACCTGATGCATGGCGTCTGGATCGGCCATGACGAGAGAATCAGGCGCGCCCGTGGACTGAAGTTGAACGCCCGAGTCGACCACGATGCCGCCGATGGAGTCGATCGCGTCCTGAAGCAGCACGCTTGCGCGAACCGGCTGCAGGCAGAGCTTGTAGTCGGGGCTTTCGACGCTGGCGAGTGCGAGCAGATCTTCGGTGAGGCGGTTCATGCGGCTGGTGTTCTTGAGAATCACGCCAAGGAATTCGAGTGTTGTCTCCGGACTGGGATGGGGATCTTCAATGAGCGTCTCGACGTAGCCCTGGATGGAAGTCAGCGGAGTGCGCAGCTCGTGACTGACGTTGGCCACGAACTCGCGCCGGGATTTTTGAGCGGCCTCGATGCTGGTGGCATCGTGGAGCACGACAAGCGCACCGCCCGCGGGCAAAGGAGCAGCGTTGACCTCAAAGACGCGGCCCGGAGCAAGCAGGCTGGCACGGCCCACGCAGAGCTCGCGGCGCTCGAGCGCGCCACGGACACAAGCCAGCAACTCGGGATCGCGTACAAAGTGAACGAGCGGCCGCCCGGGAGCAATCTGCGATCCGAGAATACCCTGCATGACGGAATTGGACCAGCGAACGAGGCCGGATGAAGTGATGGCGACAACCGCCTCCTGCATGGAATCGAGCATGACTGCCAACTCGTCACGCCCGCTTTCGAGTTCGGCAAAGTCGCGGCCGAGGCGAACCGCGGTCTCATTGAGCGCAGCTTCCATCGAGGAGAGCTCGGCAATTCCGCTGAAGGGACCGGTGGTGGTGTCGAGAGCATTGATGCGGGCCGTGAGATCGCCATCGGCGATGCGGCGAGCGAAGATGACGATGCGGCGCAAGCGAGCGGAGAAGCGCCTGGAAACAAATGCGGCCATGGGGACTGCAACGGCAAGCGCGATGAGAGCCGACAAGAGCACGTCACGGCCATACGCGCTCAAAGTCATCTCGCCCGAGCGGTCCGCGAATACACGAAAGACAACCGCGCTCGCCACCGTGTAGAGCACCAGAAGGACGATGAAGAGACCGAGCAGTCGGGCAAAGACTTTGGAGGTCATTGAAAAACAGCTTTCAGCGATGAGCTTTCAGCCGTCAGCTTGTCCGTGGGACCTTGAGCAATGTCGGCTCCCAGAAAGGAGGAGCTGAAGGCTGAGGACTAAAGGCTCATTCTCACTCGCCCTTGGGCAGTTCGAAACGATAACCGGCACCGCGCACGGTCTTGAGGTAGCGCGGGTTCTCCGGGTCGATCTCGATTTTCTCACGGATACGGCGCACATAAACATCGACGGAGCGGGGCGTAACAAAGCGCGCGTCGCCCCAGACAGCGTCAAGGAGATGATCGCGGCTGAAGACGCGCCCGGGATGGCGTGCGAGATAGTCGAGCAGGCGGAATTCGGTTGCGGTGGTCGTAGTAAGCTCGCCGCGGACCTTGAGTTGCATGGCGCCGGCGTCAATGATGATTTCTTCAAAACTGATGATGGATGGCGATGTGGGCCGCTCGAAGCGGCGCAGCACGGCTTTGACGCGGGCCACCAGTTCGCGCGTGGAGAACGGTTTGGTGATGTAATCGTCGGCTCCCAGGTCGAGGCCAAGGACGCGATCGTTTTCGCCGGCACGGGCGGTGAGAAAGATGATAGGAATGGTGGAAAGTCCGGCGTGATTGCGCAGACGGCGGCAAACGTCGAGGCCGTCGCCGCCGGGAACCATGATATCGAGAAGGAACAAGGCAGGGGGCTTGCGCTCGGCATCGGGGATGAGATTGGTGGGGCTGTGAAACAAACGAGCTTCAAAGCCCGCCGCCTCAAGATGATGTTGCACCAGCCTTGCAATGTCGGTGTCGTCTTCCAGAACAAATACGGATTGGCTCAAAGCCGTCAGTCCTCGCCCCGCGGCCGATTGGAATGTTCGGGAACAGATTGACCGCTGGAATCATTAACAGGTTAATGCACGGGAGCAAAGAGAATGCAAACGTTTGATGAATTTGGGCAGGCTTGGCGGCGGGTTTCCAGTGGACATTGAAGCTGAATGGATGGAGAATGGTGGCGGACATTCGGGAGGAGGCTTTCAGTGAAGCTGGCCGGCTTTCTTGGATGCTTGGCCCTTGTTGCGCCTGGGCTTAGCGCGCAAAACGGCGGTTATGGTGTCGCAGGCATGGAGAGCACAACCACGACTGGGCTTGACGGCCGGACGACTACGCAAATCGTAACGCCGCCCAATTTCTGCCCGGTTACTGTGCAGGCCTCCCATCTTGCGGATGGAAATATCGTGAGGACCGGCGCTGATCATCCCAAAGGCGTCGGGCAGCGTTTGCATCTCAAATTGACCAGCCCCGATGAGAGAACGATTGACAGCGCGACGGTGGATTTGCGCGGCTGGACCGCGGCGGGCCGAACTGCACAGCTGGAACAGGTGGGCGCGAACAAGGATACGGCACTCAAGATGCAGACGCTGACTGTGTTCTTGATTCCGGGCGCCGACCACACGGCCACGGTGGATGTCTGGGCGCCGGGGCTAACGGCAGTTGCCTCTGTAGAGCTCGTGTCGGTGAAGTATTTTGACGGATCGACATGGACGCCTGTGCAGGGCAAGACCTGCCGCGTGGCGCCCGACCATCTGATGCTGATCACTCAGCGATAAAGTTTCGGCGACACGGTGTTGCAGCTTTAGACGCTCGTCCTGTGGACGGATTGCCAATCCGCGCCAGGCGCACGAAGAGCCATGCCGAGTAAACACTCGGCTCGGAGAACATGTGGCTTAGCGTTTCTTTTTGGCTTTGGGAGCGGGCTTTTTCGCAGCCGGCTTCGACGGCTTTGCATGAGCCTTTTTGACGGGCTTAGGAGCCGGTTTTGCCTTGGGCTTCGGCCGAGCAGCCTTGGCTGGGGCGGGCTTCTTCGCAGGCGCCTTTGCGATGGCCTTCGCGGCAGGTTTTGCTGCAGGCTTTGCCGGCGCAGCCGGAGGAGCAGGTTTCTTTGTCGCAGAAACAAGTTGAGGCTTAGCCAGAACAGGTTTTGCTGGAGCGGGAGCCGCAGCGGGCTTGGATGCGGCGGGTTTGGCGCCGGCCGGTGGCTTGCCGACTGCGGCCGACTTTGGGCCCTTTTTCCCAGCGAGCTTTTTCGTTGGCGGCGCTTCCTCTTCCCCGTCCAGATCTTCTTCGTCGTCGTCTTCCGAGTCGTCGTCGATCCCATCTGCCAACGCACCTTTGGGCAGAACCGCCAGATCGAGTTCTTCGTCGTCTCCGCCAATCTCCAGATCCTCTTCCGGCAAAGCGTCCTCTGACTCTTCTTCCTCGATTGCCGCTTCTTTGATTCTGGCTCCGGCACGCTTCGCGCGCGAGCGCTTGATGGTGACTTGCGGCGGCGGCGCGGGAGGCGAGTAGGGCTCAAGGAACGCGCGCATCTCTTCAGGGGTGGTCAGTTTGCCATCGATCAGTTCGAGAAAAATCTTCTGCTTAAGCTCGGCATAGATGGGAAGCTCGGCGATGATGCGCATCTCCTGCATGAGCACATACGGGATGCGCTGATGAGCTTCAGGCCAAACCTTGAGGAAGTTATTGAAGCGTTCTTGGACAGCCTTGTCTTTGCTTGTAAAGCCAAGCCATAGAATGGCTTCCGGATCATAGCTCATGAATAACTTGAAACACGCGGACGGCTTGGAGTTTTGCTTGGAAAGAAGAGTCTTGGCGAACCCTGAAGCCAGCGAGTCCAGCTTGTTCCATTCTTCAACGAAGCCTGGCCGCAACAGGGACTTCTTGAGTGCCGACAGTTCGCGCGACGGCAGCTTGGCGGTGAGCAGCTGCATCTGGGCAGCGGACATGTCGGGGTGTACGCCCTGCAAGAGGAGCTGCACCGCAAGATCATGAAGGGCATTCAGTTTGGCCTCGTCGGCTTTGGCGGATGTCCATGCCGGAAACAGGACCTTCATCCAGCCTTCTGCTTCGAGAGCGCGCAGAACCTTCAGCCCATCTTCTTCGTGGCCGATCTGCTCCAGTTCCTCTTTGCAAGAGTGGGCAGACAGGAACTCGAATACGCCTTCGCTCTTGGCATTGTCGTAGCGAGTTTGGGTTCGGGGATCCATCTCCCAGCCCAGGCGAGCCCGGAGCCTCGTGGCGCGGATGAGGAGCGAGGGGTCTTCAATGAAGCCGTAGTTGGAGACGAGGCGCAAGGCGCGCAATTCAATGTCGGCAGCGCCGTTCAATGGGTCCATGAGAAGGCCGAATGAGCCTTCGTTGAGCGAAATGGCCATGGAATTGACGGTGAAATCGCGCCGGCGGAGGTCCTCATGAATTGAGGCGGGATAAAAGACAGGCTTGCCGGGTTTTGGATACTCGATGCGGTGTGTGCTGACCACATTCACGCGCACGGTGCCCGGGAAACAGAGGTATAGGCTGCGCGAAGCCTCGTCCTCTCCCCAGACCTTCCCGCCGAGCTTCTCCAGTGGTTTCTTGAGCTTAAGGGCGTTGCCGTGGAAGGCGACCTCGAGCTCTCGGACGGCATGGCCGCTGGTGAGGTCGCGGACGGCGTCTCCGGTAAGAAATAGGATGGTCCCCGCTTCGCGCGCGGCGGTCCTCAACTGCGCGAGGGCGTTGCGCTGGTCAGCCGAGAGCCGGTTCTCCAGGAGGTAGATAAAGTCGGGCATGTTTTAACCTGATTCCGCCGTCTGGACCGCAGCCCAAGTGACTGATGATGCTGCCGTTATGGCGTGGCACAAACCAACTTGCAAACAAAGACATTAACACAACTCGCGGCGGAAGACCAGCGAAGTTGCACCGATGTTGCGACTTTTCAGGTGTGGGAATCACGGCTGTTTCACTGCGGGATGCTCCTCCTTGTACCCAGATCGTGCAACAGGGGCAGGCGTCGGGCAGCTGCGGCTCGTGCGACAATCCAGAGCGATGGCCTCGGCACGCAAACCTGTCATAGTGCGCAAGTTCTCCCGGGACTGGTTCGCGGGGTATGTGTCTGCGGAGTTCGGGCAGAGCAAGCCGGAGTTGGAGTTTCTTGATCTGACCGGCAGGGTGGTGCGCATGGGATGGGAGCAGGTGAAGTGGATGTGCTATGTGCGCGCATTGCCAGCCGGTCCAGCGGACCAGGCCGATCCTGAGCGGATGGTGCGCAGGAGATTTTCGTTGCGGCCACGCACCGCGGGACTGTGGATGCGGCTCACATTGCAGGATGGCGATGAGCTCGAGGGCCTGGCGGCTAACGACCGGAGTCTGGTTGACGGCGCGGGATTGCTTCTGACTCCACCTGACACGCGATCGAACACGCAGCGCATTTATGTGCCCCGTCAGGCAATTCAGACGCTCGACGTTCTGAGCCTGATTGGAGCCGCCAGCCGAAAACGCGCCGAGTCACCAGAGCCGACTGGCGAGCAGCGCGATTTGTTTGGCGGCGACGGTGACTCGGGCTGAGCAGAACAACCGGCCTCGGTATCGGGCTATGGGTGCGGCGATGCAGTCGAATCGGCGCCTCAGACGATCTCAAGCGCTTTGCATCTGTGCCGCCGGTTCCCTTTCCAGCAGGCCAAGGTAATAATTTGCGGTCAATCCCAGAACTCGTTCCTCGGAGTAATGCTCCGTGACCCAGGCGCGCGCTGCGCGGCCCATTTGGAATCGGCGCGCCGGATCGCGAAGGAGTTTGACGACCGCTTCAACGATGGCCTCGGGATAGCCGGGCGGAATGAGGAGGCCCGTCACCTCGGCGATGACCGCATCGCGAGCGCCGGTGGATTCCGTTGTGACGACCGGAATTCCGGAGGCTTGGGCCTCCAGAACCGCATTGGGAAATCCTTCGCGCCAGGTAGGGAGGACCATAACGTCCATGCCGCGGTAGTAGGTCGCGGTGTCGCTGACGAAACCTGAGCAATGAATGCGTGGATGAGCCAGAATGAGGCGGCGCAACCCGGCATCGAGCGCATCTTCTGCGCGGTCGAACCAGCCCACGAGCAGCAGATGAGTTGAAGGCTCCGCGAGAAGAATTCTGTCGAAGGCTTCGATCAGTTCGGGCAGGCCCTTGTCGCGCGTCAGTCGGCCGACGAAGCCCACGACCGGCGCGTCGCGAGGAATGGAAAACTGCTGGCGGATCGCGCTGGGCCCCGGCGAAAAGTGCCCGATATCGACACCATTGCTGCTTCCCTCCCCCAGCACCAGCAACTTGGCGGCCGGAGCAAGGCCGAGCGCCAAAGCCTCTGCGCGGAGGCTTTTGCTATTACAGAGCACCCTATGCGCGCACGCGCAGGCGATACGTTCGGCGGCGAGAAGAATCCAGCGCTTCAGGCCGTGTGATCGTTCGAGCTTGAGCCCGCGCAACATGTAGATGCGACGGGGAACGCGGCGCAGCGTGGCCGCGAGCATGCCAAGCAGCCCGGCCTTCGGCGTGCTGAACTCGACGAGGTCCGGCTTGTAGTTGCCAAGGATCCACCAGAGGCGAAACAGCGCGACAAGATCAGCGAGAGGAGCGATGCATCGGTGCATGGGGAGCGCGATCGATTCCACTCCGACTTGCGAAGCCGTGCGCTCGAGCAATTCGCCCGGGCCGGAGACCAGGACGACGCGGAATCCAGCGCGGCGCAGCACGCGTATGCGCGCTCCAAGAATCAGGCATAGCTCCTGCGTCGTCACGCCGAGGACGATGGTGGGTTGTAAGTTGAAACCTGGTGAGAACTGGAGGGAGCAAGTCCCTGAATCTGCCATTGAAAGCCTGAAACGCGTGGAAATCCCCAAGCCTCGGGGTGGTCAGCAGATTCTGGTGGGATTCAAGGGCCAGTGTAGCAATTTGAAGCAACAAGATTAAACGAATCCAATACAAAGTCAGTGACTGTGAGCACACGTCAGTTGCCTGGCGTTGCGCGAGAATGGTTCCCCTCTCGGGAAAGTCAGACTCCGGAAGCCGATGGCGCGACGAACAAAAATCCTTCTGCTACTTTCGCACCTGGGCGCCGGCGGAGCTGAACACGTCATCGCTCTGCTGGCGCGCGGATTGTCGCAGGAGAAGTACGAGGTCCACCTGGGTCTCGTGGGTCAAAAGGACCGAAGCGGAGAATCTTTGCCGGACTGGGTTCATGTGCACCCGCTGGGAGCCGGGAGAGCTCGTGCGGGCGCGTGGCCTCTGCTGCGCCTGATATGGCGACTTCGGCCAGAGGTTGTGCTCACGGGAGCTGCGGAGGTCAGCTTCCTGGTCTTGATGCTGCGGCCGTTGTTTCCAGCTAAAACGTCGGTGCTGGTGCGCCAAAATGCGACTGCGACATCTGTGATGGCCTTCGGTCGGTTGCCGCGATTGACTCGCGTGCTCTATCGCGTGCTCTATCGAAACTCCGATCAGGTGATTTGCCAGTCGCGAGACATGGCAAGAGATTTGGCATTGGTGGCGGGAATCGGCGAGGAGCAAATCGCTGTTCTGCCGAATCCAGTGGATCTCGCGGGAATCAGAGCAGCGCTTGGCGAGCCGGGTGCTGAAAGCAGCGCGGGACTGCAACTCCTTGCTGTAGGAAGGCTGTCGCACGAGAAGGGCTTCGATTTGCTTCTGCAGGCGCTTTCCACCGTGCGCGAGCGATTTCCTCAGGTCAACATGATCCTCGTTGGCGCAGGCCGCGAAGAGCAGGCTCTCAAGTCGCTATGCCACCAGCTGGGACTGGAAGATGCAGTCGGCTTCGCCGGTTATGTCGATCCACCCTATGCATTCTTTGCACGCACAACGCTGTTTGTGCTTCCGTCGCGCCATGAAGGCATGCCGAACGCGCTGTTGGAAGCTGCAGCTGCCGGCTTGCCGATTGTGGCGACGCCAGCATCGGGGGGTGTGATGGATTTGTTGAGTGGCCGCCGTGGCGCATGGGTAGCGCCGGAAATCTCGGCAGAGGCACTCGCTGCCACGATCGTTGCGGCGCTTGAGACCCTGCGGCCAGGCGAACGATTTACTCAGACGTTCTTCGCATCGCCGGGCGGGACTCCACAGAAGTGTGCTCGGTAAAACGAGCGAGAAGATCTTCGTCCTCAAAATCGGCGCTCTGCACAAAAGTAATTAACAGGCTTTCTTTTCCTGTGGAAATTTACCTCTTGACATTTTTTTCGAATGGATGTTTCCTTTGGGTACAGTTTCAGTACCACTTTTCCACACCCACGTAGGGACCTGTTACCAGGGTTACTGTCGCGTTGTCAGGGAGCTTTGCTCAGACGAAGAAGAATCGGGCGTGCCGGGCCATCGTATCTTAGGGCTTTCATTCATTAGCGCATCGCCGGAATTCGTCGAGAAAGACTCCCGCCAAAGCAACTCACAAAGCAGTCGTCTCGTTTTCTGCGCACGATGAGGCCGCATTCTCTGCGGCGGACCACGCTCCATCCGCGCCGATTCGGGGTAGACCCATCATGAAGCTTCTTTGATTGTCTCCGGCGCCTTATATGGCCCGGGACTTCGCAGTTGTGTCGCTGGAGAAATGCAGTGTTCCGTCCTTGGTTTGGTTTTGCTCTCACAGGGATTTTGTGTGCCCTGTCTTTACCGTTGATTGCCGTGTCCCTGCTGATCGCCGGCGCTGCAACATTGACAGTTGCGCTTGGATCTCCGCTTCGCGAGCGGCAGCGGATTCGCGCATCCGAGATCGAGAAAAAGTGGCAGTCGAATGAATTCGCCTTTGAGCGCGCTATCGAGTCCTATGAGGAGTTGATCGACGCGCATGCGTGGAGGCAAACATGAGCCACGCTGCGATTGCGATCCCAGGCCTGAACCGCATTGGCGGGGCGGAACGGGAAGCCATGCTGCTGGCGAAAGGGCTGCGCCGGCGCGGCTGGCGCGTGAGCGTAGTCGTGCTTTCCGGTGATGGCGGCGCGGCGGCTGCGGAGCTGCGTACATGCGGCGTGGCGTTCACCAGTCTTGAGATGCGCAAGGGGCTCGCGGATCCTCGCGGGTGGATTCGCTTTCATCGCTGGCTCAAGCGCGAACAGCCCGACGTGTTGCATGCGCACCTGCCGCATGCCGCATGGCTGTGTCGGTGGTCGCGCTTGGCTGCGGCCGTACCCGTTGTGATCGACACACTGCACAGCTCCGGTACGGGCAAGAGAGGCCGCCGCTTCGGCTATGCATTCAGCCGATGGTTGCCCGACCATGTGACCGCTGTCAGCCACGCAACGGCAGTGTCGCATTTGGCCGCGGGGATGGTGCGTGAAGAGCGCTTGTCCATCCTCGGTAATGGAATTGAAGTGGAGGCATGGGCGCCTGATACTCAGGCTCGGGCCGAGGCCCGAAGGCAACTTGGATTGACAGACGAGTTTCTGTGGATGGCCGTGGGCAGGCTGGAGGCGGTCAAGGACTATCCGACCCTTCTACGCGCGATGGCAAGGGCACCGGAGAACGCGCGTCTTCTAGTCCTCGGCACTGGCCCGCTCAAGGCGGAACTTAATAGGCTGGCGGCTCAACTT
>Ga0265316_10000258_pt1 | contig 60671 bp, 48 predicted proteins | sample 4522metaG_FD_202092 | JGI IMG/M metagenome (GOLD analysis project Ga0265316, IMG submission 202092) | Rhizosphere microbial communities from Carex aquatilis grown in University of Washington, Seatle, WA, United States - 4-5-22 metaG | ecosystem: Host-associated > Plants > Roots > Rhizosphere >... | reverse complement strand
ACCTGGTCAAGAACGGCATCGAGGCCATGGAAGGCAAGCCGGGCACGGTGCGCCTGGTCGCTGTCGACGAGCCGGCCACGGGGCGCGTGCGCATGGCGGTCAGCGACGAAGGCCGCGGCATCGCGCCGGAAGCGCGCGACAAGGTTTTTCAGCCATTCTTCACCACGAAGAGCCTTGGACGTGGCACCGGCCTTGGACTGCCCATCGCGTACGGCATCGTCAAGATGCACGGCGGACGGATCTGGTTCGATTCCGATCCGGGGCGCGGTACCACGTTCACCATGGAATTACCCAAAACTCAGTCGCTACGAAGGAGTCACCTGTATGGCGAAAAGCCCCAAGATCCTATTTGTCGATGATGACCGCGATTTTCTAGCCGCGCAGGTCGCGTTCTTTGGTGGGCGTGGGTACGAGGTCGTCACCCTCGACCGCGTGGACGGCGCCCTGGAGCGTATCAGCCAGGAGCGGCCCGACATCATTGTCCTCGATCTCATGATGGAGCACTACGATTCGGGCTTCATGCTCGGGCGGCGCATTCGGCAAGACCCGGCCATGATCGAGGTTCCCATTCTTATGCTGTCGGGCGTGGCCGCGGCGACGGGACACAAGTTCGCCGCCGAGGCCGCGGCGCTCAAGGATTGGATCAAGCTCGACGCCTTCCTCGACAAGCCGGTCACTGGCCGTCAGTTGCTCAAGGTCGTCGAGGAGAAATTGGGCGCCCGGGCCCCGGCCGCCCCGGCCACGGTCGTGGGGTAGCCGTGCCGAGCATCCTGGTCATCGACGACGAATACGGCGTGCGCTCGGGGATTCGTCAGATCCTCGAACTCGAAGGCTACACCGTGGAGGTCGCGGCGACCGGGCGCGAGGCTTTGGATCTGCTCGATGCGCGCCCGTTCGACATCGCGCTCATCGACTACCAACTGCCCGATCTCGATGGGCTGACGCTGCTGGCGTCCATGCGCAGCCGCAAGCTAGCGACGATGACGTGCATGATCACGGCGTACGCCAACATCGACACCGCCATCGCGGCGACCCGGCAAGGCATTGATTTTTTCCTGCCCAAACCCTTTTCACCCGACGATCTTCTCGGCGTCATCGAGACCCTGTCGCGCCACAAGCAACTCAAGGAAGAAGCCGAGAAGCTGCGCAAGGAGAACGAGGCCAGCCTGCTGGCGCTTGCCACCGAGAAAAGCCAGACCAGTTCGCTGGTGGCTTCGCTGCGCGACGCTGTCCTGGTCATCAATCGCGAGCGCGAAGTCGTGCTGGCCAACCATGCCATGTCGGCCTTGCTCGGACGCGAGCCCAAGGATCTCTTGCGCGCGCCCGTCGACGAGGTGCTTGGCGCCATGTCCATGTCCGGGTTGGCCGCGCTGCTATCCGCGCAAGGCGATGAAGAGCGAAAACTGGCCGAAGTGACCATCGGCGAGCGAATCTTCTTCGCCAGCGTGGTCGCGTTTCATGGCGAGCAGGGCGCGGCGCTCGGCCGCATCTTGACCTTGGCCGACGTGACCGACATGCGCCGCATGGCCATGGAAAAGCCGCGCTTCATTCGCACCATGGTGCACGAATTTCGCTCTCCACTTGGCGCCATTCGCAGCCTGATCGAGGTCGCCACGGAAAAGAGCCTGGGCGCCGACCTTGCGCCGTACCTGCCCTTCCTCGAACGCGCGGACAAGCGCATCGACAAGATGGTCGAGCTTATCGGCGAGCTGCTCTCGCTTTCGCGCATCGATCTGGAGCGGACCGCGAACGCTTCGGATCCACCGGCGGATATTTCGTCGGCGGTGTCTGCCACCATGGATCTGTATCGAGAAAAGCTCGCCGCGCGGAAGATCGATGTCAGCGTGGACATCGCGCCCGACCTGGCGCATGCGCGCATCGGCGACGACGATCTCAAGACCATTCTCTCCAACCTGGTGGGCAATGCCGTCAAATACGGTCGCGATGATGGCACCTTGCGTTTGCGCGCTGCCCTTCGCGAGGGCAAGGTTCTGATCGAAGTGGCGGATTCCGGGATCGGTATCCGATCGGAGAATCTGCCTCATCTGTTTCAGGAGTTCTTCCGCGAGAAGCGCTCCGAAACGCGGGACATCGACGGCAACGGTCTTGGCCTGGCCATCGTCAAGCGTTTGGTCGAGCGCGTGGGTGGCCAGATCGAGGCCGAAAGCACCCTTGGCGTAGGGTCGCTGTTTCGGGTCATCCTTTGCCCCGCCTAAACTTCGGCGTCCTTGATGGCGATACATCACATGCAATCTTGCGACAGCGTCGTCGTTGCGATAGACGCTGCTCGCACTCTCACCTGTCCGTGCAACCATGACTCAAACGACACCCGAGACCTCTGGCCCCGATTTGGCCCCGCTTCGTGACTTGCTGGCGAATTGGCCAGATCTCAAGCCGCGCAACCTGATCGCGGTTCTGCAACGCGCTCAGGAAGTCTATGGCTACCTGCCCATGACCGCGCTGGACACCATCGCCGACACCATGCACATCGCCGAGGCGCGCGTGTACGGCGTGGCGACTTTCTATTCGCAGTTCCGTTTGAAGCCGCAAGGCGAGCATGTGATCCAGGTGTGCAATGGCACCGCCTGCAACGTGAAGGGATCGGAAGACCTGCTCGGCGAGCTGATGGCGGTGCTCGGCATTCACCCCGGCGATACCACCCCCGACGGCAAGGTGACGCTGGAGAAGGTGAACTGCGTGGGCGCCTGTGGCGTGGCGCCGGCCATTGTCGTCAACGGTGAAGTGCACGGCCGTGTGACCCCTAAACTAGTCGGGAAAATGGCGCGCAAACTTCTGACCGCGCCCAAGCCAGCGGCGCTTTTGCGCAAATCGGCGGTTTCCGAGAAAACGCGCGGCCGCACGTTTCTCGAACGCTGCTGCGACAAGTGCCAGACACGTCCAGGGACGCCGTGTCCGAATTTCCTTCTGTGCCGCATGGAAGGCCTGTCGTGCCACGACGACGAGCAGTGCGGGAAATTCCGTGAGGAATTGCGCCAGTTGGCCGAGCACAACGCTCCGCAGTTCATGGCCACGGCCTTTTTGTGCAAGGGCCTGACCTGCGATGCCAGCGACGAGCCGGGCATCTACAAGACCTTCCTTTCGGAACTGAAGAAGCGCGGACTCTCGGGCAAGGTCAATTTCATCGAAACCGGCTGCCAGGGGCTGTGCGAAGTCGGCCCCATCGTGCAGCTCAAGCCGCTCGAAGCCTTTTACTGTCGCGTGAAACCAGCGGACGTTGCCGAGATCATCGACAAACACATCGTCGGCGGCCAGATCGTCGAGCGCTTGCTCTATGCCCACGGCCACGTGACCGAGGCGTCGATCCCGTTCTACAGCAAGCAGGTTCGCCGCGTGCTTTCCAACACCGGCAAGATCGATCCCGAAAACATCGACGAGTACATCGCGCGCGACGGATACAAGGCGCTGTACAAGGCGCTGAAGGAAATGGCCCCCGAGCAGGTGATTGCGGATGTGCTCGCGGCTGGTCTGCGCGGCCGCGGCGGCGGCGGATTCCCCACGGGCAAGAAATGGGAGATCGCGCGTGGCCAGACAGATACTACCCGCTACATCGTGTGCAACGCCGACGAAGGCGATCCCGGCGCGTTCATGGATCGCAGCCTGCTCGAAGGCGATCCGCACCGCGTGCTCGAAGGCATCCTCATCGCGGCTTACGCCATCGGCGCCGAGCACGCCTTCATCTACTGCCGGGCCGAGTATCCGCTGGCCATCCGCCGCTTGGAAATCGCCATGGCGCAAGCGCGCCTGTACGGTTTGGTCGGGCCCAACATCCTCGGCAGCGGCAAGAGCCTGCATGTCGAGATCGTGCAGGGCGCGGGCGCCTTCGTGTGTGGCGAAGAAACCGCCATGATCTCCAGCATCGAAGGCAAGCGCGGCATGGCCCGCAACAAGCCGCCGTACCCGGCCCAGCACGGGTTCGCCGCGCATCCGACCTGCGTGAACAACGTGGAAACCTTTGCCAACGTGCCGCTCATTCTGGCCAAGGGTGTCGAGTGGTTCCGCAGCGTGGGCACCGAGAAGAACGCGGGAACGAAGATCTTTTCCTTGTCGGGCAAGATCAGAAACACGGGCCTGGTCGAGGTGCCCATGGGCATCACCTTGCGCGAGCTTCTGCAGGACATCGGCGGCGGAGCGCCGGAAGGTTCTGCCATCAAGGGTGCGCAGACCGGCGGTCCGTCGGGCGGATGCATCCCCGCCGACCGCATGGACGCCACCGTCGACTACGAAAGCCTGCGGCGGCTCGGCGGCATGATGGGATCGGGCGGCCTCGTGGTCACCGATTCGGGCACCTGCATGGTGAACTTCGCCAAGTTCTTCCTCGGATTCACCCAGCACGAATCGTGTGGCAAGTGTATCCCGTGCCGCGAGGGCACCAAGCGCATGCTGGAGATCCTAGAACGGATCACCGACGGCAAAGGCAAGATGGAGGACATTACCGAACTGCGCCACCTGGCCCTGGTCATCTCGCGCACCTCGGCCTGCGGGCTCGGGGCCTCGGCGCCAAGCCCGGTGGTGTCGACCCTGCGCTACTTCGAGCACGAGTACGTCTCGCACATCCGCGACAACCGCTGCCTGGCCGGCGTGTGTCGCTCGCTGCTGACCTATCACATCCTTGCCAACTGTCGCAGCTGCGGCCTGTGCGCGCGCGGCTGTCCCGTCCAGTGCATCAGCGGCGACAAGGGCGAAATCTACGTCATCGACAACACCCGCTGCATCAAGTGCGGCGAGTGCAACCGGGTTTGTCCCTTCGGCGCCGTGGCGCGCACCTAGAGGAACGGAGAGCTGCTATGGCCGACGTCAATCTGACCATTAACGACCTGCCGGTGAGCGTTCCCGCCGGCTCGACGATTCTCGAAGCCGCGCAGGCACTGAGCATTCGCATCCCCACCCTGTGCTACGACAAGCAACTCACGGTCTCGGGTGCTTGCCGCCTGTGCGTGGTGGAAGTCGCCAATCCCACGGGCTCGACGCGGCTTGAGCCGTCGTGTTCGTTCCCTGTGCAAGAAGGCATGAGGGTGCGGACCAACACGCGCGAACTGCGCGATGCCCGGCGCACCATCATCGAGCTGATCCTGGCCAACCATCCCCGCGCTTGCCAGACCTGCATCCGCAACGAGCGCTGCAGCTTGCAGTCCCTTTGCCGTGAATACTCGCTCGACAAGATCCGCTACGAAGGCGAAAAGCGCCACCGCGCCGTCGACACCTCGTCGGTGGCCATCACGCGCCACCCCGACTACTGCATCCTGTGCGGCAAGTGCGTGAAGGTTTGCAAGGAAGTGCAGGGGGTCTACGCGCTCGATTTCGTCAACCGCGGCTTCTCGACCACGGTGCTGCCGCCCTTCGATCGCGACTTGGCCGACACGGTGTGCGTGCTGTGCGGGCAGTGCCTGCTCAAGTGCCCGGTCGCCGCCATTCGCGACAAGAGCTACATCAAGACGGTTGCCGATGCGCTGGAAGATCCGGCAACCATCGTCACGGTACAGATCGCGCCGTCGGTTCGGGCCACCGTGGGCGAACTGTACGGTCTGCCGCCGGGCGTTTCGCTGACCCGCAAACTGCCGACCGCGCTTCGCCGTATCGGGTTCAAATACGTGTTCGACACGGATTTCGGCGCCGACATGGCGGTGATGGAAGAAGGCCACGAACTGGTCAGCCGCTTGCAAACTGGCGGACCGTTCCCGCTCATCACCAGCTGCTCGCCGGGCTGGGTGAAGTACATGGAGCACTTCTTCCCAGAATTTATCCCCAACATGTCTTCGGTCAAGTCACCGCAGCAGATCATCGGTGTGCTGACCAAGACCTTCTTCGCCGAACGTAGCGGCATCGAACGCAAGAAACTCTTCAACGTCTCGATCATGCCGTGCTCGGCCAAGAAGTTCGAGATCCAGCGCCCCGAACATCACCTCGACGACGGCACGCCCGAAATGGATGCCGTTCTGACCACGCGCGAGTTCGGCGATTTGCTCAAGATGCACGACATCGACTTGCCCTCGCTGCCCGAGTCGGCTTTCGATCCGATTCTCGGCGATGCCACCGGCGCGGGCCTGATGTTCGGCGTAACCGGCGGCATGATGGAAGCTTCCTTGCGCACGGTGGCCGCGGTCATGGATCCGCACACCGAGCCGCGCATGGAGTATTCAGTTCTGCGCGGAACCGGCGGTATCAAACGCGGCTCCGTGCTCATCGGCGACCGAGAGATCAAGCTATGCGCTGTGCACGGGCTGTCCAATGCGCGCAAGATTCTTGAAGGCCTCCGCGACGGCCGCGAGGAGATCCACTTCCTGGAAGTCATGGCCTGTCCGGGCGGCTGCATCGGTGGCGGCGGCCAGCCCCTGCCCACCGACGAGGAAACCCGGCGCCGGCGCATCGAAGCCATGTACGCCGAGGATCGCGGCACGCCCATCCGCCAGTCGCACAAGAACCCGGCCATCCGCACCGTGTACGACGAGTTCCTGGGCCAGCCCTGCGGCGAAAAAGCCCACCACCTCCTGCACACCAAGTACACCGCCCGCTCGCCGCGCGGTTTCTGATCCTCCTGTCGCTATTAGCGACCGAGCGCTATAATGACTTATGCGGTCGAGGGTGAGCGCGGTGATGATGGCGCTGACGGCGCTGTCGTCCAGCAATCTTGCGGCCAGCGTGACCGAGAATCCGGAGCCACGCTGTTTGACCAGGGCGCGGACACACTTGCCCGGCCAGACCATGGCAACCGTTGTCAAAGGTGGCGCCGTCGGCCGCAAGCGTTTGCTCTTTCGGCGCGGCGACGTGCAACTGGTCATCGATTTCGAGGTGCTCGATTCGACCACTCAGGATTTTCTGAAGGAAGTGGGCGCGAGCAGGTTTCCCGAGGAAGTCAATCTGCTGCAACGATTTGCCCAGGTGATGAAGAGTCGCGACGAGGTCCAAGCCGACTCGCTGGTGCGGAGCAAGCTGGAACAAGAACGGCTCGACTTTCGTCTGGCCGAGGTCTTGGATCGCGGAGCGTTTGTGATTCGAGACTTGCAGTCCGCCTCGAAAGGGGCCGTGGCCACGGTCCGGGCAGCCGCCGATCTGATCTTACGTCTCGATTACAACTATGAGTGCGGCGATCGATGCGGAACTGGCGGACGGGTTTTCTTCACGGATACGTGCCAGCAGCTCGTCGCGGTCGCGGACTGGGCTCGTTGAACGCGGTCGAGTGCGCGCTGGCATCGCGGCCGGGCAGCCGTATAAGTACCGGCAAGTCATGACGACGTTTGCGCCTGCCCAAATTGCCGAGGCCGCCGCAGCCATCTGCCGCGGCGAAATCGTCGCGTTTCCCACCGAAACCTACTATGGCCTGGCGGTGGATGCTCTCGATCCCGGGGCGCTCGAACGGTTGTTCGCGCTCAAGGGCCGCGAGGGCGAGAAGGCAAGTGCGCTGCTCGTTGCTGACCTGGCAATGTTCGCCGGTTTTTGCACGGAGGTGCCGGCGCGGGCACGCGATCTGGTGGCCGCGCACTGGCCCGGACCTTTGACCCTGGCCTTGCCGGCCCGGCCGGAGTTGCCAGAGGCCATTGTGCGCGAAGGCTTCGTGGCCGCGCGTGTGTCGTCGCATCCCCTAGCGCAAGCACTGGTCGTTTTCGCCGGCCGGCCCATCACCGCGACCAGCGCCAATAGAGCGGGCGCGGCTCCGGCCAGGACCGCGGCGGAAGTTCGTGACCAATTCGGCGCGGAGGCGCTTCATGTTCTCGACGGCGGTCAGACGCCCGGTGGAGCGCCGAGCACGTTGGTGCGCTTGCGCGGCGACGATGTCGAGGTTTTGCGCAAAGGCGCGGTCGAGATCTAGAGCACCGATCGCGCATTTGCCTAGCGGCCCTTCTCCCTCTCCGGAGAAGTTTCGCGACAGCTCGGCATAACCACATATTACTGTTTGATTTCATATAGATAGACACTCGCGTTACTCACGGACCGAAGCCGGCAAGTAACTTTTTTGTTTAGTATAAATTGTATTTGACATTACGTAAGATATGGCGACATAATAGAGTCATGAAGTTCACATCGATCATGGTCGCGCTGCTGGGAATGGCTGCCGTTTCCGCGCCGGCTTCGGTGTGCGCCCAGGACCAGAACGCGGTCGAGGCGGCGCTTGCCGCCAAGAGTGCCGAGCGTTGGCCGGTGGTCGGTGTGATGGCCGATGTGGGACTGCCTGATGGTGGCATCGCCTCCTTGGTCGTCAGGCCGTGGCAGTGGTTCCGGGTCTATGGTGGCGGCGGCAGCAACTCTGTCAGCAAGGGCTGGCGCGGCGGTTTCAGCTTGCTTCCCTTTGGCGCGGGTCCGTCGGTTTCGCTCGAATATGGCCATTACAATGATGGCGACGCCAACGGGCTGGTCCGCCGCATGGTGAGTGGCGAGTTCAAGGGCAGCCCGCTGCTCGATAGGATTGGCTACGACTACGCGAACGCGCACGCCGGTCTCGATTTTGGCGGCAAGCACGCCATCTTCTTCGTTCACGGCGGCGTGTCCATGGTGTGGGCCCAGATGCACAACCTGAACGATGCTCTCGGCAGCTCTGGATCGAACACGGTGGTGACGGTGGGCCAAGATCCGAAGATCAAGGTCACCGGGTCATCGCTCAAAATTGGGCTCATCGTCTTCTTGATGTGATGTGAGGCGGCTATGCGAACGACAACGACAAAGACCTCTCTGGTAGTGGCACTGATTTTCGCGGCGGCTGGTGCTGCCTCGTGCGCGCGGGTCGAGGCTGATGTTCCCCAGGCCGAAGTGACCCGGAAGGCTGTCAATTTCCAAGCGGTCCCAGGCGGCGGGCAGCTCGGCGAAGTGTCGATCACGCAGTCCTTCACCTTGACCGCGGATGACCTGTCTTGGGCCAAGGATCTCAACGCCGAGGTCTACATCAACGAGTTCGAGCTCAAGGCCGTGGGCGCGGTCCAGGATCTCAGCTTCATCCACTACGCGCACATCACCATGTCCGATGGCTCGGATGGCGCGACGACGCCGGCGGTCGAGATCGTCAACTACGAACGGCCCGCGAACGCGGTGGCAAGCCCGGTGCTCGACGCCCCGACCACGTATCCCATCAATGTGTCCCAGGTGTGGGCGGCCAAGAAGGTTGTCATCACCATGGAGCTTGCGGGCGTGTTTCCCGAGGAGGCATGGGCCGCCGACGTGACCCTGCACATGAGCGGCAAGATTTCGTACAAGTTCTAGTTCCAAGTCGCGCACACCTTGCGCTGGCGGGCGCGACCGGGCACTCTCCCAGTGTTCATGAATCTCACGGGAGGAAGCGCATGATCGGAATCATTGGCGGCACGGGCCTTGGCGAATCGCTGGGGGCACTCGGGGCGGGGCAAAGTCACACCATCGACACGCCCTTTGGCATGCCCTCGGGCTCCATCGTCACCACGCAGATCGCCGGGACGCCGGTCGCGCTACTCTGCCGGCACGGAGAAGGCCATCTGCTCGGTCCCTCGTCGGTGCCTTTTCGCGCCAACATCTATGCCCTCAAGTCCCTGGGCGTAACCCACATTCTGGCCAGCGCCGCTTGCGGAAGCTTGCGCGAAACCATCGCCCCGCGCGATCTGGTGTTGCCCGATCAGGTGATTGACAAGACCTTCTGCCGGCCGAACTCATTTTTCGATGGCATCGCCGCGCACGTCGAGATGGCGATGCCGTTTTGTCCGGCGCTGCGCCACGTGCTCTCCGGCGTGGGCGCGGGGCTGCCGGTCAAGCTGCACTCACGCGGAACCTACGTGTGCATGGAAGGCCCGCAATTCTCCACGCGCGCCGAGAGCGAAATGCATCGCGCCTGGGGCGGCGATCTCATCGGCATGACCCTCATGCCCGAGGCCAAGCTGGCGCGCGAGGCGGAGATCTGTTACGCGGCGGTGGCTCTGGTCACCGACTACGACTGTTGGCTCAAGCGGCCCGACGACGAGGACAAATTGCGCTTGCTGGAAGAGATCATCGATAACGTGAAAGCGGCGACACAGAATGCGATTTCGCTCATCGCCAAGGCGATTCCGCAGGTGGCGGCGCAAAGTGTGCGGCCCTGCGATTGCCAATCGGCGCTCCGCCTTGGCATCTGGAGCGACAAGCGCAGGATCCCGGACGACGTACGCGATCGATTGTCGCTGCTTATCGGGAAGTACCTCGGATAAGGCGATGAAAGTCAGCGGCAAACACTACCGGACGATCTACCCAGTCGAAGACGGCCGCGCCGTCGAGGTCATCGATCAAACGCGGCTGCCGCACGAATTCGCTCTTGTACGCTTGCTCACCCTCGACGATGCCGTGCGCGCCATCGCCGACATGATCGTGCGGGGCGCGCCGCTCATCGGCGCCGCCGGCGCCTACGGCATGGCCCTGGCCCTGCGTGCAGACGCCGCGACGCCAGCGCTGGAGGCCGCGCGCACGCGGCTGATTGCCACGCGCCCCACGGCAGTGAACCTGCGCTGGGCCGTGAACGAGATCGTCGCAGCCGTGGCTCCGCTGCCTGTCGCGGACCGAGCGGCCGCCGCGTTTCAGGCCGCGGCCGAGATCTGCGACGAGGACGTGGCCAGTTGCGCGTCCATCGGCGAATACGGCAAGCAGATCCTGGCCGAGATCGCGCAAAAGCATTCCGGTCGGCGCATCAACGTGCTCACCCACTGCAACGCCGGCTGGCTCGCGACGGTGGACTACGGAACCGCGCTGGCGCCCATCTACAAGGCGCACGACGCCGGCATTCCCTTGCACGTGTGGGTCGACGAGACCCGGCCGCGCAATCAGGGCGCCTCGCTGACGGCGTGGGAGCTTGGCCAGCACGGCGTTCCTCACACCGTGATCGCGGACAACGCCGGCGGGCACCTCATGCAGCACGGCCGTGTCGACGTGTGCATCGTGGGCTCGGACCGCACGACCGCCACCGGCGACGTGTGCAACAAGATTGGCACCTATTTGAAGGCGCTGGCGGCGCACGACTGCGGCGTTCCTTTCTACGCGGCCCTCACCGGCCCCACTATCGACTGGGAGATGACCGACGGCGTGGCCCAGATCGCCATCGAAGAGCGCAACACCGACGAGGTTCGCTGGATGCGAGGCCGCACTGCCCAAGGTGAGATCGTCTCGGTGAACATCCTGCCCGAAGGCAGTGCCGCGGCCAATCCCGGCTTCGATGTCACCCCCGCGCGCCTGGTCACCGGCATCATCACGGAACGCGGCGTGTGCCCGGCGACCGCCGAGGGCCTGCGGCACCTGTATCCCGAGCTGAATAGCTGACCCCCGCATCGCGCTTGGCTTTCGGGGGCTTGGAAATTAGAGTGCGGAAACCATGCCTCGCATTGTCCCTTTTCGCGCCCTTCGTTTCGATCCCATGCGTCTGCCCGAGACAGCGAAGGTGATTGCGCCGCCCTACGATGTCATCTCGGCCGAGCAACGCGCCGAGCTCGAAGCGCGCCACGAGCGCAACATCGTGCACCTCGATCTTCCACGCGGCGAGGGCGACGCGAAGTACGAACACGCGCGCGAACTGCTCGACGCCTGGATAGCCGACGGCAGTCTGCGCGAGGATCCTCAGCCAGCCATCTATCGCTACGAGCAGATCTTTTCCTTCGACACGGGCAGCGGTTTGCGCGCCTACACGCGCAAGGGTTTCTTCGCGCTCATCGAGCTTTCGCCTTTCTCGGCGCGCGTGGTGTTGCCCCACGAGCACACGCTGTCCGGTCCCAAGGTCGATCGCTTCAAGCTCATCAAGACCACCGAGGCGCATTTTTCGCAGATCTTCACGCTTTATCGCGATCCCCAGGGCGTGGCCGAGTCGGCCTTGGAACGCGCCACCACGGGCGCGCCCGACGTCGATGCCACGACGCCGGATGGCTGCCGGCACCGACTGTGGGTGATCACGGACAAGGCGACCATCGCGGCGGTGGCGCAGGCGCTCGCGCCCAAGCAGGTCATGATCGCCGACGGGCACCACCGCTACGAAACCATGGTCGCCATTCGCGATGCGCTTCGGCCCGCGGGCGCCGCGCCGGGAACCTCGCAGGCGGATTTCGGCCCCATGTTCTTCGCGCGCGCGGAAGATCCGGGGCTGTTGGTGCTGCCCACTCATCGGATGGTGCACGGTTTGTCCGAAGCATCGCTCGATAGCTTGGCCGAGCGGTGCAAGCCTTGGTTCACAGTCGAGGACGGCAACGAGCGCGACGCCGCCAGTATCGGCGAACGATTGCGCCGGGAAGGCGAGTCCGCGGTGACCTTTGCCGTGCGCCGGCCAAAGCTTGAGGGCACGACTTGGCTGCGCTTGCGCAAGGATGCGGATCTGTCGCGCCTGGGGCCGCCCACCTTGGGCTGCCTGGACGTCAGCGTGCTGCACGGACTCATCTTGGATCCGATCCTGGGCATCGGCGCCGAGGCCATGGCCAAGCAACAGAACCTGACCTACAGTCACGATCTGCGCGAAACCCTGGGGCGAGTGTCGAGCGGCGCCGTGCAAGCCGCCTTCATCATGAACGCGACCAAGATCGAGCAGGTGCTCGATGCGTGCGAGGCCGGCTTCGTGCTGCCGCAGAAGTCGACCTACTTTCAGCCCAAGCTGGCCACCGGTCTGGTGATGCAAAAGATCCGGGCTGACCAGGCGCCGGCCCTGTGATCGCCGGAGCCCGCGTGCCAGAGCAAGACGAGATTACCCACGACACGCTTCTGCGCGGGCGTGTGCAGTTGCTCCAGCCGCGGCACGGGTTTCGCAGCAGTCTCGATCCGGTGTTGCTCGCTGGTTTCATCGCGCCACCCTTTGGGCATTTCCTAGACATCGGCTGCGCCAGCGGCGCGCTCTCCTTCTTGCTGTTGGCTCTGGACCCGTCCGCGCGCGGGGTCGGGGCGGAGATCCAGCCGCGCCTGGCCGCGCTGGCCAAGCAGGGCGCCGAGGCGAACGGCTTTGTTGATCGTTTTCGTGTCGTCACGGGCGACGTGCGCGAACAAGGCGCCGTGGTCGTGCAGGGGTTCGACCTTGTGGCCACCAACCCTCCGTTTCGCCCCGTCGGCGAAGGCGTGCTTCCACCGCTCTCGGAAAAGGCCATGGCTAATCACGAGGTAACGCTGGCGCTTTCTGAGTGGTTGGACGTGTCGGCGTCGGCCCTGCGTTTAGACGGACGGCTGGCCACCATCTTTCCCTTTGACCGCTGGGATGAACTGCGTGGCGAACTCGATACGCGCGGCTTCGTTGTCGCACGCTCGCGCGAGGTGGTGCCTCGTGCCGGTGACGTGCCCAATCGCATCCTAGTCGAGGCCGCGCGCTCGGCGGTGCATGCGCGGATCGAACCAGCACTCGTGGTTCACGACGGCCAAGGCTACTCCGCGGAAGTGCGCCGGATGCTAGGCGAGGAGAAGCGTGAGTAACGGCGGGCTTTGCCTGACGCTACTCACCGCGGGAGTTCGTAAGAACCCTCCCAGGGTTCTTACTTTGCAGACGTGAGCAGTAGCATGCATTACCGGCTCGCCTACATCCTTGCCATCTGGTTCGGTTGCGGCCGCTTCCCGAAAATGCCGGGCACCGCGGGCACCATCGGTGCCATTCCGCTCTACCTTCTACTGGCACGTGGCGGCCCGTTCGCCGTCGCTGCCGGCGCGGTGATGGTGACCTTGGTCGGGGTGTGGGCCGCGGCCCAAGTGGTGCGCAAGACGGGGCTCAAGGATCCGCAGATCGTGTGCATCGACGAGGTCGCGGGCGTGCTCATCACGCTGGTGGCCGCACCCAATAGCTGGAAGGGCATCCTGGCCAGCGTGGTGCTGTTTCGCATTTTCGATCAGTGGAAACCGTGGCCCGCGCGCCAGGCGGAGAGCTTTCGCGAAGGCTGGGGCGTGATGATGGACGACGTGTTCGCCGGCTTATGGGGTGTGCCGTTCCTGCTTCTAGCCCGCGCTCTGCACTGGTTGTAGTTGAGCTATCGCCGGCTGGCCTTGCTAGAGATTGGCGAGCACGGCTCGCAAATCGGCGGCATAGCGGCCCTGGGGCGCGAGTTGCAAGTAGCGTTTGTAGGCGGCCTTGGCCGCGGCGGATCGGCCAGCGGCTTGTTCGGCGCCGCCCAGGTAAACATAGGCATCGGCGCGCTCGGCGTCGAGAGCTACGGCCTTCTTGGCCCAATCGAGGGCCTGGCGTGCCCGGCCGCGCTCGAACTCGGTCTTGGCCAGCATCACCGCCAGCTCCGCCGACTGCGGTGTTGCGTCGACGGCTTGCGGACAGGTGGCGAGCACGTCCTTGGCGCGATGCTTGTCGAAGGCCTTTCGGCAAGCGGCGAATGCATCCTCCTGCGGCCTGGCCGCTGCCACCGCCCCAGCCGCCGCTTGTGAAGGAGAAGGTGCCTGGTATTCGGCGGCCGGGAGCGGTGCGGGAGGTTCGGCGGAAATTTCGACGATGGCTTCGGCCTTGGCGGCGGTCGGGATCGCTGCTGGCGGTGTGGCCGCACCTGCGATCTCGGTGGTGGCCTTCGCCAGCTGAGGCGCCGCTTGCCGGTGCGCTCGGGCGAGCAACGCGAAGCCGGCGATACAGGCAATGGCGATGGTCGCGCCGGCCAGGGGCCAGCGTCGCGCGAACCAGCGGCGCGACTTGTGCACTCTTGTGGGCTCGTCGAACTCGTCCGCCGCGGGATGCCAGTTCGAAAGGTCGTCGCCTTCTTTGAAGAAGCCGGTTTCCAGCGAGCTGAAGTGGGCAGCGTGCTCGGTGGTCATGGGCAGGATCTTGGCCGTCAGTTGCTCGGACACCAGGATCGACGGAAAGTGTGGATGAGCGCGCCTCATGCGAACCTCCACGCGTATGGAGTCCCGAGCGCAATCACGCGGCTCATCCCCGTAGGGTCGATGTGATCTGGGCCACTTGGCGAAGGGGTCACGGTTGGCATCCGTAGACCTAGTGTCCAAGAGGGCCGATTCCTTACAAGAAAACCTTCTTGGCCGCTTCCCACAGTTCGTTCTGCTCTTCGGGCGAGGCTGATTTGACGGTGCGGCCGTCGGCTTCCAGGCGTTCTTCCATGTGGCGGAAGCGGCGACCGAAGCGGTCGGTGGCCTCGCGCAGGGCGTGCTCTGCGTCGAGGTCGAGCTTGCGCGCGAGGTTGGTAATCGCGAATAGCAGGTCGCCGAGCTCGTCGGACATGGCCTTGCGATCTTGGCTTGCGCAAGCCTCGTCGAATTCGGCCAGTTCTTCGTTGACCTTGTCACGCACGCCCGCGGCGTCGGGCCAGTCGAAGCCGACCGCGCCGGCTTTCTCGCCCGCTCGCATGGCGCGCACCAGGGCGGGCGCGCTGCGCGGAATGCCGTCGAGCGCGCCCTTCTTGCCCTTTTTCGCTTTTTCCGTGGCCTTGAGCTTGGCCCAGCTCGCGAGGGCCTCTTCGGCGTTGTTCGCCTGCACGTCGCCGAACACGTGCGGGTGCCGGCGGACGAGCTTGCGCACGATTCCGTCGATGACGTCTTCGATGCCGAACGCGCCTTCGGCATGGCGCAACTCGGCCTGGAAGACCACCTGCAAGAGCAAATCGCCAAGTTCTTCGCAGTGGTCGGCCACACTGCCAGCCTGCAAGGCATCCACGACCTCGTAGGTTTCCTCGACGAGATAGGGCAGCAGCGTGGGTAGCGTTTGCTCGCGATCCCAGGGACAGCCGTCGGGCGCTAGCAAGCGCTGCATGAGCCCCACCAGGCGGGTGAGGTTCTCGCCGGTTTGTTTGCCCGGCAAGGGATCGAGATTCAAGCTTGGCGCTGGCGTTTCGTCGCTCACGGCCGGCAGTCTAGCTCCGCCCGTGGCAGACTGCCGCCTGGTTCTTGCCGGGCGTTCGTGCTACAGAGGATCGTGCAACCTTGACTTCCCGATCTTCTGATCATTCGCGTTCTGGCACCGACGTCGAGTCCGATCGCGTCGTGCTCGACGACAATCGCGTTGCGATGATGCTTTTCGGCGAGCGCAACGCCAACCTCAAGCGCATCGAGATCGAGACCAACGCTCGCCTGCACTCGCGTGGTAACGAGCTGACTTTGATGGGCAACGCCGACGCCATCGCCCAGGCCAGGCGCCTTGTCGAGCAACTGTACCGCATGGCCCGCGCCGGGCGGCCCATCGGACCCGAGGACGTGGGCCGCGCGGCCGAGGTCTTGCGCGGCGACGCCAGCGCCAATTTGCAGGAGGTTTTTTCGGACACCATCCTGGTCGGCAGCCGCGCCCGCCCCATCGCGCCCAAGGGTCTGGCGCAAAAGCGTTACGTGGACGCCATCCGCGAGCGCGACATCGTGTTCGCCATCGGTCCCGCCGGCACGGGCAAAACCTACCTGGCCATGGCGCTCGCTTTGCGCGAGCTGCTCGAAAAGCGCGTGAAGCGCATCGTGCTCACCCGGCCTGCCATCGAGGCGGGCGAGCGGTTGGGCTTTTTGCCCGGTACCATGGAAGACAAGGTGTCGCCCTATCTGCGACCGCTCTACGATGCCTTGCACGACATGGTCGACTTCGATCGCGCCCAGCAACTCATGGAGCGCGGAATCCTGGAAATCGCGCCGCTGGCCTTCATGCGCGGCCGGACGCTCAACGATTCCTTCGTGATCCTCGACGAGGCCCAGAACACCACGGGCGAGCAGATGAAGATGTTCCTCACCCGTCTCGGTTTCGAATCCAAGGCGGTGGTCACCGGCGACGTCACGCAGATCGATCTGCCCGACCGCCGGCGCTCGGGTCTCACCGAGGCTGAAGCCTTGCTCAAGGATGTCGAGGGCATCGCCATCTGCTACTTCACCGAGGTCGACGTGGTTCGCCACCCGCTGGTGGCCAAAATCATCCGCGCCTACGAACGCAAGCGCGCCGACGACGACGCTGACCAAGGTGGCTGGGCTCGACCTGGGAAGTGAGTGAGGCAATGGCTGCGGGGGGAAAGCCGGCCGATACCGAGCAAGCCGCCGCACGCGCCCGCTACGAACGCGACGAACTCCTCGCCATTTCGCGCGCGCTCTCCTCGGAGCGCGATATCCGCAAGTTGCTTGACCTGATCCTGTTCAAAAGCCGGCAGATCACCGGCGCGGATGCTGGCAGCGTCTATGTGCTTGAAGCCGCGGAGGTGGAAGAAAGCGGCCCGTCCGATGCGAGCGGGCCGTCAATTCCGCACGTGCCCATGCCACGCGAGGTTCTGCGCCGGCGATCCGTGGCGCTGGGCGGAGGCAAGAGCGGCAGCACGACCCTGCACTTCATGCTGTCGCAAAACGACTCCATGGCCGTCGATTTCAAGGAGTTCAAGCTCAAGGTCGACGGTACATCCATTGCGGGAAAGACCGTGCTCGGCGGTCGGCCCATCAATATTCCCGACCTTGGCGCGCTCCCTCCCGACGTGGAAGGTCTGACCCACAACCGCACCTTCGACCAAAAGACCGGCTACGAAGCGCGCTCGATGCTCACCGTGCCCATGACCTCGGCCATGGGCGACGTCATCGGGGTCATCCAGCTCATCAACAAGAAGCGCGAGCCGGCGAAAAAGCTGCAAAGGCCGGCCGATTTCGCCGCTCAAGTCGTGCCCTTCGACAGCCTGGCCGAAGAGATGGCGCTGGCGCTCGCCTCGCAAGCCGGGGTGTCGCTGGAAAACGCCATCTTGTACGACGAGATCCGTCGCCTGTTCGAAAGTTTCGTCGATGCCTCGGTGACCGCCATCGAGTCTCGCGATCCCACGACATCGGGGCACTCGCGGCGTGTGGCGACGCTTTCCGTGGGCTTGGCCGAGAAGGTCGATGCTGTCTCGGCCGGGCCCTTGGCCGAGGTGCGCTTCTCGCGTGACGAACTTCGCCAGCTCGAATACGCCGGCATGTTGCACGACTTCGGCAAGGTGGGCGTGCGCGAGCACGTGCTGGTCAAGGCCAAGAAACTCTACGATTGGCAACTGGCCGCGGTTTCCATGCGTTTTCGTTTCGTGCGCAAGTCGATCGAGGCCGAGGCCCTGCGCCGGAAGCTGACGATTCTTGAATCCGGTGGCGCTGGTGCGCGCGAGGCACTGTCCGCCATGGATGCCGACCTCGGCGTGCGACTCGCGATCATCGACGAGTGCTGGCAGCTGGTGCTGGCCGCCGATGAGCCCACGCTGATGGATCGTCCGGCCCTGGCGCGTCTGATGGAAATCGCGAACTTGACCTACGTCGACGAATCGGGAACCGCGCAGCCCTTTCTAACCTCGGACGAACTCGCGGCTCTGCAAATTCCTCGCGGTAGTCTTACGGCCGACGAGCGGCAGCAGATCCAGAGCCACGTCGATCACACCATCGCCTTTCTGCGCACGATTCCGTGGGGCCGCACCCTGCACAACGTGCCCCACATCGCGGGCGGGCACCACGAACTCCTCGACGGTAGCGGCTATCCCCAGCGCTTGCGCGGCGACGAGATCCCGGTCGAGACGCGCATGCTCACCATCGCCGACATCTTCGATGCGCTTACGGCCTCGGATCGCCCCTACAAATCCGCGGTGCCGGTGGCACGTGCTCTCGGCATTCTGGAAGGCGAGGTCAAGGCCGGCAAGTGCGACGGCGACCTGTTTCGCTTGTTCGTCGAGACCGAAGTCTACAAGCGGGTGCTATGAGCAAGGTCGCCGTTCTCGTTCGGCCAGAGGTGCGCAAGTTGCTGGCGCCTGCGTCCAGGCGCGTGCTCGGGACGCGCCTGCGCACGGCCCTGCGCCTGCTCGGCCGCGTCCGCTGCGAGGTCGCGCTGCTGCTTACGGGCGACGAGGAAATCCGCTCGCTCAATCGCAACTACCGCAAGCTCGATCGCGCCACCGACGTGCTCAGTTTTCACCAGCAGGATCTCGGCGGAGAATCCGACCCCGCGGGCGACGGCGTGTTCCTGGGCGATATCGTCATCTCCGTCGAGACCGCGCTCCGGCGCAGCGGCAAGGGCCGGCTCCCCGGCGAACTCGCCCGGCTGTCCATCCACGGTCTGTGCCACCTCTTCGGCCATGACCATCACCGCCCGAAGCAAGCCAAGATCATGCGCGCGCTGGAGCAGCGCCTTTTGCGCGGGACGCGGGAGACCTAGTCCCACGTCGCATCGTCGCAAGACGCATCCTCGCTTGCCCCGCGGGGCCGCGTCGCATAGGCTCCGGCGTCCGATTTCGAGATTCCCCATTTCAGAGGCAAGCGATGAACACGAGCGACTTCAGCGACGTTTTGGCGAAGATTCCCTATGGCGTGTCCGTGGTGACCATGGGCCGCGGTGGGGCCAAGGTCGAGAATGGTCTGACCGTCTCTTGGATGAGCCAGGTCTCGTTCCATCCCCCCATGCTGATGATCGCGGTGGACAAGTTGCACTACAGCGTGGATCTGCTCCGCAGCACCAAGAACTTTTGTGTCAACCTTCTCGGCGCGGATCAGGCGGCGCTTGCCGGCCGCTTCGCCAAGCAGGCGACCACCGGTGATGACAAGCTGGCAGACGTGGCCCAACGGCCATCCGAGAGTGGGGCTGCCATCCTGACCGATTCAGTCGCCTATTTCGACTGCGAAGTCACCAGCCTGGTCGAAGCCGGCGACCACCTTGTCGTGATCGGGCAGATCGAGGACGCCGCCGTGCTCAGCGACCGGGCTCCCTTGACGTCCGCGTCCGGTCTTCGCTACCGCAAGTAGGCTCAGCGATAGGCGCGCGCGAGGGTCTGTTCCAGGCTTTCGAGATTCGGCGGTTTGGCCAGGTGCTGGTCAAATCCAGCCTCCGCCGCTCGCTGCAGGTCTTCTGGCAAAGCATACCCGCTCAAAGCCACGAGGTGGACGTCCTTGAGCGCATCATCGGCGCGGAAGGCGCGTGCGACATCGAAGCCGTCCATGCCGGGGAGCCCGATGTCGCAAAGAACGACCTCGGGCTTGCGAGCGCGGGCTTTGGCGATGCCGGCGGGGCCGGTGTACGCCACCTCGACTTCGTGTTCGTTGAACTCCAGCGCCTCGCGCAGGCTGTCGGCTGCGTCGATGTTGTCCTCGATGATGAGCACACGTTGCCGGCTGCCTGGGGCGGAAGTGCGCAAAGGCGCCGCGGTCGCAACTTTCTCCAACGAAAGCGGCAGGCACACGACGAATTCCGCCCCTTGGCCCAGCCCCGCGCTACGCGCGACGATGCTGCCATCGTGGAGTTCGACCAGCCCTTTCACCAGCGCCAGCCCAAGGCCCAGTCCGCCTTTGCTGCGATCGAGCGAGGTATCGGCCTGGGCGAACGGCTGGAACAGCCGTGCCAGCATCTCGGGGGCCATTCCCACGCCTGTGTCTGCGACATGAACCACTGCCCCCAGCTTGGCCGTGCGGTCCCCGGACACGGATACGCGGGTGCGGCCACCCGGCCCGGTGAACTTGGCCGCGTTCTGTAGAAGGTTGCCAACCACCTGGGCCAGCCGGTTCAAGTCGCCCGTGACAAACACCGGCTCGGACGCGGGCACAAGCTCGATGTGCACATCGCTCTTTTCGAACTGGCGGCAGTGGTCATCGATCGTCTGCCGCACCAGTTCGTTGAGATCCAATCGTTGCCGCTGCAGCGTGAGCTTGTTGCGCGAGATCCTGGTCACGTCGAGCAGATCGTCGACCAAGCGAGAGAGCTGCCCGACTTGCCGGCCAATCACCGCCTGGGCCCGACGCGCCTGCTCGCTGCCCGCGACCGCGTGGTCGAGAATGAAAAGGCTATTGGTAATGGGTGCCAGCGGATTGCGCAGTTCATGCGCGAGCATGGCCAGAAACTGGTTTTTGTTGCGATCAGCCTCGCGCAGCGTCTCCGCGGCCTCGCGCGATCGCACCTCGCTTGCCTGCAAAATCTCCTCTACACGCTTGCGTTCGACCAGCGTCCACGCCAGAGCCGCGACATGTGACACGATTTGGACGTCGCTGTCGGTGTAGTCGCTGGGTTTGTTGCCAACGCCGACGATGGCCACGATGAGGTTCCCTTGCATGATGGGCACCACCAGTTCGCGGGTGATGGGGGCGTGTCCTTCGGGCAGCCCCTTGCGATGGGCAAGCGAAGCGTAGTCGTTGTGGATGACCGGCCGTCGCTGATGCACGCAGTCCACCCAGACGCCAGCCTTTTCAATCGGGTAGTGGCTGCCTTGCCCTTGCGCCGTGCAGAACTCCTTGGCGGTTCGCGTGGACCAGGCCGCCAGCGAAAGCGTGTTCTGGTCGGGCTCGACGAAGTGGTAAAAGCCGATGGGGCTGTCGGTAAGCGCCCCGATTCTGTCCAGCGTCTCTTGCAGCAGCTCTGGAAGCGAGTGCTCCGCCGCGTAGTCGAGCAGCGACACGCGAAACTGGAGCGTCTCTTCAATGCGATGGCGCTCGGAGATGTCGGTCAAGACAACGCGGCACTCACCGCCGCGGTCGTCCGAGGCTACCGCCTCGATGTGCACCCAAAGCGGTGGCCCTTTCTCCGGATGAAGCGCCAAATCGCAGACCTGGTTGCCCTCCTTCTCGAAGACTTGCTTGAACAGCAGGTTGAAGGCGGAACGGTACTCCATGGCGACAAACAGGCCGAAGCGTGCCCCGACCACCCGCGAACGCTCCTGTCCGAGCAGGCGCGCTCCGGTCAGATTGACCTTCTGGATCGATCCGTCCTTGCCCAGGGTCAGGTAGCCCACCGGCGCAAAGTCGTACAGGTCAGCGTACCGCTTGAGCCCCGCCTCCAAATCCGCCCGCGCCGTCTGTAGCTCCTCGTTTTGCAGCTCCAGTTCAATTTGGTGAACCTGGAGTTCGTGGACGAGACGTTGTGATTCTTCCAAAGTATCGTGCCCGGCATCCTCCGACCTTCGCACGTCTTCCTTCAGCCGGGCTTCCGCGCGGGCGCGCAACGCCGCGGCGTTCGCCGGTGCCTTCCCCGCCGCCTTCATCCTGACGTCTCCCGCTCCGCTTGCGTCTTGCGCAGGGTTGCCTCCAGCGTCTTGGCGGCAGTGATATCGACAAGGGTGATCACCAAACCGTCGATGCGGTTGTCGAGCGTGCGGTAGGGCATGATGCGAACCGTGAACCAGCGGCCATCGCGGGTTGCGATCGATTGCTCTTTGAAGACCAGCGTGCGCAGCACCTCGCGCGCATCCTCGGCGAGGCCGGGGTAAATCAGATCCGATGCGAGGTCGGTGATGGGCCGGCCCGCGTCGCCGGGGATGAGCTTGATGATCTTGATCGTCTGGGGGGTGAACCGCCTCACGTTCAGGGCATCGTCCAGGAACAGCGTCGCGATGTCCGTGCTGTCGAGCAGATTCCTCATGTCGTTGTTGGTGCGCGACAGCTCATCCACTTTGGATTGCAGCTCGTGATTGAGTGTCTGCAGCTCTTCGTTCAACGACTGCATCTCTTCCTTGGACGTGGTCAGCTCTTCGTTCGTGCTTTGCAATTCCTCGTTGGTGGACTGCATTTCCTCGTTGGCTGACCTGAGCTCCTCCTGGGAGGTCTGCATCTGCTCGCGCGTCGTCTGCAGCTCATCGCGAGCCCGCCGTAGATCCTGTTCGCACTGGGCTAGCACGACCGGCTTTGCCGTGGTTCGCTTGGCCTTGCCGAGCGGTTCGCTGGCGAGTGTCGCAACGTCGGTGAAGACCACCATCACCGTTCCTTGCAGCGCCTCTGGCTCCTGGACTGGCTCGATCGTGATATCCACGGCCTGCACCCCGCGGTCGCTCGCCAGACTCACGCGCGACCGGGTCACGGTGCGCTTTTCCCGCAGCGCCTTCTGGAAAGCCGCGCCGAGTTCGTAGCGCAGCCCCTCGCGGGCCATGGCGTAGATGTTCCAGTTGGCTTTGCCCGCGGCTGGCTCTAGGTATTTGCCCGTCCGGCCACTGACGAAAAGGATGTCGCCCTTGTCGTTGGTCAGCACGGCAGCCGGGGCGAAGCGCTGCAAAAGAAGCTGCTCTGACAATTCCTGGAGGTTGGGCGCGGCTTTCAGGGTGCCGGTCTGAGAGGTTTCTTGGGTATGCGGGTGTTTGCGAAATGCCGAGGCCGGGAAGTCAATCGGCGCTGTTCGCAGGGCGCTTTCCAAGCGGCGGAAGATCCGCGTCTTGCTATCGAGCGGGGCGAACAGATCCGTGGCCGAGCCGATGGTCTCCGCGCTGCCCAGGACAAGAACCCCGCCGGGGCCGAGGCTGTAGTGAAAGAGCGGCAGTAGCTTCTTCTGTAGCTCGGGCGCAAGATAGATGAGCAGGTTGCGGCAGCAGAGAATGTCGAGCCGGGTGAAAGGCGGATCCATGATCAGGTTCTGCGGGGCGAAGATCACCATCTCGCGAATCTCTTTGCTCACCTGATAGCCATGCTCGTCGTGCACGAAGAATCTGCGCAGACGTTCGGCCGAGACGTCGCCGGCAATGTTGGCCGGGTAGAGGCCCTGCCTGGCCCGGTCGATGGCGCTCTTGTCCAGGTCGGTGGCGAAGATCTGCAGCGAGAATCCGCGCGCCACCTTTTCCTGGGCCAGCGCCTCCTTGAAAACCATGGCCAGCGAGTAGGCCTCCTCGCCGGTCGAACAACCCGGCACCCACGCGCGCAAGACCGCTCCCGCAGAGCGCGTGGTCAAGATCTCCGGGATCACCTTCTTGCGCAAAAGATCCCAGACGGCTTGATCGCGGAAGAAGCTGGTCACGCCGATGAGCAATTCATTGAACAGAAGCTGGGTCTCCTGGGTGCTCTCGCGCAGCAACCGGACGTAGTCGGCGATGTTGTCGATCTGGTGCAAGCCCATGCGTCGCTCGATCCGGCGATGCACGGTGTTGCGCTTGTACAATGAAAAATCGTGGCCAGTCTGGCTGCGCAGAAGAACGCACACCTTCTCGACCGCACTTTGCGTCTTGCCGGCAAGTGGCTGCTCGCGCGGTTTGACCACGGGCGTGTGGGCGAGATAGGCGGCGATCTTGCCGGCGAGCTCTTCGGCCGGCGCCACGATGTCGGCAAGCCCGGCGTCGATCACACTGCGAGGCATGGCATCGAACTTGGCTGAGGCCGGCGTCTGCACGAAAACCACCCCGGCGTGCTCCTTGATCGCCCTGACGCCGAGCGTGCCGTCCGAACCCATGCCCGAGAGGATCACGCCAATGCTGCTGTCGCGCTGATCGTCGGCGAGCGAGCGGAAAAAGAAGTCAATCGGCAGGCGCAGTCCACGCGGGGCCGCCATCGCCAGCAAATGAAGCACCCCGTGCAGTATGGACATGTCCTGATTGGGCGGAATCACGTACACGTGATCGGGCTCGACCTTCATGCGGTCCTTGACCTGCAGGACTTTCAAGGTGGTGGCCCGCTGGAGCAGTTCCACCATCATCCCCTTTTGCGTTGGATCTAGGTGCTGGACGACGACGCAGGCCATGCCACTTCCGGCTGGCAAGTGGCGCAGGAACTGCTCGATGGCCTCTAATCCGCCGGCGGAGGCGCCGATGCCGATGATGGGAAACGAACCGCCTTCATCACTACGGCGGGCGGACAGAGCGGCGCCGGTCTTGCGCGTTCGTTTGGGTTCGCCGGTCTTCACCTTTGTTGCGCGTTTTTTCGAGCGACCGGTTGCCATTTGCACCCAGCGCGCAGTCTAGGTCAGTTTGCTCGCCTGTGACGGAGATTCGTCACCGAGCGACGAACACGTGGGCTTGTCATTGGGCCGATCGGAAGACGCCTCACCGTCGAGAACCTTGCGCACCATGCGGGTGAGCTGCGCGGGGTTGAACGGCTTGCTGATGAAGTGGGTTCCGGGGGCCAGGACGCCGTGATGGATGATGGCTTCGTCGGTGTATCCCGACATGTAGAGAACCTTCAAATTGGGGGACTGCAGGACCAATTGGTCGGCCAGCTCTTTCCCGTTCATCTCTGGCATGACAACGTCGGTGAGCAGGAGGTGCAGGGATCCCTTGTGCTGCTCGAAGACGCGCAGCGCTTCGATACCGTTTGCGGCTGGCAGCACGATGTAGCCTGCCCGGCAAAGGACGCGCTCTACCAGGGTTCGCAGCGCATCCTCGTCCTCGACCACCAGGACAGTCTCGGCCCGCACGGCACGGGTCGAGAGCGTGATGGCTCGCGTGACGCTTTCCCTTGCCGACAGCTCGCGAGGTAAAAGCACCGTGAAGGTCGTGCCTTTTCCGGGTTCGCTACGAACCTGGATAGAGCCACCACTCTGTTGGACGATGCCGTACGCCGTCGCCAGGCCGAGCCCGGTTCCCTTGCCGACCTCCTTGGTGGTGAAAAACGGTTCGAACACCCGCGCGCGCGTGCGGTCGTCCATGCCGCAACCCGTGTCGGTCACCGACAGCCTCACGTGTGGCCCGGAAGTGACCTCGGGGTGCCGATCCGCGCAGGACTCGTCGCACTCGGTGTTGGCGGTTTCGATGGTCAGCTTCCCGCCACTCGGCATGGCATCGCGGGCATTCACGGCAAGGTTCATCAGCACCTGCTCGATTTGTCCGGGATCGGCCATGACCTTGCCAAGGCCCATGGCGAGCACGACCGCAAGCGACACGTCTTCGCCGAGAAGCCTGCGCAGCATCCCTTCCATGCCACCGACGATCTTGTTCAGATCTAGTACCTGCGGCTGCAGCACCTGCTTTCTGCTGAACGCGAGAAGCTGCCTGGTGAGAGCCGCGGCGCGATTGCCGGCCGTGCGGATCTCGGTGAGGCTGTCCCGCATCGAGTCTGGCTCGTTCAAATCTCCCATGGCCAGGTCGGCGTAGTTGATGATGATGGCGAGCATGTTGTTGAAGTCGTGGGCAATCCCGCCCGCGAGGCGGCCGATGGACTCCATGCGCTGCGCGACCCGCAAGCTTTCCTCGGTTCGCCGAAGCGTGGTCACGTCGCTGAAGGCAACGGCGAAGTGGTTGACGTCCGCGCGCCAAGCATGCACCGATAGTTGTTTGTCCAGCCTGTTCACCCGGTTCTCGATGCGCTCGGGGAGGCCGGTCCGCAGCACCCGGTCGTAGAACTCGATCCAATGGAGTTCGACGCCTGGGAGGATCTCTTTGACGGTTCGGCCCACGGTTTGGTTGGCCGGCAGACCCGTCAGCCGCGAAAAAGCCGAATTGACCTCCAAGTAGCGAAAATCGACGGCCCGTCCGGTCTCGTCGTGGATCATCTCACAAAGCGCGAAGCCCTCGTCCATCGACTCGAAAAGGCTCTTGAAGCGCTGCTCGCTGCGCTCAAGTTCCTGCTCTGCACGCTTACGCTCGATGGTCGTCCAAGCCACATCGGCCAGGTGCGAGACGATCCGGACGTCCCCGTCGGTGTAGTCCGAGGCCTTGTTGCCAACCCCGACCACCGCCACGATCAGGTTCGAGCGAAAAACCGGCACCACCAACTCGCGCGCGATGGCGGCGTGTCCCTCGGGCAGCCCCTTGCGATGAGCAAGCGCGGCGTAGTCGTTGTGGATGACCGGCCTGCGCTGATGGACGCAGTCCACCCAGACACCGGCCTTTCCAATCGGGTAGTGACTGCCTTGCCCTTGCGCTGTACAAAACTCCTTCACAGTTCGCGTGGACCAGGCCTGAAGCGTGAGCGTGTTCTGGTCTGGCTCGACAAAGTGGTAGAAACCGATCGGGCTGTTGGTTAGCACCCCGAGCATGTCCAAGGTTTTTTGCAGCAGCTCTTCGAGTGAGTGCTCGGCCGCATAGTCGAGCAGCTCCGCGCGAAAGCGAAGCGTGTCCTCAAGGTGCCGGCGCTCGGTCACGTCGACCAGGACGGCTCGGCATTCGCGGCCGCTGTTCCCGGTGGCCATGGCCTCGATGTGCACCCAAAGTGGGGCGCTATCGACTGGACAAAGCGCTACCTCGAAGACTTCTTTGGCCTGGGTGGCGAAGACCTTGTGCACGAAGGCGTTGAAGTCGGCGCGAGACTCGGGCGAGACGAAAAAGCCGAAGTTCGCCCCGACCAGTCGAGCGCGCTCTTGTCCCAGCAGGCGCGCCCCAGCGAGATTCATCTTCCGGATGGCTCCGCGCCCATCCAGGGTTACGTACCCCACCGGCGCGAAGTCGTAGAGGTCGGAGTAGCGTTCGAGCCCCAGCTCCAGCTCTGCCCGCGCGGTTTGCAACTCGTCGTTTTGCAGCTCAAGCTCGATCTGGTGAACCTGCAGCTCTTGTACTAGGCGCAGGGTCTCTTCCGCCGTATCGTGGCACGCGGCCTTTGATCCGTTCGGCTGCCCCCTCAGGCGCTCCTCTGCCCGTGCGCGTAGGGTGGCCTTGTCCGTTGGAGTGCCCATTCTAGTCGCCATCTTTGCGGGGCGGGGCTATGCAGCCACCATCCATGGCAGGTTTTCACACGTCCCGCGCACTTGCGCTGAACCCTGGACCCTTATTCCTGCTGTCTGGGCGCCCGAAATGTCCACGACGTCCCCCATCCTAATGCGCGTCACTCTATTCATCGCATGCGGTCGCTAATCATGTCTCGCTTGCGCCGATAGGCAAGAAACGATTTCCTCGTCTCTTCGTGTCGCTGGCTGTTGGGTGTACCCTGGGCCGGGCACCCATGGGCTGCGCCCGCGCGTCTACTTCTGGACCCCGATGTCCTTCATGGCTTCGAGTTTGGCGAGATCGAGACCCGACACCGCGGTCTTGAGCGCGGCGAGATCGACGCCGCGACCTTTGGCGCTCACGACGAAGCGGCCGCCGAGCACGATCGTGAATTCATTACCGCCATCGGGGCGTTTGGAGCCCTTTTCGTGGACAAGGCGGCCGTTCACGTTCTGGGTGCGTTCGAATCCGTTGTCGTCTTCCTTCTCGCCTTGAACGCCCATCCAGCCGGCCAGGCCGAGCAGGCCGCTCGCTCCGCCTGCATCCGAGATATCGAGCGAAACATTCTTCTGGCCGCGATCGCCGTAGCTCGCCTGCGCCTTGGAAACCATCATGCCCATGGCTCCTGTCTTTTCGGCGTTGCTGCTCAACTTGGCCAGTCCGGCGAAGGTCTCGGGGATGAAAGGCTTGAGCTGATCGATGCCGATGGGATCCACCTTTTTGCCGCCCCCGAGGATCGCGCCCAGGCCGGCCATGGCCGCGGCGGCCTGGGCGTTGGGATCGCCGCTCTTCTTGGCCGCCTCCATCTTCTTGTTGTTTTCCTCAAGGGCCTGGCCCATGGCCTGCAACTTTCCCATCGGGGAATCCCTGTCGAACTGGATGGACGGCGAGGCGTGGCTGCCGGCAAAGCCAGGCACAGCGCGTGCGCCGAACATTCCCGCGCCCATGATGCCGGCACCTACGGCCCCGACGATGATAGAGAGAACGATCGCGCACACCACGACCACGGCGGTGTAGCCGACGGCCTTCTCTTGCGGGCACTTCATCAGACGGGGGAGGCCAAGATAGAGAAGATAAAGCCCGTAGAGTCCGGCAAGGACGGCGAGCAGCCCCAGCATGGGCAGGATCTGCAGCACGCCCGCAACCCACGCCGGGGTGTAGGAATACACCGCGATTTTGAGGGCCTGACGGCTGTTCTTCTCGGCGCCAAAGCTCGGCGCCAAGGCATTGATAATGAGCGACACGATGAAGACGCCGACCAGTGCCATGACAAAGGTGAAGACGGCCATGACCAGCCCGCTGACCATCGGCACGCGATAGCTGCCCACAAATGGCATCGAGCGGCCGATGAGAGAGCCGCCGATAAAGCCTGCAATCGGCGGGATTGCCGCCAATGGCACGGCGTACCCCGTGAAGAGATCCGCGGTCGAGGTTTCTTCCTCGGCGATCGCGTCCCACTCGGTTTTCGGTTTCAGACAGATACCCTTGATGCGCTCGATCATCGCCATGACTCGCCCCCTTTGACTTCCGGGGATTAGCCAACGGGTCGCACGGAATGTCAACCGACACTCAGGCGTGCGTATCGGAGGGTTCGCCTCGGGGGAGCGAGGGGCAACGCTCCTCCCTCAACAGGGCCGGTGCCGCTCGTGTGATCGACCTCACGATTCGTGATACCGTTGCCGCGGCTTTGGCCCGCTGACGTCTAGCCCACCATGCACTTTGCAGGAACGTCGAGATTCAAGCCCATTCGTCTCCTCGGTACCGGGGGCATGGGCAAAGTGTACCTCGTCTATGACAAGCAACTTGACACCAAGGTCGCACTCAAGACCCTCAACGTCTCGGGTGGCCTGGATCTCTACCGGTTCAAGCGCGAGTTCCGCTCTTTGGCGCAGCTTCGGCACGTGAACCTGGTGACGCTCTACGAGCTTGTCTCGGAGAACGCGCTGTGGTTCTTCACGATGGAATATGTGGAGGGGGTTCCGTTCGATCGCTATCTCTTGGCGCAACCTTTCTCGCAGCCAAACCGCGAGCGCATGGTCAAGACAGTGCAGCAGCTTTGCGCTGGGGTGCACGCGGTCCACGAGGCGGGATGCATTCACCGCGATTTGAAGCCGTCCAACGTGCTCGTGACGGAGGAGGGCCGGGTGGTGATTCTGGACTTCGGACTTGCCAAGAACACCAACAGCGAGAGCTTGTCTGGCGATGGTATTTTTGGAACCCCGGCCTACATGGCGCCCGAGCAGGCCCTGGAAAAGCCGTGTCTTCCCGCCGTCGACTGGTACGCGGTGGGATCGATGATCTATGCGGCACTCACGGGTCGCTGCCCCTTTGAAGGTGCGTTGATCGAAGTCTTGCTGAGGAAGCAAACGGAAGATCCGCCCGCCCCCAAACAAATCAATCCCGTCGCGGACGATCGGATGAGTGACCTTTGCATGAAGCTCATGCATCGCGATCCGGCCCAGCGTCCAACCGGCCCGGAGATCCTCGCGCACTTGGGCGTTGTCCTGAACAAACGCGCGTTGATTCAAACCGGCCGCTACCCCGCAGTTGGCACACCCGTGAAAAGCGTCCTTGGCCGCGAGGCAGAGTTGCAGATCTTGGCGGGTGCTTACGCGGACATGTGCAAAGGTAGCCTCGCCGTGACCATGGTTCAAGGGACTTCCGGGATCGGAAAGACCAGCCTGGTCGAATCCTTTGTCGAGAATCGGCTGCCTGCAAGTCCCGCGTCCTCGGCCCCTCTGGTTTTGCGTGGACGCTGTCACGAGCGCGAGGCCTTGCCGTTCAAGGCGTTCGACAGCGTCGTCGACTCTTTGACCCATCACCTGGCCAAGCTCGGCGACGAAGATTTGTCCTACGTTCTACCCGACGGCATTCTGCATTTGTCCGAGATCTTTCCCGTCTTGCGCAGGCTCAAGCTCATCACCCACGATCGCTACGCCGTGGCCCCCCTGCGCGACGCCAAGGAGCTGCGCAACCAAGCGTTCGGCGCCTTTTGCGATCTGCTCGTGCGCATGGCGCGCCTGCACCACCTCGTGATTTTCATCGATGATCTTCAGTGGGCCGATCTCGATAGCTTCGCCCTCTTGCGGGCTCTCATGCGGCAACCGGGCGCGCCCGCCTTGCACCTCATTCTGAACTGCCGTCCGCTCTCCGACGGCAACCTCGGTATCGCGAAATCCCTGTTGCGCGAGGTCGAGGCGCAGCCGGGTGTCGAAGTCATCGCTCTGGGTCCCTTGTCGAACGAAAACATCCGCACCCTGGCGGATGACCTCATCAATAAGGACCAGGTCGTGCCTGCGGTCAGGCAGCACATCGCCGAAACCATTGTGGGTGAAGCGCGAGGCAATCCCCTTTTCGTCGTCGAGCTGGTGCGACACTTCGTCGGCATGGTATTGCCCGACGGCGGATTAGCGGCACCGCCCGATGGAAGCAATTTCCACTTGGATGCGATGATTCTCAAGCGGGTGGGCGCCTTGCCCGAGGAAAGTCAGCGCTTGCTCGAGATTGTCGCCATGGCCGGCGATCCCCTGCCGCAGCAGACGCTCGCGGGCGCGATCGGTGTCGCATTCGGATCGGAGGCGTGGGAACGGGGGATCTCCGCGCTCATCGAGGAGCGTCTGGTTAGCCGTCGGGGCCGGCGGGGTGAAGATACCGTGGTGAGCTACCACGATCGCATCCGCGAAGCGGTCGTGCGCCATCTCGACGAGGCGACCATGCGGAAGCTTCACCGCCAGCTGGCCGAGGCTGTTGAAAAGTGGGATCACGAACGCACCGATAGGCTCGCTCGCTACTGGCTTTCCGCCGACGACCACGATCGGGCCAAGCGCTATGCCAGCAACGCCGCCCTGGAGGCGCGCACCAAGCTGGCCTTCGACAGAGCCGCTGACTTCTACGAGACCGCGCTCGCACTGGAATCCGACGACAAGGCGAAGATCGAATTGCTGCGCGCTCTCGGCGACTGCCGCGCAAGCAGCGGGAACGCCAGTCTGGCCGCCGAGGCCTATGAGCGCGCGGCGGCGAGGAGTGATGGCACGCAATCGGTGTGGCTGCACCATCTCGCGGCCGAGCAACTTCTGCGGGGTGGCCAGATCGCGCAGGGGCTTGAGGTGCTCAAGGATGTGCTCAAGCAGGCCGGTCTTCGCCTGGCGCCAGACCCTCGCCGCGCATTCTTGTCGGTGGCGGGGCGCCTGCTTTGGCTGCGCCTGCGCGGGACGAACTTTGTGGAACGGCCCGCAGAGAGCATTTCCGACAAGAATAGGCGACTGCTCGATGTCCTGTGGTCGGTGAATATCGGCCTTGGCGTGGTGGATATTCTTCACGCCGACGATTTCCTGCTGCGCTTCTTGATGCTGGCTCTCAAGACCGGCGACATCCGCCGGGTGTCCCAGGGGCTTTCCGTGCTGGCGGGGCAAATCGCGGCGATTGGCAGGTCGCATTTTAGCTTCTCCATGCAGCTGCTATCCAAGGCCGAGGTGCTGGCGCGGCGGTCATCGGATCCCCACGCCATTGGCTTGACCATGATGTGCCGGGGCGTGGTCCACTATTTCTCGGGTGAATGGGAAGCCGCACGGAACGATCTCACCGCTGTCGAGCAGTACTTCCTCAGTCATTGCCACGGCGTAAGTTGGGAGATTGCGACCACGCGCATTTTCGCATGCTTCTCCTTGCGCATGGCGGGGCGGCTGCGCGAACTGTGCGAGCGATTCGATCGCTACACCGCCGATGCCGACCGCACGTGTGACCTCTACCTGTCGACGAATTTGCGCACCTATCACTCCATTGTGTGGCTCATCCGGGACGATGTCCCGCGCGCGCGCAAAGACATCGATGGGATCTTGGACCCGTGGCCTGGCGACAGGTATCAGCTCCAACACTTCACGTACCTGTTCGCGCGTTGTGAACAGGCGCTCTACGCCGGGCAACCGGACGTGGCGTATCAGACAATCTCCGCGGAGGACTCTAGAATTCGGCGTTCGGCCATGCTCAAGATCAACGGGATCCGGCTGGAATACGCTTGGCTTTGGGCTCGTGTCGCCCTGGCCATGGCCGAGGGCGCTCGCGAAGTCGAGCGGTCCTCGTTCCTGCGCAAGGCGTTGCGGAGCGTGCGGTTCTTGCGCAAGGCCGATCATCAGACCGGGATGGCGATGGGGGCCGCCATCGAGGCTGGCGTGCACTGGCTCTCGCCAAGAGCCGAGCGTGGTGCTGGCCTGGCCGCGCTTGAGCGCGCCGTCGCGACCGCCGAAGCAGCCGGTGCCAACCTGCTGGCGGAGTCTGGGCGAAGGTGGCTGGGAGAAATCGTCGGCGGAAGTCGTGGCGAAGAACTTCTTGCTCGGTCGAACGGATGGATGGCCGAACAAGGCGTGCAAAATCCCACGCGCCTGGTGTCGATGATTGTGCCTGGGTTCCAAACACGCGCCTAGCGACATGCGCAGCAATCATCTGCCCGAGCGCGTGTTGACGGGGAAATTCGGAATAGGCCCTTATACCATGCAACCGGGGTTGGGCTTTGGCTATGACTTCGCGGTGCTCGACGACCCCATCAAGGTTGGCAGCACGGCCGGAAAGGGCTCCTTCCTGTGGAATGGCCTGGCCGGGACCTGGTTCTGGATCGATCCGACGAACGATCTGGTCTTTGTCGGCATGGTCCAGCGCTTGGCTTCCGAGCCCGGCATGCCGGACATGGAAAACCTCTCACGCGCGCTGGTCTACCAGGCGTTGGTGGACCCGGCGAAGTAGGGGCACTCGCCCAAGAGAGTCGTTCACTCTTCAGTCGCGGACCAGCCAACCTAGCCAGGTTTGTTCTTCCCAGCCAGCGGTCGCGCGATCCGCTGCGCGCACGATGGGCGTGCGCAGCAGCAAGGGATCGTCGAGCAGGATCTGTTCGATGCGCGGTCCCGTCGGAGCGGCGTACTTCAGGCCGCGATCCACATAGCGGCGCCCTTCGCGGTCGATGAGCTTTTCCATGCCACCCACGGCATTGGCCATCTTGCGCAGCTCGCCCGCCGAGGGCCCTTTCTGCGCCAGATCGATGAGCTGGTAGGACACGCGACGCTCTTTGAAAAAGCGTTCGGCCTTGCGCGTGTCCGGGCACTTCTTCGTTCCAAAGATTTGCAGGTTGCTGATGGACACATTTCCTTCAATCCCCGACGTGGATTTTCACGTCGTAGGGATGGGCATGGGATTCGCCGCGCTCGACCCAGTCTTTCAGGCTCATGAGGAAGACCTAGCGCCCGAAAAGCGCGGCGAGCAGGGTCAGGTCTGGCGTGGTTTGCGTGGTCTCAAACCGGCTGTCGCCGTGCGAGTAACCCGGGATGATGGTCAGATTGGCCGTGTTCCCAACCTTTGCCAGCGCGTCCTTCAGTTCCTGCGATTGGCCCCACGGCACGTTACAGTCATTGTTGCCGTGGGCGATGATGAAGAGCGGCAGGGTCTTGGCCGTTGCGACGTACGCGACCAGGTTTGCCTGCGTGAGTTTGGTGCTCACCGCTGGCGTATTGAGCGCGCCGCCGAGCCATTGCCCCTCGGGAGAGGTCGCCGGCGTGTGCTGCAGCCAACTGGTCGGGCAGCTGGCGGGCGGGTTGGCGGTCTGTTGACTGTCCATGGTCGCAAGGTCAGTCGGGCCATACCAATCCACCACGGCAGCGACAGCGCTCGGAACCCCTGGGTTGCCCAAGGAGTCGTCGTCGAAGACGGTGGCTTGATCCCCGGTAACCCCGAGCATCGCCACCATGTAGCCGCCCGCCGATTCGCCCCAGCAGGCAAAGCGGCCGGTGTCCAATCCGTATTGGGCGGCATGAGCGCGCAGCCAGCGCACAGCGGCCTTGACGTCTTGGGCTCCGGCGGGGAAGAGCGCTTGACCCGACAGACGGTAGTTCACGCCGGCCAGGGCATAACCCTTGGCCAGAATCGCACTCGCCGTTGTGCCCGTCTCCTCACCCGACTTGTCGCCGCTGCTGAACCCGCCGCCGTGGATGCGGACGACCAGCGGAAGCGGAAGCTGCGCATTGGCGGGCAAGAGTAGATCGAGAGTCTGGGACGCGGAGGAGGTACCGGCGTAGTTGATGTTCTTGATCGTCTGGGCCGCGCCGGTTTTTCCTCCCGCGTCTGTGTCGGCGGGCGCGTCAGGTCCGCCGGTAGCTCTATCTACGCCGGCGTCCGCACGCGCGCCGCCGCTGCCGGTAGCGCCGCCCGTCGCTGAAACCACGCCAGCGTCCGAGGGCGCGCCGCCACTGCCGATGGTTCCGCCGGTGGTTGCAACCACACCAGCGTCCAAACGCGCGCCGCCGCTGCTGGTGGATCCACCGGCAGCTCCACCGCTGGGAGAACCACCGCTGAGAGCTCCACCGCTGGGAGTTCCCCCACTGAGCGTTCCGCCCGCAGCACTGGTTGAACCACCGGTTGTCGTCGTGCCGATGGTCCCCGCGCTTCCACCGCTGGCGCCCCCCGTGCTCGTTTGCCCGCCTTTGCTCGTGGTGCCGCCGGTCTCAGCAGTGCCGCCCGTGGCCAAGGAACCACCGCTTCCGCCTCGTCCACCACCCATTCCGCCGCCGCCCGTGCTGTTCTTGCTGCCGCAAGCCTCGATCGACCACACTGCAACGATGAGGGTCAGGATCGAAACCCACTTGTTCTCCGTGGACATTGAGGATCCTCGCTTTCCGCGGTTCTCGTGCCGGGGACCAACCATGAGGAACTCTACCGCGCGGCTGGGCGTCGCGCCGCATTTTCGCGGAGCCTTGGCCAACCAGGATTGGGGCTTCGAGGTCGAATTCGTGCCCTACCTCAAGCTGCCGCGTCTGCTCGACAAGCTGCGAGCAAGGGGAGCGTAAAGCCGAGAGTCGTCTATCCTCCGCCTACAAGATGGGCGGTGCTGGCGGTGGTGGCGGTGGCGGCGGCGGTGGCGGCGGTGGCGGCGGTGGCGCTGCCGCGGCTGGCGGCGGCGGTGGCGGCGGTGCCGCAGGCGCGGGTGCAGGCGCAGGTGGCGCTGCGGCTGGCGGTGGCGCTGCCGTGGGCGGCGAGGTGGGCGCGGGGGGCGCGGGGCTTCCAGCCGCGGGTGGGGGTGGCACGGGCGGGGCCGTGTCCACCTGCACGCAGGCCGATAGATCGAAGAGCATGAACTCGAGGGCTTTTTCCTGGGCCGTGGCAGCCTTGGTCAAATCGCAGCCGCTGGGGAAGGCCTTCTTGCCCGAGCCGGTATACACGTGCAGGTCGGTCATGACCACCTTGCCGCAGTAATTGGGCGTGCCCGTGGCGGGCTGTTCCACCGGGGTTCCGAAGCTGGTGTAGACGAGCCAGTCTGGGTAGCTGGTGTTGGTAGTGTCGGTGCCGTAGATCCAACGGGTCGATGCGCCGACCACGCGATTCATGCTGTGCTCGCCGCCATTGATGGGCAATTGCCCGCGCGTGGGCGTGGCACCGATGGCCACCAGCCAGTCGGCGAGGGCAGCGCCCTTGGTGAAGGTAGTGTCGATGCTGGCAATGAACCCGTCGGGAATGCCAGAGAGGTTGGCGATGTTGGTGCCATTCATCGGGAAGTTGATCACCCCCGTCGGCCAGGGCGCGGGGCCGGCCCAGACCCAGACGTCTTGCCAGTGTGAACCGAAGAGCTTTCCGCCTGCATCGGCGTAGTCCTTTACAGCCTGGTGCATGGCCGTGGTCTTCAGATCCTTGTTGGGCGTGCCCTCGCACGACATGACCAACATGTCGTAGTTCATCATCGCGGCTTTGGTGGCCCACAGCACCGCCGCGTCGCCATAGGCCGCGCCGGCATTGAGACTTGGATCGAAGTTGGCGGCCGCCTTGGGCGTGGTGTACAGGTGTACCCTGCCCGTGCCGGCTGGGGCCGTGAATTCGGAATCGTCGATACCAATCCGCCGCAACAGACAATCAAGCCCGTCGGAGAAGCCCACCACCATCGCGATTTGCGGCATGTTGCCTTCGCTCTGCATGCGCGGCAGGCGAATCGTTTTGTCCGCGACCGGGTTGTCCACGCACGCGGTGACGGCGGGGATGGTGATAGTGCGGCGCCACTTTCCGATTTGAATGACCAGCGGAATGTTGCTGCCCGCCGGAACCTTGGTCAGTTTGAAGCGGCCCTGGGCGTCGGTCAGCGCAGTGGTGATGGGGCTGCCCGAGGCCGTGGCATCGCAAGTCGTGCACGCCGGGCCCGTGGGAATAGGATCGAGCGTGCCGTTCGGCACGTAGACCACGACGTTGTAAATGGGCAGGGCACCGGCTGGGTCGTACACGATTCCGCTGATGCTGGTCTTGGTTTTGTCGCCGCCGCATGCTGGAACCTGGGCACAAAGACCCGTGCAGCCTCCGACGGCACCGCACACGCTGGGCATGGAGCTGCCGCAGGTCACGCCGCCCGGGCAGGTGGCGCCACAGTCGACGCTTCCGCCGCAACCGTCGCCGATGGTGCTGCAATAGCGTCCGCCGCCGGCCACATCGCAGGTGACCTTGGTGCAGGTCGGGCCGCCGACGCATGCGTTGCCCGTTCCGCATACCCAGCCAGCGGTTGGGCAGGTGGTGCCACAGTCGAGGGATCCGCCGCAGCCGTCGCCGATCTTGCCGCAGTAGCGTCCACCGCCCTTGGCGTCGCAGGTTAGCTTCACGCAGGCCGGGCCGCCGACGCATACGTTGCCCGTGCAGGTCCAGCCGGCGGTGGGGCAGGTCGCGGGGCAGACTAGCGAGCCACCACAACCATCGCCGATGTTGCCGCAGTAGTTGCCGCCCGCAGCGGGCGCACAGGTCAGCTTGGTGCAGGTCGGCCCGCCGACGCAGATGTTGTCCGTGCAAGTCCAGCCAGCGGTGGGGCAGGTCGCGGGACAAATCAGCGATCCGCCGCAACCATCGCCCACGTTGCCGCAGTAGTTGCCCCCAGTTGGCGCGCAGGTCAACTTGGCGCACCCAGCGCCGCCGGTGCAGACGTTGTTTGTGCAGTCCCACCCGGCCTTGGGGCAGCTGGCGCCGCAGTCGAGGGATCCACCGCAGCCGTCGCCGACGGTGCCACAGTAGCGCCCACCTCCGACCGTGTCGCACGAAACCTTGGCGCAAGACGCGCTGCCGACGCAGAGGTTGCCCGTACACGACCAGCCAGCCTTGGGGCAGGTTCCGCCGCAATCGAGGCCGCCGCCACAGCCGTCGCCGATGGTGCCGCAGTAGCGCCCTCCGTCTGCCGTGTCGCAGGTGACGGACGTGCAGGCGGGCGGAGTACCTTTGCAGATGTTGTCCACGCACGACCAGCCCGACTTGGGACAGGTGGAGCCGCAGTCCAGCTCGCGGCCGCAGCCGTCGCTGATCTTGCCACAGTAGCGTCCACCACCGGCGGTGTCGCAGGTCAGCGGCGTGCAGACCGAGGCAGGGCCCACGCAGGTATCGTTCTCGCAAGTCCAGCCGGCCATGGGGCAGGTGTCACCGCAATCGAGGGGATGGTTGCAGCCGTCGCCGATCTTTCCGCAGTAGGAACCACCCGGAAATGTGCAGGCGAATTTCGGCGCGCAATTGGCGCCGCCACCGCAGATGCCAGGTCCGCCCGCGCCGCACACCTGATCGGTTGGGCAGGCACCGCAGTCCTTGGTATTGCCGCAGCCGTCCCCGATGGTTCCACAGTACTGGCTCGTAGCCGACGCGCAGGCCAAGGGGACGCAGATGGACGTGTCGAGCTTGGCCGCCGCGTCTTGCGACACGAACACCGTTCCAGCATCATTCTTGGTCACCGACGTGCTGGTCGTGGTCGTGGTTGATGTGGGGGTGGGAGACGTTTCCTGGTTGATCGAACCGCCTGAGGTGCAGGCGCCTTGCAACAGCAGAAGCCCGACCGCAGTCGTGCGCAACGTGCCAAGCCAGTGCCAGACCCCTCTAACGCAAAGCTGGTTCGACCCGACAAGCCCCATTGGAAGCCTCCATGCGTGAACAACTTTCGATCGTTCAAGGTCGCAGTGGTCACGGCCGCGCGTCTTGGGTCAGCTCCGTCAAACAAAGCGGGCGGCGACTTCGTTCGACAGTATGCACGGTCCAGAGCGCAGCTGGAGGCTGTCCTCTGGCACGAGTTACGCCGCCTTCGCTTGGCGTTTGAGCGCCGAAGAGAATTCGGTCACGGTCTTGCGGGCATCGCCAAACACCATCATGCAATTGGGCATGTAGAAGAGTTCGTTTTCGATGCCGGCGAAACCGGGTGCCATCGAGCGCTTGAGCACCAGCACGGATTTGGCCTGGTCGGCATTGAGGATGGGCATGCCGTAGATAGGGCTGGCCTTGTTGTTGCGAGCCGCGGGATTGACGACGTCGTTGGCGCCAATGACGATGGCCACGTCGGCGCGCTGGAAGTCGTCGTTGATGTGATCCATGTCGTAAAGCTGGTCGTAGGGCACGCCAGCTTCCGCCAGCAGCACGTTCATGTGACCTGGCATGCGCCCAGCCACCGGGTGTACCGCGTACTTGACGTCGATTGAACGCTCGGCGAGTACGTCGGCCAGTTCCTTGACCGCGTGCTGGGCCTGGGACACGGCCATGCCATAACCAGGAACCACGATCACCGTCATGCTGGCGGCCAAGAGATCGGCCGCTTGATCGGTGGTGATGGCGCGAACGTTGCCCTTCACGCTGGCATCGGTACCGCCCTCGGGCGGCTTGCCAAAAGCGCCAAAGAGCACATTGGCGATCGAGCGGTTCATGGCCTTGCACATGATGATGGACAGGATGAGGCCCGAGGCGCCGTCGAGCGTGCCAGCGATGACCAAGATCTTATTGTTAAGGGCGAAGCCGGTCGCGGCGCCGGCAAGGCCGGCATAGGAATTGAGGATGGCGATGACCACGGGCATGTCGGCGGCGCCAATGGGAATGACGAAAAGCACGCCGAAGATCAGAGCCAGCCCCACCATGCCATAGAAAAGCCAGCTGACGTGCGGATTGGCGATGACCCACACCGTGGCGGTCACGATACCGGCGAGCAACGCCATGTTGAAGATGTTCTGACCCTTGAAGGTCATGGGCACGCCGGGAAGCCAGCCTTGCAATTTGGCAAATGCAATCATGCTTCCGGTGAACGTGAGGCTGCCGAGCAGAACTTCGATGCCAAGCGCGACCAGGGTGCCGCTTTGAAGATGCACGCCCTCGGAATAGAAGTGCGAGATGCCGACCAAGGCCGCCGCGGCCGCGCCAAAGGCGTGTGACAGGGCCGTCCGTTGTGGCATGGCGGTCATAGGGGTCCACACCGCGATGACGGCGCCGGCAGCAATGCCGATGACCGCGCCAAGGATGATCCAGGTGTACGTAATAATGTGGTGGTCGAGCAGGGTACCGGCGATGGCCACCGTCATACCGATCTCGGCCAGGTGCATGCCCCGCCGCGCGGTTCGCGGCGATGACAGCAGCTTGAGCCCGAGAATGAACAAGATCGCCGCGGCGAAATACGCGATCTCGATGATTTGCTCGGGCGGCATGGCTAATGACCCTTGCCTTTCGGGTCGCCGCCGCCTTTGAACATCTTGAGCATGCGTTCGGTAATGAGGAAACCGCCGACCACGTTGCACATGGCTGCGGCCACGGCGGTCACGCCTAAAATCGTTCGCACCGATTCCCATTGCGAGCCCGCGACCACAATGGCGCCAACAACGGAAATGGCGGAAATGGCGTTGGTGGCCGACATGAGGGGCGTGTGCAACAGCGTCGGCACGCCATGAATCACGTGGTGGCCAACGAAGGCCGCCAGAACGAACATCATCACGGTCCAGAGAATGAGCCCGGTGTCCATATCTATGCCGCCGCTGCTTTGGGAAGCTGGGCCTTGAGCTCGACGCCGATGGCCTGCAGGACCTTCTTGGCGTCGCCAAAGATCAGGGTGGTGTTTGTTCTTTCAAAAAGCGCGTTCTTCACGCCCGCGGCGCCCGGCCGCAGACTGCGCTTGATCACGAAGACCGAGCGCGCCAGCCCGACGTCGAGAAGGGGCATGCCATAGACAGCGCTGTGCGGATCGTTTTGCGTGGCGGGGTTGACAATATCATTGGCACCGACTACCAACGCGACGTCGGCCTCGGCAAGCTTGGCGTTGGCGGCTTGCCATTCCAGGATCTGTGCCGCCGGCACCTTGGCCTCGTCGAGCAGGATGTTCATGTGGCCGGGAATAAGTCCTGCTGCCGGGTGAATGGCATAGAAGACCTTGGCCCCGCGCTGCTCCAGCATCTTGCCGATCTCGTGCACGGCGTGCTGGGCTTGCGCGACCGCCATGCCGTAGCCGGGAACAATCACCACGGTGTGCGCGTTTTCGAGCACCATCGCGGCCTCCTCCGCGCCGCACGTTTGTACGTCGCCGTACTCCTCGCCCGCTTTGCCGGTTTTGCTACCTGACCGAAGGACGATTTCGGCCGGCTTGCGGCCAAGCGACTGGGCCACGATGGCCGCCAAGGTCCAGCCCGCGGTGGCGGTCAGCGCGCCCACTGTGACTACGATGGCGTTGCCGAGAGCAAATCCCGCCATGGCCGCGGCCAGGCCAGAGGCCGAGGCGGACAGCGCCACCGCTGCTGGCTGTCCCGAGGCGCGCGCGGCCGGTCCAAACGCGGCCAACACAGCAAACACCAGGGCGCTCAGGCCCGCCAACATGGCCAGCCCCAAGGCGGCTCCGCGCAGTCCGCCCGTGAGGGCAAGCGCACCGGCGAGCGGCCAGTCCTCCTCGCTGAGAAACGCGGCGGTTGCCACGAGCACGGATACCACACCGCCCGCGCCCGCGAGCAGGGGACCGATGCCTCGGCCAAGGGCAATTCGAGAGCGCAGCCCCATCAACAATCCGAAGATCGCGCCGAGTGCGACACCCGTCAGTGCCAACTTGAGATCGGAACCTACGGTTTCGATCGCGATTCCAGCCAAGGCCAGAAGAAATCCAATGGCAAGCAAGGTCGTGCCTCGGCCCGCCGCGCGCACTTTGCACGTGGCTTTCAGCCCAGCGATGAAGAAAATGGCGGAAGCAATGTACAGGATCGGAACCGCGAAGGTGCGCAGCGAAGCAAGGACGGAAGCCATCATGTCTTGCCGCCTGGTTTGCCGCCTCCGCCGCGCAACAGGCGTTTGCCACGCACAAGCCCGCCGACCACGCCGCAGGTTCCGGTGGCGACGGCCGCCGTTGCTAGAAGCGCAGGCGCAGATCTGCCGCCGCTACTTGCCGCCGTCACCGCAACCGCCACCGCCAGTGCTGCCGCTGCGCCGATGACCGTGGCCAGCGCCGCGTAGAGCGTGGGCGGGACTTTTCGAATGACATCAAGACCAAGGAAGGCGGCCAACGTGAAGAGATAGAGCGAAATCAGCAGGCCACCGGTCATGGCGCGGCCTTCGCGGCAAGGGCCGTGGGGCCATGGGTGATTTGGCCGTCGTGGGTGAGCAGCACGCCCTTGATGATCTCGTCATTGAGATCGAGATTGAGCTTGCCGCCTTTGAAGACCAGCAGGGCCAGCTCCAAGACATTGCGCGCGTAGAGCGTGCTGGCGTCGAGCGGCATGGTCGACGCGAGGTTGGTGTGCCCGAGGATGGTCACACCGTGTTTGACGACTTCTTGGTCGGCCACGGTGAGTTCGCAGTTGCCGCCTTGTTCGGCCGCCAGATCCACGATGACCGAACCTGGACGCATGGCTTGCACCATGTCGGCTGTCACCAGGTGCGGGGCGGGCTTGCCTGGAATGAGCGCGGTCGTGATCACGACGTCGGCGGTGGTGATGTGCTCTTTGATGATGGCCTGCTGGCGGGCTAGGAAGTCCTTGCTCATCTCCTTGGCGTAGCCGCCCTGGCCTTCACCCGATTCTTGGGACTCTTGCGTGGGCAAGTCGATGAACTTGCCGCCCAGGGATTCGACCTGCTCTTTCACCACCGGGCGCACGTCGGAAACCCAGACCACGGCACCGAGACGCTTGGCCGTGGCCACGGCCTGCAATCCGGCCACGCCCGCGCCCATGACCACGACCTTGGCCGGCGGAATCGTGCCCGCGGCGGTCATGAGCATCGGGAAATATTTCCCGAGGTGGCTTGCAGCCAGCAGCACCGCCTTGTATCCGGCGATGTTGGCCTGCGACGACAGCGCGTCCATGGATTGCGCGCGAGTGATGCGCGGAACCAGCTCCATGGCCAGGGCCGTGACCTTGCCCGCGGCCAGGGTCTTGACCATGGGCAGATTGCGGTAGGGCTGGAGGAAGCTGATGACCAAGGCGCCAGGCTTGAGCGCCGCTGCTTCGTCGGCACCCAGTTGCGCGTTCGCGGCCAGCGGCGTGACCTTGAAGACGGCGTCCGCCGTCGCCCATTCGGCGGCCAGATCCGTGATCAAGCGAGCGCCCGCGCTTTGAAAGCGATCGTCGAGAAGATAGGCGGCTTCGCCTGCCCCGCGCTCGACGGCGACATCGAGTCCCTCTTTGACCAATCGCTTGACGGTCTCGGGCGTGGCCGCGACGCGCGCCTCCCCACGTGTCCGTTCCTTTGCAATCAGTACCTTGAGCATGACGTGCAAGCTTTCCCGCGTGCCTGGCCACGTGGGGCATGCGATCCGATCACTCACCCGCAATCAATATGATGCAGAGGATCGCGAACGGTTACGAGAGGCCAGCGGGAACCAAGTCCAGGACCGTGATCTCGGTTGGAACCAGAAACTTGAAGGTTAAGACCGCCCTCCACGCCGATCCCCGGGGTCACGACCGCGGTGGTCGGCGGGGCTCGGCATTGGCATCTCTGGTGACAAAGATCGCGTTTGCGGATCTGGCAGTCGGCAAAGGGCTTGCGCCTCCGCAAAATCGCGACTAGATCCCACAACAAGGGAGGGCGTTCGCTTCGATGAAAGCCGGTGGTTCGTTTTGCCTTTTGTTGCTGGCCCTGAGCTCGGGTTGCGTCAATCTCGACAAGCCCAAGGAGGTTGCGGCATGTGCGAAGAGCGGCCTTTGCAGCGACGAGCCCCAGACCGGAGGTGCTTCGGGCGGCGAAACGGCTGCGACGGGCGGCGCGGGCGGGAATAGTGACGTTGCGACGGGCGGTGGCACGGCCAGTACGGGCGGTACGAGCGCGACCGGCGGTATCACCGGCAGCGGTGGCCTTGTGGTATCGGGCGGAACGACTGCGCGAGACGGTTCAGCTGGCGCGGGTGGAGTTACGGGATCGGGTGGTGCCTCGCTCGCAGGTGGCGCCATCGGCACGGGGGGTGCCTTGGGTTCAGGCGGCAATTCGTCGGGCGGGACATCGGATGGTGCCTCGAGCGGCGGCGTGGTTAGCTCAGGCGGAGTCACGGGATCGGGTGGTGACTCTTCCGCAGGGGGAGCTTCGGCATCGGGCGGTGCCACCGCCGCTGGCGGCACCGTCGGCACCGGAGGCGTCACCGGATCGGGCGGCAAGGCGGGCACCGGCGGCGCGGTCACCACAGGCGGCACTCTCGCAGCGGGTGGTTCGACAACAGCCGGCTGCGGAACGACAAAGTCCACGGTTTCCCAAACATTCAACTTTGCGGCCGGGGCCGGAACTTTGGTCCTTGGACCAGGCAGCGTCAGCGGATCGCAGGTCAACTATGTGACCGCGGGTCCGAAGGCGAAACCCGCGCTTTGCAGCGCCACCTCCGGTTGCGGCGCGCTTTCGGTGCCCTTCGTTTCAGGCGCCGCTGCGTACAAGCCGTTCGGGCTGGCCGTCGAGAACTTCGCACCGGCGATCAGCTTGGTCGGTGCGACGGTGACTTTCAGCCTGGCCGTCGACAACCCAGGCACAACGCAAGTCCCGATTCAGATTCAGGCCTACGCTCAGGGAGATGCGACATCGAGCTACGCCTGGACCAACCCTGTCACGGTGGGCGGAGCCAGCCTGGACGCCTACGCCGCCGCGACGGGGTTCAAGGATCTCACCTTGTCGGTTACCGACTACGTGTCGCCCACTGCTGGCACCAAGTACTGTGCCTCAGTCACCGCTGCTATTGGCATTCAGGTGATGAACACAGCCGCCATCACTAGCAGCAACGCCGGGACCGTGACGGTCTACATTTCGAAGATCACCATCACGCCGCCGCCGTAGCGGCTAGTAAAAAAACATCATGCACATGGTGTCGCAGGGTTGGCCAGGTAGGCCGTTTAGATCCCCAAGGTCGCACTGCTCGCCCAGGTTGGCATCGACGATGCCATCGCCGCAGTAGTGCGGCTTTGTGCAGCCCACGGTGCAACCGTTCGCTCCTAGGGGCGTATCGCCGTTCATTTTGCCGAGATCGCATTGCTCGGGCCCATTGACGATGCCGTCGCCGCAGAAGGCAGCGAATTTGCACTGGGTCGTGCATCCACCGTAGGTACTGTCGTTGTTCGACCCGAGACAGTCGGGCGGTATTGTGACTGTCCCGTCGCCGCAATCGCACTCTTCGCCAGCCGTGACGATGCCGTCGCCACAGCGGGGGACACACACGGATCGCTTGGATGTGGACCCGTTCAAGGAAATCTGTAGGTTCGAGTCGGTCGGTTGGCGATTGGCACCGAATAGGGCGAGCTCGTAGGTCAGACCCGAAACCAGCCCAAGACTGAGCGTGCGCGTGCGATAGTCGTCGGGCGACACAGGCTGGGGTGCGACCCCGGAGCTGGTCGGATTGCAATTTTGCGTGATGTTGCCCGTGGAATCCAGACATCCGCCTTCGGTGATGGTCGCATTGCCAGGATTCCCAGTGATGGTCACCATGCCTGGTAACTGCTGATGAACGCCGCCAAGGTCGAGAACCAGCTTGCCGTTGATGAAAAGGAAGAGGTCGTCGTTGGCGAAAATACGCACGGAGAACCCGACACTCCCGTCATAGACGAAGTAGTAGCGTGCTTCTTCGGTGAAGTAGGAATCGTGCTTGATGCCCTGAACCGCCGTGACCCAGCAACCATTGGTAAGAGGGTTCTGATTTGGACAGTCCGACTGGATCACGCGTGGCGGGACGAAGTATTGGTCGCCCACGCATGTGGTCCAGATAGAATTCCCATTGCCATGGTTCCAATAGGGCGAAAGATTGCACAGGGTGGCCTGGCTCGGATTTAGACTGTCGAGCGGGTAGAACCCGCCCTGAGCAAGGTGCACAATGCTGGCATATTGGTAGATATTCGTACCAATGGATTTCATCTCAATGACGCCCGCAAAGGTCTTGTTCACCGTGCTGTCATCATTGAACCACTGCCCAAAACTGTTGGCGTCCTTGTAGGCGGGCGTGGTCCCCTTCCAAATCGGGCCACCTGGAGTGCTCGGGGTGAACCCCATCATTGTTCCCGCAGAAGTCCCCGCGTTGCCGGCCACGCTGACAGGGGCGCCGGCACTTCCGCCGCCGAGATAGCCGCCGTTTCCGTCTGAAAGAGGGCTGTCGTTGCCTGCCAGGGTATAGGTGCCTGGAATGTGGCCCGCGTTGGGAAAATTCCAGTCGCTGAACTGACAGGCGCAGGTTGTTGTTGGGCCCGGCTGCGGCTTGCCATTGAGAAGGGTCGCGTCCGCAATGCCCCAGCAGCGTGCGGTCGAGTCGTTGCCTCTGGACGGACCCGCCGAGTTCGGAACGCAAATGGTGGTGGGCGACTTGGAGCCGCCCATCTTGGTTCCCAGGAAAAAGAAGTCCGGGTGGCCGCCGGAAGCGACGTTCTCGGGCTGGAAATCGCGGTAGATCACGGGAAGCTGAAGGCATTGACCCGCGTTCCCTGGCTGCGTGCAAGCCGAAGAGCCCTGCGCCGTCACGGTCGAGCAGGTGAAGCCAGCCTCGATCTTGCAGCTCGACGAGCAACCGTCGCCATTGAGCAGATTTCCGTCGTCGCACTCTTCGCCCGCATCGAGGTTGCCGTCGCCGCAGTTCGCGGTGCAGGCCTGGGTTTTGCCCGAGCTGTCCTGGCAGGTCGGCTCCTTGGTGCACGTGCTCGAGCAACCCTTGCCGTCGCCGTAGAACAGTCCGTTCACGGCCTTGCAGCCACTCGGCAGACGGTTCGGATCCGTGCCGCAGTCGCACAGCTCGGTCCTCTCCAGAATTCCGTTCCCGCACACGGCCAGCTTGCATGGCTGCCCCGGTGTTGGACAGTCGGCGCCAGGCTCTAGCTGGCACGTGCTGGAACAACCGTCGCCGCTTTGGCTGTTGCCATCATCGCAAGTCTCTCCGCCAGTGATAATTCCGTCGCCGCAAAGGGGGGTGCAGCGTCTTCCCGGCACGCGGCAGGTCCAGCCCCTTTCGACGGTGCTGCAATCGGCGGAGCAGCCGTCGCCGCTTACCGTGTTGCCGTCGTCGCAGGTTTCGTCCGAGGTCAAAATCCCGTTGCCGCATGTGAAGCGACAGAGACAGGGTTGCCCTGGTGCGACGCAGAGACAATTGTCCTCAAGCTGGCAGAGACGACTGCAACCATCGCCGGAAATGGTGTTGCCATCGTCGCACTGTTCTCCCACATTGAGGATCCCGTTGCCGCATGCGACGGGCGGGGGCGGGGTGGTTCCGCCGGTTCCGCCGCTTCCGCCGAACGAGATAGGGATAACTCCGCCGAGCCCAGCGGCGCCACCGGTACGCGCAGCACCGCCTGATCCCGCGGCGTCCCCGGCACCGCCAGAGCCCGCGGCACCCACGGCACCGCCGGTGCCCGAGGGAACGATTGCACCGCCCGTGCTGCTCGGCGAGGTGCCGCCACCGTCGAACTCGTTCTCTCCAATCAACAGACGGTCGGCCTTGCAGGCGAGAGCCCCAAGCGTCAAAGCCGCAAGCAATGTAGTCCGGTTCATGTTGGCCTCCTCAATTGGCACTTGGGTGCATCGTCCGATGGAAACCTAACCACCCGTAGTGGACGATTTGTCGGTTGTCTCCAGCCACCTGCGTGCCCAGGCGGCGTGCGCGCCCTCGGGGAAGCGCTCAAGGTAGCGCCTGAAATCCTCGGCCGCACCGGACTGATTGCCCTGCTTCGACCGGCAGACGCCACGGCCGTACCATATCCTTTCCAGCAGGCCGGCGTCGGGGGTGTGCGACAGCGCCGCGCTGAAATCGCGTTCGGCGCCCGCGCAATCGCCGCGTGCGCGCAATTCACCGCGCACGACTTGCAGTTCGGTCGAGCGCCGCCCGCTGTCGAAGGGCAGGGTTTCCAGCGCAGCCAGCGCCGCGTTCGTGCGCTGGAGCATGAGCAGGGCATCGATGCGGGCCACGCGTGCCTCGCGATTGAGGACACCGTGCGGGTAGCGTTCGAGGTAACTGTCGAAGGCCGCAAGCGCCGCGGCTGCGTTGCGGTCGCGGCGCAGAAGTCCGACGGCCCGATCGAGGCCGCGGATCTCGTCCGAGGCCGCAGCGGCGGGTTGGCTGGCGGTCAAGACCGGGGCCTTCACCGCGATGGGTGCAGCCGCCGCCGGCGGCACCACGGCTTGCTGTGGCTGCCATGGGTCGGGTATCGCGGTCGCCGCGTTTCCTGGGATCTCGGCCAGAGCGGCTCTACGAACCGGGCGTGGCGGTTTGCGCGCTCCTTCGGGAGCGGCGTTGTCTGGACCCGGCTCTCCTTCCGGCGTCGCTGGCAGGGGCTGGATCGCCGGGGCGGGGACTTCGGTTTCACTTGGGATGCGTGCAGGTGCTGCTGTCTTCGCCGACCGCTTGTTTGGCTTGGTCGCGCCTGGCTTCTCGGACGGCGAAACCGCGCCTCGATCGTGGCGCAACCAACCCGCGTCGCGCGCCAACTCGTAGGCCTTGACCGTGGCTGCGCCAAGGACCAGGAACAGGGCGGCCAGCCCGAGGCGAAGCACGCGCGGTGATCGTCCTCCCACCGAACCGCGCGCGTGGAGATTCCGCTCGATGCGCGCCAACTGGACAGCGTCGGGCTCGGCGGGAACCAAGGCACCTCGAATAAGCGCGCCCGCGCGATCCTCCGGCAGCGCGCCACTCTTGTCTCGGTCGCGGAAGCGAGGCTCGGGATCTGCTGTGTATTTCTTCATGGTTGCTCCTCCGCTTCCCACGCGCGCATGCGATCCAGGAACTTGCGCCGCGCTCGGCTCAGGCGCACCCACACCGCATTGATGCTGGCTCCGGTAATCGTCGCGATTTGCTCGCCCGTCAGCCCTTCCATCTCGAACAAGATGAAAGCCGTTCGCTCCGCTTGCCCAAGGCCGTCGAGGATCTGGTACAGGAGGCGCGTGCGCTCGCGCGCTTCCAGGATCGCTTGCGGATCGCTCGGCATCTCGGCGGCGGGCACGAACGTCTCGCACGCGCGCCCGCGCCCCGGGCTCTGTCCTCGCCCTGTGACCCACGACCACCAGCGCGCCCGCAGGCGCGAGCGCTGGGCCACGCGCACGGTGATTTCGTAGAGCCAGGTCGTGATTTCGGCGTCGCCGCGGAATTCCGGCAGCCGGCGCCGAACCACCATGAACACGTCCTGCACCACGTCCTCGAAATCGCCCCGCGGACCAAGCAGTCGGATGGCCCAGCGGGCGACGGTCTTGCCATGCGCCCGGTACACCGACTCGAACGAAGGCGGACCCACCTGCGCCCCAACCACGTTTGGCAGAGGGAGTTCGGGCATGGCTAGGTTGGCGTCGGGCACGTTATCCTTTCTGTGCGCCCAACCCATCCAACCTTACCTTGGCAAAGGCGCGCGCCCCACGGCCACGCCCACCATGGCAACCCCTTGAAAGCGCGGAACATCTTGCTGCGCGGGCACGGGCTGGGCGTACACGATTTGCTGCCGCAGCCAGTAGATACCGGCAACATCCAGGCACACCGCGAAGTTGCGTGTCAGCCACCAGGAAAAGCGGGCTCCCGCACGCGCGCCTGGCGCGAAGGAGAGAGTTGACCTGTTCTGGTCAAATCGCGCGCCACTGGCCGAGAGCAGCCCCAAGGCAAGGCCACCGTGAATATCCAGCATGGCGGGACCACGGACGAGCCGCCAATCCGCCTCGGCGGCGATCGTCCAGCGCCGCCAGTTGGCCTGTGCCCCACCGAGGTCAAGGGTGCGCGCAGTCTCTCCCGCGGCGGAAAGGTGCGCGCCGAGGCCGGCACCGCGTGCGACCCAGGTTGCCGCGAGCGCGGCGCCCACGGCCAGCGAATCGGCCAGCGACAAGCTCGCACCCGCGGCCACGTCGAAGGATTGGGGGACTGGCTCTGAATTCTCTTGATTGGCAGCGGGCGCGGCGACCGCGGCGGTCGGAATCGGCTCCGTGTGCGGCCGAGCGAATTCCGGGTGCACGTCGCTTTCCCAAGAGGCGATCACTACGGCAACCAGGGCCGCGCGATCGGCGCAGGTGCCGGTCTGGTCGAACCAGCGCTCGGCAATGACCGTCGCATCGGCATTGACGAGTTCGATCTGCAGACGGTCGCCTTGGTGTACCACGCGGGCCACATCGGGCCGCCTGCTCTCGGGCACGGGAGGCAGCATGGAGGCCAAAGCCAGTTCGATGTCACGGCCCGAGGGGCAGTCTTCGGCCTCGACCTGCACGGGCGTGGCTGCAAGCAACAGCGCGGCTGCAAGGTGCGCGAGCATCTGCCCGCACTCTACATCATGAACGAGACGCCGAACGCGAAGGTTGGATAGCCGAGCCGGGGCACGCCTGGCTCGCCGAATACCGATGAATGCAAAATGCGAACACGAAACAGAACCGCGGAAGGAACTGCACGGATCTACGCTTTGGCCTTTTTCCCGCGAAAGGCGAGCCAGAGCATGATCGCCCCGAAGGCGATCTGTACCAGGCCCCAGACCAGGTTGATGTTCATGCCGAGAGAGTGGGTCCGGTAGATCGCCGGGTCGGAGACCAGACCGAAGATGACGAGGATGAGGCCGAAGAGCGTGAACAGAAGGCCGATGGGGAGTCTGATGTCGAGTTGCATAGCTGTCACCAGAAGAGAAGGTTGAGGACCAGAACCAGGGCGAGCACGATGCTGCCGAGGAGAGCCGGGCGCTGCCACCAAGGCACGCCCTGTTCCTTGATCTTGGGCGTGAGCGAATACACCAGGCCGCCGAGGTCTTCGTCGGATTTCTTCTGGCGCGTGGCCATGGAGATGATGATCGTGGCGAAGAAGCAGGTGGACCAGGCGAAGATCGCGGTCCAGAAGTTTTGTGCCATCTCGCTGGGGTAGACGTGAATGGCGCCGAGCCAGCCACCCTTGATGCCGACCTCTGCCCCGTGAGGTAGGGACAGGCCGTGGTGGATGGCGGCTGCGACGGTTCCCGAGATGAGGCCGAAAAAGGCGCCGTGGCCTGTGGTGCGCTTCCAGAACATGCCGAGCAGGAAGGTGGCGAACAGCGGTGCGTTCACGAACGCGAACACCAATTGCAAGATGTCCATGATGTTGTTGAAGGACGCCGCCGCGTAAGCCGCCGCCATGGAGGCGAGAATGCCGACCACGGTGGTCCAGCGTCCGACTTTCAGGTAGTGCGCGTCGCTGCCGTCCTTCTTGATGTAGCCCTGGTAGAGGTCATAGGTGAAGACGGTATTGAAGGCGGTCACGTTGCCGGCCATGCCACTCATGAACGAGGCCATGAGAGCGGTGAGTCCGAGGCCGAGCATGCCCGTCGGGAAGTAGTAGGACAGCATGGTCGGCACCACCATGTCGTAGTCGAGTCCGCCGTTCTTCGGCGGCAGCTGGAAGTTACCGCCCGCGCTGTGCAGGGCCATGGCGATGAGGCCGGGCAGGATGACCAGCGCCGGGAAAAGCATCTTGGGCACGGCCGCGAGCAGGGGCGTGCGGCGGGCAGCGCCCATGTCCTTGGCCGCCATCGCTCGCTGCACGACCAGGAAGTCGGTGCACCAGTAGCCGAACGACAGCACGAAGCCAAGCCCCATGGCCAAACCGAACCACTCCACGCCCATGGGGTTGGACGAGGCAGATCCGATGTGCGCCCAGGACTGCGTGAGCGTGCCGGGCGCAAAGCCCGCGTCGGTAGCGGGCTTGACCAGCTTTTGCACGAGACCATCCCAGCCGCCCACGTCTTTCAGCCCCAGCAGCACGAGAGGCAGGAACCCAAACACGATCAGAAAGAACTGCAACACTTCGTTGTAGATGGCCGAGGTCAGGCCGCCCATGAAGATGTAGGCCAGCACGATCACGCCCGAGACGAGAATGCAGCCGTGGAAGTTCCAGCCCAGGATGGCGTTGAGCAGCTTGGCCAGCGCGTACATCGAAATGCCCGACGACATGATGGTCATGCACGCGAAGGTCAGGGCGTTGAACCCGCGGGTTTTCTCGTCGAAGCGCAGCTTCAGGTATTCCGGCACCGAGCGCGCCTTCGAGCCGTAATAAAACGGCATCATGAAGATGGCCACGAACACCATGGCCGGGATGGCGCCCACCCAATAGAAGTGGCTGGTCATGATGCCGTACTTGGCGCCCGACGCCGCCATGCCCATGACCTCTTGCGCGCCCAGGTTGGCCCCGATGAAGCCGAGGGCGCAGATCCAGGCCGGCAGCGAGCGGCCGGATTCGAAGAAATCCTTGCTACCGCTGACGGAGCGGCGAAGCACGAAGCCGATGCCGAGTACGAACAGGAAGTACGTGACGAGCAGGACGTAATCGATCGAGTGAAGTTGGATGCTGTGTTGGAGCATGGGTGCACGCCTTGGGCAGTGAGGTTGGGGATAGTACGTCGAGTGGTTTCTTTTGTCCGTATCAAAGTCGGGCTGGCGCCCTGGCGTCGCTCGACGGCTCTCAATGATCGTGCTACTGCTCGTCACGAGGTCCGACGGTGTTTGGAGGATCCATTTCGACGCTCATTCACAGCCTGCGCTGGCAGGACTGCGCCGATATTCTGCTGCTCACGGCCATCTTCGCGTGGGTCTATTCGTGGCTGCGGCGAACCATCGCGGTGCAGTTGACTTTCGGGATGGTGACGCTGCTCGTGGGCTCGTGGGTCTCGAATCACTTCGGGCTGATCCTGACTTCCTATCTGCTCTCCGCGGTCAGCGCGGTGGCCACCATGGTTCTTGTGGTGGTCTTTCAGCGCGAGATTCGTCGGGGCCTAATTCGCGTCAGTCCGTTGCGCTGGATCCGCAACTGGCATCGCAAGCAGTGGCCGGTGGGACCGTCGGCGGCCATCGCCGAAGCCGCCTTCACCCTTGCCGCCGAGGGCAAGGGCGCCCTGGTCGTCATCCCACGGCACGATTGGGTTGGGGAATACCTCAGCAGTGGCACGCCCCTCGATGCGTGCCTGTCCGCGGCGCTGATCGAAACCGTGTTCACCTCGACGGCGCCTCTGCACGACGGCGCCGTGCTCATCGGCAACGACCGAGTCGCGCTGGCTGGCGCCATCCTTCCCCTCGCGGCCGAGACCGGCGATCCCCGGCACGGCACTCGGCATCGCGCGGCACTGGGCCTGGCCAATGTCTCGGATGCCGTCGTCGTCTGTGTCAGTGAAGAGCGGCACACCGTCATGGTGGCCCGCGATGGCGAGTTGGTTCCGGTGCACAGTGAGGGCGAGCTGCGCGAGACGCTCGACCAACTGTGCTCGGACCACAAGGCGCCGAAGGGCAGCGAACGCCCTCGGCGGGTGGCGGATGCGTTTGCAGTCCTGCTGATCTTCGTGGGTGTTGTCAGTGCGTGGGCCGCCATGGTTTCCGATCGTACGCACGAGGTCGGACGGATCATCCCCCTGGAGATCCGCGGCGTCAGCGACGGTCTCCGCTTCGATCCACCGCGCTTTTCCAGCATCGTCGTGCAGCTGCGCAGCTCCAGCCGCGGACTGGAAATGATGGCGCCGGACGCGGTCGAGGCCTACATCGACGTTTCGGCCAGCAGCGGCGGGTCGCATGTCTTCCACGTTCAAACCAGTGCGCCAGCCGGGGTCGAAGTGGTCAGCGCCATCCCGAGCACCGTCACGTTGCTGATCCGGAAACGGGACGCGGAGCCGCCTGCGGCCGCCAAGCGATGATTGCGGTGGACTGCGACCGCCGAGTTGGCGTGCCCGCCGTCGCTGTCATGGTCCGCGTTAGGCGGGAATATGACCTCGCCGTGACAGTACCGTGACCGAAAAGGGAGTAAGAGCGAAATAGAGGGCTCCTATCCAATCGCTATGTTGACGACGCACGTGCGAACCGGCAATCCGCAGAGCATCTTCTTCCCTATGAACGAAGGTGTGGCATGCGCCTATACCTGATCAATCCTACCAATCCGCTCGTCAGCTGTGTCACGGCCAAACAGAATCGGTGGAACCGCTACCGTATCTGGAAGCCGCTGAGTCTGCTGGTGCTGGCGCGCCAGACGTCGCCCGAGTGGGAAGTGACCATCCTGGATGAGAACCTGAGCCGCCCCGACTACACGGCCATGCCGCGGCCGGATCTGGTGGGCATCACCGCGTTCACGTCTCAGGCGCCGCGGGCCTATCAGATCGCCGCGTACTTTCGCGGCCTCGGCGTTCCCGTGGTGATGGGTGGCATTCACGCAACCATGTGCCTGGACGAAGTTCTGGGGCAGGTGGACTCGGTCGTAACCAAGGAAGCCGAAATCATCTGGCCGAAGGTACTCAAGGACGTGCAGGCGGGAAAATTGCAGCGGCACTACGATGGCGGCCACGTGCCGGTCGAGGACTTCGTGCCCGCGCGTCAGGATCTGTTGCCCGAGGGTTACGCCTTCGGCACCATCCAGACCACGCGCGGCTGCCCCCTCAATTGCAGCTTTTGCAGCGTGACGACCTTCAACGGCGCCCAGTACCGGCAGCGTCCCGTCGACGACGTGGTCCGCGAGTTCGCCACCATTCCGGAGAAGCGCATTCTGGTAGTCGACGACAACCTCATCGGCACGCGACCGGATCACATCGCCCGCGCCAAGGATCTTTTTCGTGCCTTGGCCAAGGCCAAGCTGCGCAAGCAATGGATCGCGCAGGCCACCATCAATTTCTCCGACGACGACGAGCTGATGGCGTTGGCCTGGAAGGCCGGCTGCCGCGGCGTCTTTGTTGGCTTCGAATCCCCCACCGCGGACGGCCTGCGCGAGCTGGGCAAGAAGTTCAACCTGCGCGCCGGCCGCGACTTTCGCGCCTCGGTCCGTCGCATCCAGCGCCACAACATCCTGGTCATGGGCTCGTTCATCATCGGGCTCGACGTGGACGACGCGGGCATCGGCAAGAGGGTGGCACGGGCGGCCAAGCAGTACCACGTCGATAGCATGAACACCTTGTTTTTGACGCCTCTTCCTGGCACGCGCCTGTGGGATCAGATGAAGACTGAAGGCCGCATCACCCTCGATAGGTTTCCCGAGGACTGGCGCTTCTACACGCTAAATTTTCCGGTGGCCCGTTACCAACGCCTGTCGTCGGACGAGGTGATGAAGGAAATGGATGACTGCAACCGGATCTTCTATTCCATGTCGGGGGTGATGGTTCGATTCTGGAGTTCCTTCTGGCAGCGGCGCAAGCCGCTCATCAATCTCATCACCAACCTCTCCACGCGCAACAACAGCCGCGTGGAAACGCGATCGTACCTGGATTTTCGGAAGCATCTGGCAAGTCGCGCCGCCCCCGCCCGTCGCGCGCGACCGGTGGAGGTATCTCGAGACTCGGCGCCGGCGGCCTAGCGCTTCGCCGAACCGATTGCCGGCGCACACCCCGTGAGAGTACGATCGGCAAGCGCCGAGGAGGCGACCGGTCATGGCAAATCCATTCTCACGTCACCGTCTAGCGTTGACCTTCTTGTGCGCGGGCGTAGCGGCCTGTGGCGGTACGAAAGGAACTACCGACGCGGGCAGTCTTGGCGGTAGTGGCTATGGCGGTGGTCCGACCAGTGGTGGCGGCGTTGGCGTAACGGGCGGCATTCAAGGCAGCGGCGGTGGTGGCGCGACCGGCACGCCGTTGGATGGCGGCGTCCTCGGATCGACGGTTGGCTCGATCGAGCTCTACGGCACGTTCCACGCTATGGGCGTGATCGCGACCATTCCCGCTGGCAGCGACGCCAACAGCAATGCCGTGGCCAACGTCGAGTATCGCGCCTCGGGCGCGGGCGATTATGTCGCCGGTTTTCCGCTCACGCGCGTGGCCGCCACCCGATTCGTCGGCAGCCTGTTCTGGCTTGCGCCAGGAACCAGCTACGACGTGCGCGTTCGCTACTCCGATCCCGACGGGGCGCCGCTTGATACGGGGTGGGCCGGTGCCACTGCCTCGACTCGCATCGAGATCGTCGTTCCGGCAGCAACCCGCACCCTCAACGTCAGCCCCACCGGCGCTGGCACGGCCTGCTCGACGGCGGCGCCCTGCGCGCTTGCTCAGGCCATCGGCCAGGCCCAGGCGGGCGACGAGGTCGTGCTTGGCGCTGGAACCTACTACCAAGGCGAACTGACCGTCTCGCGCTCGGGCACGGCGACCGCGCCCATCACGATTGGCGGCGCGGTTGGCGCAATCCTAGATGGTGCCGATCCCGCCGCGTTCACCTGGACCAGCCAAGGCGGCGGAGTCTTTGCTACCACCGTGAACGAGCCCGATCCCCACCTCGTCACCGCCAACGGCGCGCGTCTCTATCCCTATGCCGATCTTGCCTCCGCGACCGCGCTTTCAGCCAGCAACACACCGGGTTTTTTCGCCAACGGCACCGCGCTCGCGGTCCACCTCGCGGGCGGCGCGAGCCCGGCGGGAGCGACCATGGCCATCGCCCGCTACAACTTCGCGTTCACGATCACCGGCAGCTTTGTCGTCATCCGCGACCTCACCTTCCAGAACTACGGCCTCGGCAGCTATGCCAAAGCCATCTACATCCACGACGGCAGCGACAACTTGGTGCAAGGGTGCCGCTTCATCACCAACGACCTCGGCATCGGACTCAAGGGCGCCACCGACCGCAATGTCATCCAGGACAACGAATTCTCGGACACCATCGCGGGCTGGACCTGGGAGGACGTCAAGGCCGAGGGCAATCTCGAAACCGGCGGCGTGCGCTTCTATGCTCCGGACGACGGGCGCGGGACGGTGATCCGCCGCAATAAGTTCCACGACTTCTTCGACGGCCTCGGCATTTGCCCGACCGACTCCGCCGCCGTGACCAACGAAACCGACTTCTACGACAACCAGAGCTACAACAACGGCGACGATGGTATCGAAACCGACGGCCAGTGCGCCAACGTCCGCCTGTGGGGCAACATCTTCCACGATACGCTGTCAGGGATCTCGCTGGCGCCCGTCGCTGGCGGGCCGGTGTATTGCTTGCGCAACCAGATCTATCTCACGGGCGCCGGTCACAGCCAGGCCGGCTACACCGGCTTGCCCTTCAAGTTCAACAGCAGCGACGGCGACTCTGGTTCGATCTACCTCTTTCACAACACGGTCGATGCCCAGCGCACTGGCAACGATGGCTTCAGTATTCAAAGCCCAGGCACCTGGCAAATCGTCTACGCGCGCAACAACATCTGGGCCGGAACCCTGCACGCCTTGGAGAACGCCAACGCGAGCCAGCCACTCGACATGGACTACGACGATCTCTGGCGCAGCGGCAGCGACTACCTTGTCCGCTGGGATGGCTTGACCAACACCCATCTCACTACGATCCCCGAGATCGCTGCCGCCACCTCACAGGAAAGCCACGGGCAGAGCGCCGCACCGGCCTTCGTCGCGCCCGCCACCGCCGACTTCACACTCACCCCGTCGAGCCCGCTCATCGACCGTGGCGTCTACATCCCTGGCATCAACGACGGCTACAAGGGCCAGGCTCCTGATATCGGAGCAGTCGAGAGCCAATAATTTCTTCGTAGCGCGAGTCCGCATTGAAGAAATGGCTGGACTTCGCAGGAATAGTCGCCATCCTTAATCGACCGTTCCGCGATCGATCTCCTATCGGTCCAGGCCTCTTTCTTAGCGCGTTAGTTCTCCTGGGCGTTTATGCAGTCGAGAACTGAGCGCATTGTGCGTGGCCCAAGATTCTGGCGAGGTCGCCAGGGCGATGGGCCACAGAAAGTGGACTGAACATGGGAACAAGACTCTTTGTAGGCAACCTCTCTTTCAACACGACCGAAGTCGATCTTCGCAACGTCTTCACCGAGGCGGGCTTGAACGCGACCGAGGTCAAGATCGTGACCGAGCGGGAGACCGGGCGACCGCGCGGTTTCGCGTTCGTGGAGATGGCCGATCAGGCCTCCGCCACGAAGGCCATGGAAGCCCTCAACCACCGCGAGCTCGATGGGCGAGAGCTGAACGTGAACGAGGCGCGCGAGCGTGCTCCTCGCGTTGGCGGCGGTTCGCGCTACTAGCGCGCCCTTGAATGGCCGGTTTGGGAACCACGTGGTTCCCAGCGCTTTGGCCATCTCTTGAACCGGAAACGTCAGTAGTGAGGCGGAGGCTCGTGCTGCGGGCCGCCCTCTATGCCGGTTGCACTGGTGCGAAGACTCGCGATCTCGCGTGTCAGCCGATCCATCACCTTTTGCTGTTCGAAAAGCGACTGATTCAGTTCCTGCACCTGCCGTTCCAGGTGGGTGTAGAGAATTTCCAATGTGGTCAGGCGGGCTTCCATGGCTTCTCCGGGTGTGACTCGGCACCTCTCTACCTCAGGTTGCATCGATCGTACACCTGGAAGAACCTGCGATTCCGATTGCACGCGCGCGCCAAGGTGTGGCGACGGCGTCGTTCAAGCCGACTACGGCGAAGAGTGCGAGCCAACCATGTCGAACGATCCCAATTGTACCAATGCCTGTCGCCTGCCTGGAGGGTGCGGCGACGGCAAGATCGAGCCGCCCGAGCAATGCGACGACGGGGCACTCCTCAATGTCGGTGACTACGGTGGCTGCGCACCCAGCTGCATCTACGCCCCTCACTGTGGCGATGGTCTCAAGAACGGGCCCGAGGAGTGCGACGACGGCATCCTAGACGGCTCGTATGGTGGCTGCACGCCTCAATGCAAACTGGCGACCACGGCCCCGACAATGGCAACGACGGCGTATGTGCTGCGGGCTGCAAACAGTGCATTTGTCAGCCTCCGTAGCCAGGTAGTTCCCAACCGGCCGCCAGATTGCGGGAACCTAATTGCCGCCAGAGTTGTCTATGGGTTGGCACCCGCTGGCAACCGGCCTGCTTCGGCCGGCGATCGTGCCGAACGACCTTCAGGGGCGGGCGCGGAAGGCATGTTGCCATGTCTCAGGCAAACGACCCCAACCCCGACGAGGATCTGACCCTGCGCTTTCATTGGCGTTGGGGCGAACATGGAATCTACCTGGCTGTCTGCATCACCATCGGTCTGCTCGTGCTCGCCTTGTACCTGTGGCGACTGCCTGCCAAGCGACGGTTTCACCCTGAGCTGGTCGATTTCATCCAGGTCCGCTACCTGACGGCAGCCGACGAACCAGTCGACCCAGCCGACATCAATGAGCCGTTCCGAGACACCCGCCTGATTCGTCCGCCAAGGAAGCAGGTCCATGAGCAGGCGATCCGGCGCTCGATGTGACTGCACGTGGTGGGACGGCTGAGATCTTGCGTCCCAGCCTGAACGGCTGGTCCCATTGTGAACTCATGGGTACCCGCTTTCGTATTCTTCGGTGGTACCACTCGTCCGAGCGATCGTTGAGAGAGCAGCGCTGTTGCCATGGCGAGTAGTTCGCTGCGCGAAGCGCTTGCGAACTGAGCCCGCCTCGTCGAGCAGTGGCTACGGCACTTCCAGGGTTGCGGTCACGTCACCGTTGGCGTTGGTGTTGCAGATCGTGGAGATCGTTGCGCTGCCGGCGACACAAGTGCAGCTCGGAACCCCGCCGCACGCCGCGGGCAGAGCATTGCAGGCGTAGCTGCCCGGGTTAGTGATCGCCCCGCCAACTTGGGCATGGCAGTACTGCACGCTGTGCTGGCAGTAGCTCCAACCGCAGCGAAACAGGCCCGTGGGCTCCGGGCAGCTCGCGTTGCTACTGATATCCACACCGGCCCTGGCCGCTTCGCAGGGGCTTGCGTAGTTCTTGCCGTCGCAGCCGCACACCGGTTCTGCCGAGATGGAGCAGGCTACGCCCCCCGGGAAGCTGGCGCAGGCTCCGTGCGTGCGTGCGCCGCACAGCTTGTCGGACCACTCGCAGTGCGTCCCGCTGGCACAAGCTGGATCGCTGGCTCCACCGCAAGCGGCGCCCACGCCCGATCCAGCGCCGGCATCCGCGGGCGCACACGTCGGACATCCGCAAGGGGTTGGACTCGGCACGTATCCGTTCAAGCACGCGATCATGGGGCAAGCAATTCCGGCACATATTATCGGGCCGTCGGCAATTGGACCGTCGCTAGCTCGACCAGCGTCGATGGGCGCGCAGATGGGACAGCTGCAAGGTGGCGGACCTTTCACGGTGCCACTTGGACAATTGGGTAGAACGCAAGCGGCCGTGCAAACGGTGGGGCCGTCGGCTCTGTGGGCGTCCTCGATTGGGGCATCGAATGGGGCGCCGGCGTCGGGAGGCGGCGCACAGGTCGGACAGCCGCACGGCGAGGTGCTGGGCAAGGTTCCGTATTGGCATGCGGGCAGAAGGCACGTGATCGCAGGGCAGATGGTCGTTCCGCCGGTGCCGCCGTTCCAGCCTCCCGAGCCGCCGGCCGAACTGCCGGAGCCGCCGGCCATGCCGCCGGATCCGCTCCGTGCGCCACCGGTCGTCGTGGTCGTGCCGCCGCCGGCTCTACCTCCGGACAGGCCACTGCCTCCTCCGCCCGCAGCCCCGCCGCTATTGGTCGTAGTCGTGCCTCCGCTGCCAGTCACGCCTCCGGTCGAACCACCGTCGCTGCTCGTCCCTAGTCCACCCGCGCCGCCCGCGGCAGAGCCCCCGTTAGTGGAACCACCGGCCCCCTTGGACGGGAGGCCAGAATCACTCGTGCAACTAGCCAAGAGCGACCAGGCCACAATTGGGATCATCCCGCTCGTCAATGTTGTGCGCATCGTATACCCCCACATCGTTAGGGACGGTCTACAGCAAGGGTTGTGCCTCCTTTTCGATGGGCCCCTTGCCATCGATCGTCCAGCGTTTTCGCGGGTTGCAACGCATCGCCGCCTCAGATTCTTGAGGAGCGCTCACCGGGCCCGTCACAAAAGAGGACTGTGTAGGTCTTTAATAAGCGGCGTACGGTCCTGCAGACGTCAATGGTATGCGTTACGGGCAGGCCCAGACCAGGCCTCAGGCGCAAACTCGGCAGGCAGGAGGTCTCGGCCATTGGACTCGGATGCATGGGCAAGATACCAGCGCCGCCGTCGGCGAGATGTTCAAGGGCTTTGGCGGCTACGTGCAAGCGGATGCCAAGAGCGTCTACGACATCTTGTTTCGACCGCCCGACGGGGACGGGGCAAAGGCAGCTGCCACCCAAAACCGGCGAACCGAAGTCGGATGTTGGGTCCACGGACGGCGCGGTCTGTGGGAAGCGGCCATCACCACCAAGAGCGAGGTTGCTCGCGAGGGGCTGTTTCGCATCCATCGCATCTACGCGTTGGAGAAAACCTGGCGTGGCAAACCGCCAGACTCGTCGGCACCGTGGCGCCTGGCCGGGTCAGGCCGCTTCTTTGAATGGCAGCCGGGTGGGAAGGCGCACAAGGGGAACATGTCCCTAGTCTCGCGTGCGCGTTCGCGTAGGCGAGCCTTGCCGATGATGCCGAGGATAGTGTCGGTGAGCTCGGGGGACGGCTTGAGCAGCAACCTCCCCT
>Ga0265316_10000257_pt1 | contig 60743 bp, 44 predicted proteins | sample 4522metaG_FD_202092 | JGI IMG/M metagenome (GOLD analysis project Ga0265316, IMG submission 202092) | Rhizosphere microbial communities from Carex aquatilis grown in University of Washington, Seatle, WA, United States - 4-5-22 metaG | ecosystem: Host-associated > Plants > Roots > Rhizosphere >... | reverse complement strand
TACCATTCATGGCCATCTCGACCAGCTGGTCTTTTACGCCGGGCTCGTAAGCTCGGTACACATACTCGGTCTTGAATATGCGCCCGCAATCTTTGCAACGAAAGCGGGAATGGCCGCACTGCGTGCCGTAACGAACAACCTCAGTGCTTTTGCAATACTTGCACAGAACAATTTGATGAGCCATTGAATTATACTTCACTAATGTGGAAAATTTGATACTCACATCAAACTCGATAAATCAATAAAACCCACCACCCGGCATTCAGGTCTTGCTGGTTTCGCGGTCCGACGCAGGGTCTGCGTACATTTTGCCGATCTCGATGATTTCTGCTTTGAGCATGAGGAACGCGGGCACCAAGCCAGGATCGAAATGCAGGCCTGACAGGTTGTTGATTAAGGCGAACGCGTCATCCGACGACCACGCGCCGGTAGGGCCGTTGGCTGATCAGTGCGTCGTAGGTATCGGCGATGGCGACGATGCGGCCTTCCAACGGAATGGCCTCGCCGGCCAGCCCGCGGGGGTAGCCCGACCCGTCCCAGCTTTCGTGGTGGGTCAGCGCCACGGTGCGGGCCGTCCGCAAAAGCGGGGATTCGTGGTCGCCGATGATGTCCGTCCCGATCAGGGTGTGGGTCTTCATGATTTCCCATTCTTCGGGGTTGAGAGCGCCAGGCTTGAGCAGGATGTGGTCTGGGACGCCGATCTTGCCGATGTCGTGCATCGGCACGGACTGTTGCAACAGTTCGGCCTGGGGCTCAGGCATGCCGATTTCCAAGCTTAGGCGATGGACCAGATAGCTCATCCGCAGGGCGTGAACGCCTGTCTCGTTGTCGTGATAATCTCCGGCTATGCCCAGGCGGCGGATGATCTCTCGTTGGGTGTTTTCGAGCTCCAATGTGCGTTCCTGCACCTTGGCCTCCAGGGCTAGGTTCTGGCTGCGCAATGCCAGGTGGATGCGCACCCGCTGCATCACCAGCGGCGGGTTGAGCGGCTTGTGCAGGTAGTCCACCGCGCCCAGCTCCAGGCCCAGCTGCTCGTCGTCGATGTCGCCGCTGGCGGTGACGAATAGGATGGGCACTTCGCGGGTGCGCAGGTCGGCCTTGAGCCGGCGGCACACCTCGTGGCCGCCCATGCCAGGCATCATCACGTCCAGCAGGATCAGGCTGGGGGCTGGCGCTGGGCGAGGGCGAGGGCGAGGGCGGCGGGGCCGTTGGTGGCGAACTGGACCCGGTACAGCGGGCGCAGGATGCCGCTTAGGACAGCGATCATTTCCGGGGAGTCGTCCACCACCAGGATGGTTTCTTGCGGGGTGTTGTTCATAGGGAGCGTCATGGTTGGTTACTGCCATCAGGGAGTGTGAGTGCCGCGGCGAGGCGGCGCAGCCGCTCCCGCGCTTCGGTGAAGTCATAGCGGGCGACGGCCTGGCCGATGGCCTGGGCCTCGGCCCGGTGTATGCCGCCGGCCAGGGCCTGTTCGAGCTGCGCCGCGTGTTCGAGCGCCGCCGTGTCCTGGTCTTCCAGCAAAAGGTTCAACTCGCGGGCGAGGCTCTGTGGCCGGACAAGGCCTGGGATGAAACCGGGGGCGGGCGCCTCCTCCATGTCCAGCCGGGCGAGGCCCGCCAGCACCCGGCGAAGTTCCTCTTCAACCGCGCCCAGCGCCTCCCCGGCGGCCTCCGGCAGGCTTTGCCGGGCGGCTTGCTCCAGCGGTTCCGCCAAAACGCCCAGCCGGTCGGCCCCCAGTGTCCGCGCCACGCCCTTGAGGTTGTGGGCCAGCCGGGTGGCCTTGTCCCAGTCGCCCGCCTTCCGGGCCTGCCGGAACTGCTCCGCGAAGCTGGCCTGGCTGTCGCGGAATTTCGTCAGTAATTTCAAGTAAAAGGGCGGTTTCCCGCCGACCAGGGCGAGCCCTCTGGCGGTGTCGACGCCCGGCAATTCCGGGACGACCAGCCGGGCCTCGGCGGTCGCTGCAACCGGCGGCGGGGCCTCAACCGGCTCTTGCCGGGGCGGCAACCATTGTGCCAGCGCCACATGCAATTCTCCGAAGGCCACCGGCTTGGCGACGAGGCCGTCCATCCCCGCCGAGAGACACGCTTCCCGGTCCCCGGCCATGGCGTTGGCGGTCAACACGATAATGGGCAGATCCTGGCAAAGCGGCTGGGCGCGGAGCCTGCGGGTGGCCTCGAAGCCGTCCATGACCGGCATCTGGCAATCCATCAGCACGCAGTCCGGCAGGGCCTTGTCCACCTCGCGCAGGGCCTCCTCGCCGTTGGCGGCCAGCCGCACCTTCATGCCGGCTTGCTCCAGCAGGTCGCGAATGACTTCCTGATTGATTTCGGCGTCCTCCACCAGCAGGATGTCCGCCCCGCGCAGCCGGGCCAGGGTCTCGGCGGTCACGGCATGATGGCCGCGCGTCAGGATGGGCGCCCGCTCGGTGGGGGCCAGCCGCACGGTGAAGTGGAAGGTGCCGCCTTGCCCTAAGGCGCTGTCCACCCCGATGCGTCCGCCCATCATCTCCACCAGCCGCCGGCTGATGGCCAGCCCCAGGCCGGTGCCGCCATAGTTCCGCGTGGTCGAGGCATCGGCCTGGCTGAAAGACTGGAACAGCCGGGTCTGCTGTTCGGCCGAGAGGCCGATGCCCTCGTCGCGCACGGCGAAGTGTAAGATGGTCCGGCCATCCTCCACAGCCTCTTCGTCCACGTTCAGCAGCACCTGGCCTTGGCGGGAGAACTTGATGGCGTTGCCGAGCAGGTTGATAAGCACCTGCCCCAGGCGGTGGGAATCGCCCAGGAAGGCCCTGCTTGCCAGGGCAGGGGCGATCCGGATCGCCAGATCCAGCCCCTTGTCCCGGGCCTTCGAGGCCAGCATCGAAACCAGGTTGTCAAGCACCCCGGCCAGGGCGAAGGGCACCTCCTCCATGTCCAGCCTGCCCGCCTCGATCTTGGAGAAGTCGAGGATGTCGTCGATGATGTGCAGCAGGGAATCGGAGGCGCTGCGGATCTTGCCCAGGTAGTTGCGCTGCGGCTCGGACGGGCCGGCTCTCAGGCACAGCTCGGTCATGCCCATGACGGCGTTCATCGGCGTCCGGATTTCGTGGCTCATATTGGCCAGGAACAGGGATTTGGACTGGTTGGCCTGGGCCAGGGCGGCCAGGATCGTCTTGCGTTCGGAAATGTCGCGGGTGGTAGCAAAAATTAAAGGCTTTCCTTGCAATTCAACGGCGGTCAACCACACCTCGGCGGGAAACTCAGTGCCGTCCAGACGACGGTGTTGCCAGTCAAACCGGTGCTTGCCCTTTTTGAGCGCCGTCTCATTCATTTCTTGGGCCAAAGCCTTGGCGTTTCCGCCGTTTGGCTGGATGGGCGGTGAAAAATCGTCGGGGCTCCTCCCGAGCAAATCCTCCCGCGTGGCACAGCCGAGCAGCCTCAGTCCCGCCTCGTTGCAGTCAACGAATCCCTGCTCGTCGAGCAGGGCAAGCAAGTCGGGCGAGGAATCGAACAGGGGGCGGTTTCAAGTTTGAAGTGCAACACGGTCGGTTAACTTGAGGATTTCCTGTTGAAAAACTTCCGCCGGGGTCTTGAAACCCAGCACTTTCCGGGGCCGGTTGTTCAGGAGCCGGGCGATGGCGTTCAACTCGGCCTGGGACGCCCCGGAAAGATCCGTGCCCTTGGGCAGGTACTCGCGGATCAGGCCGTTGGCGTTCTCGTTGCTGGGCCGCTGCCAGGGGCTGTGCGGGTCGGCGAAGTACACCTTGACGCCCGTCCGCCGGGCCAGCTCCGCGTGCCGCGCCATCTCCTTGCCCTGGTCGTAGGTCAGCGTCTTCCTCACGCAGGCCGGGACGCGCCGGAGTTTGCGGGTGAAGCCCTCCAGCGCGGCGTCGGCCCCGCAGCCGTCCATCCGGGCGAGGATCACGTAGCGGCTGGCGCGCTCCACCAGGGTGCCGACCGCGCTGCGGTTGCCCGCGCCCTTGATGAAGTCGCCCTCCCAGTGGCCGGGCACCTGCCGCCCCGCCACCTCGGCGGGCCGCTCGTGGATCGGCGTCATGTCGGGCAGCCCGCCGCGCCGGTCGGCGCCCCGCCCGCGCGGGCGGCGGGCCTTGCGCCCCTGCCGCAGGCGGCCGAGCAGGTCTTTGCGCAGCTCGCCCCGGGGCAGCGCGTACAGCGCCAGGTAGACCGTCTCGTGGCTGACCCGCCGGGAAGGCTCGCCAGGGTGCATTTCGCGCCGCCTCCCGGCGATCTGCTCCGGCGACCAGCCCCGGCAAAGGTCCATGACCACCGGCTCCCACAAGGGCGTCCCGGGGGCCAGTTTGCGGTGCCCCCGCCGCCTTCGCCGGGCGTAGCCTTGCTGCGCCGAAAGCGCGTCGTAGTCCCCGCCGCCCGCGTGGCGCGACAGCTCCCGCGTGACGGTCGACCGCGGCCGGCCCAGGGTCTTGGCAATGGCGGCAGGGCTTTGGCCCTGCAAACGCCCCCGGTGTATCGCGGCCCGCTCGTCCGCGCTCAAATGCTTGTATTCGGCTCCCATGGCAACACCCTATCACATCTTGGGTGTTGCACTTCATTCTGGAGACCGCCAAAGCAGAATAGCCAAAGCGCCGGGAGTGGGCAATTGAACCAACGGGTAAACCATATACATTAAAGGGGAATTTTGGACAAGGGGTATTCCCGGATGGAGACTTCGGCCTCGGCGCGGGTCGCGTATTGCCGGTGGCGGGCCAGTTCGTTCTTCAGGCTTCCCAGAAGCGCTCGATGGGGGCATTGTCGCAACAGTTGCCCTTCCTCGACGCGGGCGTCTTCGCCGGCGGCTGGCCAACACGGATCATGGTCAGGCTCAACAAGAACGTGGCCGCCGTGGTGCTGGCGGCAAGAACGCCCCGTCGCCTGGGCGCTTCTGGCCCTTGCGGAATGCGGCCTCATAAAGTCGATCACGCTGGGTCTCGCGGCGCTATTAGTCAGCTGCATCGCTTACCCAGACGGCGGACTTCCACGCTAACGCAACAGAATCGACTTTTTGGATGCTGATTGGTGGCTATGGGATTTAGCTCAGTACCGCCGAGCCGCCCCTGCGGATGGGCACAGCAAGCCTGCTTCTTCAAGCGCTTAGAATGCGCGCACGTATGGCGCGATAATTGCTGATATATTTTAAATTTAAACTAGACAAATGTTTTGGGGCATGCTTGATGAATCTATATCTTCGCAAAACCGCCATGGCCATCTCTGGGACGCCGGCCTTGGCGGGCTTTCCTTGCGGGCCATCGTCTTATCCACGGGCAGCGCCGTCGGCGGCTCGGGCGGCCCCGCCGACGCGCCTGGTTTCAGCCGCTTCGGCGTGTCGGCGCCCTGGGGATGGCCGGAGCAACAGCGGCCACGGCGGGGCCCATGCCGGGAAATCGGTGGCCGCAAGCAAACTTGCCTATTGTGGGAGCAGTTTTTAGCCGCGACTTTTCGGCATCTGTCGCGGTTAAAAACCGCTCCCATGGGATAGCGCTTCACCCAATTGCCAACCCGGGCCAATGTCGGCTATCAAGGTTTTCCACCCAACCATGGGAACGTTGGCCTACGCGCTTGCGGGATGGCCGGTGCCGCGGCGCTCCTGGGTGAACATATTCGGCAAGAGTGGCCTTGAGAAAATTGACGCCGAGGCATATTCGTAAACTCCAACGCTTAAGAGAGTATATCCATGAATCGAAAACTTCATAAGTCCGTGCTGGCCCTCCTGGGCGGCGCGGCATTGGCCGGTTTCGCCACCCAGGCTTCGGCCATCGCGCCTCCCAGCCTGGGCGTCATCGCCAGCGGCGGGTCGGCCACCGTCAGCGACGTCGCGCCGAAAAGAGCCTTCTCGGACAGTGGCACCGGCTTCAATTACGGCTGGACGCACACGGCAGCCTTCGATATCTTCCAGATCGGCACGGCGTCCGATGTCGCGGCGGGCGCCCGCTTCAACGTCACCGTGGATCTGAAGCAAAACGGCACGTCCAGCCCGATGAACTTCCCCGGCTTCGCCATCTGGACGAGCGGCTCCACCCCGATGGTGGCCGGGGCGGCCAACGGGAACGGCTATGGCCACAAGTGGAGCCAGGTGCGCGGCCCGTCGGACGGCGGCGTCGCCGGCGATCCTTGCGGCATCGGCGGCGACTGTGCGCTGGGCAGCAACGGCTGGCTGGGCACCGGCGGCGGCGGCAATATCGTCACCGGGCACGACGGCTGGGTCGGTTACGCCAACGCGGGTTATTCCTTCGCCAATGGCGACGGCGACAAGCTCCAGGGCCTGCTGGCCGGGTCGTCCAACCCAAGCAACATCGGCCAATACAGCGGCGGCGCGGCGCTGACCAATGTCAACGGTTCCTCGCCTTATGTCAACGGCGGCGGGGCCACGCTCTCCTCGGGCGACGCCTTCCTCAGCCTGGTGGGCTTGAAAGCCGGCTATTACCTGGTCGGCTACGCGGGCTCCTGCCCGGATAACAACCTAAACGGGCAGAATTGCGGGCTGGGCGGCAACCAGGCGTACACGCTGACAATCAACAACACCGGCTCCGCCAGCGCGGTGCCCATCCCCGCCGCCGCCTGGCTGTTCGGCAGCGCCTTGGGCGGCTTGGGCGTGTTTGGGCGGCGCAAGGACACGGCTCCTGCTTGAAAATAGCTTGGCCGGCCCAAGACCCGGCCTTTTTGATGACACTAGAATCCGCATGAAACCTATGTTTCACGCGGATTTTTTTAATGTCGTATTACTGCCCCCCGTGACTAATCTGATCTATCTGTGATGAACGCTTCCTTACCCGGCAAAACCGGCCGCAATGATCCTTGCCCCTGCGGCAGCGGCCTGAAATACAAAGCCTGTTGCTTCCAAGACGAGGCCAAATTCCTCAACCGCTCCGCCCCGGACATCCTGGCCTGGCTGGGCCAGGCCCGGCAAGCCGCCGCGCAAGGCGATTTTGCCGACGCCGAGGCGTGGTTCCGCCGCGTGCTGGAGGCCAAGCCGACCGACGCCCTCGCGCTGGCCGGCGTCGGCCAGGCTTTATGCTGGCAAGGCCGCCGCCGGGCGGGGGCGGAGTATTTGCTCAAAGCAGCGAAGCAATTGGAGCGGCAGGCGCAAAAAAGCCGCGATCCGGCCCATCTGGTCGAGTTGTCCAGCCAGTTGCAGCATTGGGGCGAGATCGACGCGGCTTTGCGCCTGGCCCGGCTGGCGGCGCAGCTCGCCCCGAAATCGGCGGCGGCGCAGAATAATTTAGGGCTGGCGTTCAGCCGGGTCAACCGCGACGACGAGGCTTTGCCGCCGATTCGCAAAGCCTGCGAATTATTGCCCGGCCACCCCGGCTGCCAGATCGTGTTGGCGATGCTCGATGCGCGGCAACGGCGCTGGGACGAGGCCCGCGAGCGTTTAGAGCAAGTCATCGCGCGTAACCTAGACCCGGCGCAGACCGCCCGCGCCTGGTTGGAGTTGGCCACGGTGCTGGACAAGCAGAAAGCCTACGAACCGGCCTTCGCGGCCTTGGAACAAGCCGCCGCGCTGCACCGCGCCTTGCCGGCTTACCAAGCCGCCGACCGCGAGCGCATTTTCGCAGCGATTGCGCGGAATAAAGCCGGTTTTGACGAAGGCTTGCTCAACGCCTGGCCGGCGGCGGATTTGCAAACCGACGGGCTGCCCGCGCCGGTGTTCCTGCTCGGCTTTCTGCGCTCCGGCACGACGCTGACCGAGCAAGTCCTGGGCGCGCACAGCCAAGTGCTGGCCAGCGATGAAAGCGGCATCCTGTTTGAGCTGGCCCAGGAATTGGCGCGGCTGAGCGGGATCGCCGGCGATGTGCCACAGGCCTTGCGCAAGGCCGGCGTCGACGCCGCCCGCAAGCTGCGGGCCTTGTATTGGCGGCGGGTGCGCGAGGAATACGGCGAGGCGGCGTTGCGGAAAGTCTTCATCGACAAGAACGCGATGAACACGATAGATTTAGGGCTCATCAGCGCGGTCTTCCCCGACGCGAAAATCCTGTTCGCGCTGCGCGACCCCCGCGACATCTGCCTAAGCTGCTACATGCAAGCCTTCGACCCCGCCCCGGTGACGGTCAACTTGCTGGGCTGGGAGGGTATTGCCCGGCAATACGCGGCGGTGATGGATTTCTGGCTGGCGACGCGGGACGCCATCGCGCCGGCCTATTTGGAGCTGCGCTACGAGGACACGGTGCTTGATTTCGAGGCGACTTACCGGCGCGTGTTCGCGTTTTTAGGGCTGGAGTGGCGGCCCGAGGTGCTCGCGTTCCACGAAAAGGCCGCAGGCCGCTTCATTTCCACCCCCAGCTTCGCGGCGGTCAGCCAGCCGCTCTATAACAGCGCGGTGGCGCGCTGGCGGCGCTACGAGAAACACTACGCGCCGGTCTTGCCGGTGCTGGAGCGGTTCATCCAGGCGTTTGGCTACGCGCCCGGCGCTTGAAAAACCCGGCCAGCCCCGCGCCGAGCAGCCACAGGCTGGCCGGCTCGGGCAGCGCTTCCGGGCGCAGCGAGGTCAGATATAGCCTGTCGCCGCTGCCGTTGTCGGCCACCAGCGAGAACCAGCCCCCCGAGGTCGGCGCGGCGGGGTTGTTGCCGTTGGCGATCATCCCGAACTCCCCCATGGCCCCGTTGGAGTGGTAAGTGCCCCAGTCGCCGTTGAGGGTGGCCTGCCCGACCAGCTCGCGGGACAAGTCCAGGGCCACGCCGCCCGTGTCCCAGCTAAAGTAGTCAAAATCCGCCAAGTCAAAGCTTCCGTTGCCTGAGGCGGCGTTGGAGACCGTCAGGGAAAGGCCGGCCACCTCGGCCCCGCTGGCCAGAAACTCCAGGCCGGTCGTGGGATTCGGCAGCAAGGTCTCGTCGAAGCTGATCGTGCCGTGGGCTTCGGCGTCATTGCCAAACACCGCGCCGCTGTAGTCGAGAATGAATGTCGCGGCCTGGGCTTGGACGGCAGGTATCAGCAACAGGGCAAGCAGCCCAAAACGGTGTCCGCCGATTCGGCGGTTATCGTGATTCATGGTTTTTGTTCGCAATAAAGGTTATCGGAGCGGCGGCGTCTAGTTCAACGCGTCCAGCTCGCCGCAGGTGTAAAGCTCGTTCAGCCCGGATGGCGGAACCACCACGGTGGACGGCACCGGGGCGTTCGGGTCGCAGGTGGCGATCAAGGCCTTGGCTTGCTGCTTGGCCGTGATCGCGCCCTGCAGGAAGCCGTTGCGCAGGGCCAGGGTCGGGGCGGTTTGCGCCATGGACTGGTAGTAGTTGGCCTGCTGCAGCTTGCCGACGGCGTTCTCATAGGCCCCCAGCACGCCTTCGTTCAGCACGCGGATGGCGTCTTGGTTCTCTTCGATGGCCAGCGTGGACAGCTCTTTGGAACTGGCGCTGTTGGCCACCTGCCTGGCCTGGTTGTCCAGGCGGTTGGACAGGCGGATGTTCTCCAGCGCGTTGATGGCGCGCAGGAAGGACGCCACGGCGACGATCTGGGTGGAATCCAGCTTGACCTGGCGGTTGGCCCCCTTGGACGTCACCGCGCCGGGCGACAGGTTGAACGCGTCGCTGTTGTAAGAAGCAATCGCCTCTTCCAAGGTGCTGACGCTATGGTTGTGGAAGAACGGCGCGGTGTCGGCGGCTTCGATCAACGGCGGGGTGTTGAAGCGGCCGTCGCCGTAGCAGGTCTGGTCGGCGGCAGGCCCGCAACTCGTCCGCTGGGACAGGCCAAAGCCGCCGTCATAGGCCAGATCCGCCTTGAGCAAACGGGCGGGGTTGATCGCGAGATTTTCCACGCCGGTGTTGCGCGTCGGGTTGGCGTTGGTCGTCGAGCTCCTGCCGCCGGCGTTCTGGTGGCAGCCGTTGCAATTCGCCGTCGTGCCCTGCACCACGGTTTCGCCGCTAGGGCAATGCGCCGCCGGGCTGGGCCCGCCGGTCTGCGCGGTGTTGTGCGTGCAGACATTCTGCTTGGTGTCGATCAGCACTTTGCCGGCCTGGGTCAGCGGGTCGAGGAAGGTCAGTTGATAAACCGGATAGTCCTTGCTGCGCCCCAGCGACAGCAAATAGGCCTGGATCGCGTCCAGCTCGGCGCCGGTGGGCGCGCGGAAATCGGCGCCGGCCTGGCGGGCCAGGGTCTTCGGGAAGTGCTGGACGACCGCGCCCAGCGTGAACTCGCGCAGCGAGCCGGAGCCCGGCGCGCCGTCCCCGCTCCAGCCGGTGGCGGCGGCGAACGCCTCGTCGGCGACGAAGTCGCCGCCGGCGGCGAGGGTTTCGCTCTTCGCCGTCGTCGCCAGCGACAGCGTGTGCGGGACGGAACGGAAGACATCGACGCCGGGGCCGTCCACATTGGTCAGCACCAGGCCGTATTTTCGCAGCAAGGCCGGATTTTCCAGGTTCGCCAGCGCCGGCTGGGTTTCCGCCACGAACAAGGGGTCGGTCTGCGGCAGGCCGGCGATGTAATTCGGGTCTATCGTGAAATTGTTGTCGGCGCGGTGGCAGGTGCCGCAGGTGCGGCCGTTGCCGTTGAAGGTTTCATGGTGGAAGATTTGCCGGCCCAAGGCCACCTGCGCCCCGAGGACGGGGGTGAGGTCGGTCACCGTGTCTGCCTGCGCGATTTTAGGCAGGATGAAGTCCAGCGCCGCGCGCGGCGTCCGGGCACGGCTTTCCACCCCGCCCAGGCTCGCCACGGCCCAAGGCTGCTCCGCGTAATACAGCTTTTGCAGCAAATCCGGGCTGCCTGAGATCACGACGCTCTCCGCCGGGGATTTGCCCGCCGGCGCCAGCACCGCCGAATCCAGCGTGAAGCCCGCCAATTGCCCGGCGGTCAAGCGGGCGGCCAGCGCGCCTTGGCCGTGGTTGACGCCGAGATCCCCCACGCGCAGGAAGCGGTCGCCCGGCTCCGGCTTCACGGTGTTGCCCGGCGCGTCGCCGTCGTCCACCAGCCAAAGCGCGTAAGCGCCGTCTTCAAGCCCCGCGGCTTTGAAACTGAGCGCCCCGTCCATCAAATTGAGTTCGAGCCGGCCGCGGCCTGGCGTGAATCGCTCGGACGACAGCCTGGAATACCCCAGCGGCAGCCGAAGAACCTCCGCGCCCCCGCCGGCTTTTTCGTAAGAAGCCCGCCATCCCTGGTAAGCCATGCGGAGCGTGGCGACATCGCCGTGGCCTAGGGCGAGGGCGGCGGAAGGCTGATTCTTGGCCTCGCCGGCGGGCCAGTTCAAGCCCTGGCTTGTCAGTATCGCCAATGCGCTCAAAATTAACAGTCTGGTTTTATTCATGCGTGTGGATTGGGGAAAGGGTTGCGGCAACTGGGAAGCGTCGCGGATTAACGCGGCAAGGCATTTAAGTGTTCCGGCAAAACGGCTTTGAATTCCGTTCGGGCTGAGCCCTTCGGCTACGCTCAGGAGAGCCTTGTCGACCCCGCCCTTCGACAGGCTCAGGGCGAACGGCGGTTACAATGGGTTCGCTTGGTATGCTTATGACCGGCTTATCCTCCACGGCAAAATTCATCCCAGCGAGCGTTGAAGACCTAAGCTCCGCCCAGGCTAGCAAATATCAAGCCATGAAGATCCTCTGCCGGAAACAACGCCAAACCAGGCAGCCTACGCGCCAACACGGCCGGGCGTGGTCCGGGAGCGTGGCGGCGCATTGTTCCGATATTGAGCCATATGGCGCTATATTCAGCCATATGGCTCAAATCGGGCCGTCCCCGCCCGGGCGGGCCGCCAGGGCGGCGGACGGGCGCGGGCGCAATTTTAGGAAAAACTCAGATAGCCCCTTTTTGTCGATGCCGGGCTTGTGCCGACAAGGGTATGACGGTGGCGCCTGAAAACCGGTTTTTGGGGGATATCGCGCAGTCAGGCGGGTTTTGCCTTACGCACCTGGAAAGGCCGCTTGCCACTTGCGCGGGCGACCTGTGGGTAAATAAGGGCCAGACTATCCTGGCCTGCCTGCCCAGGTAATGGCATGGATGTTGCGATTAGCCAAAAATGGCTGTGACTATTTCCAAAATCAAGATTTCTTATCGGAGGATCCTCAATAATGAAACACGAGCAACGGATCTTACCCTGGGCTGTTTTCGGGCTGCTGTCAGCCCTGCCGGGCCTAAGCCACGCGATGCCGGTGGTGCCGAATTTCAACGTCGCCGGCATTCCTCGGCAGGGTTTTCCACATTTTGACGAAACCCAGGACGTCCAGATCAAACTGGCCAAGACCGGCACCGGCGCCTCGGCCACCTACTCGCTGACGGCGGACTACACCGGCGGCGCGTTCCTGTTCCAATACGATCCCGCGCACGCTTTCAACGTGGTCGGCGGGGCTTACCACTTGCAGGCCAGTTTCAACAGCGCGGGCGGCTTGACGGGCGGCAGCGTGGCCGTGACCGGGACGATACCGGGATACAACATTCCTGGGACGGCCGCGCCCAGCTCGACGAACCTGTACACGGCGGACTTGCTGGCCTACGGCACCGACACGGTGGCTGACGGCACCCCGATGGCAGTGGGCTTCAAGACCGGCAACGCGGGCGGGTGGGCCCGGCAGTTCCAGGGCGGCGGCCAGGAGAGCATCTATCTGTACGATTTCAATGTCGCCGCGCTGGCGTCCAGTTTCACCAGCCCCAAGTTCATCGGCGCCACGTTTGCCAAAGCCAGCGCCTTGACCACGGTGCCGCTGCCGGCGGCCCTCTGGTTGTTCGGCTCGGCCTTGGGGCTGCTGTCCGGTTTCCGCCGCCGGCGGTCCGGGTTTTTTCAAGCAAGTACTGGAGGCGCACAATGAAGCATACTGTTGTCCATGGTTTTATCCTCGCCCACGCGCTGCTGCTGGCCAGCGGCGGCGCCTTGGCGGCGGCGCCTTTCACGGGCACCAACGCGCAAGACGCCGACGCGGTGTTTTTTAAATTCCAAGCCGACGGGAGCACCCAAGTTGATCTGCATTCCTATGGCTACGGCGGCGGAGTCACGGCGGATGGCACCTCCGTCACCCAGGGCGGTTTTGACACCCTGCTGACCCTTTACGACGACACCGGGCATTTGATCAGCGCGCTTGAGCCGGACGGCTATTTGAACGACGACGGCGCGGGCGTGGACACCGACACGGACACAGGGCTGGCGCTGGACGCCCTGTTCCAAGGGGTGTTGCCGGCCGGCACTTATTGGCTGGCGTTGACTGAATCGCCGAATTACGGCCCGGACTACCTGGGCAACGCCTTCTCGTGGGACGGCCTGGTCAATCCCGCCGGCTTCTTCGGCTGCTCGCAAGGCTATTTCTGCGACTACCAGGGCAACAACAGGACGGGCCAGTGGGCCTTGGATATCCAAGGTGTCGTCAGTGCCGAAACCAAAACCCGGGACGATGTGCGGGCCGAGTTCGCGCCTCCGAGCTATGTCCCCGAACCGGCGACGCTGGCTTTGTTCAGCCTGGGGCTGGCCGCGATGCCCCGGTTCAGAACCCGCCGCCGGGCGGGCGGCTAAGGCGCGTAGCCAAACGCATTGACAAAAGGCTCCAGCAAATCGGCGACTGCCGCGAACTCCGGCTTATAGTGCCGCCAGCGCGCCACCGAGGAATGGTACAAAGGCTGCGCCACCTGCCCGAAGCTCGGGCTGGCGATATACCGGCCCGCCGCGCGCCGATGGAAATTGGCCACGGCCGGGTTCCACGGCAGCCCTAAAAAATCGAAAACCCGCTGGAAAGTCGGCTCGAACTCGGCCACGGCGTCTTCATAGCGGAACTCGATGAAGGGAATTGTCAGGCGCTGCTTGATGTGCATCCACCACGCCAGGGTCTGCGCGTAAAACTCCGCCGTGCCACGCCAACTCAGCAAATGCACGGTGGAGGGCGTCGGCGCCATGGTCTGCATCAGGCAGCTCAGGCACACGTCGCGCGGATCGCGCATCACAAACACCACTTTGGCGTCCGGGAACACGCAATTGATCAGCCCCAGGTCGATGGTGTTCATCGTGGTCTTGTCCAGCAGCGCCCGCCCGCCGATCTTGTCGCCGAAGCGCTGGCGCGCCTTGTCCCAGTAAAACCGGCGCAAATGCAGGATGCCGTCAAAATCCAACTGGCGCAGCCGCCGCGGCGTGTTCGGCAAGCCTGGCAGCATCCGTTCAAGCTCCTTCACCACGCCGACGACGAGGTCGGTTTCGTCGGCGAGGAACACCTCCGGATGCGCGCCTAAAACCTCCTGGGTCAAGGTGGTTCCCGAGCGCATGAAGCCCAGCACGAAAATCGGCGCGGGCAGGTCCGCCGGAAATTCCGCGTCGGCCCAGCGGCCCAGCAATTCGGTGTCGAACTCGGCCGCGTTGGTCTTCAGCATGTTGGGCACCAGCGCCGCGTCCTGGGCTTGGACCGCCGGCAGCCGCGCGGAGGCTTCCGTGGACGCGCGCAAATGCGCGAACACCTGGCCGTATTCGCCGAGCTTGTCCAACACCAGCGCCAGCTCCTTGTGCGCCCGGTAGGCTTCCTCCGGGTTCAGCGCTTGCCGCAACACCCCCTCCAGGCGGCGCTTGGCCGCCTCGTCCTGGCCCTCGCGGGCTTCCAGCGTGGCTTGCAGAATATTCAGCGCGGCGTTGCCGGGCGCGATCCGCAGGGCTTGCTGGCCGGCGGCCAGGGCCTGCTGGTTTTGGTTCAAGCGCGAATAGCTCAGCGCCAGCAACTGAAAACCGCGCGGCTCGGCGGCGTTGATCCGCACCAGTTGCCGGGCCAGTTCCAACGCGCCCGGGTAGTCGCTCCAATACTGCAACTGCTCGACCATCATCAGGGTCTGCGCCACGTCGCGGGTGTTGCGGGCTTTTTTCAACAACAGGCCGCCCGACCGGCGCAAATGCGCGAGGCCCTCGTCGCGCCGCCCCAGCCAGCACAGGGACTGGCCCAGGCAGGCCAGAGGCTGCGGATCTTTAGGGTTTTCCGCCACGGCTTGTTGAAACCATTCGGCGGCCTCGGAAAAGTTGTTCGATTGCGTGGCGGTATAGCCTCGTTGCATAGCGCTCATAAGCAGATGCTCTGGAATCGGGTCAAAAGGTTGCGGGAATGGATCAGGGGCTATCCGGCGGGGCGGCGATGGCGGGGCAAACAGCGAAAAACCCGCCCGGCCTATCCTGCCGGGCGGGTTTGCAAGCCTGTGCCGCCGGTTTTGCCAGCCAGGCCGGCGGCTTAGGCTGCCTGGCCCGGTTTGCGCCGCCTCGTCGCGGCCATGGCCGCGTAGGCGATGCCGAACAGGCTCAGGCTGGCCGGTTCGGGCACGGCGGAAATGTCCATCGCGTAGTCGGACACGTTCTGGCTCCAGGTGCCCACGCCCGCGCCGCCCAGGTAGATCGTGTAATACTGCCCCGCCGACACATGGAAGCTCACGCCATTTATCCCGTCGACGGTGCCGTCGTGGGTCAGGTAGGCCAGGCCGGTCGTGCCAAACGGATCGCTGGCGGTGAACGGCTTCGGCGTCGCGCAGGTGGGGCAGTTCCAACTGCCATGGTGGCTGTAATTGGTGGTGTGGGTGTCGATGCCGGTGAATATGGTGACGCCGAAATTGTCATTGACGATTCCCGAGGTGGGGGTGTCGATCCGGCTCAAGTGCAGCGTGACAGTCCCGTCGAAATCAGACTTGATGATGCCGATGTCGGTCTGGTGCTTCCAGCCGGTCGGCGCCGCGCTGTTGTCCTGCCACGCGCCGGCGCCGGTGTCGATTTCGGCCGAAGTGCCATATTTCGCCACGGCGTCGGCGCGGGAAATTTGCAGCGCGCCGCCGCCGCTTTGCAGTTCGGCCGCCCAGTTCAACGAGGAGGAGCCGGTGTAGTTGAACGGCAGCGCGCCGCCCGCCGTGCCCACCCAAGGCACGATGTCGCCTTTGTTGCCCTGGCTTTCCGGGCCGGTGGCGATGGTATCCGCATCCGTTCCGTCATAAGTGCGCGTCCAGCCGTCGGTGGAGCTGTTGTGGCCCAAATCGCCGCCACTGGCCGTGCTGAAAGTGTTGTACATGGTGATCCCGTCCGCCGACGCGGTGGAGATCGCGCCGGCCGACAGCGCGGCCCCGGCGACCGCCAAGGCGACCGCCTTGGCCAGTTTGGTTTTCGTCAAGTTCATAAATCCCCCATTAAAATTAAAAAGTAGTTGCGAATAGCGATTGGCAATGCCAGTCAAACCCGACCTCTCATAGCAATCTGCATGCCATAAAAAAATAAATTTACTATCAATGACTTGCGATAAATATCAACGCGTCTTGTCAGTGATTTCAAACTTAAGCACGGCATATCGCATAGGTATTCCAGGGGCTTTGCTTGCCGCGGCCGCCGGCGCGCGCGCTAGGCGGCGCGCCGAAAAAAAACCGCCGGTTTGTCCCGCCGCCGGGCGGGTTTTGGCGTTTGCCTCCGCCTTGCCGTCGGATAGTTTTCGGCACGGCATTTGCTTTGGTTTGTCGGGGCTAATTTTCTTAAAGCTTCCGGGAGTGGCCACGCCATGCCTGGCCTATCAACCTGACGGCGGCGGGGCCATTAAACGAGCCACCGTTTGCCGCTGACCTGATGGGCGCAAGGGCATCGGGGCTGGCTAGACCTTAAGGACGTCCGCTACCCGCTGGCGGCGGGGACGGCCCGCGCCCCTTCGCAATCGGCGCAAGGGGCTCAAGGCCGGCCAGCGCCGCGCATTTATCAACCTTTTTATAACGAGTCAACCACGATGAAAAAAGTCTCGACCCTTCTCGCCCTCGCGGGCGTAGCATTGGGCATGCTGGCCGCCACGCCGGCCGCCTACGCCCACGCCACTTACAATGTCGGTGGCTACGGCGACATCACCTCCACCAACGGCACCCCCAGCGGCAGCCCGGGCGGCACCACCGGCGGCGGCGTGAGCGGCAGCAGTTTCGCCTCCGGCAGTTCCGCCGATCCGGTGTGGCTCAACGGGGCCGGTTCGCCGATCCCCGGCTCGACCACGGTGCCTTACCTCGGCTATTTGGGCCTGCACAACGCGGCCACCACCCGCGTCATCACCACCGGCACCTACGCCTCGGGACAGGCAAACAGCCTGCTGGGCCAGGCCTACACCTACAACCACTTGGCGGCGAATGCGACCAACCAAATCCCGACCGATTTGGCGCTGGCCGTCGCGCCGAACTCCTTCAGCAGCTTCAGCAGCAGCACCAGCTTCGCCGGCGGCGTCAATTCCACCGGCGTGGACGTCGGCGCCATCCATGTCAGCACCGGCACCGGCAACGTCGAGCAGAACGTCATCAACCTGGCCGGCGGCAACCCGCTTTACCTCAACGTGATCCTCAACGGCGACAACGGCCTGGGCGACCAGCAGTTGGCCTTCTCGCTCTACCACGGCTGGGCGCAGGCGGGTGCCAACGACTTGAGCGGGCTGACGCTGATCACCACGCAGACCTTCGCCTCGGCGGGCGCCGGCGCTTACTACGCCTACCAGCTCAACGGCGCGGCGGACCCCGCAGGCCAATATGGCCAGTACACGGTGGTGGTGGGCGCGCTGAGCGGGGTTGGCGGCAAGTACAGCTTGAGCTTGTCGACCTCGACCACGGCGGTGCCGATTCCCGCCGCGGTCTGGCTGTTCGGCAGCTCGCTGCTGGGTGTTTTCGGCGTCGGACGCAGAAAACAGGCCGCCGCCTAAGTGGCAAGCCGCCCGCGGCCGCGAGGCCGTGGGCACACGGACAGGGCGAGGAGCCGCCCGGCAAGGACGACGGCCCCATCCCGCCAGCCGGCGGGATGGGGTTTTTTTTAATGCCAACCTTTGGCGTCCTGTGTTTCAGCCGCCTACTGACTTATGAAAAAGAAACCTCACCCCCTCCAAGCCCCCCGGCCCGCCCCGGCGGCCAGCCGCCGGCCCGGCGGCGGCAACCTGCTCCTCTTCCTCACCGTCACCCTCAGCGGCGCGGCGGTGATGATCCTGGAACTGTTGGGCACGCGCCTGATCGGGCCGTTTTACGGCGTCAGCCTGTATGTCTGGTCTTCGCTGATCGCGGTCACTCTGGTCGCGCTGGCCTTGGGCTACTATCTGGGCGGCTACCTGGCCGACCGCTACCCCGGCTTCGGCCTGGCGCATGTGATCTTGCTGTCCTCGGCCGCCTGCGTGGCGATACCGTTCTTGAGCGGGCCGGTGCTGGGCCTGACCAACCCCTTGGGCATCCGCGGCGGCGCGTTCGCCAGCGCGTTTTTGCTGTTCACGCCGGCGCTGACCTGCCTGGCGATGGTCGGCCCCTTTGTCATCAAGCTGGCGACGCGCGATTTGCAGGGCGTGGGCATGGCCGTCGGATCGGTCTACGCCGTCAGCACCCTGGGCAGCGTCGCCGGCACCTTGCTGTTCGGCTTCTACCTGCTGCCGCACTTTGGCGTCCGCGCCATCCTGTTCGCGCTCAGCCTCGCGCTGATGGCCCTGGCCGGGCTGCTGACGCTCCCAGGCCCGAACCGGCCCGCCCAGCCCCTGGCCGCCTGGCCTCTGCTCGTCGGCGCCGTCCTGGTCAGCCTGCTGACCAGCTCGGGCTTTGCGCAATCCTCGCCCGGCGCGCCGGGGTTCAAAGTGTTGCACGAGGCGGAGACGATCTACGGCTGGGTGCGCGTGGTGGACGATGAAAAAAACGATTTCCGCCTGCTGCTGTCGGACGCCTCCGTGCTGAGCGCGGTGGACATCGCCCATGGCCGCAGCCTGCTGGGCTACCAGGTCATCCTGGGCCAGTTGCCGTTGTTTCGGCCCCGGGCGGATCAGGCCTTGCTGATCGGCCTGGGCGGGGGCCACGTCGCGAAAAACCTGAAAGGGCAGGGCATCAGCACCGACACCATCGAGATCGACCCGGCGGTGGCGGACGCGGCGCGCGGGTATTTCGACTTCAAACCGACCGGCGACTTCATCGTCGGCGACGCCCGCTATGAAATCACCCGGCTCACCAAGCGCTACGACTTCATCATCCACGACTGCTTCACCGGCGGCTCGGAGCCCACCCACCTGCTCACCCGCGAGATGCTCGCGAGCCTGCGCGGCTTGTTGAAGGCCGACGGCATCCTGGCCTTGAACTACGTGGGCTACGCCCAGGGCGAAGGGGCCGACGCGGTGGCCTCGGTGTACCAGACCCTGGCCAGCGTGTTTCCCACCGTGCGCGTGTTCATCACAGAAAAACAGGAACTGACCGACTTCATTTTCCTGGCCTCCGCGTCCGCGCTGGAGCCTGACCCGGCCAACCCCCGCACGCCCTGGCTGCTGCGACACGCGCAAGGCGCGCCGGCAGGGCAGGGCGTCGTCATCACCGACGACTACAACCCGATGGAAAGCATGCAAGTCCGCAAGGCCGAGGCTTACCGGAAACTGTTCATGGAACGGATCGCCTTCGACTTGTTGCGGCGCTGAGGCGGCCGTTTTTACCTAGGCCAAATGCCACAGGCAGTGCGTCTTTTCCAGCAGGCCGCTGGATTCTCCAGCGCGCGCGGGCTTGGGCCGGGCGCAAAAGCCGCAAGAGAGCCTGTCCCGCCCTGCGTGGCATGATGTTTGTATTCCCCAACGGACTCAAGGCTGCGCAGCGTTGCCGCGGACAGTCCTTGATCTCTTAAAATCCGCCACCGCCTTAAGGTCTGATGTTAAAAACGCCTCTTGCCGCCCTGGCCACGGCTTCAACCCTGGCCCTGTCGCTTGCGCAGGCGGCCCAGGCGGAGTCCGCGTCCGAAGCCGCCCAAGCGATCCGCCGCGAGGCCGGCCTGCCGGATCGGGGGCCGCAAGGCCGGCCCTTGCCGCTGGCGGCAAGCTGGAACACCGGCACCGGCAAAGACGGCTACGACCCCGACTATCAAATCCGCCTAATTGAACAGGGGCATCACTTGTTGCCTTGGTTTCAACTGGATTATCCGGAAGGCCGCCAAAACGTGCCGTCGCCGTTGCGCTATTACAGTTCCGCGCTGAAGCGCTGCGCGGCGCTGGGACTGCCGATTAGCTTCATCAGCTCGCAATGGGAGTCCCCGCTGTCGGACAGCCGCCAATACGCCGGCCTGCCGGCGGAGTTGAACCCCAACGTGGTCGACGCGCAAGGCGAAGTGGAAGCGAAAGTCTCGCCGTTCGGCGCGCTTGAACCCTGGGCGCGCGTAGGCCAGGAATGGACCGGCCAGGCCATTGTGCGCCGCCTGCAAACCCTCTACCCGAACCCGCCGCAAGTATTGTTCCTGTCCAACAACGAACACCGAAAACTGCAATGGAAGGACGCCCCGGCGGACCGGCGCTATCCGGGCGGGCCGCGGGCCGGCGACGAAAGCAAGCGCAAGGCGGTCGGCGACGGCTGGATAGCGCGCTACCGCGCCTTGCAAGACGGCATGCGCGAAGGCTTGCGGGAGCCGGCCTGGAAAAGCCACGCGCTGTTCGTCGGCTACGACGCGTTTGGCGGGGCGCATTTCGGGCGCTGGGCGGGCTGGATGGAATATTCCCTGTACACCCAAAACCGCATCGACCCCTGGCCGCTGGCCTGGGACGGCGCGTCGGTGTCCTATTACACCAGCGACGCCAACCCCGCCACCGACCACACCGTCTGGAGCCCGCAAATCGAAGCCATGAACTGGGTGTTCATGCTCGACGAGGCCCGCCGCCTGAATCCCGGCTTCTGGTTTGAACTGTCGGTCTGGGATGGATACCAGCCGGGGCTGCCCAGCGACAAGCGGGCTTATTACGCGAAGTTCGGACAAATCTATGGATCGGAACGCTATGCCGGCATGGTCAAATTTGGCATGTGGCTCACGCGGCCGCGAGTGGTGAGGGATTACCGTGGATCGGGTCAAACCGTGAAGGACACGGAAGCCTATTTCCTGGCGGTCGTCCGCGCCGTGGACGAAATCCACGACAACAAGCTACTTGCGCAGTTCTGGCGGAGGGGGGAGCTGGCCGCCAACCACAACCACGCGCATCCTTACCAGGACAATATTCCTAAGGAATATGCCGGCCAAGACCGCTGGTTTATGCTGGACACCAGCTTCGACCCTAGGCGGCCCTGGAATTTGGCGACCGAAATACCTATTTTCGCCCTGGCTCTGGCCCAGGGAAAACCGCCGAAGCGGGAATGGCTGGTGTATGCTTACTCGCCTGCGCGCGCGCGCCGCAAAGTAAGCCTGACCATACCGGAACACGGCCCAGTGGAGATCGATGCCTTGCCCGAAGGCGCTTATTACTATTTGCTTGAAAAGACCAACAAGATCGTGCGCCTTGCGGGCGGTTCTCAATGAAAAAGCCCGTATTTCCATGACACTGTCCGCCATCAAACGCAACAGCCTAGTGCAAATGCTGGTCATCGCGGCGGGCTACGTGTCTGCTTTTCTGCTGTCCGCCATCATTGGACGCCTACTAGGGCCCGCCGATTTTGGTGCCTGGTCGGCTACCGCGGCGGCAAGTTCCATCATTATCGGCTTTACCGCGCTTGGAATTGACAACCCGGTGACTCGCAGGATGGCCATTGAGCCTTCGCGCATTTCACAATGGCTAGGCCACGGCGTCGGCATACGCTTATTCATATCTCTCCCGCTATCCTGCGCATTGATTGTGCTAGCGGCCCTGTTAAACCAGCAAGGCATCGTCTCTGCGTTGTTCGCAGGGCTCTATGCCGTGTACGCGGGCTTATCCAGCGTCAGCGGCCTGTTTAGCCGGGGCTGCCAAGTTAGCCACCATTTCGCCTGGCAATTTATCCCCTTGTTGGCAGGCACCTTGCCATCACTCGTGCTGGCTTATGTTTTGGTCATCAAAGGGGGCGGTTTAATCGATGTGGTGCTTTGCTGCGCGTCCGGCCAGTTGCTCGGCTTGATGGCGCTCGCGTGTGTGATGAGAAAGGTGGCAAATCCACGCCCGCGGTATGCTTGGAAGGCCTGGAAATCCATACTCGTCGAATCATGGCCTTTGGCGCTGAGCACCCCTTTCCTCGCGGCCTACTCGCGGGTTGACTCGGTGTTGCTGTTAAATATGCAAGGGGCCGAATCGGTCGGGTATTATAGCGCCGCCTATGGCTTTTTCATGGCTTTCTGCGGATTGGCATCAGGCGTGCAGTCCGCCCTGTTTCCGGCTTTGTCCAAGTCTTATGCCGAAAACCAGGCGTCCGCTTATAGACTCTTCAAGCGCGGGTTGCGCTGGATGTTGGCGATGGCCGTCCTCGGTATCGCAGGCACTTTTATGCTCGGACGTCTGGCTTTAGTTCTGGTGTATGGGGAGTCCTACGCGGTCGCTGCGAATACCCTTGAAGTGCTGATGATAGCCTCGATTTTTCTGCTGTTGAATAACACCTACGGGATGACCCTCAACGCCCTGGGCAGGCAGCGGGTCGCGTTGTTCGTCACTGTTTGCGGTTTGCTGACTAATGTGGTGGCGAATCTGCTGCTAATTCCCAGCCTCGATTTTGTCGGAGCAGCCTGGGCGACATTGATCACCGAAGTTGTTGTGCTGGCTATCCTCCACCTATGCCTTGTTCCTCAATGGTTTGCCAAAGAATTGAAGGTGATGGCATGAAAATTTGCTTGGTGTCCCAGGAATATCCTGACGAAATTAGAGGCGGCATTGGCAGCTACACCGCCGGCATGGCGAAGGCCTTGGCCGGGAGCGGAAACGAAGTCCATGTGCTGGCCCGTTCATTGGATAAGCCAGGGACTTATCGCGACGGCGAGGTTGTCATCCATAAAATCGCGCCGGGGCTGTTGCGCCACGCCTGGGTTCGCAGGTATTTCGGCAACCTCGTCCACAGTGTTTGCGTGGCGATAAGGCTCAACCGTCTGATACGCGATGTCGGCATTCAAGTGGTTGAAGTCCCCGAATTTGCCGCCGAAGGATTCATCTATTCCCTACAGCCATTCCGTCCGGCCCCCTTGACCGTCCGGCTGCATACGCCGCTCAAAATAGTCGATCAAGTCAATAACACCCAACACTCCTGGGGTGGCCGGATTTATATTGGTTTTTTGTGCTGGATGGAGCGGACTGGAATATTGCGCGCCGATGCTGTGACATCGCCGAGTTTCGCCATGGCCGAGGCTTGCCGGGCAACATTGCGTCTTGGCAAATTGCCTATCCATGTTTTCCCCAACCCGGTGGATACGGAATACTTCACACCGGGCGGGGAGAGGGCATCGGGAGATGCCTTGCCGCCGACAATTTTATACACCGGCCAACTGGGCATGCGTAAAGGCGTCGATGTGTTTCGAGATGTCATACCCGAGGTGTTGAAAACGCATCCACACGCGCAATTTGTGTTTGTAGGGTCGGATCAAGGATACAACAAGAATAAAACCATGCGGGAACATATACTTGAACGCTTGACGGAAGACCAGCGGCAAAGGGCGCTTTTTCTCGGCCTGAGGCCCTGGCACGAATTGCGCGATTTGTACCGTTCGGCGCAGGTGTGTGTTTTTCCTTCCCGGTTTGAAAATTTCCCCCAGGTTTGCCTGGAGGCGATGGCCTGCGCCTGCGCGGTCGTCGGTAGCACTTCGGGTGGCATGGCTGAAATCATTAGCGATGGCGTGGATGGCTTCCTAGCCGAACCGGGCGACGCCAAGACCATCAGCGCGCGCATTCGCCAGTGCTTGGACGGGGACATGGCGGCACTGCGCAAAGCGGCCAAAAACCGTGTCGCTGAATATTGCCGCTTGCCGGTTGTCGCCGACCATGCGTTGGCGGTATTCAAGCAGACTGTTCCACAAGCAACAAATTGACGGTTGCCATTTTCAAGGCTCACCATGGAATGTGGAATGGCCGCCGACTTTCGCTAACCATTTGAAGAGATTGATATGACAAACGAAGATGCAAGTACCTATAATTTAGTTGAAGACGGCCATGTGGGCGGTTTTATGTCGGGAGGCGATCCCGCGACCTGGTCTCCGAGCTTATGGCTTTGGCTAATACATAAGTTCCACGTCCAATCCGTCATCGACATCGGCTGTGGCCAAGGGTATGCGGTTAGTTTCTTCAAGGGGCAAGGTCTTGCCGCGACTGGCCTTGACGGCAGTCTTGAGGCGATAAGCAGCAGTGTGGCTCCAAGCGCCGTGGTACAGCATGATTTCTATCAAAGCGCTTACTTGCCGGCTGGTACCGTCGATATGGTTTGGAGTTGCGAGTTCATCGAACACATAGAGGAAAAATATCTGGAAAATGTGCTGTCAAGCTTGAGCAAGGCAGGTAAAGTGATCGCGTTGACCCACGCCTTCCCGGGCCAACCAGGCCACCACCACGTCAATTGTCAGCCGACCATTTACTGGATTGGGCTGCTCCGCCGCGCTGGATTTGAATTTTCCCTGCTCAATACCCTGGCGGCACGCTGGGTGGCCATGAAAGATTATAGCCACATGAATCACTTTGGCCGTAGTGGGCTAGTTTTCTTCGTGCCCATAGCCATGGGTGGCCATGCGTCGGCTGTGCCTTTGCAGCAGTTGCTGCACGCCGGACGGCACCCTGACATTGCCAGCCGATGGTTTGGGCTCATCTTGAAGGGGCAAAACCTTGCACTGCGCGTGGGCAGAAAGTTTGGCTTCTGGTAAGCGCAAGGACGTTTGGCAATGACTCAATTGTCGCATCCGTTGGTATCGCTAGTCATTCTCTCCCATAACCGGATGGATGAACTGTCAAGATCGCTCGATGACTATTGTGCTGATAATGGCACCCGCGATTATGAGCTGATCGTTGTCGATAATGCCTCGACGGATGGCTCCCGGAATGTTATCGCCAAATACCAAGCAAAGCATCCTAAGATTGTCAGTGTGTTGCAGGATGCCAATCTTGGAGTGGCGGGTGGCCGCAATGCAGGATACGCACAGGCGCTGGGGGAATTCATACTGAGCTTGGACGAAGATGCGCATATCAGGCCACATGATATCGCCGCGCTTGCGGCGTTATTGAAAAAACTCCCCGGTGTGGCTATCTTGTCGCCAAAAATAGTGCATGATGCGACAGGGGAAGCGCAAAACCACCACGGTGGCCAACCCTGTATTGTTGGCAATTTCCATGGGGCGTGTTACCTGTTTCGCCGTTCGCTGCTTGATGAAATCGGGTATTTGGATGGGCTTTGCCATTTTGGCGGCGAAGAGCTTGAATATAGCATCCGCGCACGGGCGGCAGGTTATGGCGTGCTATATATTCCGGATATTGAAGTCCGGCACAACAACTTCATTCGGCCTGGGCGGGTCGGCGATGATCGCTTAAAGAAATGGCTGTATAATTTCGTCCGCATCTATTATAAATTTTTCCCGGTTTTCATGGCGACTCTTTTTTCAATGCGCTATTTCAGCAGCTATTTGCTGCATTGCTTCGCATCGCGCAGCCTATTGGTGGTTCCGCAACTGGTTTGGGCCGTGGGCCGCGCCATCCTGGACGGCCTAGGTTCCAGAACCCCGGTGGCAAAAGAGGTCGCCGATTTCTATGCTAACCCGTCGCTGCGGCCCGATGTTGGCAACGTGCCGGTTTGGCTGAAAATAGCCAACAAATTTCGCACGCCAACCGGAGTGGAGTGACTGCTATGATCCCGCTGTATAACACCCTTAAATTCATCTTGGGCCATCCCCTCAACCAGGGGCATGTCTTAAGCGCGCTTTCTAGATATTTTAAATGGCAGCTCGGCAGCCGCCTGCTGCCGGGCGGCGCGCTAGTCCCTTTTGTGGAAGGCATGCGGCTGGTCGCCAAGCCGGGTATGACCGGCGCGACGGGCAATATTTATTGTGGCTTGCATGAATTCGAGGACATGGCCCTCGTCCTCCACGCCTTGCGCCCAGGCGACTTGTTTGTCGATATCGGGGCCAATGTGGGCGCTTATTCCATCTTGGCCGGCGGCGCTTGCGGGGCCGAGGTTATAGCGGTCGAACCGATACCCTCCACCTTTTCCTCGCTGCTGGACAATGTCCGTATCAACCGCTTGGATTCTTTGATAACGGCCAAGAACATCGGCGTCGGCGCCGAAGCCGGCGAGGTGTTGTTCAGCGAGGGTTTGGACACGGTCAACCACGTCCTTGCCGGCGGCGAGCCGGCATCCGGCCCAGGCATTCCCGTGCCCATTGAGACCTTGGACGGCCTTCTGGCCGGGCGGTCGCCTTGCATCATCAAAATAGATGTCGAAGGCTATGAGACCCAGGTTTTACAAGGCGCTGCCGACACGCTGTCTTCTCCCGGACTGCTGGCGCTGATCTTGGAGTTGAATGGCAGCGGAGCACGCTATGGCTATGACGATGACGCCTTGCATGAGGAGTTGCTGAGCAAAGGATTCACCCCCTGCCTTTATCGCCCGTTTGAACGCCAGTTGCTCCCTCTCAAACAAGGCCATGCGGAATCTGGCAATACCTTGTATGTCAAGGATGTGGAAACACTGGCGCAGCGGGTCTTGACAGCGCGCGATTTCTCTGTGTATGGCAGATTGTTGACCCGCGCAGCGCCTAGCTAAGTTTGCAGCATTCACATTCCACCATGATACTGCGTGATATGCCCTATTTATGCGGCATAGCGCGCGGCGTTTATCGGCCATCCTGGAAAACTTGAAAACAGCGCGTCCTAGTCCGCGTTGAATGGCCATCGACAAGAACGGCAAATTTTCCACCCTGCACGGATTTAAACCATAAAATCCAGCGCTAGGAGCAGGCATTTCCTCTAATCAGTGTCATGGCACGAAACCTGCTTTATGACAAAAACACTTGGCGCTGAATTTCTTTACCTCCGCCGTTTTGATCACAATTTATCCGCAGATTTTCCGAATTGCTCCATGCTGTCTTGTGATCATTAAAAGCACCGCTTCGCCATGACTAAACCTCTTGGACGCATCGTCCACATCGTTCCTTCAATTTCCGTGGAGGCCAGCGGCCCTTCTTATGTGGTCAAGCGCCTCTGTGAATCGCTCATCTTGGAAGGCGAGGCGGTCACGCTGGGCGCATTAGTGTGGGAGCCGATGGATTCCCCCCCCGCGTTTTTGCGGCAGTTTCCATTGGGATGGGGGCCGCGCAGATTGGGCCGGTCTCCCGCCCTGTACCGCTGGCTGGCCGGGGTGGCGGCCAGGGGCGAGGCCGGACTCATCCACAATCACAGCCTGTGGATGATGCCCAACGTCTATCCAGGCTGGGTCGCCAAGCAATCGGGCCTGCCGCTGGTCGTTTCCCCGCACGGGGCGCTATCCCCTTGGGCGATGGCTAGCGGCTTCCGCCGGGTGAAGCAGGTGTTTTGGCCGTTGGTGCAAGGCCCGGCGCTGGGCGACACGCGCTGCTTCCACGCCACGGCGGAATCCGAGTACCAGGACATTCGCCGTATGGGTTTCACCCAGCCGGTCGCGCTGATTCCAACCGGGATTGACATACCGGTATTAAGCCCTAAGCAAACCGGGTCGCAACGGACTTTGTTGTTCCTAGGCCGCATCCATCCAGTGAAAGGCTTGGACTGGCTGCTGCCCGCCTGGGCCGCGGTGCAAGACCGCTTTCCTGACTGGCGCTTGAAAATTGTCGGCCCGGACGACGGGGGGTATTTAAAGCAAATGCAAACCCTGGCGTCAAATTTGAGATTGCGGCGTGTCGAGTTCACCGGGCCGGTGTTTGGCGAGGCGAAATGGCGGCTGTATCGGGACGCTGAATTATTCGTATTGCCGACCCATTCCGAAAACTTCGGCGTGTCCGCCGCCGAGTCGCTCGCCAGCGGCACCCCGGCCATTGTGACCCGGGGCGCGCCTTGGCAAGGCTTGGACAGCCATGGCGCGGGCTGGTGGATTGATCTGGGTTTGGACGCGCTGGTGGCATGCCTGGAATCGGCGTTGGCGCGTCCGTCTGGGGAGTTTGAAATAATGGGCAAAGCCGGTCGGGCCTGGATGGAGGCCGAATATTCATGGCGTCAGGTTGGCCAGCGCATGGCGCGGACTTACCAATGGGTATTGCAAGGCGGCGAACCGCCTGCGTGGTTGAGACTAAATTGAGATTAGGAATTTGACCATGAACAACAAAACAGTGCCCCGCGCCAAATTGGCAAACTCTGCCGTTGGTCAGTGTTTCGGAAAAACTGCTTTGAATTCCGTTCGGGCTGAGCCTGTCGAAGCCCGCCCTTCGACAAGCCCAGGGCAGGCGGCGGTCAAAATAGATTCTCTTGGTTTGTTTAAAAGCAATACGCTGACGTTGCTTCTTGTCGCGGGGATGGGACTGCTTCCCGCCAATGCGCCAGCCTTGGAATGGACGATGAAAGACCTGGTTTCAGTCGTGCAACCGATGCAGCACGCCTTGAATGGCCGAATGCCTCTCTTGGCGTGGAGTTTGCCTGACGTGGTCAATGATAGTTCGCTGGATGGCAATAGCGACACACGCTTGGATACCAATATTATGAGCCTGTGGGCAAGAGGCATAGTGCCTACACCCAGCATCGCGGGCAATGATTCAAATAGCTTGGTAAAAACTCTTAATATCGGGCTCGCCCTGCAAAAAAGAAACCTCCCTATCCATTTTTTTGCCGACCCAATATGGTGGTACAACAATTGGACGCTGACAGGCAAGGACAAAAAAGGGAATGATGTTTATCGTCATTTTCCTTACGATTTCTGGCCTGCTAATAAGACAGGCTCCCCTCAAAATTGGTTTACTGACAGCATAAATTATACAGGCGAACAATGGCCTGTATTCCCGCTGGCGTCGCCCATTCCTGGTTACACGATTTTACTTGACAGATTAAAGGCGTTCAAATTGGCAGGCATCAAAAAAGTGGCAGGCATGTGGATGGACTACGAAGATTATCCTGCACCATGGGATTGTGCAAATTGTTCGCAAAAAGATGGTAAATTAGACAGTGGAATGCCGGTTATAAACTATTACAGCATGAGTGACAAATCTATATACGCAGGCCCGAATTACCCAATGGGCACACCGTTGACCACGGCTTATCCACATATTTTTGAGTCTGGGAATATAGCCGGGTTCACTGCCGACTGGATGCAATACACTTATGATTTAAGATGGTGGCTGTTGGATCAATCTGCACGCAAGGCTTTGACTGAGGTTTACGGATCAACAGCGCTGTATGGCGATTATGGTGGATTTTTTTCGAGCCCTGACAAACCATTCTATAATGCAGTTGGAAGCCGCTATCCTATCGTAGGACTTTCCATAAATACTGCTGGTACTGTGGCAATGCCTATCGCGTATGCAGACAATATAACTTTGAAAGGCCCGTTTCCTGATTATACCAAAATTACTCAAATAGGAGTTGATGATAATTATTGGTATCTTATGCTGCAATCACTTAGTTCTTGCATGCAAAACGCAGGAACAACTGGAAAAAGTGTTGCTTGGGTCAGTTCGTATGTGGTTGACGATACGAGTGGTAACTATGATTATAAGATGAGTCCTAATTTGTATAAGGAGCTACTAAGACATTTTTGGCTACGAGGCGGCACAAAAGGAATGTATTTGTTTAACCCATGGTGGAGTAACGATCAATCATCCAGTCAATATTATTATGGAACAGCAGATTATGCCCTTGCTGAAATTGAGTATGCTCGTTCTGTTCTGGACGAAATGCTGTCATTTAGAAGCTTCCTGGAAAACGGCATACCACTAAACTTTGACTATGAGCCGAAGTTCAGCCACGCCGCCGTGTGGTCGGGCTTGTCCTATAATGGTCAATCCTTGCTAAGGGCGGTAAGCCCTAATAGCGACACCACGACGGTGATACCAACGATTACCCTCCCCAATGGCAAGTCATCAACAACTTTCACCTCTATTAGTGCGCCCCCGGAAGGCGCGACTTATCTGCTGAATTTGAATAATGGCAGTCGGCAGCGCGTGGACACAGCCGCTTATACCAGTTACTTTAACTTCGACAATAACAAGGATGAATTCAGCAAGGATGGAATCAGCGATGCCGGGCATCCAGATGCCATTTTTGCTCATTGGGTTTCCGGGTCAGCAGAGATTGACACTAGCACAGTGCCGAACAGAAAAATTCGCAAAGCCACTTATGGGCTGTACGCCAATAATAACAATACCTCTAACCTTCATATTGGCTTTGACGGCACAGTGGCCAACCCTTATCAAGGTGGTTATGCCGTCATTCCAAACACTCAGACACGTAACTTTAACAGTCGAGACTTTACCGTAGAGTTTTGGCTTAAAAATAATAATCAGGCAAGTCCTGATTTTGCGACCATAGTCACCAAAGACTCTGATTGGAAAATGGCTTGGCGTAGCTCTGGGCAGATAGAAGTGGTATTTTTGGATGTGGGCTATTATAACAATGTTTGGCTGCGCTCTGAAGCAGGGATGGTCAATGACAACAATTGGCATCATATCGCACTTACCTATTTCTATGACAGCGCATCGAATCGAGCCAAAGTGTCGCTTTATCAAGATGGCGTCAAGAAGAACTGGCTTTACAGCGCAGCCGGATCTTCAATCAATGGCACTGAAGCAATACTGTTCGGAAATTACACCCGACACACTGCAAACAATGCTGATAGCATCACGTTAGGATTGACTGACAGGGGAATTGAGGCGAACTTTGACGAATTCCGATACTCTCCAAGCGCACTGGATCAGGCGCAATTCATGGTCACTGGCGCTGGTGATTTGCAGTAAATCGCGTCGGTGGTTGATTTATTTAGTTGGCGGCAGCTTCCTGAGAGCACTGGCCTCTGGCCTGCTAGTGGGCGGAACGCCCGCGCTCCAGGAACGATAAATCAATTACTTCCACATCCAGATAATCCAGCCATGAGTGAATGTACAAAAGCCGATATAGCGGTCATCGTCCTGACTTTTAACGAAGCCGCGAACCTACCCCAAGCACTATCTTCGGTCAAGGGCTGGGCACAGGAAATCTTCGTACTGGATTCGTTTAGCACTGATAACACTTGCGAAATTGCCCACGCCGCCGGTTGCGTTGTCGTGCAAAACCGTTTTGTCGATTATTCAAAACAGCGCAATTACGCAATTGACCATCTGCCCATCCAATCCAACTGGATAGTGTTTTTGGATGCAGACGAATGGTTGACCGAAGAATTGAAATTGGAAATATCCCAGGTTATTGCCAGCCAACCAAGTGAAAATGGGTTTTATATCAAGCGGCGGATGATCTGGATGGGGCGGTGGATCAAGCGCGGGTATTATCCAACCTGGATATTAAGACTGTTTCGCAGAGGCTATGGCCGTTGCGAAGACCGTCCAGTCAACGAACATCTCGTCGTTGAAGGAAAAATTGGCTATCTACGGCAGGATTTCATCCATGAGGATCGCAAAGGCATTGATGATTGGATAGCCAAGCATAACCGTTATGCGACCCGCGAAGCCTCGGAATTGATCGGACAAGAAAACCAGCGGCAACAGCAAGAGATTGATGTGGGCTTATGGGGCACCCAGGCGGAGCGCAAGCGTTGGCTGCGTTACCGGGTGTGGAACCGGATGCCGCCGCTGGCGCGGCCATTTTTTTATTTCGTTTACCGGTATTTTCTGACTGGCGCGTTTCTCGAAGGGCAAGCCGCGTTCGTCTACCATTTTCTGCATGCCTTATGGTATCCGCTTTTGATTGACGCGAAGTATCTTGAAATGAAGCAGGCGCTGAAAAAATCGCGCTATGCGGGCAAGGACTGATCCCATGTGTGGACTCGCCGGCTTCAGCGGACATTTCCCGGCCCGTTTTTTAGACCGGGCGAACCGTTCGCTTGCGCATCGCGGCCCGGATGGCGAGGGGGTCTGGTTCGACGAGGCGGCCGGCGCGGGCCTCGCCCACCGCCGCCTGTCGATCATCGACCTGTCCCCGGCGGGTGCGCAGCCGATGGCCAGCGACGACGGGGCGGTGGTGCTGGTGTTCAACGGCGAGATCTACAACTTCCGCGCCTTGCGGGCGGAATTGGAGGCGGCGGGACAGCGCTTTCGCGGCCATTCCGACACCGAGGTGCTGCTGCGGCTGTATCTGGCCGAGGGCGAGCGGATGCTGGAGCGCCTGGACGGTATTTTCGCGTTCGCGTTGTGGGACGGGCGGCGGCGTGCGCTGTTGCTGGCCCGCGATGGCCTGGGGGTCAAGCCGCTGTATTACGCGGCGACGCCGGCCGGCGTCGCGTTCGCCAGTGAAATCAAGGCTTTGTCGCAGGCGCCTGAGGTAAGCCGGACGCTGGATCCGGTGGCTTTGCGGCATTACTTGGGGCTCCTGTGGTGCCCGGCCCCGCGGACTTTGCTGCGCGAGGTCAAGAAACTGGAGCCCGGCCAGGCGATGTGGCTGCGCGGGGGCCAGATTGAGCGGCAATGGCGGTTTTACGAACTGCCGTTCCGCCAGCCGATTTTGACGATAACAGCGGCGGACGCCGCTGGGCAGGTGCGGGAGGCTGTGCGTTTGGCGGTGTCGCGGCAAATGGTCGCCGACGTGCCGGTCGGAGCGTTCCTGTCCGGCGGGCTGGACTCCAGCGCAGTGGTGGCGTTCGCGCGCGCGTGCGCGGGCAGCCGGCTGCAATGTTTTAGCATCGAATTGGACGGCGAGGATGCCAGGCGCGAGGGGATGGCCGCCGACCTGCCTTATGCGCAAGCGGTCGCGAGGCATCTGGATGTCGATTTGCACACCGTCCGGGCCGGGCCTGAGATGGCTGACGGGCTGGCGGACATGATTTACCACCTGGACGAGCCGCAGGCCGACCCGGCCCCGCTGAACGCCTTGCTCATCGCCCGCCTGGCCCGCGAGCACGGCATCAAAGTGCTGCTGTCGGGGGCCGGCGGCGACGATATTTTCACCGGCTACCGCCGCCACCGCGCCTTGGGACTGGAGCGCCACTGGGCGTGGCTGCCTCAGGTGTTGCGCGCCGGGCTGGCGGCGGGCGCGCGGCGTTTGCCGGCCCGCCCCGCATCGCTGCGGCGTTTGGGCAAGGCGTTCCAATACGCCGATCTGGATGGCGACGCCCGCCTCGCCAGTTATTTCAATTGGCTGGCCCCGGATTTAGTCGAGGGTTTGCTGGCTGCGGATTTGCGCGAGGCCGGCTGCGGCGAAAACCCTTTAATCGGCAGTTTGGCGGATTTGCCTGCGGACACGGCGGCTATCAATAAGATGCTGTATCTGGAATGCCGCCATTTCCTCGCCGACCACAATTTGAATTACACCGACAAAATGGGCATGGCCGCCGGGGTCGAGGTGCGGGTGCCGCTATTGGACCGGGATTTGGTCGCGCTCGCCGCCCGGCTGCCGGTGGAATACAAGCAGCGCGGCGCGGAAGGCAAATGGATATTCAAAAAAGCGATGGAGGGCATTTTGCCGGCGGAGGTGGTTTACCGGCCTAAAACCGGTTTCGGCGCGCCGCTGCGGGCTTGGCTGCATGGGCCGCTACAAGGGCTGCTCGCCGACACCTTGTCCGACGAGTCTTTGCGCCGCCGCGGCTGGTTCGATCCGGCCGCAATAAAAAACCTGGTTTCCATGGATAGGCAGGGCAAGCTGGACGGCGGCTATGCCATTTTTTCGCTATCTTGCGTCGAGCTTTGGGCCCGCCTTTTTATGGATAGGCGATAAAAAATTTCCGCGACGCGGTATTCCGCGTCCCATGTTAAACCAATAGGCATTAATCATGACTATCGATTTCAAAACCTATGTTCCGGAAAGTTTAAACAGTCCAGAGCAGCTCCCCATTAGCCCAGCAGAAAACGAAGCATGGCAAGAGGCCAACCGCTCATTTTGGCAGTCCAATCCAATGCGCTACGATTGGAATCAGGACATCGAGTTTGAAGAGTTTTCAGAGGCTTTTTATAAGGAAATTGACAGGCGTTTTTTTTCCAATGTCTCCGAATTTATGCCATGGCAGCGCGTCCCGTTCGACACATTGATCGACTTTGACGGCCTTAGTTTAAAAGATGTGCTTGAAATCGGCGTTGGCAATGGTAGCCACGCCCAATTGTTGGCCACCCACGCGAAGTCGTTTACCGGTATCGACTTGACCGATTACGCGGTGCAAAGCACTACCCAGCGAATGCGGGCATTTAACCTGCGAGCCGATATTCGGCAGATGGATGCCGAGAGTCTGGCGTTTGAAGATTCGACGTTCGACTTCATCTGGAGTTGGGGCGTTATTGACCATTCCGCAAACACCGAGCAGATTGTCAAAGAGATGCACAGGGTATTAAAGCCAGGCGGGTCGGCGATAACCATGGTGTACCACCGTGGCTGGTGGAATTATTACTTTTGCACGGGAATTCTGTTGGGCCTTGCTTCCGGCGACCTGTTGAAAACCCGTTCGATACATAAGACTGTGCAGCGACACACCGATGGCGCTTTCTCAAGATATTACACCCCGCAAACTTGGCGCGATCTAGTTGAGCGTCAAGGCTTCAGAGTTGAGTATATCGTAGTCAAAGGCAGCAAAGCCGAAGTGTTTCCAATCCCCGGTGGCAAAGTGAAAAATTTTGCCATGCGTTGTGTGCCGAACTGGGTGACTCGGTTCTTGACAAACCAGTGTCGGATGGGCAGTTTTTTGATTGCCAAAATCATCAAGTATCCGCCACCAGCCGTAGATTTTTATAAATAGTCTGAGGTAGTGATGAATAAGGCAAAACAGGAAGTGCATGACTTTTGGGATCAAGCGTCCTGTGGCGAGCAATTATATTTGTCCGGCGATGGACAGGACGCTTATAGAAAGCAGAGCCGCATCCGTTATGAGCTTGAACCGTATATTCTGGAATTTGCGGCTTTCGATGCCGCCAAAGGCCAGGAAGTCTTAGAGATTGGCGTCGGTTTGGGCGCGGATCACCAGTGCTTTGCCGAACAGGGCGCGCATTTGCATGGCATCGACTTGACGGTGCGGGCGGTCGAGCATACCCGCAGGCGCTTGTCCTCGCTTGAATTGCAATCGGATTTGCGGGTGGGCGACGCCGAGAATCTGCCGTTTGATGGTGACACTTTCGATCTAGTGTATTCCTGGGGCGTTCTGCATCACAGCCCAGACACGCCGCAGGCGATCCGTGAAGTTTACCGGGTCTTAAAAACCGGTGGCGTGGCGAGAATCATGATGTACCACCGATGGAGTTTTGTCGGCTTGATGTTGTGGATACGTTATGCGCTATTGCGCTTAAAACCATTCACGCCCTTGTCGGCGATCTACGCCAATTATTTGGAAAGTCCCGGCACCAAAGCCTATAGCGTGGCGGAGGCTAGGCGTTTGTTCGGGCAATTCAGCCAAGTGGACATCAAGACGGTGCTGACCCATGGCGATTTGCTGGCTTCGCAAGCCGGGCAACGGCATGGCGGGGCTTTGTTGGATTGGGCAAGAAAAGTGTGGCCTAGGCGGCTCATCAAAGCCTGCTTTCCGCGCAATGGCTTGTTTATGTTGATTACCGCGACTAAATAGCCCATGCAAAATTTTAATCCATTGCAAGCCCCATGAAACAAATCCTGCAAAACCTGAACAACGGCGCGACCGAGCTGGCGGACATTCCCTGTCCCGCCCTCCAGCGCGGCCAGTTATTGATCCGCACCCGGCAAACCCTGGTGTCGGCGGGCACCGAGCGCATGTTGGTGGAGTTCGGCAAGGGCAACTGGATCGAAAAAGCCCGCCAGCAGCCCGACAAGGTGCGCATGGTCGTCGACAAGGTGAAGACCGACGGCTTGCTGCCGACCTTGGAATCGGTGCGCAACAAGCTCGACCAGTCCTTGGCCATGGGCTATTGCAATGTCGGCACGGTGCTTGAGGTCGGCGGCGGGGTGGCGGGTTTTTCGGTGGGCGACCGCGTCGCGTCGAACGGCAGGCATGCCGAGGTCGTCGCCGTGCCGGCGAACCTCTGCGCGAAGGTGCCCGACGGCGTGTCCGACGAGGAGGCGGCCTTCACCGTGCTGGGCGCGGTGGCGTTGCAGGGCATCCGTCTGGCGCAGCCGACCTTGGGCGAGACGGTGGTCGTGACCGGCCTGGGGCTGGTCGGGCTGCTGACGGTGCAATTGCTGAAGGCGCAGGGCTGCCGGGTGCTGGGGCTTGATTTCGACCCGCGCAAGCTGGATCTGGCCCGGCAGTTTGGCGCGGAGACCGCCGACCTGGCGGCGGGCCAAGATCCGCTGGCCGCCGCCAGGGCGTTGTCGCGCGGGCGCGGCGTGGACGCGGTGCTGATCACCGCCGCGACCCACAGCAACGAGCCGGTCAGCCAGGCGGCGCGGATGTGCCGCAAGCGCGGGCGCATCGTGCTGGTCGGCGTCGCCGGGCTGGCGCTGTCGCGGGCGGATTTTTTCGAGAAGGAATTGACGTTCCAAGTCTCCTGCTCTTACGGGCCGGGCCGCTACGACCCGAATTACGAGGAGCGCGGCGTGGATTATCCGGTCGGTTTCGTGCGCTGGACCGAGCAGCGCAATTTCGAGGCCGTGCTGGACATGCTGGCCGAAGGCCAGATCGACGCGCGCAGCTTGATTTCCCACCGCTTCCCGATAGCCCAGGCGGAACAGGCTTACGCGCTGGTCGGCGGGGATCTGCCGTCGCTGGGCATTTTGCTGGGCTATCTGGCGGCGGACGAACAGCCGGCCGCGGCGTTGCGGCGCGACACGGTGCGCTTGGGCCTGCCCCGGCCGGCCTTGGGCAAGGCCTGCCTGGGGTTTGTCGGCGCGGGCAATTATGCGGCCGCCGTGCTGATGCCCGCGTTCAAGGCGGCCGGGGCGCGCTTGAAGACGGTGGCGTCCGCCGGCGGGGTCAGCGGCGCGCACGCGGGGCGCAAATTTGGTTTCGAGCTGGCCACGACGGACGCGGACAAGATCTTTGCCGACGAGGAAATTTCCGCCGTGGTGCTGGCGACGCGGCACAACGCCCACGCCGGCCAAGTCTGCCAGGCTTTGCGGGCCGGCAAGCCGGTGTTTGTCGAAAAGCCGCTGGCCTTGACGCTGGAGGAGCTGGCGCGGATCGAAGACGCCCATGCCCGGGCCTGCCAGCCCTTGCTGATGGTCGGCTTCAACCGCCGCTTCGCGCCGCACACGGTCAAGATCAAGGCTTTGCTGGATGCCGTGGCCGAGCCGAAAGCCTTGGTGATGACGGTCAACGCCGGGGCGGTCCCGGCCAGCCACTGGACGCAAGACCCGGACATAGGCGGCGGGCGCGTCATCGGCGAAGCCTGCCATTTCATCGACTTGCTGCGGCATCTGGCCGGCGCGCCCATCGCCAGTTGGCAGGCCAGCCGCCTGGGTGGCAGGCCGGGCCTGCCGGCCGCCGACGACCGCGCCGTCATCACGCTACATTTCGCCGACGGCTCGGTCGGCACGATCCACTATCTGGCCAACGGGCACCCATCGTTCCCGAAGGAGCGGCTCGAAGTCTTCGCCGCGGGCGGCATCCTGCAACTGGACAATTTCCGCAAGCTGGCCGGCTACGGCTGGCCCGGCTTCGACAAGCTCAATCTGTGGCGGCAAGACAAGGGCCAGAAAGCTTGCGCCGCCGCCTTCGTGTCGGCGCTGGAGCAAGGCGGGGCGCCGCCCATTCCCTTCGACGAGCTGCTCGAAGTCAGCCGGGTCACGGTGGAGGTGGGGCAAAGCCTGCGCGCGTAAGGCCGAAGCCCGATGATGACCAATACCCTCTCCCTCTATTACCACACCCTGCGCCATCTGCGCCCCGCGCAGATCGTCGGGCGGGCGCTGCGCCAGTTGCCCCGGCGCGGCGTCCGCCCCGCCCCGGCCCCGCCGTTGCGCCAGCCGGTGGCCGGATTCGTCCAGCCGGCGCGGCGGCGGGCCAGCCTGGCCGGCCCGGCCAGCCTGTGCTTCCTGAACGAAACGCGCCATTTGGAGACGGCGGCGGACTGGGACAACCCGGGCTGGGACAAGCTGTGGCGTTACAACCTGCATTACTTCGACGATTTGAACGCCTGGGGCGCGGCTGGGCGCCGGGATTGGCAGCGCGCGCTGCTCAAGCGCTGGCTGGAGGAAAACCCACCGTGGCGCGGCAGCGCCTTCGAGCCTTATCCGACCTCCCTGCGAGTGGTGAACTGGATCAAATGGCGGCTGGCCGGGAACGCGCTGCCCGAGGGCGGCTTGCCCAGCCTGGCGGCGCAAGTCCGCCATTTGCGGCGGAATCTGGAGTTCCACCTGCTCGGCAACCACTTGTTCGCCAACGCCAAGGCGCTGGTGTTCGCGGGCCTGTTCTTCGACGGCGCGGAGGCGGACGCCTGGCGGGAAACCGGCCTGGCTCTGATCGAGCGCGAACTGCGCGAGCAAATCCTGCCCGACGGCGGGCATTTCGAGCGCAGCCCCATGTACCACGCGCTGGCGCTGGAAGACCTGCTCGACCTGCTCAACCTGGCGCGCTGCTACGCGGCTTCATCCACAGGACCCCTGGCCCGGGCCGCGGCCGGCTGGCGGGAAACCGTCGCGGCGATGCGCGCCTGGCTGGCGGCCATGAGCCATCCGGACGGGCGGATCGCCTTTTTCAACGACGCGGCGCACGGCATCGCGCCGGACAACGCCGAGCTCGAACGCTACGCCGGCGCGCTGGGCTTCCCCGGCCTGCCCGCTCTGGCGGACGGCGTCCACCACTTGGCGGCCAGCGGCTACATCCGCGTCCAGCGCGGCGGGCTCGCGGCGATTCTCGACGTGGCGCCGATAGGCCCCGACTACCTGCCGGGCCACGCCCACGCCGACACGCTGTCCTTCGAACTGAGCTGGCAAGGCCGCCGGGTCGTGGTCAACCGGGGCACGTCCTGCTACGGCCTAGGCCCCGTCCGCCTCGCCGAGCGCGGCACCGCCGCCCACAGCACCGTCGAGGTCGACGGGCAGGACTCCTCGGAGGTGTGGGGCGGGTTCCGCGTCGCCCGCAGAGCCCGGCCCTTTGGCTTGAGCGTGGACAGCGGCGGCGCGGAGTGGCTCGTCAGTTGCTCCCACGACGGCTACCGGCGGCTTCCCGGCCGGCCCACGCACCGCCGCGTCTGGCGTTTTGGCGAGAACCGCCTGCGCGTGGACGACGCCGTCAGCGGCCCCCACCGGCAGGCCACGGCCTGGTTTCACTTTCCGCCGGCCTGCATGCCTGCGCTTGAAGAATCGGAGGGCCGCGTCGGCCCTGGCATCCGCCTGCGCCTGGAGACGGGCGCGGGGCGGCTGGTGGACGGCTGTTACGCCCCCGAATTTGGCCTGTCGCTCCCTCAACGCAGCCTGGCGGTGGCGATGGTCGATGGACGCTGCACAACGACTTTGGAGTTTGGAAGCCATGAACATCCTATTTTTCACCGATAACTTCCCGCCGGAAGTCAACGCGCCGGCCAGCCGGACGTTCGAGCATTGCCGCGAATGGGCCAGGGCCGGGCACCAGGTCACGGTCATCACCTGCGCGCCCAACTTTCCGGCCGGCCAGGTTTTTCCAGGCTACCGCAACCGCTTGTGGCAGCGCGAAACCCTGGAGGGGATCGAGGTGGTCAGGGTTTGGACGTACATCACCGCCAACGCGGGGTTTTTCCTCAGAACCCTCGACTACCTGAGCTTCATGCTGGCGGGCGGGGTGGCCGGGATGTTGGTCGGCAAGCCGGACGTCGTCATAGGCACTTCGCCGCAATTTTTCACCGCCTGCGCCGCATGGTGGGTCAGTTGGCTCAGGCGCAAACCGTTCGTGTTCGAATTGCGCGATTTCTGGCCGGAGTCGATCAAGACGGTGGGGGCGATGGAAGACAACGCCGCGCTGCGCTTCCTGGAAAAAATCGAGCTGTTCCTGTATCGGCGGGCGGCGTCCATCGTCGCGGTGACGCACTCGTTCAAGAAGACCCTCATCGCCCGCGGCATAGACGGCGGCAAGATCCAGGTCGTCACCAACGGCGTCGACATGTCGCGCTTCAAACCCCGGCCCAAAGACCAGGCGTTGCTGCGCCGGCACGGGCTGGAAGGCAAGTTTGTCGTCGGCTACATCGGCACCCACGGGCTGGCCCACTGCCTGGAAACGCTGCTGGAGGCGGCGAACACCCTGCGGCGTCTGCCCGAGGCCCAGGACATCCATTTCCTGTTCCTGGGCGACGGCGCCCGCAAGCAGGCTTTGGCCGGACAAGCGGCGGCGCTGGGCCTGGCCAATGTGACGTTTGTCGATTCGGTGCCCAAGGAGGAAGTGGCCCGTTACTGGTCGCTATTGGATGTCGCCGTCATCCACCTGAAAAAGAGCCCGTTGTTCACCCAGGTGATACCGTCAAAGCTGTTCGAGTGCATGGGCATGGGCATTCCCGTGCTGCACGGCGTCGCCGGCGAGTCGGCCGACATCGTCGAACGCGAGGGCATGGGCTTGTTGTTCGAGCCTGAAAACGCCGGCCAGCTTTGCTCAAATTTGCTGAGGATCAGGGACGAGGCGGGTTTGCTGGAGCGCCTCCAGGCGCGCGCGCTGCAAGCCGCCGCCAAATATGGCCGCTCCGCGCTGGCGAAAAGCATGCTGGACGCTTTGGAAAGGCAGGCGGTGGCGGTCGGGAAAATCAGGAAGGTTTTAGTATGAGCCCTGGCCGGCGCGTCTATTTCTGGCAGTCGACCCCCAGCCCGCATCTGTCGGCTTTCATGCGCGCCCTGGCGGAGATGCCCGGCATCGAACAAGTGCAGGCGGTGTTTACCCGGCCGCAGCCAGAACGGAGGCTCATCATGGGATGGGAAGCGGATTTTGGCGATGTGGAAGTGCATTACTCCCCGGACGGCCATCGGCTGTCCAAGCTGTTGGAGGAGGCCGACGAGCGGGCGGTTCACGTGTTCTCGCAATTCATCGTGGATCCGGCGGTCCGCCAAGCGTTCCGGCGCATCGCGGAGCGGCCGGCGGTCATCGGCCTGATTTCCGAAGGCCGCGATTGGCGCGGCCTAAAGGGGATGCTGCGCACGCTGCACAGTTTCGCGCGCGAACGGCGCATGGCGGGGCGCTGCGATTTTCTGCTGGCCATCGGCCACCAGTCGCGCACCTGGCACCGGCGGGCGGGCTTCCGCCCGGAGCGCATTTTCGATTTTTGCTATGTCGTCGAGCCGCCCGCGGCCATCGAGACCGCCCCGCCCGCCCATGAAGGGCCGGTCAGCTTGCTGTTCGTCGGGCAACTCAACCGGGGTAAACGGGTGGACATTCTGTTGCAAGCGGCCTCGGATCTCACTACGAGGGAATGGGAACTGCAAATTGTGGGCGACGGCCCTGAACTGGCGGCGCTGGCGGACATGAGCCGACAATTGGGCATTGCCGACCAGGTGCGCTTTCCCGGAGCCAAGAGCAACGCCGAGGTCAGGCAGATGCTGGCCGAAACCGACCTGTTAGTCCTGCCTAGCCACTGGGACGGCTGGGGGGCGGTGGTCAGCGAAGCGCTGATGGGCGGCGCCCGTGTGGTGTGCAGCGATTTTTGCGGCGCCGCCGATCTCATCAAGGGCACCTCTTACGGCGGGGTTTTCGCCTGCGATTCCGCCGCCGCCCTGGCTTCGGTGTTGGCCGCACAGATTGGGCGCGGCCTCGTCTTCGCCGAGGAACGCGCCGCGATCAGGGCTTATAGCGAGTATGCGTCAGGCCCCGCGGCGGCCTGCTATTTTGTCGATATCCTGGATTCCATCCAAGATAAAGGCAGGCTGCCGCCGACCCCGCCCTGGAAAATTCATGCAAGCGGGCGGGCATAAAACCATGGCGACCGCCACGCGCCTGGCTGCGGAAACGCCCAAGTATTTTTCCCTGAAACACGTCATCGGTTTCACGTTGCTGTTGGCCTTGCTAAAAATCGGGCCAGCGGCCATCTCCGCCGTCAGCGCGTTGCTATGTCTATGGGCCTTGACGGGCCGCAAACAGGCCATCCAAGCCTTGTCCCTGGCTGTCATTATCAAGCATCTCAATCAATCTCTTTATACTTATCCAGGCGAGTTTGGCGTCATCGCCTGGCTATTGCTGATTCTGGCCGGCTTGCGGATATTCCTGTCGGCATCGTCGCGCCAACTGAAATTGATCCTGCCGTTGCTGGCATTTTCCACGCTGGTGCTATTGTTGATGACGGTGCAGGACAACCGCTATCCTGATGTTTCGGCGATGAAATTATTCGTCTTCAGCTATGGGGCCGCGGCTTTGTTGGTGGGCTATGCCTGCGTCCAGGACGATGAAGCAAACGAGTTGGCGACTTGGATATTTAGTCTCATGGCGACAGTCGTTTTATTGTCTTTGCCGACGCTGGCTTTTCCGGCCATCGGCTATACGCAATTCAAAGGATTCCATGGGATTTTAAGCCACCCGCAAACATTCGGGCCGGTCTTGTCGCCGCTGGTGGCCTGGCTTCTCGGGGGGATTTTGTTCAAGAAAAACAGCAAACTGCTCGCGCCGGCGATGGCCACGCTCGGGCTGGTGGCTTTGATCATACTCAGCGAGGCCAGAACCGCAGTGGTCGCGGTTTTGCTAAGCCTGGCCAGCACATTCATCGTCATTTTTTTCAAGCGGAGACGGTTTGCGGGCTTCCGCGTCGGCAGGACGCTGGGCTTGGCCTTGGCCGTGGTGGTGGCCCTGGCAATCGGCATGGCGAGCTCCAGCGGCATCCGCCAGACCTTGACGGGGTTTGTGTTCAAACACCAGACCAAGAACCTCAACCTTGACGACGCGCTGTCCTCGCGTAGCGGCGGCGTCGCATCGCAATGGCATAACTTTCTCAATAAGCCAATCACCGGATATGGTTTTGGCGTTTATGCCTCGGGGGAATTTCCCTCCGGCGTGGTAAGAGTCATGGGCATTCCGATTTCCGCATCGGTAGAGAAAGGCTTCCTGCCCACGGCGATACTGGAGGAAGTCGGCCTGCCGGGCACCTTGGCGTTTTTATATTTTATCGTCGGCGTGGCCAGGCGGGTGATAGGCAATGGCGACCCCGCCTGGATCGCGGTCTTTTTTGCGTGCCTGTTCGTCAATATCGGCGAGATGATGTTTTTTTCCCTGGGGGGGATTGGGCTGTATTTTTGGCTGTTTTTGGGGCTTTCCACCCGCATGGGCAAACCCGGCGAAGCCGCCGCCACCATCAGCGACAGGTTCGCGGCTTCGACGTCGGCGGATTTAAGCAGGCACCCGGCGCAACCCTTGGGGATTGGCCGTTACGCGCGTGAACACGCCTGCCTAGCGGGCGGGCCGCCCATGCGAAGGCGGCGGCCCACACTTGAAGCCTAGGCTGCCCTATCTGGCCGGACTCGCCGCGCTGGCAGTAATGCTGGGCGCGCTCGCGGAGGCCGGATTGTCTATCGGCCCGCCAAGCCTCGTTCCCTTGCCACAAGCCGACGCCATTGTCCTGCTCGGCGGCGGCTGGGAGTATAGGGAAAAACGCGTCGTGGAGCTGCTGCGCTTGGGGTTGGCCAGGCGGATCTTATTGACCGGGGTAGGCGAATGGAGCGGCGTGGCAACCCCCGCCAATTATCCGTCCTACGACTATCTTCGCGCCGCGGGCGTCGCGGCGGAGGCGGTCTTGGCCGACGGCAGCGCCCGAAACACCTGGCAGGAAATTATTTGGGTAAGAAATATAGCCAAGCAGAACGGCTGGCAAACCCTGCTGGTCGTGTCCGACCCGCCCCATCTGCATAGGCTGGCCTGGGTCTGCCGGCAAGTGTTGGACCAGCATGGGATTGCCTATCGGCTGGTGCCCTCCAACCCGGATTGGTGGCAGCCGGCCTCTTGGTGGAGAAACTCATCCGCCCTGCGTTACATGGCCTTGGAATGCCTTAAGCTGAATTATTACCGTGTCCGCTATGGCTGGGCCAGGCCATGACTCTGCCGGGGCAAACGCTTGACTGAAGAACCTTCTTACGTTTTTATTCTAGTGGATCATCCATGAATGTCAACCAGACATTATATTCAACACATAGTCCAAAAAATCTGACTTTTCTGGCTTTGGCATTCGCTACGCTTGGGATAATATTTTTTGAGGTGCTAGATTTTCTGCTGGGCAATTGGCTAGGCAGCGAGGAATACAGCCACTGCGTCCTGGTGCCATTGGTCATCGTATTCCTGATTTGGCAAAAAAAGGAGGAATTGGCGAAATATCCATTCGAGGGCTCTTGGCCTGGTTTTGCCTTGGCGTTTTTAGGGATGGCCATGTATTTCATAGGGGAGCTGTCCGCCCTGCGCATCCTGCTCGAATACGCGTTTCTCGCGGCGCTGATGGGCGGCGTGTGGGCCGTCGTCGGCCCACGCTTGTTTGCGAAAATATGGATACCGATTTTTTTCTTTTTTTTCTGCATTCCGCTGCCTTCATTTGTATTGGCCGGACTATCGACAAAACTACAGTTATTGTCCTCGCAAATTGGCGTCGCGTTCATCCGCTTGTGTGGCATCAGTGTTTTCCTGGAAGGCAACGTCATCGACCTGGGCTCGATGAGGCTGCAAGTGGTGGAAGCGTGCAGCGGCTTGAATTATTTGCTGCCGCTGATGAGCATCGCGCTGATCTGCGCCTACATTTACCAGGCCACCCTGTGGAAGCGAGCCGTCGTTTTCATGTCCAGCATCCCGCTGACCGTCATCATGAACAGTTTCCGCATCGGCGTGATCGGCGTGTTGGTGGAATATTGGGGAAAGCCCATGGCCGAAGGCTTTCTGCACGATTTTGAAGGCTGGGCGGTATTCATGGCCTGCGCGGCGATCCTGGTTGGAGAAATGTGGGTATTGGGTAAAATCGGCGGCGAACGCCGCCCCTTTGCGGACATTTTTGGCATCACCCTGCCAGACCCGTTCCCTGAGGGGACTCAATTCCGCGAGCGGCAATTGCCGAGACCCTTTTGGGCGGTGCTGGCGATGCTGCTGGCGACCTTGGGCTTGTCGCAATTTCTGCAGCACCGCGAGGAAATCGTCCCCCCGCGCGCGGACTTCGCGGAGTTCCCCATGAAATTGGGGCCATGGACTGGCAAGCGCCAGTTTATCGACAAGGAATATCTCGATGTGCTCAAGTTTGAGGATTACGTCCTCGCGGACTTCACCCGGGAAGGGGGGAAGAGTCCGGTGAACTTTTATTCGGCCTATTACGCCTCCCAGCGCAAAGGCGAGTCCATCCATTCGCCGCGCTCCTGCCTGCCCGGCGGCGGCTGGGAAATCCAGTCGCTGCGGACCATCGAGCTGAAGCTGGGCCAGGAGGCCGGCGCCACGCTGCGGGTCAACCGGGCGATGGTGCAGAAGGGAAGTGAGCGGCAATTGGTGTATTACTGGTTCAGCCAGCGGGGAAGAAACCTTACCGACGAGTACATGGCGAAGTGGTATCTGCTATGGGACGCGCTGACCCGCAACCGCAGCGACGGCGCCTTGGTGCGGATTATCACCACGATCCCTTTATACGAAGATGCCGGCGCGGCCGAAAAGAGGATCGTCGAATTTCTGGAAGACGTGCGGCCGCAACTGAAGCGGTTTGCGCCGGATTGACGGGATTGGCGGCGTCCGCCTAGTCCTAGATGTTTTGCCGATAGTTGATTGAGCGCTTACCCACCGATGCAGTTATTCATTCAATTCCTGACCGCCTTGTTTATTTCCATGGTGGCCACGCCCATTCTAATCAAGCTGGCAGTCCCTTTGGGCTTCGTGGACACGCCCAACGCCCGCAAGATCCATAGCACGGCGATTCCCCGCGTGGGCGGTGTCGGCATGGTGCTGGGGACGGTGGCGACCCTGCTGCTATGGGTGGATCTGGAGCCTTCGGCGGAGGCTCTGCTCGGCGGCATTGGCTTGTTGAGCATCGTCGGCATCGCGGATGACCGTTATGACCTGCATTACCTTTGGAAGCTGCTGGGGCAGTGCCTCGCCGTCTTGTTTGTGGTCCACGCCGGCGACATCGCCATCGGCAGGCTGGCGTTTGGGGGAGCTGTGGTGCCCGGCTGGCTGGTCTATCCGCTGACCGTGGTCTTTTTGCTGGGCGCGACCAATGCGATGAACCTGTCCGACGGCCTGGATGGATTGGCGGCGGGCCTGGGCATCTTAAGCCTGGCGTGCATCGCCTATTTGGCCGAATTGGCCGACGGCGGGACGATTATCTCGGTGTGCCTCACCATCATCGCCGCCACGCTGGGCTTTCTCCGTTACAACACCCATCCCGCCGTCGTGTTCATGGGGGACACCGGCAGCCAGTTTCTGGGGTTTTCCGTCGGCGTGCTGGCCATAGCCTTGACCCAGCAGGTCAACACGGCGGTGAGCGCCGCCTTGCCGTTGTTGATCCTAGGGCTTCCGGCCGCCGACACTTTGCTGGTCATGGCGGCGCGCCTGTCGCGGGGGCGCTCGCCGTTCAAACCGGACCGCGGCCATTTCCACCATAAATTGCTGGCGCTGGGCTTGAGCCACATGGAATCGGTGCTGGCGATTTACGGCATACAGGCTTTGTTTGTGCTGCTTGCCTGTCTGTGCCGGTACCAGTCCGACGGTTTGATCGTGGCGGTTTTCGCCGGGCTTTGGCTGGCCATCGCGCTGTTTTTCCCCGTCGCCAAACGGCTGCGCTGGCGTCGCCAGGATCAGTTTCACGGCAAGCCATCCGCCTTGACCCGGTGCTTGGAAAACCTGGCCAAGAGCGGTTGGCTGGAGCGCGCGTCTTATTGCTTCGTCCGTTTGGCGATACCCTTGCTGTTGCTGGCAGGCAGCTTGGCGAGTCGCCGCGTCAATATCGACATCGCCGTGTTGTCCTTGTTTGTTTTGGCCCTTTGGGCGCTTGCCAGCTTGCCGACGATTCGCTGGTTGCCAAAAACCGGGCAGCCCGCGATTTATTCTTGTGTGGCGCTGGTCGTTTATTCGGTCGATTTTGGCGGATTGGCCAGGCCGGAACTTGAGAGTTGTTTTCACTATTTCATTTTTGTCCTCGCGTTCGTCGTCGGGATGGGCGTGCGCTTTTCCCCGCAGTTCTTCAGCGTCACCCCGTCGGACTTTCTGGTGATGTTCATTCTGATCGCGGCGGCCAACCTGCCGGTTTTCACCGGGGAAAATTACCCTAGGCTGGCGGTCGAGTTCGCGGTCGTGCTCTATGGCGTCGAGTATCTGCTGCGCCGGGGCAAAACGCCGGCGCGCTTGCTGAAACTGGGGGCGGCCGCGGCGCTGGCGGTGTTCGCCGGGCGCGGCTTGGCATAGAAGGCGGCCCGGCAAGCGGTCAGCGCAGGCTTTGCAGCGTCGCCCGGGCTTCCGCCGAACCTGGGAAATCCGCGCCCGGCTCCACGGCCTTGGCCAGGTGCTCCTTGGCCTTCACGGCGTCGCCCTGCTTCGCGTAGATCATGCCCAAGTGGTATTGAAAGACCGGCACCTTCGGCAGCTTCTCGACCGCCTGCAGCGCCAGGGGCCGGGCTTTTTCCTCGTCGCCCGACAAGTGGTAGATCCACGCCAGGGTGTCCTGGAAGGCCGGCTCCTGCGAGGATTCGAGGCGTCGGCCAAGCTCGGCGGCGCGCTTCAAATTGGCCTCGCCCGCCATGTTCACGCTCAGCAGGGAGGCGAGGTTGTTGGTGGCCAGCATCAGGTCGGGATGGGCTTTCAGCAGTTCCTCGTAGAGCGGCACGGCCTGGTCGAACTGCTTCGCCCCTTCATAGGCCCGCGCCAGGTTCAATTGCATCCCCGCCTCGCCCGGCACCGCCGCCAAGGCCTTGCGGTAGACGGCGACGGCCAGCTCGGGCTTCTTCTCGCGCTCGTAGTGCATCCCGAGGCTGGCGTAGGCGCCCATCCAGCGGGGATCGGTCTCGATTGCCTGGCTCAAGGCCTTGACGCCCTCGGCTTCGCGCTTTTCAGCCAGGTTCACGACGCCGGTCAACTGGTAGGCGCCGGCATGCTTGGGATTGTCCGCCAGGACTTGCTTGAGCTTGGCCAGGGCTTTGCCGGGCTGCTTCAGTTCCAGGCAGGTGCCGGTATAAGCTTGCAAAATCTCGTAAGCGCCGGGCGCCCGTTTCAACGCGGCTTCATATTCCGCCAGCGCCGCGTCGTAGCGCTTGTGGTTGTAGTAGAAGTTGCCCAGCCGGAACGCCGCCGCCGGCTTGTCGGGGAAGGCGGCGGCGATCTCCTTGAGTAACGGCTCAAGCGCGTCCGCCTCCTTGTGCTGGGCCAGCACGTCGGCCTTGAGGTTGAGCGCCTCGAAGCTCTTCGGCTGGGCCTTGATGAAATCGTCGGCCTGCTCCAAGGCCTGGGACGGGCTCTTCTGCCGCAGCAAAAACTCCACCAGGTTGCGCCGCAAGCCATAGTCGTTCGGCTTGGCGCGGACGGCCCTTTCCAGGTTTTCCTGGACGAGCGCGGGTTTGCCGTCGTCTTGATAGGCGACGGCCAGCAGCGTCAGCACGTCCGCCGCGTCGGGCTGGTCTTTCAAGATGGAGCGGAACGCGGAAATCGCGTCCTGCGCGTTTTTACGCGCCAGGGCCAGCTTGCCTTTCAGCAGCAGCGCCGCGTGGTCTTGCGGGCTTTCCGCCAGCACCTCGTCGACCAGGGTTTCGCCCTGCCCGGTCTTGCCCGTCCTGCTGAGCAGTTCGGCCAGGCTTTCTTTGGCTTTCAGGATGTCCGGCTTGCTTTCGGACCGGCTGATGAAGTCCCGGAACACTTGCTCGCTTTGCTCGGGTTTTTTAAGCGCCTCCAATAATTTGGCCAGCGCGCTGTGGAAGTCGAGCTTGCCCGGGTGCGCCAGGGCGCTCGCCCGCAACTCAGCCTCGGCGCGCGCGGGCTCGCCGCGGCGGACCAAGTAGTCGGCGAGCATCAAAGGCGCTTTGGTTTCCTCCGGAAAGTCGGCGAGGTTGGCGCGCAAGGCTTTTTCGGCCTCGTCCCAGCGGCTTTGGTTGACGTATAAATCCACCAGCAAGACCCGGTGCCCGAATTGCTTGGGCTCGGCGGCGATCAGCTCGCGGACGGCCTGCTCCGCCTTTTCCCAGTCCTTTTGCTGCTGGTACAACTGGGCCAGCGTCGCCAGCAAGGCCGGGCTGTGCGGATTCGCGGCCAGGCCCGCTTTGAGGGTGGCTTCGGCGGCCGCCTTGTCGGACTTTTCGGCGTAGAGGGCCGCCAAGGCCAGGTAAGGATCCAGTTTGGCCGGCTTTTCTCCGACAATGGCCTGGAGCGCCTTGAACGAGGCGGCGGTGTCGCCCCTGAGATTGGCGATGGCGACTTGGAGCAGGCGCACGTCCAAGTCGGCAGGCCTTTCCTTGGCGACCGGCGCCAGCATTTCGGCGGCCTTCTCCGGCTCCCTGGACAAGGCCAGGAACTGCGCGAGTTTGAACTGCGCGTCGCGGTAGTTGGGGTCGGTCTCGACCGCCTTCTGGTAAAGGCCGAAGGCCTCCCGCCAGTTTTTCTTGCTTTCCTCGATGCGGCCCAGATAGTAGTAGGGGGCGGCTGTCTTGGGGTCGATCTGCAAGACGTTTTTGAATTCGACGGCCGCCTTCTCAAAATTTCCCTGCTCGAAAAGCGCCATGGCTTTTTGGGTGTGTTCGGCCTTGCGCTGCTCCGCGCCGCCGCAAGCGGCGAGGGCGGCCGCCAGCACCAGGGCTGCGAAAAATTGGGCTCTCATCAGGGTCGTGCTCCGTTGCGCATATCATAAAGTCGTCAGTGGGGATGGGGATTGGCTGATCGTGCGCGGCGGCCAGGCCTCGGCGTTTTGTCGGATCGCGGCCGGGCAGGGATCGAAGCCAAATTGAGCGCAATGACAAGCAATATTTCTGCCATTTATCCGTATGATGCAGGCACGGATATTGCTAAAGTATGAGATTTTATGGGTTTGGACTTGTTCTCCGCTATGCCGCAAAGAATCCTGGCGCTGCTTCTTATCGTGTTTTTTTTCGCGCCTCAGGCGTTTTCGGATGAGGCAAAAGCCACAGTAGTGCGCGATTTGCCGCAGGACTACCGGATCGTACCCGGCGACGGCCTGGAAATCTCGGTCTGGAAGGAGGAGGGCATGAGCAGCAAACTGCTGGTGCGCCCGGACGGAGGCATCTCATTCCCCTTGATCGGGGAAATGAACGCCGCCGGGCTGACAGTCAGCCAATTGCGCGCCGAGCTGGTCAAGCGGCTGGGCGGCCTGATCAGCGAGCCCGACGTCACCGTTTCCGTGACCGGCAGCAACCAAAAGATCTATGTCTTGGGCAAGGTCAACAAGCCGGGCGATTTCCCCATGTTCAGCCGGCTCTCCGTGATGCAGGCGCTGGCACTGGCCGGCGGGCTGACGACCTTCGCCGACCGCGACGACATCAAGGTGCTGAGGCAAGTCGGAGGCCGCACCGAGACATTCCACTTCGATTACGACGATGTCGCCGACGGGGAGGAGTTGGAGCAGAACATCCTGCTCATGAATGGCGACACGGTCGTCGTGCCCTGAGCCGGCGCCGAGGCCACTGGGTGCGTTCTCGCAAGCGGCGGGGCGGCGGGCCCTCGATCCGGGCAGGGTTCGCCGGTGTCCGCGGGGCGTGCGCCGGCCGGCGCGCCGGGCTGGCTGCATGCGCGCTGTTCCTGGCCGCCGCGCAGCGCGCGCAGGGGGTGGAGTATCGCCTGGACGGAAGCATGGCGTTGGGACAGCAATACAACAGCAATCTGCTGCTCTCCCAGCCCGCGGAGGCGGCTGCGGCCACGGGCCTGGATTTGCTGGGTGGCTTGTCCGCCGGGGAGGAGGATTGGGGGGCCAGCGGCAAGCTGCGCCTGTCCAATTGGTTCTACGCCTCTTCCAACAACATCGACTTGCAAAACGAATACTTTGACGTGGACGCGTTTTTGCTCGGCGAGCGCTCGCGTTGGAGCCTGGCGGGCAATGTCACCGACGATACGATCCTGTCGTCGCAAACCGATGGAACCCAGGGCTTGATCCTGACCCGCGCCCGCCGCGACACCCAAAGCGTCGCGCCTTCCTGGTCTTACAGCCTGGACGAGAAAAACCAGGCGTCGCTGGGGTACACGTACAGCCACTCCCGATACCACTATGCCGACGGCAGGATGATCAGCGCGGACAACCACACCGTGTCGTCCAGTTTCGCCCACCAGTTCAACGAGCGCTTTTCGGCAAGTGAATCCCTGTCCTATACCCGTTACGACTCGCAATCCACTTACCAATATATCTCCGACTATGTGAGCTTTTCCCAGGGCTTGAAGTATGCGTTGACCCCCACGGTGGCGCTGGCTTTCTCCGGCGGCCTCCAGCACAGCCAGACCCAGCAAATCTTTCGGCAGCCGGCCACGTTCTTGCTTAACGGGCGGCTAGTCACCCAGGTTCCGCCGTCGGTCAAGAACAGCCAATTGTGGCCGCTGTTGAATGTCAGCGCCAGCAAGCGGTTCGAGACCGCCGACCTGGCCTTAAGCTATAGCCGCCAGATCACGCCGTCGGTCAACGGCGTCCTGCTGCAAGTGGACAGTTTCTCCCTGGGCGGCAATAAACAGTTCTCCGAGGTGCTCACGGGTGGATTGTCGCTGGCCTATTCCCACCAATATGGCACGCAAAGCATCAACACCGTCGGCGTGTCAGATTACGCTTATTACTCGGCCAGCGGCGATCTGGGCTACCGCTTCAGCGGCAACCTGGCGCTCTCCGCCAGCTACCGCTACCAGCTTCGCCAACTGAGCGGGGCGGCCAGCCAGAACACCGACAACCACGTCGTGTTTTTGAATATCAAATACGAATTTGACTCGAAGTATTTTTGAACGATAGACAGGCAATGGAAGAAAAACAATTTAGCGACTATGTCGGCGCCTTCCGCAGGCAGAAAATAGCCTGCGGGGTTATTTTCTCCGCGCTGTTCGCGACCAGCCTCGCGCTCGCCCTGCTGTGGCCCCCGGTCTACCGCTCCACGGCGACCATTCTGATCGAAGAGCAGGAGATTCCCGTGGATCTGGTCCGCTCGACGATTACCAGCTTCGCCGCGCAACGCCTGCAGACCATCAGCCAGCGGGTCATGACGCGCGTCCACCTGTTGGAGATCATCAAAAAATTCGACCTCTACGCCCAGGAGCGCAAGCAGGCGACCACCGACGAAATCATCGAGCGGATGCACGAGGACATTTCGTTCCAGAGCATCAACGCGGAAGTCATCGACCCCCGCTCGGGGCAGCCGACCCGCGCCACCATCGCGTTTTCGCTGTCTTTCGACGGCCAAAACCCCGCCCTGGCGCAGAAGGTCAGCAACGAGATCACCTCGCTTTACCTGGAGGAAAACATCAAGAACCGCAGCCAGAAAACCGCCGAGACGGCCGAGTTCATCCGGGCGGAGGCGGATCAAATGGCCGCCGTCGCCGGCGAGTTGGAGAACAAGCTTTCCGCGTTCAAGAAGGCGAACTTCAAAGAGCTGCCCGAACAAAAGCAACTGATGTCGCAGATGCTGGAGCGCTCCGCCAAGGAAGTCGAAGAAATAGATATGCAAATACGCTCCCTGCAAGAGCGGAATACCTTGATTGACAGCCAGCTTTTGCAAATTTCCCCGGAAAAACCATCCGACGAGGGGCAGCGGATTAGCAGCCCCGCCGACCGGCTGAAATCCTTGCGCACCGTCTATATCGGCCTGTCCGCCCGGTATTCCGAGAAGCATCCCGATGTCGTGAAGGTGAGGCAGGAAATCGAGGCCCTGGAGCTCAAGGTCGGGCAAGTCGATTCGAGCCGCGAACAGGCCCATGAATTGGCGGCGCTGCGCGAGAAAAGGCTGGAACTGGCCGGCAAATACGCGGAAAGCCATCCCGACATCGTGGTCCTGGACAAGAAAATCGCCTCCTTGGCGGCGGCCTCAGACCGCCACAGCCATGTCCGCAAGACCGCGCCAACCGTGGCGGCGGCGGAATCCGACAACCCGGTCTATCTGAATCTGCTGGCACAAAAAGAGGCCGCCGCGTTTGAAATCACCGGGCTCGCCCAGCGGCGCGCCGACCTCCGGCAAAAAATCCAAGATTATGAGCGCCGCCTGCTGGAAACGCCCGAAGTGGAAAGGCAGTACATGGTCTTGGCCCGCGACTGGGACAACGCCGCCAGCCGCTACCGGGAATTGAAGGCAAAACTCATGGAGGCGGAAATCGCCCAGCAATTGGAGCGCAAGAGCAAGGGCGAGCGATTTTCCATCATCGAGCCGCCGCTGCTGCCGGAAAAGCCCATCAAGCCCAACCGGGCGCTGATCGCCTGGCTGGGGTTCGCGCTGGCCTTGGCCGCGTCCTTCGCTTATGTGTTCGCGCGGGAAGCCTTCGACACCACGCTGCGCACCAGCCGCCGCGTGTCCGCCGTCGCCGGCGCCCCGCCCTTGGCCGTCATCCCCTGGCTGGACGACCGCAGCCTGGAGCCTCCGGCGAACACCCGGCGCATCCTGGTGGCGGTCGGCGTGTTGGCGGCGCTGTCCATGCTGGCCCTGGCCCTGGCGCATTGGCTCTGGATTCCGCTGGACGTTTTGTGGTTCCGGGGGCTGCGCAAATTCGATTCGCTCGGATGAGCCGGCAAGCCGTCTCCCTATTCCCTCAACAACCCCCCTTTTTTCCGAGCATGAACAATCCACTAGCCGCCGCGACGAATCCGCCCGACAGGGGCGATGGCCAGCCACCGACCAGCAGCCCCCAGGCGCCGGCCCGCGTGTTCGACATGGACCGGCGGCGGCTGCGGCAACAGCGCGTCATCGCCGGCTTCGAGCCCGGGCCTTATGTCGACGCCTTTAAGGTGCTCCGCGCCAAGCTGCTGAACCGGATGCGGGAGAGCGGCTGGACGACTTTAGGGGTCACCAGCGCGAGCGCCCGGGCGGGTAAGACGGTGGTGGCCGCCAATCTCGCCATCAGCCTGGCGATGGAGGCCGACCAGCGCGTGCTGCTGGTCGACGCGGATTTGCGCAATCCCTGCGTGGGCCGCTGTTTCGGCGTCGAGCCGGCGCAGGGCTTGGCCGATTGCCTGGCCGGGCGGCTTGCGCCGGAATCCTTGCTGCTCAGTCCGCGCGGGTTCGAGCGGCTGGCGCTGTTGCCTGGAACCACCCCGAGGATAGACTCGGCGGAATTGCTGTCCTCGCCCGCCATGGCGGCCCTGGTGGAGGCGCTCAAAAGCCGCCAGCCGTCCCGCGTCATCCTGTTCGACATGCCGCAGGCGCAGACCGCCGACGCGCTCGCGTTCGCGCCCCTGCTCGACGGCCTGCTGTTGGTCGTAGACGCGGAATCGACGCAGGAGGACGAGCTGGCGCAGGCGCTGGAGCTTCCGTTGGCGGCGCCCATCCTCGGCACGGTGCTCAACCGGGCGGCAATCCGCACGGGCGAAGCCTGACGCAATCAATGCATAGGCCATATCCCATACGCATTATGGGATTTTCCACACTGCCCGCCTGCCCGGCCGGCATCGAAACGCCTGCGCGTCGCCGCCGCGCATCAGTATTTCGCGGAACCATTCGCCGACAAGGATGGCGGCACCAATATTGCTATACGCATGGGCTACCCCATTATCCACATTTACATAGGCCGAGGAGAATGCAACAAACCAAGCCAAAGACCAACGGATTATTCAAACAGCGCAATGACGCCAAACTGATCCATGCCTATCTTCTCCGCAAGCTGCAAGCTTTTCCTTCCTACGTAGCGGCAAATCCGGCGCGGGCCATCCAGGAATTGGCGCAATCAGGAAGCGATCCGGAACGTTTGCAGGCTTGGTGCGAGCAATGGCTGTCGGCCGACCAGCTCAAGGTGCTGCCGCAAGTGCTGCGGATGGTCGCCAATCATCAGAAAGTCCACAAGCGCACGGTCTTGCTGACCCCGCGCGCGCATTTCCTGGTGAAGACCATGTCCGAGATCGAGGGTGTGAACTTTTCCGAGCTGATCGAGGAACACCTGGAATCCACGCTGCGGGAGCGCCATAAACTGGGCCTCGTCACCGAGATAGAGGAGAATGCAAACCAGGTCAATTACCTGATCGCGCCGCTGGAAAACGCCGGATGAGCGCGGAGAAAAAGAATCTGCCGACGCGCCGGCTTCCAGCCGGCTGCTTTGCCCGCCCAGCCAGGACAGCCGCGTTAAACTTTCCTGCGCCTCGCCGCCCCGAACACCCCTAACAGGCCCGATCCAAACAGCCAAAACGCCGCGGGCAAAGGCACCGCGGCGGTGGTGCCCAGCAAATTGCCGTTGATGACCACGTCGCCATACAGGCTTTGCGAGCCGCCGGGGCCGAGATTGAAACTATACAAGCCGGAAGAACCCGGCTTCGAGCCAATGGGCAAGCCCAGCAAGGCGGCATTCAGATAGTCCGAGCCCGCAAAGGAACTGTCCGCATTGTAGTAATCCAAATAAACGCTGCTGTCGGCGTTCTCGCCGCTAACGCTGGCATTCAATTGATAATCCAAGGTGACGCCGATGGCATAGTGGTCGGCGCCGGCATTGCTGAAGTCCAGCGCGAACTGGCCCAGGTGGGAGGTGTCCACCGTGCCCACTCCGGTGCCGCCGCTGAGCGCGAAACTCTGCGCGAAACCGCCGCCGACCGCGAGCGGGCCTACGCTGGGATTGTCGGCGGCAACCGCCCCGTCGCCGGTCGTGACGGCATAGGAATCGGGGCTGCCGGCCTGCACGAAAGAACCCAGGATCGCAAGATCCGACAGATTGCCGGGATGGTCGAGGTTGGCGACGCTGTTGATGGTGTAAGTCAGCGTCGCGCCGCTGGCGAACGCGCTGGCCGCTTGCACGGCCGGGGAACTCGACCACAGCAAACCCATTGCCGCCAAGCCAGGCAACAGTCTGTGGTTACGCAAATATTTCATCGGTGGCTCCGTTAAGAAAAATCGTGTGTGGCCCCTGCCCCTGGGGGAGGGCAGGGCGAGGGCTAAAAACACCGGGGCACCTCGAAAAATCCCGCCCTTCGACAAGCTCAGGGCGAACGGCCTTTGTAAAATCAACCTTTTCCGTTCGTGCTGAGCTTGTCGAAGGCTCTCCTGAGCGAAGTCGAAGGGCATGAACGGAAACGGTTTTTCGAGGTTCCCACCGGCATTCAAGGGGCTAGATAAGCGTCAAACGGCAGCAGCGGGCTGGCCGAGCCATTCGCGCCGACGGCCGGAATCGTCAACAGGCCATCCGTCGCCAAGGCGCTGTTTAATGGGTTGCCCGCAGTGACCGAGGCATTGTCCCCGGGATGCGCGTCTAGCACGGCAATCTCGGGATGGTCGAAAGGCGCCCGCTCGTAGCGCACCCGGTCGTCGGTCAGCGATTTTAGAAACGTGACCAGGTCGGCGCGGCTTTGCGCGGGCAATCCTGCCAGGCTGATACTATCAAACGGATTGCCAATATCACCATTGTTGACATTGCCTCTCCGGGCGTAAAACTCCACCACCTGATCCAGCGTGGCCATGCTGCCATTGTGCATATAAGGCCCGGTCAGTTCGACGTTGCGCAAGCCCGGTATTTTGAACGAGGCCTGGATGGCGGTTCCGATTTTATTCGGATCCGCCAAGCTGACCGCCGCCGCCGTCGGGATGTAAGCGTCCAAACCAAAGAAATCGGTGGCGGTTCGGCAGTTTTGATTGCGCGGCGCGCCTTCTTTGCTGCCATCGGGAATAATCCCGTCAGGAACGGTGTAAATCTGCGTCAGCGCGTCGGTGATGTTATAGGCCAGCGGATACAAGAAATCGCAAGTGCGGACCTGGTTGACGCCTGGGTCGTAAACGCCCGCCGGATTGTCCAGCAAATACTGGACATACTGCGCCGAAAACGACAATGGGTGGCCAAAATCATCAACCCCGCCCACGCCTGGGTCGGACACCGGATCGTTCACGCCGGTGACCGCGAAACCAAAATCGTTGAGCTTGAGCATGCCGGAGACCACCTGGTCGCGCGTGATGACATTCGGGTAAGGGGTGATCCCGGCCGCCGAGGCGGCGTTGGTGCCCGTCGGCCCTAGCGCGTCAGGCCCGTAGGCCCTGGGATAGTCAACCGGCCCGTAAGTCGCCCCGGGCGTGCTGGTCACCAACGTCGCATTGGTGGCGATGGCCGCCAGCGTGATGGCCGGGCCTGCGTGGCAGAGGTTGCAGTGGTTGCCGTTGAATTGGGCGAAGCCATTGGTCAACGAGGCGATTTCTTCGGCGGTCTTGCCCATGCCCGCCCAGGTTGGCGAATACGTCACCGGGTTGCGGGGGCTCAAGTCGAAAGGCGACTGGTCGGATACCAAGGTGCTTTGATACAGTTGCAAGGCCAGCCCGAAAAACATCGAAAAGTTGGCCTCCATCTGGTTGTACGGCGGCTGTCCCGAAGGCGCGCCAAACGGCCCCAGGCCGCTGAAAGACCAGTATTTCTGACTGAACGCCTGGGTGATCAAGTTTTTGTAAGTGGTGTTCAAGCCCGGCTTCAAGTTGCCCGCCGTGCTTAAACTATACACGCCCAACACGCTGTCCTCGTTGTGGACTTTCTGGTTCTGCAAGGGCTGGCGCAATAGCAGCTTCCTGCCGATGTCCGGCCAGATACGCTGCCGGCAAGACATTTCCGCGTCGCTCAGCGGCGGCCCCATGGCCTGCGAAGCCAGCGAAGAATTGATCAAATGCAGCCGCTGTTTCTGCGCCGTGCGGGCGTTGATTTTCACCCACACGCCGGCGTTCGGGTCGCGGTCGCCCCAAGGGCTGCTGCCATTGTAAATATTATTGGCGCGGCCGTCCCAGAAATTGCGGTAGTTGAAAACGGCATTGATGACCGTCGGCGTGTTCCTCGGCTCGACCCGCCGCGTGCCCACGCTGCCGACATGGAACACCGGGTCGGCGCCGCGGTTGCAATCGTCCGCCGTGCTGTTGAATTTGGCCGCGCCAGTGAAGTTGCCAGTGAAAGTCCCCGCCGAGGCTATCGAATCGTCGGTGCTATAGACCACCGCGCTGGTTTTGCTCAGCGGATTGCTAAATTGATAAGTCGGAAAATCGCCGACCTTCAAGCTGTAATTAGGCCCGCCCGCGCCGGCCCCTGAAGGCAGGGCGGAAAAGGTTTGCCCGCTGGGGTCGCTGCTTTTTTGGCCGGGGTTGATTTGGTTCTTGACGCGGCGGTCCACGCCGGCATGGAAATGGCAAGAGGCGCAAGCCATGCCGTCGCTGCCGATACTCGTGTCCCAAAACAAAGCCTTGCCCAACGCGACCGCGGCGTTCTTGTCCACCACGATAGGGTCGGCGCCATCCACCAGGCCCGGAACCGGCGGGATGGGCACCCGCTGCAACGGCGCGGGTATCGGCCCGTGGGCCAAGGCCGGCTGGGCCAGCAGCAAGCCGGCCCCCAGCATCAGCAGATTAGTCAATCGCATCACACATCCCCCACAAGCGAATCTATCATTCTTTAAAAACCCGGCGCAAAAGTGGAGGGGGAGCCCCCCTCCACCACAAAGCCTGCTTGGGCGCCGACTGCGCGGCCGCCCAATCAGGCGATCTTCTTTCTTTTACCCACCGACAGCAGCCCCATCAAACCGCTGCCAAACAGCCAGACCGCGGCGGGAATTGGAACCGGGGCGGTGCCGCCTGGGGCGGAGAGATTGACGTTGTCAATGACCGCCTTGAATGTCGCGCCATCGGTCGGCGTTTGCGGATAGCCGTTGTAGTGGATCCAGATGGATTTGACATTGTTGAACGCGGCGGGCAGGGTCAAGGTGCCGTCATAGCCGTTATTCACGGTCAGCGTGGCCACCGGAACGGAGCCGTCGGTCGTGATCGTCGGATCGGTGGCAAAGCTATATCCGAAAATATCCCAGAAAGCAGAGGCGCCCGTGCCAGGGTTGTTGGCGTCGATGGGGGCGTGGAACAACACCGAGTTGAAGCTGAACGCGGAGCTGTCGGTCATCCGGAAGAATATGCCGGCGCTGTCGCCATGGTAGGCCAGGCCCTTGTTCGTGGGGTTGGCCGCGTCGTAGTTATCGCCGTGGACATGCGCCGCGAGCGAAGTGCTGTCGGATGCCGGGCCAAACGCGACACTCGAAGCGCCGCTGCTGGGCTCGTAGTAGCAGGGCCCTAAACCTATGCCGGGGGGGCACGCGCCACCACCGATTGGGGCGTCGTTAGAGTGGCCGTACACGGCGGCCGGCACCCCGTCGAAACCGACCGTGACCGTGTCGGAGCCGGTCAGGGCCGCGCTGGCCGTCCCGCCTGCGCCAGCCAATGCCGCGAACGTCAAAGCGCCAAGTAGTGTCAAATTTTTCATTTTTAATCTCCAAGTGATGTAATCCAAGAACCAATGCTTTGGCAGTGCCAGCGGCAATGATTCCATCATAAAAACCCGTCGCCAAATTAAACTCTGTTTTCCGCTTCGCGCCTCCTCGCTTGTCGCTCATTGTCAGTGGTATTTGATGTCTGCGGCTGGAAGCGGATAACCGGGCAAGCCACTGCTTCAGCAGGCACTTATCGCGCCAAAATAAAAAGCCCGCGTAAACGGGCTGGGATGGCTAGTCCGGCGGCCTTGGCGCAAGGCCGCTGAGCTATTCGCCACAGTAGCGGGGGTAATCCACGCGATTCTCCAGGAACCCCCGCTGCAACCGCCAAAGCGCCGGCGCTATAGCCTTCAGCCCGCCCCCAAGCCAAAGGCGCAAACCGCGCCGGTCACGGGCTAAGACGCCAAGCCCCGCTCACTGGCAGCCCACGAAGGGCAGCCAATAAGACAGCGCGCCCACGTCAGCCATGCTGCCGTCCGGCCCCAGGTAATACACATGGTTGTCAGCCGAGGAAACGCCCACATACGCGTTGGTCGCCGGATAGTAGCGGTAGGTGTACACGTCCCAGCGGACTGTGGCCTGGCCTGCCGGGCCAAACAAATTGGCATAGTTTTTCTCCGCCCAATTAAGCAGACACTCGGTCTGCGCCGCCGCGTCCATCGGCGCGGAGAGGGCGAGATTGTCGATCACGGCTTTAAACGCTTTAGCCTGCAGCGGGCCATCGGATAGGACCTGCCCGGTCACTGGGTCCAAAACCAGATCCGGATCGACCGGAACCCTGGGGTAGCCGTTATAGTGTATCCACACTGATTTGACGTTGTGGAACGAGCCGGGGAGGATCACCGTGCCATCCGTGCTGTTGGGCGCCGTATAGCTGGCAACCAATGTCGGGAAGGCCGTGTCGGTTGTCAGCGTAGGGTTTGTCGCCGTGCTAAATCCCAAAACAAGCCAGGAATCGTTCGGGCCTGAATCAGGATTTTCCGCGGAGATCGGGGCGTGAAAATCCAATTTGTTCAAGCTGAACGCCGATCCGTCTTTCAGCCTAATGTACACGCCCGCACTATCGGAGTGGTACTCCAAGCCTGTGTTGGCAGGATTAGCGGGATCATAGTTGATGCCATGAATATGCGCCCCGGCCCCTGAGAAGGGGGTCGGATCGTCTAGCGTGCCGAAAATGACAGCGTTTTCAGTGTAACACCCATAACCCAGATACAGCGGGCAGTCGCCCGTGCCGGTCGGCGCCACATTCGACCGCCCGAAGACCGCCGCCGGGAAACCGTTAAAATCGATGGTGACCGGACTGGTGATGGCCGCGCTTGCCGTGGCGGACATCGCCGCGAATGCCAGGCCGCCAATAGTGTTTACCTTTTTCATATGAGTATTTCCTACAGTGGTTATAAGCCAAAAAACCAGACTCCAAGACTATGGCGGTTCAATGACATCTTCGGTTTTAAAGCATTTTTCGTGCCTTGCGAAAAACACCGCAGGACAGCCATTTACATGGGAATGGCTTGGACTTGAGGATTGATACTGAGCCATATGCCATACGCATGACATGGGCCGATTTATCAAGCCCGCCGGTGCAACCCGGCAGGGTGCCCACTTAGCCGGCCATGGGAGCTGCACGGGCGTCTCGACCGCCCTTCAGCTTTGTCGAGAGCCGATTCGGCGGGATAGCCTCGTCATTAGCATCCGGATTGGGCCAGCCAACTCGCCAGCGGGCCTTGATCCGACATTTTGCCATCGGCCCCCATGTAATAGACATGGTTGTCGGTCGACGAGACGCCCAAGTAGGCACTGCTTACCGGATAATGCCGGAAGGTGTAAACATACCAATAGTCCGTGGTTTGACCAGCGGGGGCGAAAAAGGCGGGATAGTTGGCTTCCGCCCAATTGAACAAGCAATTTATTTTCACCAGGTTTCTGACTGGCGACAAGAACAGCGCGTGGGAAGCGC
>Ga0265316_10000255_pt1 | contig 60839 bp, 44 predicted proteins | sample 4522metaG_FD_202092 | JGI IMG/M metagenome (GOLD analysis project Ga0265316, IMG submission 202092) | Rhizosphere microbial communities from Carex aquatilis grown in University of Washington, Seatle, WA, United States - 4-5-22 metaG | ecosystem: Host-associated > Plants > Roots > Rhizosphere >... | reverse complement strand
GGTGCTCCAGGCCTCGCGGTCGTTCCTGGGGTCGAGGTACCGCAGGTAGTACCAGCAGGATCCCGCCCACTGGGGCATCGTGTTCGTTTCGCGCGCGTACCAGCGGCCGCCGCGCTGGAAGAAGCGCCAGTCGGGGACTCGGGCCAGCGGCCCCGCGGGGTCCGTTCCCGGCTTGAAGTCGTTGAGCTCGGGGAGCGGGAGCGGGAGGTCTTTCTCGTCGACCGCGATCGGCTGATCGAAGTGAATCGTGGGCTTCGCGCCCGCTGCGCGCGGATCGCCGTCGCAGGTAACCGGGAAGTAGATTGGAATCGGCTCGCCCCAATAGCGCTGTCGCGAGAACACCCAATCCCGAATGCGGTAGGTGATCCGCGAGCGGCCCTTTCCAACCGACTCGAGCCACGCGGTGACCAGCCGCCGTGCCTCCGCGGTCGGCACGCCGTTGGGCACCGGGACGTTCGTGCGCTGGCGGAACGTGACCGCGTCGTCGTCGCGCGTGAACGCCGCCGATTGCACGTCCACGACTTCTTCCCGGGCCGACGCGATGACCTGGACGATCGGCAGACCGTGGGTCCGCGCGAACGCGTGGTCGCGCTCGTCGTGCGCCGGAACGGCCATGACCGCGCCGGTACCGTACGTTCCGATGACGTAGTCGGCTACCCAGATGGGAATCCGGTCGCCGTTGATCGGATTGATCGCACTGGCGCCGAGCGGGACTCCGCTCTTGGTCTTCGCCTCGGTCCGATCGAGATCGCTCTTACGGCGCGCCGCTTCGACGTAGGCGCGCACCGCGACGGCATGCGCGTTCGACGCGAGCTTCAGGACGAGCGGATGCTCGGGAGCGAGCACGACGTAGGTCGCGCCGGCGAGCGTGTCGACGCGGGTCGTGAAGACGAGGATCGGTTCGGCCGCGCCTTCGACGGCGAAGTCGACTTCGGCGCCTTCGCTCCGTCCGATCCAGTGGCGCTGCTTGGCCTTCGTGTCCGGCCAGTCCAGCCCCTCGAGATCGGCGTCGAGCCGATCGGCATACGCGGTGATCTTCAGCATCCACTGTCGGAGCGGCAGGCGCTCGACGGGGTACCCACCGCGCTCGCTCAGCCCGTCGATGACTTCTTCGTTCGCGAGCACCGTTCCGAGCGCCGGGCACCAGTTGACGGGGATCTCGGCCTGATAGGCCAATCCGCGCTCGAAGAGCTTGAGAAAAATCCACTGCGTCCAGCGGACGTATCCGGGATCGGTCGTGTCGACTTCGCGCGACCAGTCGAAGCTGAAGCCCAGCATCTTGAGCTGCCGCTTGAACGTCGCGATGTTGCGCTTGGTCGTCTCGCGGGGGTGCTCGCCCGTGGCGATGGCGTGCTGCTCGGCGGGGAGGCCGAACGCGTCCCAGCCCATCGGGTGCAGCACATCGAAGCCGCGCATGCGATGGTACCGCGCGACGATGTCGGTCGCCGTATATCCCTCGGGGTGGCCCACGTGCAGGCCCGATCCCGACGGATAAGGGAACATGTCGAGCACGTAGAACTTCTTGCGTCCGGCGTGTCGCTCGGCGCGAAAGGTCTGGTGGTTTTCCCAGTACGCTTGCCACTTCGGCTCGATGGCGGCTGGGTCGTAGCGGCGTGCGTCGTCGGTCATCGGGGGGATGGGAAAGTAGCCTTCTCGGTGGGGGCGGGCCAGAGGCCAGGCGATCGATCGGGCGAACCCATCGCCGCCGCCGCGAAGAGAAGCGTCGCGTCCAGCAAGTAGTAATAGTTGCAAAACGCCTGTCGGCCGAAGAGGTAAAACCCGAAAAACGGGAGCGTGCTGGCGAGAAGGAGCGTCCCTAGTTGTCTTGGGACGCACCACACGACCGCAAAGCTCGCCAGCGCCGCGACGAAGCCGAGCCACATGGGAAGAAGGATTCCCGCGTTCCAAAGAAGCGCCGTGAGCGAGAGAGAGTCGGACCGGAATGGATTGCCCAAGTGGTGTCCGACGAGGGCGCTCCACATTCCGTGATGGTCCCATAGGACGAAAGGCAAGTACGTCGCGACCACCGTGACGAGCGCCACGAAGACGCCTCGAAGTCCGATCCCCGGCAGGAGAGCGAGTGCCGGCAGATACAAGACCAGGTGCTGCTTCACTCCGCAGAGGAGACCGAGGAGAAGAGCTGCGACAGCGGGTTTCTTGATGAGATACGCAACCGCAAAGCCGCCTAGGAACGGCAGGGCAAGCGGCTCTCCCCACGCCTGGTCGAGCACGAAGAGGCCGCGAGGATGGACAAGCAGGCAGGCCATCAAGAGATCCGGCGCGGCCGAGGGCGCGCTCTCCGTGCGCCGGGCGATCGCGCGTAGGAGCCACCCGCCCGCCAGGATCGAAACGAGTGCCGCGAACCTGGTTTCTCCTGTGAGCGCAAAGGAGGCCGTCGCCAAGACGATGTCGAGCGGAGGGTAGATGTAGCTGCCGACGACGTGATCGAACGAGTGCGAGTCGAGCGCGGAGATCGCCCCTGGCTCGTATACGCTCTTTCCGGCGAGTAGCTTCTCGGCCGCTTGCTGTTGAATCGTCCAAACGTCGATGGCGGGTGCTGGCGAGGCGCGCAGCATCCAGACGCCCAGCGCGCCGGAGAGCGCGATCAAGCCCAGGGGCCGCCACCGCCGCCAACCTTCCTCCAGGAGCGCCCCGGCCCGGACATCGGCGACGTAGCTCCCAATCACGCAGAGCATCGCGAAGGCGATAGCGACGTAAGGAGCGCCCATGGTCACGCGCGCCGTGAGCCCTCCGGGGGACCGCACGAGGCCCGTGATCGCAAAGGCGATCGCGACGACCAGCGCGGCCGCAGGGGATACCGCCACTTCCGATACCGTCCGGCGCGCCTGCATTGCGGCGAGCGAACAGCCGAGAGCCGACGCCAGGGTGGCGAGGACGGCCACGGGCTGGTCGTGCCCGTCGCTCACGGTGAGCGCCGCTGCGAGCAGGGCAAACGCGGCCATGGTCAGCCCCTCGACGCCCCAGCGGACCATCGGTCTGGGCGTGTACCTGGTCTGGTGGAAAAAGTCTCTCGCGAACGATCGGCGGATGGCGTCGCGAGTCACGTGTGGATTGCCTTGACGCGCCCGGACGCTCCAGTATCGCATCCCGGCTCGATGGCCTTCGGCCCCGCTCGCAAGGCACTCGCCGCGTTCCTCACGGCAGCGGCGATCGCCTGCGGTTGGCTCAACCAGGGACCCTCGTCCGCCCGATACGACGAGCTCCTCGCGCAGGCTCGGGCATCGAAGAGTCTCGTCTTGCGCGCGTGGCTCCCCTTCGCCTTCGCCTACCGGCGCTCCGCGGACGAAGAGCTCTACTTCGCGATCGGGAGCGCGATTCGCGGCGCCCCCTTCGACCGAGAAATCCTCCTCTCCAAACGAGGCGACGCCTCGATCGCTTTTCGCAAGCTGCCCCCGGCCGACGGACGCTGGCACGTACCCTACGCGGAAGTACCCTTCGAATATCCCGCGATCGTCCTGCCGTTCATCCTTCTCCCGGCGCTGGCGGCGACGACATTCGCGCAGTTCGCGATGTGGTTCGGCGCGCTGATGGGCGGGCTCCTCCTCGCGTCGACCGAATTGGCCATCCGCGCCCTGCCCGATCTCCGGGGCGCCGCACGCGCGCAGCGCTGGTGGCTCGCCGGGGCGCTCTTTCTCGCTCAGGGCGGCCTCCTCATCCAGCGTCTGGACGCGGTCGCCGCCGTGTTCCTCGCCTTCGGGCTCTGGGCCGCGGTCCGGCGCAGGCCATTTCTCATGGGCTTGGGCATCGCCCTCGCCGCCGCGGCGAAGATTCTCCCGATGCTGGTGCTGCTCCCGATGATGGCGGCGGACCGGGACGCATGGCGCTCCCGGCGCGCGATCGGCTCGGCGGCTGCAGGCGTCGCGCTCGGCCTGGCCGCGGGCTTCGTTCCGATGCTCCTGCTCTCCCCGAGCGGCTTTGCGGACTTCGTCCGTTACCACGCGGCGCGCGGTCTCCACATCGAATCGACGTACGGCACGGTGATTTCCGTCGTCCGCTTCGCGAGCGGCAATCCCGAGCCCGCGACGCTGAGCTTCGGCTCGTTCAACCTCGACGACCCAGCCGCCCGACTCTGCGCGAGCGCCGCCGGCTATCTCCTCGTCGCCGCGATCGCCGCACTCACCGCTTGGCTCGCGAGGCGACCGGCCCCGGTCACCGCCTCCGCGCGCGCCGACGCGGTGGCCCGCGCGGGGCTCTTGGGCCTCACGTGCATTTGGCTCTTCGGCAAAGTGTTCTCGCCTCAGTACCTCACCTGGGGAATTCCATTTGCGGTCGGCGCGTCCTCGCGACGCCCCGCGCTCGCGTTACTCCTGGCCATGGCGATATCGCAGATCTACCTCCGAGGCTTCTACGACCAGGTGGTCGAGATGCGAGCGCTCGGCGTGGCCGCGCTCGGGATACGCCTTGCCGCGATCGTGGCGATGGCGGTGCTGCTCGGCCGCGCCCTCTCGGGCGGCCGGGACGGGACACCCAGCGAGCCGAGCTCGTGATCGCGCGCGCCGCTGCGCTCTGGCGCACCCCCCTCGGCAAGATCCTCGCGGCCGCCCTCCTCCTGCGTCTCACGGGGCTCTTCTGGGGCATGCCCGCTTCCGACGGATGGGACGACGACGGCGTGGCCCCGCGCGACTTCCTCCCGGGCCTGCTCATGACCTATTGGCCCGGCCATCACTACATCTACCCTCCCCTTCAGCTCCTGATTCTGGCGCTGGCGACCGCGCCCGTCTGGATCGCCAAGCTCCTGGTCTCCCCGTCGTTCGCCCCTGAGGCGCTCGTTCGTGGATTCATCCAAGTCCCGACGATGACGGCGCTCGCCGTCCTCGCGCGCGCGACGACCGCGGCGATGTCGCTCGGCCTCCTGTGGAACGTCGCGAAGATCGGCGAGGACCTTCGTGGCTCGAAGCGCGCGGGCGCTTGGACAGCCGCGGCGTTCGGGGCGAACGCGGTATTCACGTATTACTCGCAGACTTCGAATCTGGACGTCCCGTACTTGTTCTGGGCGATTCTGGCGCTGCGCGGGCTCATTGGTTCGATCGTTCATCGCGACCTCGTCCGGCTCGGGCGCGTCCCGGTCTTCGCCGCGCTGGCCGTCGCGACCAAAGACCAGGCGTATGCCCTCTTCGTACTCGGGATTCCATTCGCGTCCGTGGCGTGGCTCTTCGCCGGCCGCGATGCGCGGCCCCCGGGGGGCAAGATCGTCCGGCGCCTGGTGAGCGGCTCGCTGCTCGGACTCGCGCTCTTGCTCGCGATCGACGGAGCCGCGTGGAACTTCACCGGGTTCGCGGCGCGCGTCCACCTGCTCCTGGGCGCGGCGAGCCAGGACCACGCCAACTATGCGAAGAGTTGGGCGGGGCGGGGCCACGTGCTCCGCGACAGCCTCCTCGTCTTCCACGAGTATTATCCTTGGCTCTTCGCGCCGCTGGTCGCCGGCGGGATCCTCGTCGCGCTTCGCGCGCGGGACGGCGCACGGCGCGCGGCCGGTCTCGTTCCGTTCTTCTTTGCGCTCTCGTTCACGGTTGCGTTCAACATGACCGCGCGGCGGACCGAGCACCGGTTCGTGCTCCCCCAAATGATGATGTGGGGTATCTACGCCGGCCTCGCGTTCGACGCCCTGCAGGGGCGCTTCGAACACGCGCGCCGCTGGGTGCCGTGGTCGGTCGCGGCTTTCTGTTTCGCCGCAGCCATCTTTCGATGTGCGGCGGTGGACGCCGCGATGATCCTCGACCCGCGCTACGACGCCGAGCGCTGGATGCGAGCGCACGCGAGCCCCGAAGACCGCGTCGAGGTTTACGGAAACGACGTTCATCTGCCGCGTCTGGCCTGGATACGCGACCTCCGGCGGGTCGACCCGAGCCCGATCGAAGGTCGCAATCCTATCCCCGGCCTCGTCGAAGTGAGCGATCGCTTCGCCGACGTCGAAGCGCGTAGGCCGCGATTCATCGTCGTTCCGGCGTTCTGGGCGCAGAAGTACCTTCTGGACCCGGCGGAGAAGGAGCGCGAGGGCCGCGTTCTGACGCCGGAGGAGGTGAGACTCCGAGACGACGTCGACTCCCGGCGGTACTTCGAAGCGCTGCGCGATGGCCGACTCGCGTACCGCTTGGCTCACCTCTCCACGTGGGAGTCGAACCTCTGGCCGCGGATCGATATCCACGCGAGCCTCACGAGGGATGTTTGGATATTCGAGCGGGACGAAGCCGCCCCCGGTCCAAAGTGAACGAAGAGCGGCCCTCGCGAACGGGTTACTGAAGCTCGCTTGTCACGGCCCCTGAGGAGCCGGCCAGCGCGCGCACGAACGGGCGAGTCCGGGAGGGCTCGTCCGGAGCCGACTCGATGAATCGAAGCGAGACCGTCGCCGTCGTACCGCGCAGACTTTCGGTGAGCGCGCCCGCCAGCGAGAGAAGCTCGAATCGAACGCGCGCCGGTGCGCGGTCGGAGGCGGTGAGGATGAGGCGCCCCGACGGCGCGTCGCGGACCGCCGAAAGAAGCGCCTCGGCGATCTGCGCGCGGTAACCGCCCGGATCGGCCTCCGGGTCCTCGTTGCAGGCGAACACGGCAACGGCGATGTCCTGCCGCCCGCTACGGAGCGCGCCGAGCGCCTCCTGCGTCCTGCCGAGCAGCTTCTCGCCACCCTGACTGAACGCCACGACGTCCGCGGAGCCGCCGAACCAACCCGGCCACTCGCTCCCGAGCTCCATCACGACCAGGGCAACACTCGACATCTTGCTCTCCTCCGCGGGCCGGCGATTCGCCGCCATCGCGCGCGCTGATGAGGCAAAGCACTTCCCGTACCGTGCGCCGGAGGCCGCTCGGGTCCCCCCGGGTTGTCCTGGGGAGACACGTGAACCGGCTGGTCCCGATATATTAAACCTCACCCCCCGGCCCCGGGGTGAGGTTCTCTGGGCAAGGCGGGGACGCCCTGGCGTGGGCGCTCAGCGCCCGCGAGCCCCGTGCCGTCGGCCCTCCCCCCCTTGCGCGCCCTGCGCCGCCGGCTGCACACCCTGCCCGGTCGCCGACATCGGCCGCGTCGACAAAGCGACACGGTCCCCCGTGCTCAGGCCTCTCCCGACCCCGGCCCCCGAGCCACCCGAAGGCCTGGGCGGTTCGGCTTGTACGCGTGCTCCGGCCCGGGGAACTCCCCGCTCTGAACCTCGCCCACGTAACGCCGGACGGCGTCGACGATCGCGTCCCCGAGCGCGGCGTAGCGCTTCACGAAATGAGGCGCGTGATCCCGCGCCATTCCGAGGAGGTCGGTGCACACGAGCACCTGCCCGTCGCAGGCCGACCCGGCGCCGATCCCGATCGTCGGCACTTCGACGGCCGCCGTGACGCGCTCTGCCACGTCCGGCGGAATCGCCTCGAGCACGATCGCGTAGGCGCCGGCCTCCTCGATCGCGCGCGCGCCGGCGATGATCGTCGTGGCGGCGTCCTCGCCTCGGCCCTGCATCTTGAACCCGCCGAACGCATGGACACTCTGCGGCGTGAGCCCGACGTGCCCCATCACCGGAATGCCCGCGCGGACGATGCGACGGACGTGCTCGGCTACTTCCTCGCCGCCTTCGAGCTTCACGCTCTCGAATGCCCCCTCCTTCAGAAACCGTCCGGCGCTCTCGAGCGCTTGGGCCGCCGAGAGCTGATAGCTCATGAACGGGAGGTCGCCGACGAGGTGCGCTCGGCGCACGGCCCGAGCGACGGCTCGACCGTGGTAGCACATCTCGTCGAGCGTCACGGGCAGGGTGTTCGAAAGCCCTTGCACGACCATGCCGAGCGAATCGCCGACGAGGATGAGGTCGACCCCCGCCTCGTCCACGAGACGGGCCATCGTAAAGTCGTAGGCAGTCACCATCGCCAGCGGCGGCCCACCCCGCTTTCTGCCCTGGAGCTCGGGGACCGTGACCTTCTTGGCCTGCACGGCGGCTCCGCCGTCGCTCCCACCGGAGTACATTGTTACCTCGGGTCGCAGCCGGACAGCGGCCGGTCTCGCGCCCACCTCAAACCTAACGCCCACGCCCTTTCCCAGCAAGCCGGCTCCTTGCCGAGCAGGCCGGCTTGGCCACGGGGCCGCCAGGCACTACGTTGCCCGACCGTGGTCGCGTCCTCGTTTCCGGTCATCCTCGCTCTCCTCGCGCTCGCGCCGCTCGGGCTTCTGTCCTGCGATCGGCCGCCCGCAGCGGATTCGCTCCGGGAATGGACCCCCGCCGACCACCACTCCGCCGACGACGAGAGGCAGGCGCAGGGAGCGCGGCAACCGCAGCAGGGCGCCGCTCCCGGTTCGCCGGGGGACGTGACGCAGCTCGTCGACCTCACCTGGCGCCAGCAGTGCTCCGCCTGCCACGGCGCAATGGGAAAGGGCGACGGCCAAATGGGGCCGATGGTCCACGCGCCGGATCTCACGAACGCCGACTGGCAATCCAAAGTGACCGACGCGCAGATCGCGGTGTCGATCAAGAACGGCAAAGGCAAGATGCCGAAGTTCGACGTGCCCGAACCGGTCGTCTTGGGACTCGTGGCGCGGGTTCGAGCGGCGAAAGGGCGCTGATGGACCGCAATCGGATCGCACGGGGGATCCTTCTGGCAGCGGGGCTCGCGATCGTTCCGCTCTTCGCCAAACACTGGCCCCGCGATCAGACGGTCCACTACGTTCTCGGAAGCGCGGCGCCGCGAGTCGAAGAGGTCGACGCCCGCTGGTCGGCCGATCCGCGCGGCGAGGAGTGGACGCGCGAAGTCACGTTTCACTACGCGCCGGGCCGCGCGCCTCGGGTGGTCACGCACGAGCCGCGTCTCCCGGACGGCGATTACACGGTGGAAGTCGAGCTCGTCGCCTCGAACTCCGAGCGCAGCGTCGTGCGCCGCCACGTCGCGCTCACAGGCGGCGTCACGTCGATCGACCTGTCCACGTCGGTGCCCAAATGACCGCGACAGGCGACGACAAGCCATTGCCCGAGCCCGACGCCGGGGAAATCGCGACGCGCTCGGTCCAGCCGGGGGAAACGAAAGTGGGCGTCCACGTGGTCGTCCTCTCGGGTACGGCGAAGGGCACCAGCCGTCCGCTCGGCGAAAAGCTCCGCGTGGGCAAGGCGCAAGACAACGACCTGGTCCTGGGCGACGACACCGTGTCGCGGCATCACTGCGAGCTGACGCGCGCCAACGACGGCGTGCACGTACGCGACCTCGGCTCGACCAACGGCACGCGGGTCCAAGGCGCGCGGGTGTCGGAGGCGATCGTGCAGCCGGGCACGGTCCTCAAAGTGGGCGAAGTGGAGATCGCGCTCCGCCCGGCCGCGCGCAATGTCGAAGTGATGCCGAGCGAGAAGACCTGGTTTGGCGCCGCGATCGGGCGGAGCTTGGCCATGCGGTCGATCTTCGGCGTCCTCGAGCGAATCGCGCAGACCGACGCGACGGTCCTCCTCGAAGGGGAAACCGGGACCGGAAAAGACGTCCTGGCCCGCGCGATCTGGACCGAGAGCGCGCACGCGCAGGGGCCGTTCGTCGTCGTGGACTGCGGAGCGGTCAGCTATTCGCTCCTCGAGTCGGAGCTCTTCGGGCACGAGCGCGGCGCGTTCACGGGAGCGATTGCGGCGCGGCAAGGGGCCTTCGAGCTCGCAGACGGCGGCACGGTGTTTCTCGACGAGATCGGCGAGCTGCCGATCGACGTCCAGCCGAAGTTGTTGCGCGTTCTCGAGACCAAGGAGTTTCGTCGCGTCGGCGGCAACAAGACAATCAAGTCGAACGTGCGCGTCATCGCGGCGACCAAGCGCAATCTGCAGCGCGAAGTGCAGGCGGGGAAGTTTCGGGAGGACCTGTATTTCCGGCTGGCCGTGGTGCCCATCACGGTGCCGCCGCTCCGTATGCGCCGCGAAGACATTCCCTCGCTCGTGCAGCACATCTTGAAGGCCTCCGGGGGGGCGATGACCGTCTCGGACGAGACGATGCAAGCCCTCGTCGCCCACGATTGGCCGGGAAACGTCCGCGAACTGCGCAACGTGCTCGAGCGCACCGTGTACCTCGCCCGCGCCACGGGTCAGACGGAGCTCCACGTCGTGTCGCTCCCGACCGCGGCCCCGGCCGCGGGCGATGTGTTCCAGTTCGAGCCGGGCAGGAGCTATCGCGAGACGCGCGCGAAATTCGACGCCGAATTCGAGCGGCGCTACGTCAAATGGATTCTCTCCCGCCACGGCGGCAACGTGAGCGCGGCCGCGCGCGAGGCCAAGATGGATCGCAAGCATTTGCACGACATGGCCAAGAAGCACGGGCTCCGGGGGCAAGAGCACGACGAGGATTGACCCGACCGGGAGCGCGCGAGAGTGTCCTTGTCCGGGTCCGGGAGGCTATGATGACGCGGGTCTCCCGATGACGACACGCCCCTGCGTGCAATGCGGCCACCCGCTCTCCGAGAGGGCAAAGTTCTGCGCGGAGTGCGGCACTTCGACGGGCGGTGCATTGGCAAAAGGAGAAACGCCGGCGCCCACTCCGGCGGAGCTGGCCGCCACTGCGGTCGCCGAGGCGCCGTCCGCGCCGTCGGCCGTCGGCCCCGCTACAGACGCTCCTCCCACCGAGGCGGAGCCGGCTGCGGTCGCGCCTGCCGAGGCGCATCCCGCGCTTCCTTCTCCCGGCGCCCTCACCCAGGCTGGACCCCCGCCGCCCCTCGCAGCGCAGGCGGTGCCGACGACCGACCCGACGGTCGAGACGGCGCCAGCGAATCCCGTCCCCGGCGCCCTCACCCAGGTCGGACCCGGGCCCTTGCCGGCGGCGCCGGCCAATCCCGTCCCCGGCGCCCTCACCCAGGTCGGACCCGCGCCCTCGCCCGCGGCGCCAGCCAATCCCGTCCCCGGCGCCCTCACCCAGGTCGGACCCGGGCCAGAGCTCGCTCCGGCGGCTCTAACCCCGCCCACCAAGCGAACGCTGCTCGCACTCCCGGCACCCGTGGCGTCGCCCGCGCCTGCGTCCGCTCCGGTCGCGCCCGCCGTCGGAAGGAGGACCATCGTCGGAATGGCCCCTATCGCGGCGGCCGCCCAGCCGTCCGAGGCGACCCCGGCGCCGCCCGCCCACGCCCTGCACAATAAGACGATGCTCGGTGTCGCCCTCCCGGGGATAGCACCTCTTCACGCCGGCGATCCCGCAGCCAACCCGTCGGCCACGCAAGAGATACCCCACGCTCCGAGCCCTTCGTCAATTCATCCGCCCCCGACCAACACGCTCGGGGAAACACTCCCGATCCCGGCGTTCTTCGTGCCTCCGCCGGCGCCGCTCCCCGACGAACCGATGCCGTCCAAGCCCGGCGTCGCGCGTCGGGGCGGCACTTCCATCGCCGTCGCGGCCCTCCTTGCCGGGGGGGTCGCGCTCGTCGGCGGCGCCGCGATGGCGCTCTTGTGGAGGAGCGCGCCTCCCATCGTCGCGCAGCCGCGCATCGCGCCCGACGGCAAAGACGTGCTCCATCTGACGTGCGAGGCATCGAGCTGCCAAGACGGGACGCTGGTCTTGCTGGGCACCGCGCGCGCGGCCTTCGCCGCCGGTGAAGCCGATCTGCCACTCACGAAGCCGCTTCACGTCGGCGACAACGCGCTCTTCTTGTCGGTCGATCGCCCGGGAATGGCTCGGGACGAGTCGGTCAAGCTCGTCGTCCCCGTCGCCTATCGGGTCCGGGCGGACGTCACCACGATGGAGGGCCCGCGTCCCTGCATCACGATCCGTGTCGAGGCGCCGCCGCAAACGGAAGTTCGCGTCAGCGACAATCCCGTCCCGCTCGACGCGGCGGGGACCGGCAGCTACGCGCTCGACCAAACGAAGTTCACCGATGGCCCCGCGGACGAGTCGCGCGTCGTCGCGATTGACGTGCCGTACGTCGTCGTGCCGAGGGGTCGGCCGCCCGAAACGGGCACGGTGAGCGCACGCATCGCCGTCGCGCCGCTGCGCGTGGACGCACCGGGCACGAGTACGGTGATCGACGACGATCGAGTCCTGCTCGCGGGGCGCGCCGCCCGGGGGGCGACTGTCACGGTCGACGGCAACCCGGTGACCGTCGCTCCCGACGGAGCCTTCGAGACGACCATCCCCATCGATGCGCCGGGCGAGCGCACCGTCGAGGTGCGCGCGGGAACGGCAGCGCTCGCGCCTCGCACCGTCCACGTTCGGGTGACCCGGGTGGCGAACCTCGCGGACGCAGCCCGGGCATTCGAGGAGAGTGGGACCATCGGGTACGACGCTGCGATGCGCGACATCGAGGCGGAGAAAACCGGTGAAAACATCGTCGTCGAAGGCGACGTCGTGGAGGCACGCAGCTCGGCGCACCGCACGCTCGCACTGGTGGACGACCGACGCGGATGCGCGAAGGGGCCTTGCCTGGCCCGGGTGATCATCGGGCGCGATCTCTCGCTCGCCCGCGGCGAGAGCATCCAGGCCTACGGGCGGGTGGCCCGCGCGTACCGGACCCCCACATCGCAGGCCGTCCCCGAGGTCGAGGCCGAGTTCGTCGTGCGTGCGAAGCGATGAACGAAGCTCCGCCGTGGAGCGGTCCGAGTTGGCGCACGGCGGCCTGGGGGACAGCGACCGCCGCGCTCGTCGCCTCCGCAGCGGCTTCGGGTCAAACCGTCCACGTCGAACGGCCGCGGACGCTGGTCGTCGGGCTCCCCTCTGCGGGCGCCCGATCGGATCGAGTCGACGGCGCGCGGACGGGCCGGACACGGTCCACGCTGCCGAGCGCGGGGCTTCGCACGCAGTGGCGCATCGCGCTGGGCGCGCAAATCGAACACGCTCCGCTCGTCGACGTGCGCGGCGGGACGTACGTCGTGGGAACGCGGGGAGAGGTGATCGCGATCGCCCGCGACGGGACGGAGCGCTGGCGGGTATCCACGGCAGCCGCCCAGCCCGGTCCGGCGGCGCTTCTGTCGGACGACACGGTGGTGTTCGTCGACGCGGCGGGCGCGGCGGTCGCGGTGCGCGACGGATCCGTCCGATGGCGCGTTCCTTTCGGACGCGCCGATGCCGCGCGTCCCGCGCCGCTGCCCCTCGAAGACGGCGGCGTGGTGGTCGCGACCACCCAGGAGCTCGCGGCGCTCGACTCCGAGGGGCGGGAGCGCGCGCGCACGACGCTCGCCGAAGCCACCACCCTGCCCCTGGTCGCCGCGCTAGGCCGGGTCGTCGCCGTCACGTCGAGCGGTGCGGTCTGGTCGTGGGCGCCGGGCGCGCCCGAGCCCGAGCGCGTCGCCGGTTTTGGATCGACGGTCGATTCGGGCGCCGCCCTGGCCGACGACCACACCCTCGTCGCGGTCACCGCGGACCAATTGCACCTGACCGCCGTCGATCTCCTGCGGGGCACGGCGACCACCCGAGCCTTCGCGCTGGCGGGCGTCTGGCAAGGACCTCCAGCCATGCGCGGGAGCAACGCCCACGTGGTCCTCCTCACGGCGTCCGGCGAGATCGCCGTGACGGTCGATGCCGGCGGAAACGAGATCGCGCGGGTCTCGCTCGCGGTGCATTCGACCGCGACGGCGGCCGACGGCGGGCCCCCGGCCCTGGCCGCCCACGCGCACACCCCGCCCTTGGTCGACGCGACGGGGGCGTTCGCGTTTGCCACGGCCGAGGGCGCCATCGGCGTGGCCGGCGCGAACGGAGTCGACCTCCTCGGCGAGGCATGCGAGCCGCCGATCGGAAACGCCAGCCGCACGGCTCCTCCCGTGGCAGGCTTGGCTCCGCTCGAGAACGGCGTGTTCGTAGCCGTTTGCCACACTGGCGGCCTGCTCGCCATCGGCGGGCGCAAGGGGCCATCCCAGCCTTGACCAACCCCCGTGCGGCCCACCGCACGACGCGCGGCGGGAGTGCCTGCGGTAGCAAAAGGGCGCGAGCGCTCCTATAGTAAGCGCTGAGACGAAGGCGCAGGGCACCTCGCAAACCCTCGAGAGGCCAAGCAAGGATGAACCCCCCAATGATCACGATTACGGAAAAGGCTGCGCTCAAGGTGAAGGAAATTGCGGAGGCAGAGGCCCTCCTCGGCCAAGGTCTGCGGCTCCGCGTGGTCGGCGGCGGCTGCGCGGGCTTCAGCTACGACCTCTACTTCGAGGACAAACTCGGGGAAATGGACGAAGAGTTCGTGTCGAACGGCGTCAAGCTCTACGTCGACCCGATGAGCTTTCAGTACCTCGAGGGGGTGGAGATCGATTACGTCGAGGGGCTCCACGGGGCAGGCTTCAAGTTCAACAACCCGAACTCGAAGGGGTCCTGCGGCTGCGGCTCGAGCTTTAGCGCCTGAGTGGGCAGTCCGTGTTGACGTAGACGGAAGTCCGGGCGTTACGTACGGCCCGGCACGTGCATCCGAGGTTGGGCTGGAGGCGTCGGCCGTAGGGCGACGCGAGCTCGGCCATGCCTGTTTCCAGCGCGTCCGCGACGCAACGTACCCGCGCCGCCCCCGCCCGCCCAGTGGCAGACGGGGGTGTAACGCTCTCGCACTACATCGCGCGGGTTCAGGCGATCGAGGCGCTTTCGCGCGAAGTGGAGTACGAGCTCGCGGTCCGCGTGCGCGATTTCGACGACCGCGCGGCCGCGCGTCAGCTCGTCGAGGCGAATTTGCGCTACGTCGTGGCGATTGCGCTGAGCTATCGGCGATACGGAGTGCGTGTGGCCGACCTCATCTCCGAGGGAAACGTCGGGCTGATGATCGCGCTCAAGAAGTTCGACCCGGACCGCGGTACGCGCTTCGTCACGTACGCCGCGCACTGGATCCGCGCGTACGTACTCGACCACGTCATTCGCGCCTGGAGCATCGTGGGTGTCGGGGCGGGGCCGCTTCGCTCCAAGGTCTTTTTCCGGCTGCGGCGCGAGAAAGCACGGATCCTGGCATCGACGAGCGACCTCGTCGAAGCCAACGAGAGGCTGGCCGAGAGCTTCGGAACGACGAGCGAAAAGATCGCCCTTTTGGCGCACCGCTTGGAAGCACGCGACGTGTCGCTCGACGCCAAAGTCTTCGACGACGGATCGGCCGCCGTCGTCGATACCCTACCGAGTGGAGCGCCCACCCAGGAGGAGGAGTTCATCGTCCATGAACGTTCGAGCGCGATTCGCGACTGCGTGCGCGAAGCCGTCGAAAAGCTCGACCCGCGCGAGCGCTTCATCGTGCAAGTCCGGATGATGGCCGACGGCCCCGAGGAGCTGTCGCTCGCGGAGATCGGGCGCCGCCTCGGCGTTTCTCGCGAGCGGGCCCGCCAGCTCGAGGCGCGCGCAAAACAGAAGATCCGCCGTCACCTGGAGACGCGCGCGAGTGACCTGGCGAGCGTGGCCGCATGACTTGCTTCCCGGGCCGTCCAGAGGCACATTCGTCCGGTCGACGCCGCTCGGGCGATCGCCGGTCATGTCCTTTTCTTGAAATGGCGTGGCGGGAGGAAAGTCCGAGCTCCACAGAGCACGATGCCGGATAACGCCCGGTGGCGGAAACGCCGAGGAGAGTGCCACAGAAAAAAGACCGCCTTCCGCGCGTCTTCGGACGCGCCGACGGTAAGGGTGAAACGGCGGGGTAAGAGCCCACCGCGCCCGCGGTAACGCGGGCGGCAAGGCAAACCCCATTGGGAGCAAGGCCGCATAGGCAGGCGTTCGAGAGCTGCTCGCTCGAGCCTGCGGGTAGGCCGCTCGAGGCGTCGGGTAACCGCCGCCCTAGAGGAATGATCGCCTCCGCGCCCGGGGTGACCCGGACGCGAGACAAAACTCGGCTTACAGAGCGACGTCGACCCGAACACCTGGGCTTTCGAGCCCGGGTGTTCGCGTTTTTGTGGCGAGATCGCTCGGTCCTCTAGAAACTAGAACCCTGGTGATTTGCGTCGAGAGCGAGCGAGCCCGGCGGCGAGCGCGCGGAGCGTACGACCGTACGCGAGCACGATCGCTGGCGGGATCGCGAAGCTATCGGCGCAAAGCACCAGGGTTCTAACAGCCGCCGGACATACCCTGCCAGTGCCCCGCCGCGTCGCACGTAAACCTCTGGCACGTCGAAGGCGACGCCGTAATGGGGTACGCACACGCGTACGAGACCGAACACGCGGTGCCCACCTCGGGAGGATCGGGCGGGCAGATGTCGAACCCGCTGCTGTTCGGGCCGGAGGGGTTGCCGCCACTGGCGGTGCCCGCGTCCTCGCTCGACGCGCCGGGGGCCGGCGGCGGACCTCCGTCGTCGCCGATGTCGATCCGTCCGCCGCAGGCGACGAGGAGTGCGGCGGAGGCCCAGACCCAATTGCCCCGCATCACCCAATCATTGCCGTGGGTCCCGCTTTCCGTCCATCGCCGAGGAAGGCCACCATCGTGACGAACGGGACGACGATGAGCCCGTAGCGCCCTGCGCCGAAGAAAACCGAGTGGACCGCCGCAGTCGCGGCGATGACCGCGGCGGCGGCCGGGAGAGCCAGCGGGGCCGCCGCCGCCGCACGCCGACCAGCGATCGCCACGCACGCCGCTATCGCCGCGTACCCGATCCAGCCGTGCACCGTAAGCGCGGCCGCCGCGCCCACGAGTGCGACGATTTTGCGCGCGAGCGGCCTTCCGCCCGGCGCGCGACCGCAGGTCACCAGGCCGGCGAGCAGGAGCAACCGGCAGAAAACCGTCTCGGCCGCGCCCAGTGTCCTCTTCGCGCCCTCGCCGAACACCCCCGGGTTGCTCGCGTGCAGATACCACGGGGCGGCACCGAAGTAGTCGAACGTGGCCGCCAGCTTGGCGGGGACAAGGGCCAGCCAATCCGCCGGTCGGGAGGCGATGCGGCGCCTTGCCGCGCGACCGAAGCAAGCGTCTTTCGCCGCCTCGTCCCACACGGTCGCGCACTCGGGCGGAACACGGACCGGCTCCCAGGCGCCCCGGCCGGTTTGGGCGCCGATGAGCAGATTCCAGCCGCCGTTGACGCTGACGAGCGCGCAGGTGTGCATCCGCACGCAGTTTCGGGCCGTCCACGGCGCGATGCAGGCCAGAGCGACCCCGGCGACGGCAACCGCCCGTGCCAGCCTGGAACGCGCGCCCGCACACGCCGGAGCCGCCAGTGCGCCGAGGATGGGAGCCAAAACCAACGACTGCGGCCGTACGAGCGTCGCCGCCCCCATCGCGATACCCGCGCTGACGATCCAGGGCGACGGCCGCTGCGCCTTGCGTGCCGCGTTGGCGAGCGCTCCGGCGACGACCAGGAGCGAGGCGGTCACCCCTTCGGTCATGAACGCGGCCGTGTACGGGACGAGGGCTGGATGCACGGCGATCGCGATGCCGGCCGCGAACGGCCTCCAACGCGCGACCCCTTCTCCGTCGACAAGACGGTGTCCACCGTACGCGCTGGCAGCCCCCAAGAGGGCGTGGAGCGTCATCGCGACGGTGGGGGAGGCGCCGAGAACGAAGTAGAAGAAGGCCAGGAGCGCCGGATATCCCACCGGATAATGGGCGGCGTAGGTGACCGCACCGTCGGGCCAAAGCCACGTGTAGCCCACCCCGGAGGCGAGGCGATGCGCCAGAACGTCGTAGTAGTGGCCGTCTTCGACCGCAGGGAAGCGCGCATGGGCCGCGGCCACGAATGCGAGCCGTACGACGAGGGCCACGGCGAAGACTGCCAGGGCGTCAGACGTGCGAGCGCGAACGAGAGGCCCGCTTCGCGCGTGGGGCGCGCCGGGTACTACCACCAGCCGAGCCCGCGTAGCGCCACGACGACCTCGCAGAGGGGCAACCCCACGACGCCCGTATAGCTCCCTTCGATCCGCTCGATGAAGGCAGCCGCCCTCCCCTGAACCGCGTACGCTCCTGCCTTGTCCTGCCCCTCGCCCGTCGCCACGTAGCCGAGCGCCTCGTCGCGGGAGATGGCCCGAAATGACACCCGCGTCGTTATCGTCTCGGCATGTGCGATCGGCGCCCCAGAATCGATTTCGGCCAGCGCGAACCGCGTGCTGACTTCGTGCGTGACCCCCGCGAGCCGCTCGATCATCGACCGCGCCTCCCCGTCGTCGGCCGGCTTACCGAGCACGCCGCCGCCAGGCAAAACGACGATCGTGTCGGCGACCAGCACCGCGATCTCCGGACCCAGTCGAGGGATCGCGCGCACGGCGTCGAGCTTCGCCTGGGTGATCCGCTCCAGATAGGCTGCGGGCGATTCGCCGCCCTGGACGGCTTCGTCCGCGCCGGCGGGGCGCACGACCAGCGGCACCCCGATGCGTTCCATCATCTCGCGGCGGCGAGGGGAGCCGCTCCCCAACAGCAGCGGAGTCGCGGGGGTAATGCGCACGTCGGGCCCTCTTATCACGGAGCGACGCGGGCGAGGCGTGGTAGGGTCCCGCTCCGATGCGCTCCGGCGTCGGTGCGGTCCTTTCCGTCAACGCGCTCGCCCTCGCGTTATTTGCTTTTCCCGCAGACGCGACGGAGTGCGGGGGCGCGCTGAGCACGTGTATCGACGACGACGTTCTCTGGCCCCACGCCGGCCCCGCGCACTTCGTCGCCGTGGGATCCGCCGAGACCACCGGCGCCGGCCACCTCGGTTTCGGACTCGTCACGAGCTACTTGTCGCGGCCGATCGTCCTAGAGTCCCCGTCGCCCGGCCCGGGCCGGGGGACCTCGTACAACGCCGTGGACGACCAGGTGAACAGCTCCTTTCTGTGGTCGTACGGCATGACGCGCGACCTCGAGCTGGATTTCGCGCTTCCGCTGACGTTGGGGCAAGGCGGCACGGGACTCGCGCCCGTGACCGGAGGCGGAGGCCTGAAGGACACGGCCGCGCGCGACCTGCGCTTCGGCGTCGCCTACGCGATCCTGGCGCACGACCACCTCGCACTCGACTCGGCTCCGCTCCGCGCTTGGGGCCTGGTCGCACGCTTCGAGATGAGCGCGCCGACGGGAGACCACTCGCAGTTCGCGGGCGAGCATTCCGGCGTCTTCGCCCCGGGCCTGTCCGGCGACTACCGATTGGGACCGATCTTCGTCGGAGCTGAGGTGGGAGCGCGCGTCCGGCCTACGGCGCAGCTCCTCGACGCGCGCATCGGTTCGCAATTCGTTGGGGCGCTGGGGATTGGGTACGACATCTTGCCGCGCGAGCTCCTCGCGGTCGCGCTCGAAGCCTGGGCGCTGCCGACGTACGTCACGCCCGCCGAGTGGCAGCTCTCTCTTCGATCGTCGCCGCTGGAAGCGGGCGATCTTTCCCTTCAGCTCGGTGGCGGTGGGGGCATTCCACTCGGCGGTGATCTGCCGCTCACGACGCCGAGGTTTCGCTTTACCCTCGGCGTTCGCTGGGCGCCGCTGTAAAGATGGAGTAAGCAGCCTCTGCCCCCTGTGACGATTGGCGTTTCCCGAAGCGACAAGTCCCGCCACCTCGTGCTCCGTCTATCCGCGGGCGAGTCGATCCCCGCGGCTGTCCGCGACGCGCTTCGCGAGGAGCAGGTCGCGTGCGGGTGGCTGCGTGGAAGCGGTGTGCTGACGGAGGTCGACCTGCGCCTCTACCACCCCGGCCTCGGCACGCTCGGCACTGCGCGGCGAATCGACGGAACCGTGCAGGCGCTGGCGCTCGAAGGAAGCATCGGCCTCTCCGAGGGCGACCTCTCGCTTTCCGTTCGGGGGCTTCTCGCCCGCGAAACCGACAGCGGAATCGAGACGTTCTACGGCGAGATCGCGGGCGCTCGCGCCGTGGCCGTCGAAGTCTTCGTCACGGCGCTCGACGATATCGCGCTGCCGCGGGTGCTCGACGAGATCGCCGGCGTGTGGTTGCTCGGCTCGACGTCCCAGCAGGCGCCCGCAAGTCCCGTTGCTCCGCGCGCCGCGCCCCCCGCGGCGTGGTCCGGGGCGCTCGACGCGAGCCAGCGTTCCCCCGAGCGCGGCCCGAGGGCCCCGCAACCGTCGCCCGTTCATGCGGCCACAGCCATCCCGGCGAGGCCCCCGAAGCCCGGCGCGCAAGCCGAGGCGGATGCCCCGGTCCCCGAACCGGGCGACGCTGTCGTCCACTTCGCGTTCGGCGATTGCGATGTCATGAAGAGCGACGGCGACCGGCTTCATTTGCGGGTGCACAAGGGCGGACGAATCTGCGAGATTGCACTCGCGATGCTGCGCGTCTCTCGTTTGGCGGACGCGGACGACGGAAGACGCCGCTTCAAACTCGAACGAAGAATGGCCACTTGACCGGGCTCACGCGGAAAGATTAATCCGTTCCAGATTGTTGGGGCGGCACGATTGGAGGAAGACTCATGCTGACATCGATTGCACGTCACGCAGCTCCGCTCGCCTTTGCGCTCGCCGCGTTCGCTTCGACCGCCTGCGGCGGAGACACGCCGCCTCCCAAGGCGCCCGAGCCGCCCGCGCCCGCTCCTACGACGCCGGCGCCCGCGAGCCGGCTGCCGCCGCAACCTCCGGACTCTCCCACGGCGAGCGCGGTGCGGATCTCGGAAGAAATCACGACGGCGTGCGGAATCAAAGACCCCGACGCATACTTCGCATTCGACTCGGCCCACGTTCGTCCCGACGACGCCCATGTCCTCGCGCAGCTCGTCGGCTGTTTCACGAGCGGCCCCCTCAAGGGGCGCCTGATGAAGCTCGTCGGCCACGCGGACCCCCGCGGAAGCAGCGACTACAACCTCACGCTCGGCCAGTCGCGGGCCGACTCGGTGGCCACGTATCTGACGGGCAAAGGCATGGACAAATCGAAGGCCGAGTCGACGACCCGCGGCGCGATGGACGCCACCGGGAGCGACGAGCCGACCTGGGCGCGCGATCGCCGCGTCGACATCATGCTCGGTCAATGACCCTGCTTCGAGCCGCCACCGCCGCCGTCGGAGTCGACTTGCCCCCGTCGGCGGAGGCGCCCACGGTCAAGCTCGACCTCGTCGGGCTCTTGGTGCACGCGGCGTGGCCGGTGAAAATCACCCTCGGGCTCCTCGTGGGCTGCTCGATGCTCGTGTGGGTCATCGCAATGCTGAAGCTCCTGCAGCTCGGCCGACTCCGCTCGACAGAGCGCGAGTTCGATCGACGCACCCGTCCGGCCACCTCGGCGCGAGAGCTGTTCGAGGCGGCGGGGGCGGGGCGCGGCAGCGCGGCCGGGGCCCGAATCCTCGGTGAGCTCTACGTGCGCGGCTCCGGTGCCCCGCTCGAACGGCTGAAGGCGCTGGCCGACCGGGCGGTGCTTGCGGAGGGCCAGAACGCGCGCGCGCTCATGTGGCTCCTCGGGTTCGTCGCCACGGGCGCGCCGTTCATCGGTCTCTTCGGCACCGTCTACGGAATCATGGATGCCTTCATTCGGATCGGCGCCGCGAAAACCGCGAGCCTACCCGTCGTCGCGCCGGCCATCGGCGAGGCGCTCATCACGACGGCAATCGGTCTGGCGGCCGCGATCCCGGCGGTCTTTTTCTACAACTGGATCGACAAGCGCGTCGGCGACTACGTGGCAGATCTCGAAGCAACCGCCGGCGAGTGGGTCGCGCTCATCGCCGAGCAAGCCGTCCGCGCCGAGCCGTCCGTTCCCACGCCCGCCGGCTCACGGTTTCCCGCCGGCGCCCGGCAACGCCCCTGAGGAGCGAGCGTTCGAATGACGCTCTCGTCGGGCAGCCGTGGCGGCGGGGGCGCCATCCGAGAGATCAACGTCACGCCTCTCGTGGACGTGATGCTGGTGCTCCTTATCGTCTTCATGGTGACGGCGCCGCTCCTTACGAGCGGCCTTCACATCGAGTTGCCCGAGGTGCAGGCGTCGAACACGCCCGTAAAGGACGCAAAGCTGGTCGTCTCGATCACCAAAGAAGAGCGCATTCTCTTCGGCGAAGACGACGTCACGAAAGACATCGAGAAGGCGTTACTCGAAAACCCGCGCGTCCAGAAGGAGCACGAGCTCTACATTCGCGCGGACAGGGAGGCGCACTACGGAGTCGTCGCGCGCGCCGTCGCCGCGGCGCGGTCGGCGGGCGTCACTTCGCTCAACCTGCTCGTGGAGCCGGAGGAGACCAAGCCGTGACGGCCGGCGCAGGGCGCAACTTCGACGCGCAGGACATCACCATCGCGTGCTCGGTCGCGCTCCTCGCCCAGCTCTCGTTCGTTGCCGCGTTCTCGCTCCCGGCGCCGGCGCTCGTCCGCGCCGACATCTCCAACGACAACGCGCAGCCGATCGCGGTCGCGATCACGCCCGTCCTCAAGCTCGGCACCAAGTCCCCCTCGAAGCTCCCGACGGAGTGGCAGCGCAGGCGACCAGCCGCGGCCAAGTCCCAGTCTTCGGTCCCGTCGCCTCAGGCCGAAAAGACACTGGACGCCATTCCGAAGACGCGCGTGGCCGACGCCGGCGCGGCGCCTGCCGTCGTGGACGCGGGACGGGTCGCGCCCTCCAACGCACCCGAGCCGCCCGACGCAGGAGCGGCGGCGACGGTCGCCTCGGCGGAGGGTTCCGAACAGGGGGCCGCAAACGGCACCGAGACCGACCCGCTCAAGGCGCGCGCGGCCGACATGTACAGGGCCCAGCTTGCGGCCTGGTTTCAGGCGCGCTTCCAGATCGCCGGAAAAATCCCGTTCGAAAAGCTCAAGACGCTGCGATCGGTCGTGTCCGTGACGGTGACAGAAGACCGCAAGGTCGGTACGTTCTCGGTCACCAAGCCAAGCGGCGACCCGGCGTTCGACGCAGAGGTCCTATCGACGCTCGAGCGAATCCAATCGAGCGGCGTCGAGCTCCCCGCTCCACCGCCGATGTACCCAGAGATGCTCGGAAAGTCCCAATCGTTCAGGCTTCAATGTACGGACCCAAGGCACTGCGAATGAGACTCCGTCCCATCGCGTTCGCGGCGTTCGCCGTCGCCCTCTCGCTCTTCACCCGTGGAGCGACCGCCGCGGACTCGGCGACGCCGCCGAGCGAGCCGCCCGACGAGAGCGTGCTCGGCACGATCGACGTCAACGGGTCCGCGCAAGGCCTTCCTCCGCTTCCCAAGATGGCCCTCGTTCCGATTCTCACGACCGGAACCGCCGACAGCGTGGTGAATCTCGTCGTGCGCCGCGACATGGAGCTGAGCGGTCAGTTCGAGATCCTCGACGAGACCGCCGCTCCTGCCGGTACCTTCACGCGAACCTCGCCTCTCGATCTCGCGGCGTGGCGGGCGAAGGGCGCCGAGTACGTCCTTCGCGTCTTCTCACAGCCCGCATCCAACGACTCCGCAAAGACGGAGCTCATCGGCGACGCGTACCTCACCCCGGCGGTCGCCCAGGGTGGCCGCCTCGCCGCGGTCGGGGATCCTGCCGCAGCCGACCCGAAGCCTGCTTTTCATGCGGTCGTACAAACGGCGACCATCGAAGTGCGGGCCGCGTCGCATCGTCTGGTCGATCAGCTCCTCGGCGGCTTGACCGGCCGGCCCGGGGGCTTCGCGAGCCAGATGACGTACGTCGAGAAAGTCGGCCGCTGGCGCCGCGTCTTTGCGATCGACGCCGACGGGTTCGACTTGCGCGCGATCGGGCCAATCAACGCAACCGCCCTGTCGCCCGCGTTCGGACCCGGCAACGAGATCTACTACGCTCTCTCGACGGACTATTCGCCGTTTCGACTCGTCTTCGGCCCGACCGCGACGCAGGTGCCGCTGGCTATCCCGGGATCGATCATGGGCCTCGCGTTCAGCAGCGACCACGCGCGAATGGCGCTCACGGTCATGGACGGAGGACAAAGCCAGCTCTGGGTGGGCGAACGAGCCCGACTGCAGCCGATGCAGGCGCCGCCCTTCGCCAACCACCCGATCTTCGGACCCACGGGGAAGATCGCCTACGTCGCCGGCAGTCCCGTGCAGCGGGTGTACCTCGAGGGCAAGCCGATCTCTCCGGCCGGGTTCATGGCGAGCGCGCCGGTGTTTTGCGACACCCCCCAGGGGCTTCTCGTCGTCTACACGGTTGGAATCGGAACGGGCGCCGACATCATCGCGACCGACAGCAGCGGCGGTGCCTTGCGCCGTCTCACCCAGCACGAAGGGGCCAACACCTATGCGGGCTGTAGCCCCGACGGGCGGCTCGTCGCGTTCTTTTCCACCGGCAAACGAGGCCAGGGCGCCGGTCTTTTCATCATGCCGATCCTACGGCCATGGCTCGCGAAAAAAATCTCGAGCGAAGTCGGCGAATCCCTGCGCTGGGAGCCCCTTCCCCCGGTCCGCTGACGCCGCGGCCCCAACGCGGTCCGAGCGCCGGAGCCGGCAGCTCGTAGGTCAACCGCCCCGTTCCGTCGGAATGGGCGGGCGAGGCCGGGCAGCCGGGGCAACGCTGTCTGTCGGTCCGGGTCTTCGAGCCCAGGGGGCCACTCCGACGTATGCGCAGCGACTCGCCTGTCTCCGCTTACTTTCGTGATCTCGCCAGCCACCGGCTGCTTTCGGCCGAGGACGAGCGTGCGTACGCGGCGGAGATACGGCAAGCCGACGATGCGGTGACCGCGCTGGAACACGACGGCGTGATCGGCGGGAGACTCGCCCTGGCGCGCAGGCGAGCGGCCAAGGCCCGGGCTCGGCTCGTGGAGCCGAACTTGCGACTCGTCGTGAGCATCGCGAAGCGCTTCACCAATCGCGGCCTGCTCCTCTCCGATTTGATCCAGGAGGGCAACATCGGGCTGATGATCGCCGTCGAACGCTTCGACCTCGCGTTTGGAACGCGGTTCTCCACGTACGCCACGTGGTGGATTGCCCAGGCGATGCGCCGCGCCTTGCAGAACATGGCGAGCACGATCCGCGTTCCGGTGCACGTACTCGACGCACAGTCTCGCGTCGCGCGAGCCGCGGCTTCGTTCGCGGTCGCGTGCAACCGAGACCCCACGGTCGATGAGCTCGCGGGGGCCACGGGCCTTCCCCTGGAGCACGTGCTCCGGGCGCTCGACGCGCGCTCGATCGAGCCGGCTTCGCTCGACAGGCCGATCGCTCACGAAACGTCCACCACCTTCGTCGATCTGATCGCCGACGATGACGCGCCTTCGCCCTTCGACGTGGCGTGCGCCCGCGAGGCCGCCGAACGGGCGCGCCGGGCGGCCGAGGAGCTGACGCCGCGCGAAGCCGAAATTCTGCGCGGTCGCTACGAAGACGGCCGGACGCTGGCAGAGGTCGGACACGAACTCGGCCTCTCCCGCGAGCGGGTCCGGCAGATCGAGGCTTCCGCCATCGAGCGCCTGCGCAACGGATGCGGCGGGCTCGATGTCGAGCCGTCGCCGGGAAAGAGGAAAAACACGGCAGGCCGCGTCACGCCGGACGCTGGACCACCTCCGCGCGAGCCCCCTCGACGAGCAGACCTTTGCCAGGCTCGATCCAAGCCCGCTTGAGCATTGCGAACGCGACCGCCTTGCCGAGAGTCGGCGACGGCGCTGCGCTCGTCACTTCGCCCACCGCGGCTCCCGCTTCGTCGGTGACGGCGACGCCGCGCGCCGGGGGCTCGCCCGATTCCAGCACGAGCGAGACGAGCCGGCGCTTCACATGTCCGCGCATCTCGAGCATGCACACGACCTCTTGGCCGAGGTAGCACCCCTTCTCGAAACTCACGGCTGCCTTCTCGAGCGACGCCTCCTGGGGATAGGTCTTGTCGTCGAAGTCGGGACCGAAGCGCGGCACGGCCCGCTCCAGCCTCAGCGCCTCCCATCCCAAGTCGTCCCCGACGCAGCCGTTCCGCTCGAGGACCGATCGCTCGATTGCCTCACGGACCGGAGCCGCATGCTCCACCGGAGCGAGCACGAACGCGCCACCGAGACCCGTGCGGTCGATGGTTGCGCCGACGCCTCCCGCGCCGCGCGCGGCCTCGACGACCCCCGCGGCCCGAGGTCCATGGAGGGCCCAGGCGACGAAGCCGTCGGTACGTTCGGCGATCGCGGCGTCCTCCATCACGAGATAGTGCTCCAGGTGTTCGCGCAGCGGCGCGACCACTGTGGCGGGAATAGACAGGAGAAGCCTCGCCGACCCGTCGTCGGCAAGGATCGTCGCGTCCGACAGCACGCGCCCATTGCGCCCGACGGCGAGACCGTACACGGCGTACCCGGTTTGGCGCTTCAGGAGGTCGCACGTGAACAAGCCGTTGACCCAGGCCAGACGGTCCTGTCCGCTGACCGCAAGGGTTGCATGATCGACATGCGGGATCGCCAGGACGGTCTGGCGTGCGGCCTCGACCTGAGTTTTCGTATTCATGCTCTCGGAAGGTCATGAATAAGTCGCACGGAGCCCCGTTGCACGCGCGGCGGGTCATGCGAAACCGACTTCGCGTCGACCCGGACGTTGACGTCCACTGCCGCAGATGGCCATATCCACCCTCCGTGTCGGGCATCGGCGTCATCCTCAACCCGAAGAGCGGGCGCAATCTGCGCGACCCTGGCGCAGCCTCGCGCCTCGCGCGCACCCTCGGCGACCACGGAGTGCTCCGGGAGGCGGGCTCGATCGACGAGCTCTACCGGATCGCCGAAGATTTCCGCAACTTCGACATCGACGTCCTGGCGATCAGCGGCGGCGACGGGACCAACCACGTTACGCTCACAGGCTTTCTCGACGTCTATGGGGGCGCCACGATGCCCCAGGTCGCCCTGCTCCGCGGCGGGACGATGAATACGGTTGCGAACTCCGTCGGCGTCCGCCGGGGCAGGCCCGAGGGGCTGCTCGGCCGGCTGGTCCGCGACTACGCGCGGCGCGGGGCCTTCGAACTCGAGAACGTCCAGCGTCACGTCATGCGGATAGCCCCGCTCTCGGGAGGCAAGGCGGGTTACGGCTTTCTCTTCGGAACCGGTGTCGTGCACGGCTTTCTGGCGGAGTATTACCGAGCCGCGGGAGGAGAACCGTCTCCGCTCGTCGCACTGAAGACGCTGACGCTCGGAATCGGAAGCGCCCTCCTCGGCGGAGAGACCATCCGCCGGATGGCGAAGCCTTTTCGCGGGTCGGTCGTCCTCGACGACGGCGCATGTTGGTCGGAGCGCGACTTTCTCGCGGTCGCCGCGGGGACGATTTCGCAGATCGGCCTCCGCTTCAAGCCCTTCTATCGATCGGTCGATCGACCCGGCCAGTTTCATCTGCTCGGGATTCACTCCTCCTCGCTCTCCTTCGTCCGCGAGCTGCCGCGGATTCACCGCGGCGAGCCGATGCGCGACGGAAAAGCACTGGAGGCGGTCACGGGTCGGGCTGTCGTCCGGAGTTCCGATCGGCGCGTCCAATACATGATTGACGGCGATTTGCACGAGTGCGACGGGGATCTCGAAGTCGCGATCGGCCCCCGCGTGCGCCTGGTCGTCATGCGCTGAAGGTGGGCAGAAGCTCACCCCGATTCGGTGCGGTTCAGGTCTCTTTGCGCCTGAAGCGCGGTTGCGCGCTGCGACGGGCATTCATACGATTGGAATAGGATGGGTGGACGCTGGGTCGCCGGAGCCGTCTTCGCGGCAGTTCTGTTCGTCGGATCGTTCGCACGAGCAGACGGGCTTTCGCCGACCGAGGCCAGCCGCTTGATGCGCGGCGGCACGGTGGCGCGAACACAAGTGTTCGAGCGGGCTGGGCGTCGTTACGTCGGGGGCGTCACCTATTCGGTTTTCGACGCGCAGGCAGACGAACTCGCCGCACTGCTCGACGACGTGAACGGCTGGCGGCGAATTCTTCCGAAAACGCGGGGCGTGCGCCGGGTGGGATCCTCGGGCGGCGACCCGCTGGTCGAAGTGACGCATGGGTCGGCCCTCGTGCAGGTGACCTACACCCTCCGGGTACACCGGGAGGACAACGTCGTCCGCTTCTGGATGGACCCGGCGCGACCGCACGACATCGAAGACGCGTGGGGATTCTTTCGTTCCGATCCCCTCGATGGCGGACGAACCCTCGTAACCTACGGGATCTTGATCGACATGGGCGACGGCCTCCTCCGCAATCTCTTCGAAGATCGGGTGCGAAGCCTCGCGCTGACGGTCCCCGATCGCGTTCGGGGCCTCCTGCTCGGACGCCGGACGACTGCATACGAAGACCCGCTCGTCAGTGAGGGTCCGGCACGCTATTGATTGTCGGTGTCCGCGCGCATCTTGGCCATTGCCCTCAATACGTACCGCGAAGCGGTGCGAGCGCGCGTCCTACTCGGGCTCTTCGCGGTCGCACTCGCGACGTGCGGTTACGCGGTCATCGTCGCGTCGCTGTCGCTGCACAACGAGCCCCGCGTCGTCGCCGACCTGGGCTCGGCCGCGATGTCGCTCTATGGGGTCGTCGTGGCCATCGTGATGGGGTCGACCTCGCTCCACCGCGAGCTCGAGTATAAAACCATTTTCCCCATTCTCTCGCGCCCGATCCGGCGCTGGGAGTACCTGCTCGGCAAGTACCTGGGGACGCTGCTCACCCTCGTGGTGTTCGTGGCGGTCGACGCGGCGGCGGTGCTCGCGCTCCTTGCGCTCGAAGCAGGACAGGCGCCGTGGACGGTCGGCGGGCTCGCGCTGGCGATGCTGGCGGGCCTCGGCCTGCTGCTTTTGGGCGCACGGGGGTCGCGCGTCTTCGCGGTGATCCCCTGGGCGCTGGCGCTGCCCCTGGTCGCCTGGGCGGCGGCTGGGCCGGCGCTCGAAGAGCGGCAGCTGGTGGTCGCGTCCGCCGCGCTCTCGGTGTGCGAGGTGGCGATCGTCGCCGCCGTGGCGACGCTCTTCGCCTCGTTTTCCTCCCCGTTCTTGACCGCGGCGCTCACGGCGATGATTTTCGTCATCGGGCGGTCAGCGGACACGCTCGCCCACCTTCCGAGCAAAGTGTTCGGACAAGCGGCTACGACGGGCGGCCGTTTGCTCGCCCGAGTCTTTCCGAACTTGCACGTCTACGTCCCTCCACGAACGCTTCTCCTCGGAGAGGCTCCCGGCGTCGCCGTTTGGCCCTACGTCGGCGTCGCCGCGCTGCACGCGGCGCTCTTCGTGACCGTGCTGCTCGTCGTGGGTTCCTTGGCGTTCGAACGGCGCGATTTCGCGTAGTCGCGCGACGAGCCGGCCTTTTCCAAGCGGGCCACTTCCAATCTACAAGGCCAGCGGAAACTGCCGAAAATTGTGGCCGACGATCGGTCGCCGCGATGGACTCTGTGCTATGCCCAAATCGGTTGCAGGCTGGGATCAGGACGTTGGTCGTTCTGTAGGAACCCGCGACCGTCTGACGGAGCGACTCATGAAACGGTCGATATCGCACGTGCGAATCGTGGGATCGGTCTTGCTTGGCGCTTTGCCGCTGGCGATCGCGTGCAGTGGTGGCACCTCGCCAGGAACGCCCGGTGGGACCGCGAACCCGGTCGAGCCCAGCGGCGGCAGCAGTTCGAGTGGTGGCGGGACGGCCTCGACACCGGGCGCATCGGGGACCGGAAGCGGCGCCACCAGCAGCGGCGGCGGCACGAACGGCGGTGCGATGGGCGGCGGACCCGCAAGCAGCGGTGCCGGAACGAGCGGCAGTTCGAGCGGGAGTCCCGCGCCGACTGGTGCCGGGGGCGGGGTTTCGACGAGCTCCGGGGGAAGCTCGGGAAGCTCGAGTTCGGCGGGAAGCTCTAGCTCGGGCGGCAAGGCCAGCTCGAGTGGAGTCGCGGCTGGCAGCAGCAGCAGCGGCGGTGCAGCTGGGGACGCCGGATCGAGCGGCGGTGCGAGCACCGGCTCCGGCGACGGAGGCAACGCCGGCACGCCGGTCGCCGACCCGACGAAGAAGATCACGGTCTGGCTCGCGGGCGACTCGACGATGATGAACTGTCAGGGCGTTTGCCCTTGCGGCTGGGGTAGCCAGTTTCAACCCTATTTCAATGCCAACGTCACCGTAGTTGATAGTGCGGCCGGCGGCCGGAGCATCCAGACATGGCTCTACGATCCGAACGTCGGCACGACGATGACGGCGAACGGAGAGTGCACGGTCAGCCCAATGACGTATTCGGCGCGCTGGCAGGCGATGCTCGACGCGACGAGCGGGATGAAACCGGGGGACTATCTATTCATTGAGTTCGGTATCAACGATGCGGATGCCACGTGCAATCGTCACGTCGGCTCGGCCCTCTTCGAGACGTATCTGGGCACGATGGCCATGGCCGCGAAAACGCGCGGGGCACAACCGATCTTCCTGACCTCGACGAGCATGATGGCCTGCACCGGCGCCACGGTGACTCCGAACCGGCCGTTCGGTCCGGAGACCAAGGCGGCCGGCACGTCCAACGGCGTTCCGGTCATCGACCTGACGACGCTGTCCGCCAATCTTTTCACCACGCTCGCTCTTTGCCCGAACGACCTGAACTTCATGTCGACGACGGAGCCTGTCGGCCTCTTCTTCTGCGACGACCACACGCACTTCGAGGCGGCGGGGGCCAAGCAAATTGCCGGGGTCGTGGCGCAGGCGCTGAAGGACCAAAACATCGGTCTCGCGGCCTATCTGAAGTAAGCCCGCGGCATCTCTCTCCTGGCGGTCGCAGGGGGTCCGCCCGGGCTCACACTGTCCAGGGGGGGCCCGCCCGCGCTCACCACTGTCCAGAGGGGGCCCGCCCGCGCTCACCACTGTCCAGCGGGGGCCCGCCCTGCGGGTGCTCCTCGTCGCCATCCGGGGCCGTGGCCGCTTCTCCGTACCCGCGACAAAACGACGACGCCCTCCCGCCTGGGGCGGAAGGGCGCGCCGAGGTCTCGACCCTGAGAGCCGGACCGGTAACCGTTACATCGTCGGAGGGGCCTGGCGCGTTCGGAACGCAGAGCTCAGAATCACGGTATCGACCACCGAGGTCAGGCTTCCGTTCGCGAGCTGCGCCTGATGAGCGAGGTAGTTGGCCCAGTCGACGTCGTTCGCCTGATTCATGAGACGCCCGATCGCGTATGTCATGAACGACTGCGTGAGGCAGGGGGCGAAGCGCGGGTCCTTCGAAAGATCGGAGGACAGCTGCTGCGCTCCGACGAACGCGGTTCCGTCGGGGAAGGCCCCGCTCGCGTCGATGGGTAGCGTCCCGTCCATGGTCCGGTACGAACCGATGGCGTCGTAGTTCTCGAGTCCGAATCCCAATGGGTCCATGATCGAGTGGCACCCGGAGCACGCCGGATTGCTCGCGTGCGCTTCGAGCGACTGCCGCACGGTCATCGTCCCCGTCGCGCTCACGGTGAGCGCTCCCACGTTGGCAGGCGGAGACCCGATGGTCCCGCAAAGGAGGCGCTCGTAGATGAAGTCTCCGCGCCGCACCGGCGAGGTGCGATCCGGATTGGAAGTCGTCGTGAGGAGCGATCCGAGCGTGAGCAGGCCGACGCGCTGCGAGCCCGTGGTCGCGACGCGCCATAGGCCGTCGGGACCCAACGTCCCGGGGGTCGTTGGCAAACCGTACCGCGGCGCGAGATTGGCATCGACGTACGTGAAACCCGCGGAGAACATCTGCGAGACGGGAGTGTTCGATCCGAGAAAGTCACGGATGAAGCTTCGCGCTTCGAGCCGCATCGAGTGTGCGAGCGCGGGCGTAAATGCCGGAAAGACCGTGGGGTCCGCGCTGTGCGACTCGACGTTGGAGAAGTCGAGCCAATCGCCGGCGAACTCGTCGAGCAATGCCGACGCCCGCGAGTCGGCCAGCATCCGCGTAACCTGCGCCTTCACCTGCGCATCCGTCGACAGCTGGCCCGCACCGGCCGCCGTGAGGAGAGTCTGATCGGGAGTCGAACCCCAGATCGCGTACGAGAGCCGGGTCGCCAGCTCGTACGGACTCAGCGCGTGCGCTCCAGGCGTCGCCGGGTCTATCTCCGGCTTGAAGATGAAGTACGGGGACACCAACACCGCCTCGAGCGCGGCCTTCAAACCGTCAGTCGCCGTCGCCCCCGAAAGCGTCTTTGCGGTTGCCACCGGCGTCATGAGTGCGTCCACTTCGGTAGAAGTGGCCGGCCTGCGAAACGCGCTGCTCGCAAACGCCGTTACGATCTGGCGCGCGCAGGCGTCGCCGCCGGTGGTCACATTGCACGTGAGGATCGTGGCCTGACGGGCGGCCGGAGCTGCGAATAGCTCTTCGATCAACGTCGAGGCGGCGTCCGCGTACGCCTGGACATAGGTCGGCGAGAGGCTGAGCGCCGAGCCGACGGTGGTGAACTGCGCTCCGAGGTCGTCGCCCGGAAAGTTTTGGCCCGGCGTGAGCGTCGTACCGAGAAGATCGCGCACGGTGTTGTCGTATTCGTCTGCGTCCAGTCGCCGAAGGACCACCGTCCCCGGGTTCGCCGGCGCTTGGGAAGGCGGCTGCCCGACGCCGAGGCCCGAGCTCGGCGCGGCCGCGCCGCCCGAGGCGGTGCCCGCACCCGCACCCCCGCCCGCACCTCCGCCGCCGTTTGCTCCGCCCGCCTGCGGATTGTTCGCGGCTCCCGCCGCGCCTCCTGCCGCTGTCCCAGTCAAATTCTTGCTGGGTTCACCGACCTTCGCGGAACATCCGGACAGAGCGACGAGCAAGGTTACGCTTGCGGCCGCCTTCATAGTCTTCAGCGATTTCATTGGACCGCCTCCTCTCCCGCCGTCGTTACCGAGTGCCGTCGCCGTCAGGCTTTGATTGGTTTTCATGTGGCTCGATTCCACGTGATTGCATTCACGCCGTCGTTGCCGAAGGTGGTCACGTTCACGCCGTACAAGCCCAGCAGCGTGATGTAGAAGTCGCCGAACGTCTTGTCGTTCGTATAGATATTGTTGGGGTCGGGGGTGTACCGGATGTGCCTGTCGGTCGAAACCAGCCCGCCGAGCTGTCCCGCGACGAGCATCGGATAGTCGTCGTGGTTGTGGGCGTTCCCGTCGGAAAGGTCGCTGCTGATGAGGACCAGCGTGTTGGCCAAGAGCGGCTCGCCGTTCACATCGGTCGTCGTCTTCAGCATCGTGAGGAAGGCGCCGATTTGGGTCATCTTCCAGAGCACGGCCAGCCGGTATTTAACGAGGCGCTCGCCCGCGTTCATGTTGTGCGAGATCGTATGATCGGTCATCTCGGCGCCCAGGGCCGCGATGCTCGGAATGAACGAGAGGTCCCGTTGATTCTGCGCGTCGCCCATCATGAACGAGATGACCCGCGTGACGTCGCACTGGAGCGCGATGGTCATCAGCGTGTGCATGTACGTGAGGAACGTCGGGAATTGGGTGTTGTCGGTTCCGAGGGTGGTCCCCGGCGTGGCGGGCGGCGTGCACGACACGGGGTGGGCGGCCTGGTTCTGAAGCTGCGTCTCGAGCGAGCGAATGCCCGTGAGGAGCTCGTCCAGTTTCACCTGGTCGGCAGCATTCAACTGCGCACGGAGCGCCGTCCCGTGCGGCACGACCGCGTCGAGCACGCTCTTCTTCAGCGCAAGGCGCGTGGCGGCGCCCGCCGTACTGGCTCCCGTGTTGGTCCCCTGGAACATGGAGTTGAACGCCAACAGCGGGTCGATTGTCTTTCCAAGGGGCGTGGCGGGACCCTGCGGGAAGGACATCGTTCCGTCGGCGTTCTTCGTCGACAGACCGCGCCAGGAAATGTTGCGCGTGTAGTAAGTTCCGTACTGGTCCGCACCGCCGATATTGTGCGTCCCGAGCTGCATCGAGGGGAGCGGCGTGCAGTTGCCGATGTGGTCGGCGACGATTTGGTCGACCGACGAGCTCGTGACTTGTTGCTGCAGGGTCGGGAACCGGGCCGTGAAGAGGGACCCAGAGCCGATGGAGTGGTCGCCCAGCGTGCGCCGTCTCTGCTGGTTCTCGAGGCCGCTGACGAACAGCAAATCGGGCTTGTTGGCTTGCATCGGGACAAGCATGGTCGGAAGGGTCCAGGCCGTTCCGCTGCCAACCGTCGTCGGGACGTGCTCGACCAGGTGGTGGCCATTCGGGAACATGTAGGTGATTAATCTCTGCACCGGGGCGCAGGTCTGCGCTCCCGCCCTCTTCGACCAAACGAGCGAAGGGAGGAGCGGCAGCGTCACCGACACGCCAGCCGTCTTGATGAATCGTCGTCTCGACCAGTCTGAGCTCGCCATCGGATCCTCCGAGGAGAGTCACGTCGTTTTGGGACGGGACTGCTCTGCTAGAGGAAGGGGGCCCGCCGATCGGAACTTGTTTGGATCCGACGGCGGCGCCAAAAGAGGCTCAAAAAATCAGACTGAACCGGCTTTGGTTCACGTCCTGACGCAAAATTCCGTCGTGTCTTGACACGAGGCCGGCGCATCCTCGCGGGTCCCTGCGCGCCGGTCTCATCCCTCCGCCGCAGCGCTGGATACCCTGGCGAAGTCGAAGTCCGGTTGTGAAATTCGACTCTTACGACGGACGTCCCCGACCTTCGGTTGGAACTTTCTTGGGAGGAACGATTCCCTCTTTCGAGCAATAAACTTTTGGCGTGTTGCTCGAAGATGAACCCAGCTATGTTCTTGGTGGTCTCTTTTAGGTTCACCGATCTACATTGCCGGTGTGCAGGCGCGCCCTCCTGGCAAGAGTCTCGGCAGGGGGCCCGTTTCGCGAGCAGACGGGCCCACCGCGGCCCAAGATTGGGAAGGCACGAATCCTTCGGTTCCGCGCGAACCGCCGAACTTCGACGACGTGTATCGCCGCTTTTTCGGCGAAGTAGGCCGCTGGATTCGAGCGCTGGGCGGACCCGAGGCCGAGCGGGAGGACTTGCTTCAGGACGTCTTTCTCATCGTTCATCGGCGGCTGCCCGAGTTCGACGGGCAGAACCTCGCGGGATGGCTCTTCCAAATCACCCGTCATCGAGTCCGCGATTTCCGGCGACTTCGATGGTTTCGCTTGTTTCTCGCCAAATCGCCCGTCGAAGACTCGATTGCCAGTCCGTCGGCCGGGCCCGACGCCAACCTGGGAGAAAAGCAGAGCGGTGAGATGCTCTCGCGTCTCATGTCCAAGCTGCCCGAGGCCCAGCGCGTCGCCTTCATTCTCTTCGAAATCGAGGGATATAGCGGCGAGGAGATCGCGCGCATTCAGCGCGTTCCCGTCAACACGGTCTGGGCGAGGATTCATCAAGCACGCGGCAAGCTCACATCGACCGCGGCGCGCCTATCCCGCTCTCGATAGCCAGGGCCCCCGCGACTCCCGGGGTGCAAGACAGGCGGGCGCCGCCGTCCAATGATTGATGCCGTCTCCACGGCGCTGCACTAGATTGCGCGGCGATGGCCACTGTTCCGATGGACGTCCGCAAGGTCGCGCGCTGCCGCGAGCTCGCGGCAGAGATCGGCACCGACGTGCAGCGTTACATCGACGCGCACACGACCGTCGGCGTCGAGCGTACGATCTTGCGCGCGTACGGCGCTGACGGCATCGACGACCAGGGCGTTCCTCTCGTCAACGTGGCGGTGGACCGCTACCGGGAGGCCGGACTTCTCGGGAAGGGGATTGCGTTCTTTCTCGGGCGAGCGCTTCGCTCCGGCGCGGCGAGCGTCCAGGACGCGGCCGAGCGCCTCGCGTTCGCCCCGGATCTCGACCGCGGTGCGGGCGGGCCGGGCGCCGACGCCGTCCGCGCGCAGCTTCTCGTCCACACCGACGCGGCCCTCGCTCGAATCGATCGTGCCAGGGCGGAGCGCGAGGCGCTCCGAAGCCGCATCGCCGCGGGGCCCACGCCGCACAAATACGTCATCGTGGCCACCGGCAACATTCACGACGACGCCGTACAAGCCAAAGCGGTCGCGTACGCCGGCGCGGATATCGTGGCGGTCATTCGTGCGACGGCACAGTCGCTTCTCGATTATGTGCCGCACGGAGCGACCACCGAAGGGTACGGCGGGACGTTCGCGACCCAAGAAAACTTCCGCATCATCCGCCGCGCGCTCGACGAGGCGACGGCCGAGCACGGGCGCTACATCCAGCAAACGAATTACTCGTCGGGCCTCTGCATGGCAGAAATCGCCTGGATGGCCGCCGTGGAGCGCCTCGACATGCTCCTCAACGACGCCATGTACGGCATCCTCTTCCGCGACATCAACATGTGCCGTACCTTCGTGGACCAATACGTTTCGCGGCGCTTCATTGCCCGCGCGGGGATCGTCATCAACACCGGCGAGGACAACTACCTCACGACCGCCGACGCGGTCGAGAAGGCACACACCGTTCTCGCAAGCCAATTCATCAACGAAGCCTTCGCGCGGCGAGCGGGGTTGCACGAATGGCAAATGGGGCTCGGTCACGCCTACGAGATCGATCCGTGGCTCGAGGACTCCTTCTTGCTCGAGATCGCCCAAGCGCAGCTCGTGAGGCAGATCTTCGATCGCCATCCCATCAAATGGATGCCGCCGACGAAGCACAAAACGGGCGACATCTTCTTCGCCCACGTGCACGACGCCATGTTCGACCTCGTTGGAATCACCACCAAACAGACGATCGAGCTGCTCGGGATGTTCAGCGAAGCCATCCACAATCCGCTCCTCATGGATCGCTACCTTTCGCTCAAAGCGACTCGATACGTCTTCGGCGCGTGCAAGCACCTCGGCGACGAAATCGAATTCAAGCGGGACGGGATCGTGGCGCGGCGGGCCACCCTCGTTCTGGACGAGGCTCTTTCGCTGCTCGAAGAAGTCCGGCGCGAGTCGATCTGGGAAGCGATCGGACGCGGAGCCTTCGCGGACGTCAAGCGCTCGCGCACGGGTGGCAAGGGGTTCGCGGGAGTCGTCGCGCGGGCGGAGGACTACGTGAACCCCCTCCTCGACGCGCTAGAAACGCCTGCGGAACGAACGAACACGGAGTGATGCGGCTCGAATCGCCCGCGTGGCAGACGGCCAACCGCTCAGGCGGGCGCGTTTGCCGCGTACCAGCGGTACGTTTCCGCGATGCCGGCCCGAAGGGGGATACGCGCGCGCCACCCGAGGGCGTGGATGCGCGATACGTCGAGTAGTTTGCGCGGGGTTCCATCGGGCTTGGTGAGGTCGAAGCGGAGGGTGCCTCGAAATCCGGCGACCTCACCAACGAGTTCGGCGAGCTCCCGAATCGTGATGTCCTCGCCGACTCCGACGTTCAGCGGCTCGCGTTCGTCGTATTCGCGCATGGCGAACAAGCACGCCTCGGCCATATCGTCCACGTGGAGAAATTCACGCCTCGTAGCGCCCGTTCCCCATACGACGACTTCGGACGCCTGCGTCCGATCGGCCTCCCAGAAGCGGCGAATCAGGGCGGCGAGCGCGTGCGACGTCTGGAAGTCGAAGTTGTCGTTCGGTCCGTAGAGGTTCGTGGGCATCAAGTTGATGCCGTGGAAGCCGTACTGATCGCGGTAGGCGTTGACCATCTCGACACCAGCTATCTTCGCAATCGCGTAGGGCTGGTTGGTGGGCTCGAGTGGACCCGAGAGCAGATATTCTTCTTTGATCGGCTGGGGCGCGAACTTTGGGTAAATGCACGAAGATCCCAGGAACAGGAGCTTTTTCGTTCCGTTCCGGTACGCGGCGTCGATGACGTTGGTCTGGATCAGAAGATTGTCGCGTATGAATTCGGCTCGATACCTTTCGTTCGCGAGGATCCCGCCCACACGGGCCGCAGCCATGAGCACATGGTCGGGGCGCTCTGCGGCGAAGAATCGCTCGACGGCTTCTTGGCGCCGGAGGTCGACGCGTTCATGCCCGGTCAGGATGAGATTCTCGTAACCGTCTGCACGAAGCCTGCGCACAATCGCCGACCCCACCAACCCGCGGTGCCCGGCGACGAAAATGCGGTCCCCCTTGTTCATTCACCGCCCTGTCGCGACATCGGCACGTGACCTGCGGCTCGCAACGTCTCCTCTTGGCGGGCAAGCTCGAGGTCGTGATCGACCATCATCCGGACCAGGCCGACGAAGTTGACGCGCGGGGACCACCCGAGCTGCGCTCGAGCCTTGCTCGCGTCCCCGCACAAGTGGTCCACTTCCGAGGGCCGGAAGTAGCGCGGGTCGACCTGCACATAGCGCTTCCAGTCGAGCCCCACGTGGCCGAAGGCAGCCTCTGCAAGCTCGCGGACCGAGTGCGACTCCCCGGTGGCGATCACGTAGTCGTCGGGCCGCTCTTGCTGGAGCATCAGCCACATGGCTTCGACATAGTCACCTGCAAATCCCCAGTCGCGCCGCGCATCGAGGTTGCCCAAGAACAGCTGCTTCTGCAGCCCGAGCTTGATACGAGCGACCGCGCGCGTGACTTTGCGCGAAACGAATGTTTCCCCACGGCGCGGCGACTCGTGATTGAAGAGAATTCCGCTCGCGATGAATGTCCCGTAGGCCTCTCGATAGTTCAGAGCGTACCAATGCGCGGCGACCTTGCTGACTGCGTACGGGCTGCGCGGATGAAAAGGCGTGCTCTCCCGTTGGGGGGGCGGCGCGGCCCCGAACATTTCGGACGAACTGGCCTGGTAGAAACGCACGGTGTGGCTCGAATGCGCCGTATAGTCACGGACGGCCTCTAGGAGCCGGAGCGTCCCCGTGGCGACCGCGTCCGCCGTGTACTCCGGCTGATCGAAGGAGACGCGCACGTGCGATTGCGCGCCGAGATTGTATACTTCGTCGGGTCGAACCTTTTCGAGGATTCGACGCAGACTGGTGCCGTCGGCAAGGTCGCCGTGGTGGAGAAAGAGCCGAACCTCCGCGTCGTGGGGATCGCGGTACAGGTGGTCGATTCGCTCCGTGTTGAAGGTGCTGGCCCGACGAACGATGCCGTGCACTTCGTAGCCCTTGGCAAGCAAGAGCTCGCAGAGGTACGACCCGTCTTGACCCGTCACGCCGGTAACCAGAGCGCGTTTCACAATCGTATTCGTATCAGAAACGACGCAGCGGTTCACTCCCTTGCGGAACCACAGGAACCGACAGCTGCCCTTGCCAAGACACGCGCGGCAAGCGACCGACGCCGCGATTTCCCAAGTTCGCGTGCGCGGTCAATGGCAAGAAGAGAGAGCTTCTTCCCTTTTCCAGACTGAGCAGTCGGATTGGAACTTTCGGCGCCTGACGTCGAAAAGCCGAGCACGAGGTCGTCGACCTCAGCGGCCCCGGAATCGAAGCCTGCACGGCGCTCCTCGCAAGACAGTGATACCCTGCCGTCGCACCACACAATTGCGGCCGCGGGGGCTGAATGCGTCCCCGTGGGAAGAGGCTTACGCCTGGGGTTGGACTCGTGCGCCGTTCGTCCCAGCGGCGCGCGGACGGACGATGCGCTCGCTCTCCCCGCGTCCGTACGCCTCGAAGAGCCGGCCCCACGCCGTTTCCTTTTTCCAGGTCTCGAAGGTGTGTCGGTCCTTCAGCGGCCAGCGGTAGTAGTCGTGATAGACCTCGCTCGCCAAGATGAACGCATTCACGAGCGGGGTATGGAAGAGCACCTTTTGTATGCTCTTCAGCGGCCCGAACCAGAGCATGTCCCCCGCGTGGCTCGCGAGGTTGTCGCCGACGTAGAAACCCCAGTTCTCCCCGCCGATGTCGTCGCCGACGATCTCGATGTCGCGCGGATCGCCGACGCCGAGGCCGTCGTCGTGGGCAACTTTGATGTACTCGATGGTCATCGGGTCGAACCCCATCATCTTCGCCGCGACCGCATCGATCGCGACCTGGTCCGCACCGGCCAGCATGTAATCTTTCACGACGGGGATCATCGTTCGCGGACCCGGTCCATTTCCCGCCGTCGTTCCGTCCATGATCGCGAACAGACCGGAATGGATCTCCTTCTGAATGGCCAGAAGGTCGACCAGCGTGCGGTGAATCCACGTATGCGTGTAATGCCGCTTGGTCGCCAAAAGCCCGCCGAAGGCGTTCTTCATCGCGCCCGTCGTGGTCGTGTAGATATGGCATTTCATCGTCGGCAGGTGGACGATGTTCTTGCCGAAGAAGTAGTCGGGTACCTGGATCCCGTCGGGAAACACGCGATCGAGCACGTGCATCCGCGCTTTGGGGCGGTACACCGCCCACTTCATGTCTGCGTCTTTGAAGTTGTAGAGGACTGGAACGCCGTACTTCTTGAAGAGCGGCAAGTAGTGGTTCAGGTCTTCGCCCTTGAACGCGTTGGTCACGACCGTCTTGTTCTGGACGCAAGTGACGTCCACGTATCCGGCGCCACGTAGCGCTTGGATCGCACCTTCCATTTGCCAGGGCGTCGTGTTCGCGCTCGGGAAGGGATAGTGCCAAGAAATGTTGTCTTTGAGGATCGTCGTGCGGCCCGGGGAGAGCGCCTGCTTCATCCCAGCGAGGTCACACAGCCTCTCGACGTCGCCGAGAACCGTCTCCGGCTTGCATTTCAGTACCGCTACCTTTGATTTCGCCATGGGCCCGCACCTCGATCCAAGGAGAGCTCCGGAGCGTGCACCAACAACTACCGTCGTGCAAACGGGCTCTTGCCAGCGTAGAGCGCCCCGCCGCCGAGCTCGGAGCCGATGCGCAAGAGCTGGTTGTACTTGGCGACGCGGTCCGACCGAGAAAGGCTCCCGGTCTTGATCTGCCCGGCGTTCGTGGCGACCGCCAAATCGGCGATGAACGAGTCTTCCGTCTCGCCCGATCGGTGGCTGATGATCGAGCGGTAGCCATTCTCGCTCGCCACGCGGATGCATTCCAGCGTTTCGGTGAGCGACCCGATTTGGTTCAGTTTGATGAGAATCGCGTTCGCTGTTCCGCCCTCGATGCCGCGGCGTAGCCGCTCGACGTTGGTGACGAAGAGGTCGTCGCCCACGAGCTGGATCCGGCTGCCCACGCGCTGGGTCAGGAGCTTCCACCCGTCCCAGTCGTCCTCGGCGCAGCCGTCCTCGATCGAGATGATCGGGTACTTGGCGGAGAGCTGCTCGTAGATCCCGACGAGCTCTTCACGCGTGACGCTCTTCTTGTCGAACGTGTACTTCGATGTCTTCTTATCGAAGAACTCGCTGGCGGCGCAGTCGAGCGCGACGAAAACGTCCTTGCCGGGCTTGTAGCCCGCCTCTTCGATGGCGCGGACTACGAACTGGATGGCTTCTTCGTTCGTCGCGAGCTTGGGCGCGAACCCGCCTTCGTCGCCCACGGACACCGTGTATCCCTTTTCCTTGAGGAGCTTCTTCAGCGTGTGGAAGATCTCCGTACCGGCGCGAAGCGCGTCGCCGAACGAGCCCATCCCCGCTGGGACCACCATGAACTCCTGAATTTCGAGGCCGCTGTCGGCGTGCACGCCGCCGTTCACGATGTTCATGAGGGGCGTCGGAAGCACACGCGCCTGGACGCCGCCGAGATAGCGCCAGAGCGGTAGGTCGACCGAATCGGCCGCGGCGCGCGCGACGGCCATCGAAACCCCCAAAATCGCGTTCGCCCCCATCTTGCCCTTGTTCGGCGTCCCGTCTGCCTCGAGAAGGACGCGATCGACGGCGGTCTGATCGAGCGAGTCGAGGCCCAGAATGGACGGGCCTAGCGTCGTGTTGACGTTGTCGACCGCTTTGTCGACGCCCTTGCCCATCCACCGCTTCTTGTCGCCGTCCCGAAGTTCGAGGGCCTCGTGCTCGCCCGTGGACGCTCCGCTGGGGACAGCGGCGCGGCCGTGTCCGGAGTCCGTTTGAACTTCAACTTCGACGGTGGGGTTACCGCGCGAATCGAGGATCGCGCGCGCGAACACGGCATTGATTTCGGTCATGGCGGCCGGCGTTTACCACGCCTCAAGGGAGGTGTCGAACCTCGGGGTTTCTCCGAGAAGAAGCCCCCGGCGCCATCTCGGCGGCGAAGCCGCGCCAGAACGCCTCGAGCTCACCCAGATCCCGTACGCGGAGCGCGGGAGGAAGGCTCGCGAGAAGCATCCGCCCGTAGCCCCGACGCGCGATTCGCGAGTCCAGAATCGCGACGATGCCGGCGTCGCGCTGCGAGCGAATCAGGCGTCCGAAGCCTTGTTTGAGGGTCATCGCTGCGCTCGGGACGGAGTATTGCGCGAAGCCGCTGCCGCCATCTCGATCGATGCGCGCGCAGCGCGCGGCCACGACGGGATCGTTCGGCGGCGCGAAGGGAATCTTGTCGAGGACCACGAGTCGGAGGGCCCAACCGGGGACGTCGACCCCTTCCCAAAAACTCATCGTCGCCACGAGGACCGCGTGACCAATCGAGCGGAAACGCGAGAGAAGGACGTGCTTGGGTCGCTCGCCCTGCATGAGGAGGGGGAGATCGATACGGCCCGCCAGACGACCGTGAATCGATCTCATCGCGCGGTTCGACGTGCAGAGGATGAATGCTCCTCCGCCCGTGATTTTCAGGAGCTCGCCGATCCGATCCGCCGCCGCATCGTCGAACGCCCGGTCGCCGGGATCGGGCAGGTCGGCCGCGACGTAGAGCGCAGCGCGAGACGCGAAGTCGAAGGGAGAGGCGACGACGAGCTCCTCGACGTCGGGCGGCGCGCCCAGGCGCGCCTTGGCGAAATGGAAGCTGTTGGCCGTGGCCAGCGTCGCGCTGGTCGAAATCACGGTGGGGACGCGATCGAACAGGCGCGCGCGCAACGTCGCTCCGACGTCCACCGGACTCGCCCCGAGCGAGACGCTGCGAGACCGCACGTCGATCCATCGGACGACGTCCGAGAGTTCACCGTCGGCCGTGGCGTGGACACCGGCCAGTACGCTCCGGAGATCGTCACGCAGATCGGCCGTGCGGCGGGCGATGAGCTGGAGCGCCTCTTCGCGGCGCGCGCGCGTGATCGCCTCGAGCGCTTCGAGCCTCAAATCCAGCGCGTCGTGCGCCGCGCGCTGCGCTTCGGAGACCTGCGAGAGGACCCTGCGCGCGTCTCCGCGGAGCGCTCCGTGCGCCAGGGACTCGAAGAACGCGCGCGCCGACTCGCGCGTCCCTTCCAGCGTCCCGCGCACCGGGCCGTTCACGAGCGCCTCGAGCGCGTTGACCTTGGCGAGCGCCCGCTCCGCGTCGCGGGCCAGAGACTCGACCCGTGCACTCGAAATCCGGACGCCGAAGAAGTCGGTGGCCACGTCTTCGATCTGATGCGCTTCGTCGAACACGACGGCGTCGTACGCCGGAAGGACGCTCGCGTGGGCGCCGCGCGGCCCGGTCCGCAGGGCGAGGTCCGCGAGAAACAGGTGATGGTTGACGACGATGACCTGAGCACCTTCCGCTTCGCGTCGCATCCGGGTCACGAAGCACCGTTCGAAATGGTCGCAGCCGGCACCGATCCTCGTCTCGCTCGACGACGCGACCTCGCGCCAAGCCGACGCGTCGTCCGCGAGGTCGGCGAGCTCCGCGCGGTCGCCGGTCTCGGTGCGGTCCAACCATGCGACGATGCGCGAGAAGTCCGGATCGCCCGCGCGCTGGGTCGAGCCGCTCGCGCGCGCCTCTTCGAAGCGCCGCAGACATACGTAGTTGTTCAGCCCCTTCATCAGCGAAGCGCGAAAGCGCACGCCGTGCGCACCGAGCGCCTCCGCGACGAGCGGCAGGTCGCTGACGAAGATCTGCTCTTGGAGAGCTCGGGTCGCCGTCGAGACGATGACCTTGCGGCCGCTCAGGATGGCCGGCACGAGGTACGCGAGCGTCTTTCCCGTTCCGGTGCCCGCTTCGACGAACAAGTGGCGCTCCTCTTCGAGCGCTCGTTCGACCGCCTCGGCCATCGCGAGCTGGCCTTCGCGCAGCTCCCACCCCGAGAGAGCCCGGGAGAGCGGGGAGCCGGGCCCGAGAACGTCACGCGCGGAAGGCATGGGATGAAACGGGGCGGCGCATCACCGGCGAGCCACCCATAGCGCGGACCCGAACAACCGGCTCGCGCGCGATGGCGACACATGCGCGACATTGAACTGCCGTTCACTGCGTGGTACACGCGGCACCGCTTGTAGAGCAAGCCACGGCGGCGCAATCAGCCGCAGACCCACCCCCGCTCGAGACCCCCATGTCCCAGTCACAAATCCCTCCCGCGTCCCAGCCCTCCCTCGGCTCGAACGGCTCCCCGGCCGGGGGCGGCAAAGTGGTCCAAGTCATCGGCCCCGTCGTCGACGTCGAATTCCCGGAGGGCAAGCTCCCGAAGATTCTGAGCGCGCTGAAGCTCAGCAACCCCGGAATTTCGAACACCAAGGACAATCTGACGCTCGAAGTCGCCCAGCACCTCGGCGAGAACACGGTGCGCGCGATCGCGATGGATACGACCGACGGGCTGGTACGGGGCATGGTCGTTCGCGACACCGGGGGCCCGATCTCGATGCCCGTCGGACCCGAGTGCCTCGGGCGGATCTTGAACGTCATCGGCGATCCCGTCGACGACGGCCCGCCGGTTCGCGCGCGGTCGCGCATGCCGATTCACAGGCCGCCGCCGCTCTTCGTCGAGCAATCGACGAAGATCGAGGTCTTCGAGACGGGCATCAAAGTCATCGACCTTCTCGCGCCGTACCGCAAAGGGGGCAAGATCGGTCTCTTCGGCGGCGCGGGCGTCGGAAAGACGGTGCTCATTCAGGAGCTCATCAACAACGTGGCCAAGGCGCACGGTGGGGTGAGCTGCTTCGCCGGAGTGGGCGAGCGCACCCGCGAAGGCAACGACCTCTACACCGAGATGACCGAGACCAAGCTGCAGACCGGTGAACCGGTCATCAGCAAGACCGCCCTCATCTTCGGCCAAATGAACGAGCCGCCGGGCGCGCGCGCGCGCGTTGCGCTCAGTGCGCTGACGGTCGCCGAGTACTTCCGCGACGAAGAAAAGCAGGACGTCCTTCTCTTCGTCGACAACATCTTCCGCTTCACGCAGGCGGGCTCCGAGGTTTCGGCGCTCCTCGGGCGCATTCCGAGCGCGGTCGGCTACCAGCCCACGTTGTCTACCGAAATGGGGGCGCTCCAAGAGCGCATCACATCCACCAACAAGGGCTCGATCACGAGCATTCAGGCCATTTACGTCCCCGCCGACGACCTCACCGACCCGGCGCCCGCGACGACGTTTGCGCACCTCGATGCGACGACGAACCTGAACCGCGCGCTTACCGAGATCGGAATCTATCCTGCGGTCGACCCGCTCGATTCGACGTCGACATTGCTCGATCCAGGCGTCATCGGTCAGCGCCACTACGACGTCGCGCGCCGGGTGCAGGCCATCCTCCAGAAGTACAAGGACCTGCAGGACATCATCGCGATTTTGGGCATGGACGAGCTGAGCGAAGAGGACAAGCTCGTGGTCGCGCGCGCGCGCAAGATTCAGCGCTTTCTGTCGCAGCCGTTCTTCGTCGCCTCGCAGTTCACTGGTGCGCCCGGCAAGTACGTTCCTTTGAAGGAGACGATCGAAGGGTTCGAGCAGATCACGAGCGGCAAACTCGATGCACTGCCCGAACAGGCCTTTTACATGGTGGGAAACATCGACGAAGCGAAGGAAAAGGCCCAGAAGCTCACGGGCAAGAACTAGCGCCCTCCCTTGGGGCGCTCGAGAAACCGATGGCCGACAAGATCAAGCTCGAGATCGTGACGCCGCGCGGGCGGGCGCTCTCCGCGATGGTCGACGAGGTGACCGCGCCGAGCGTGGCCGGCGAGTTCGGGGTCCTGCCCGGACACCTCCCTCTCCTAGCCGCGCTCCGCACGGGCATCGTCACGTACCGGCAAGGTGCGGAGACCAAACGCTGCGCCGTCGGCGGAGGCTTCGCGGAGGCGGGGCCCGACCGGCTGGTCATGCTGACCGACGAGTATGCCGTCCGAGAGGATCTGGATCCGGTCATTCTCCGAAGGGATCTCGCAACCGTGGAAGAACAGCTCGGCAAACTCACGAGCGTCCCCGTCGTTGAGGCCGGCGCCATGGGAGCCGAGTCCCCGCTGGCCGAGGCGAGAGCGCAGCGTGAGGTACTCATCGCGCGCGAGAACTGGCTCGCTGCACAGCTCGAGCTCTACGGCGACCCGCCCCCCGCGACCACGCGACTCTACGAGGAGTTCGGCCCTCCCCCGCCTCCCCCCGAAGACGAAGTTCCCCAGGGCCCGGACAGCGCGGCCGATCGCCCCCCGGTCGCCGACTCGAAACCCCGGGACGCAAAGTAGCTTCCCGCCATGCAGCGCTGGGTGACCGTGCTCGCCGGCCTCGCGGTCGCCGGGCTCACTTTTTGGGTGGTAGCGCGGAACTTTCACCCCCCGGAAGCGGTCGGGCGCGCCGCGGCTCTGTATGACGCCGGTGACGCCGACACTTCGACGTTCCCCGATGCCGCCTCCGGAAACGCGGACGTGGGGCCATCGGTTTCGGGCGACTTGCCGGCCCCTACCCCCCGCACGGACGGCGGACTCGGATCCGCGATGCCCGACGGCACGCCCGTGCCGCCCCTGCCGATGGCGGTGCCCCGCCAGATTCGCTTCGGGGTGGTCCTCGTTTCTTATGCCGGCGCGCAGCCGAGCCCGGGGGGTGGGCCGGTATCCGCGCGATCGAAGGGGGACGCGCGGGTCTTGTCCGACCGCCTGTTGGCGACCGCCCAGCAGGACTTCCACGCCGCCGTTCAGCAAGGCGACGTCGGCTCGGCGGACGACGTCGGTCAAGTCAAGGTCGGCATCCTCGAGCCGGCGGCGGAGTACGTGCTCTTCACGTCGCCGGTCAACGCCGTCGGCGGACCCATCGATACTCCAAGGGGCTATTGGATCGTCAAGAGGCTCGAGTAAAGGGAAGGCATGGCCACCATCGACGTCCGACGAAACCACACCCTCTCGAAAGAAGAGGCGAGAAAGCGCGCAGAAGCACTCGCCGCGTCCATGCAAACTCGATTCGATCTCGACTGGCGCTGGGATGGAGACCGCATCGTCTTCGAAGCCCCACGCGGCGCGGCGAAGGGGACCAAAGGGTCCGTGGAGGTCAGCGACCGAGAAGTGCGCGTGCAGATCGACCTTCCCTTGCTCCTTCGTGTGATGAAAGGGACCGTCGAATCGAAGGTGCAGGAGAAGCTCGGACAAGTGCTCTAACGTCGTCCAGACGCTCCGGCGTAAGCCAAGTACAATTTGTCATGCCGCCGTCGCGCCGACTGCGTTACGCTCTTGGGTGAAGGCAAAAGCGGTCGTCCGCGTCGGCTCCGCGCATGTCCCACACGCCCACGTCCACGTTCAGCCAGCCGCCGGAGCCGCTGACGGCTTCTTCTTCTGAGCACCCGCTCGGTGAGACCCCCGTCGCGCCGGTCGCCGTCCAGGAGGCGATACAACGCTTGCGGGCGGACCTTGCGGCGACGAGCGAGCGACCGCGGCAAGCGCGCCTGCTCATGGAGGTGGCCAATCTCGAGGAGCTGTCCGGCGACGAGCCGGTCGCCGCCCGGGACTACCTCGCTTCGTACAACGCGGACCAATCGTTTCGCGAGCCGCTCGAAGGCCTCGTGCGCCTACTCGAAAAACGACGGAGTCTGAAGAACCTGGGCAAGCTGGTGGATGCCCTGGTCCGAGTGGCCGTCTCGCCAGACGAAAGGGTGCGCGCGCTCTTGATGCGCGCCGCGTACCAGGCGGACGTGGCGGACGACATCGAGGCGGCCAAGAGCGGAGCGCGCGAAGCGACCACCGTCGAAGGGGCGTCTCCAGCGGAGCAAGCGAGCGCATGGCTTGCCCTGGAGGTCTTCGCGGGGCGAACGGGAGACCTACCCACGCGCGAAGCGGCCTTGGGCGAGCGCGCGAGGTTCGCGTCGCAGCCCACCTGGCGCGCCCTGCTGCTCGTGGACCGGGCGCGCATGGCGGCCGCTTCGGCCCGCATCGAAGAAGCAGTCTCGCTACTGGAAGAGGCGCGTTCTCTCGAGTCCTCCGCGACGTGGGCGGCGACGTCGCTGCTCGAGGACTTCACGCGCGACGCCTCGAGCGCGCCCGCCGGGAACGCGGCGCGCGCTCGGGCCGAGAACCATGCGGATGCGCTCGATGCCCTGGCGTCGCTCGTCGAACGAGCGCTGGCCGACCCGACCCGTGGCGACGCGCTCGGCGTGCCGGGGTGGGCGCTCGAGCCGTCTCGGCTGATGGACACCTGGCTGCGCGCCGCAGAAGCGCGCCGCCAGCTCGGCCAGCGCGATCGTGCGGCCGGGATCCTCGACCGCGCGATCGCGTTCGCCGGCGGTGTCGAGGGCGACGAAGCGCGCCTCGCGGAGGCGGCGGTCCTCAACGCGCGAATTCGCCTCGCGGAGCAGACCGGCGATACCGCGCTCGCAGCGACGCTGGCCGGCAAACGGCTGGCGTCGGAAAAGGACGGTGCGCTGGCCGCCGCGCTGGCGATGCGTGTCGCCGAGCAAGCCGCTTCGCAGGGCGATGCGCCCCGGGCGTTCGAAGCGCTCTCGCGAGCCGTCGCGAGCGACCCGCGTTGTTTGCCCGCGCGAGCGCTTCAGCTCGACATGCTGGCGGATGGACCCGACCCCGCTGCGTTCGCCGCCCAGATCGAAGCGTTCGCAGACCATCTGGCCACCGACGAGGCGCGCGGACGCGCCTTCCTCCTCGCGGCGTATTTCTGGGCGATTCACGCAAAGGACGTCGCCGGGGCGAAGGCAGCGCTCAGCCAGTCGGCGATGTACGGCGTCGCGCCCGCGATCGCGGCGCGCATTGCGAGGGCACTCGCGAGCATCTCGGACGACGCCGGCTGGTACGAAGAGTCGACCAAGCGGCTCATCGCGGCCGGGAGCGACGACCACGAGCTCGTCTCGCTCTACCTGGAGCTCGTGCGTCTTCGACACGCGCGCGGCGATGCCGAAGGAGAGGCCAAGACGCTCCGCGAGATGGCAGGCGCCCCGAAAGGAGCCTGGATCGCGCGCGCCCTCGAGGCATTCCTACCCCGTTCCGGCGCGGAGTCCGCCTCGGACGGCGGCCGCGGGCGCGCCGCCGTCGAGGAGCTCGCAGAGCTCGAGCGAGATCCCGAGCTCGCGCGCGGGCTCTCGCTGATCGCGGCGATCCGAGCGCTCGCCGCCGGCGACTCCTCGGGAGCGCGCGACAAGCTCCGCAGGCTTGCCCAGATCGACCCCTCCGACGTGCTCGTGACGTCGATGCTGGGCGACATCGTCCGGGCGGCCGGAGACCACGCGGGAGCCGCGCAGAATGCCGCCGCTGCGGCGGCGGCGGCGGCCGGCGGCGATCCCGAGCTTGCGACCTCGCTCCAGCTCGAAGGCGCTTTCGAACGATGGCGCGCGGGAGATCGCCGGCAAGCCCTCGAAGAGTTCGAGGGCGCGATTGCAGGCGCCCCCGAAGCCGCCCGAATGACGCTGGGCTGGGCCGCGCGCGGCGTCGACGTCGATTCGATCGACGCGCGCCGGGCGGCAACCCAGCTCGCGGCGGCGGCCGGCGCGGCTGACGTGCGGGTGCTCGCGCTCGAGCGCTTCGCGACGGAGGTGGGGGGCGGCGACCCGGACGCGGCAGCGGCCGCGATCGCGGCGATCGATCGGACACCCGAAGGGACCTTCGGAGTCGCGGCCGCACTCGCTCGTCTTGCCTGGCCGCTGGGATCGGCAGACCGGCCGGCTGCGCGCGATGCGGCGGCTCGCGTCGCGAAACGCGGACCGGGGGCGCGGACCCTGGCGACCGCGGAGGAAGTGCGCATCGCTCGCGAGGGAGGCGATCGCGACGAGCGGGCGGCCACGACGCGTCGGTGGTTCGAAGTCGGGGGCGGCCCCCCGGCGGCCATCGAGTGGCTCGCCGCCGCGATGGCCCTGGGGTCGCCGCGCGAGGAGGTCCAGCCGCGACTGGCGGTCGCGGCGGGTCTTTCCGGTGCCGCTCGCGAGCAGATGCTCGCCAGCGCCTCGCTCATCCGATCGCTCGTCGATCGCGAGGCCCCGGCGCCCTTCGTCATCGGCGAATCCGCGGCGGCCCGAATCGCCAATCTCGAGGTCTCGCCGCCTGGGTGCGATCCCCGGAGGCGGGCCGCGGCGCTCGAGGAGCTCGACGGGGCGCTCGGCGAAGAATCGGGCGCCGACGCCGCCTCCCTCGCCGGGTGGTCGGCCGTGGCCGCGCACGACTTCGAAGGGGCTTGCAGCCACTTTTCCAAAGCTTCGATCGCCCGACCCGGCGAACTTTCTTCATGGGAGGGCTTGAGGCTCTGCGCCGAATTGACGGGGAACAAGCCGGTGCGCGCGCGAGCCGCGGCGGAGCTTGGCGTCCGGTGCAACAGCGCGCCCCGGGGCGCCGCATTCTGGGAGGAGGCCGCGCTCTTGTGGCTCGAGCTCGGCGACGACGACCATGCGGACCGCGCCCTCGAGGCGAGTTTCGAACGGGATGCGACGCGCGGCGTGGCCTTCGACAAGCTGTTCCGCCGGGTGCGCGCGCGGAAGGACAACGACAAGCTCCTCGCACTCATCGAGCGCCGCCTCGAGGTGGCCGACGAGCAGCAGGAGATCCAAAAACTCTTCTGGGAACAGGCGCGCGTGTTGCGTGAGAAGGGTGAGCAAGACGCGGCCCTTCGCTCCCTCGAACACGTCACGATGCTCGACCCCGATCACGTCGGCGCACTCGCGCTCCTGGGCGAGATCAACATTCGCCGCGGCCACTTCGACGAGGCCGCCACTTCCCTCGCCCGACTCGCGATGCTCGATGGGGCGCCCGCGAAAAACCGCGTCACTGCCGGAGTTGCCGCGGTCGATCTCTACGAGAAGAAGCTGGATCGCTACGACAAGGCGCTCGAAGTCCTCCTTTCCCTGCACCAGGCCAGGCTCTCGACCCTTCCCGTGCGCGAGCGACTGGCCCGAGCTGCGGCCCGGACCGGCGCTTGGAACGAGGCGACGTCGATGCTCGAGGAGCTGATGAACGAGCGCCCGGACGCCGACGGCCGCATCGAGGCCGCGCGCCTGGCAATGACCATCCACCGCGATAGGCTGATGCGTCCCCAGGGCGCCGCCGCGGCGATCGTGAAGCTCCTAGAAGAGGCGCCCGCAGACGGCGAGGCGCTGGAAATGCTCTTGGAGACCCAGCACCCGTGGACGGTGCGCGATCGGCTCCTGGACAACGCACGGCGCGCGCTCGTGGACGCGCTGCAGAAGCGACCGACGGATGTCACCGCGCTGCGGCGGCTGGCGAAAGTGGGCCGGGCGCTCTCCGACGAGCCGCTTCACCGTGTGGCGCTCGCCGTTCTCGTCTCGCTTGGCGCCGCCGATGCTCGCACCGAACAGACGGTGGTCCATCTCGGCACCAGGAAGTCGCGCCCGCCGCAGATTGCGGTCGGCGACACGATCTTGCGCGCGTTGCTGGCCCCGGGCGACGAGGGCCCGATCGCCGACCTCTTCATGCAGCTCGGACCGACACTCGTCGAAGCCTTCGGCCCGACGCTTCAGGGATCAGGCGTCGGCCGGCGCGACAAAGTCGACCCGCGCAGCGGACTGGCCCTCAGAAACGAGATCGCCGCGTGGGCCGGCGCGTTCGGCGTGCGGGAGTTCGACCTCTACGTGGGCGGTAGCGACCCGCTCGGCGTCCAAGGAATTCCCGGCAATCCGCCAGCGCTGGTCGTGGGCGCCGCCATCAACGCCCCCATCGCGCCGCTCGCACGGGCGCGCGTCGCGCGCGAATTGCTCGGAATCGTTCGCGGCACGACCGTCGTCCGGCTGCGCGACGACACCACCGTGGCTGCAATCGTCGTGGCCGCTTGCAAGATTGGACAGGTTCCCATCCGGCACCCGTCCTACGCCGTGCTCGCCGAGGTCGAGAGGCTCCTCGGCAAGGCCATCGCTCGGCGGACGCGCAAGCTCCTGCCTCCACTGTGCGAAGCGATCGTGTCACGAAGTGCCGACGCCCGTTCCTGGGCAAAGCGAGCGCTTGCATCGCAGGATCGCGTGGGCGTTCTCGCCAGCGGTGACCCGAGCGTCGTGCTGGCGGACCTATTTGGCATTTCCGACGGCAATCTCGCCCCGGCCGTGAACGGCAATCCGCGGGCAGAGGAGCTTCTTCGGTTCGTGCTGTCCCCGCAGTTCCTGGAACTGCGCCGCGCGCTCGGCCTCGACGGGGGGGACGTGCCATGACCGACGACAAGAAGCCCACGAACGACCTGGGCGACATCGACTGGGACGAAGCGCTGAGCGAGTGGGAGCAGACGTCGTTCGATCCCGAGGTGGCCAAAGACCGGGCGACCGCGAAGCCGGGTGCACTCGCGGGCGCCTCCCGTCCGCTGTATCGGCCGCCGACCGTCTCGCCGGCCGTTCGGCCGCGGGCGCCTGTTCCGTCCGTCGCGAAGCTGTGGGCGCCAGACGAAGACGACGACGGAATGGAGGAGACACGCATCGCGCAGGTGCCGGACGACCTCCTCATGGACGACGATTCCGAATCGACGGAGTCGACGCACAGCGCGCAATCCCCGACCGTCCACCCGCCGCCCCCCCCTCCCCCCGCGCGCCCGCTTTTGCCGACCCTTGCCGGCGACGAGGAAGCGGATTCTGCCCCGAACGATCTCCACCAACCGTTCGACCTGACGACGCCGGAGAGCCACGGATCCCAGCGGTCGTTGGGGCCTGCGCTGCTCGTTCCGAAGCTGCGCCACTTCGATCCGAACGAGGTGACTGTGGTCGGCGGGGAGGCGGATCTGGCGAACCGGCGCTCCGCGATTCTCGCGGAGCTCTCCGGACTGACGGATCAGGCGGGCTCGAACGATCCCGGTCCGGACGCCGCCCTGGCCGCCGAACACGAGCTGTTCGGAAAGCACACGCGCGCCTGGGTCGACGAGAGACCGGCCAGCGAGTGGCTGTCGGCCACCACACGGGCGGGGCTCGAGGTGCGGGGCAACTGGCTCGAGCAAGAGGCGCAGGCGCTGGTCGACCAGGTGGCGAGAGCCCGCGGACTGCTTGCGTGCAGCGAGATTTTCGCGACGGCGGGAGATCGCGAACGGGCGCAAGCTCTGGCGGCGGAAGCGCGCGACCTTGCCCCGTCGCTCGCGCTCGCACACCGCCAGGCACGCGCGCTCATGCCTTTCTCCCTCTCCGCCTGTGAAGACTACATCGAGGCCCTCGACGCCGAGGCCCGTGTGTCGCCCGAGGGAGCGGCGCAGATTCACTCCACCCTTCTGGCAGCCGAAACGCTGCGGGCGGCCGGCCAGCACGAGTCGGCGACCCATCGGCTGGAGAACGCCGCGCGGATCGGTCCTGAGGACGCTCGGCCCGCGGTCTTGCGGGCCGCGCTCGCCCTGTCGGCCGACGCCGTCGACGATGCCGCGCTCCGTCTGCGCGGCTCGCTCGAACTGGCACCGGTCGCGGAGGCGGTCGCGGCTTGCGTGCGCCTCCGCGGGATCCGCGCCGCAGACGGCGCGCTCGATACGTCCGCCCGTGAGCACCCCGATGTCCTCGAACGTGTGTCGCGGGGACAGTCGCCGACCGAGGTGCTCCACCGGGTGCGACAAGCCCTCGACAAGGGCGACCTCGCCGAAGCCGCGCCCCTCGTCGCCGAGCTGGCCTCGCTACCGGAGCTCGCAGACGCTGCGCGTTGGCTGGCCGCGTCGCTCGGGGCGACCACGGCCATACGGCGCCCCGAAGCGGCGCAATGGCTGCGCGAGCTAGCCGAAGGCGGCGACCAGGAAGCGCGCCGGGCGCTCCTGGCCCGCGCCCTGGAGCTCCAAGACCCCGAGCGGCTGACTGAAGCCCTCGGGAGCAACGGTCCGCTGACGTCGGCCGAGCGATTGACCATCGCTGCGCTGGGCGGCCTGCCCCTGTCCGCGACGGACCACCATCTCGATTCGGCCGCGTCGACGCCCGGAATGGAAGCGCTTGCCGCAGCAATCACCTCCATCGCGATGCCCTCCGGGGACGATCGCGAGGCGGAGGTCCGGGCTCGCACGACGCGCACGTCGGGTTCCCGGGGCGCGCGCGCTCTCATCCGGCTCGGGCGGCTCCTCGCCGCGTCGGCTCCGGTCACCGACATCGAGGCCGCGCTGGCGGACGTCGGTGTCGGCCGCGCGGTGACCTTGGGAGGCGCCAACCTTTTGGGATCCGAACCGCCGCGCGCGCCCGGCGAGGTTCGCGCCGGGGAGGCCCACCGAGCCGAACTGCGTGCGGTGGGACTGGAGATCGCCATGCGCGCCGGGCGCACCTCCGTAGTCGGGGGCGCGCTCGAAGCGTGGGGAGGCGGCTGGGGTTCGCGGGAAGACGGCGCCATCGGTGCGCTCGCCGCCGCTCTCGTCGCCGAGCGAGCGGGCGATCGCGCCCGTGCTCTCGAATGCTTCAAGGCAGCACGCATCGCGGATCCGGGAAGCGAGGCGGCGCTGCGCGCGATCGCCTCTCTCGAACCCATCGATCTCGTAGCGGAGATGAACGGCCTCGCCGACGATTTGGGCGATGGCCCGCGCGGCGCCGTCGCCCGGCTCGAGGCCGTCGCGCGCGGCGAGGGCATCCTGCCGGAGCCCACGCGCGCCCATTTGCTCGAGCAGGCGCATCGAGCGGCCCCAACCCTGCCGATCGCGTCGTTTCTGGCGGAGCGGATCGCGCGGCGAGCCGGCGACATCGACGAAGTCTTGCGCTGGGTGCGCGAGCGTCGGGCCACCGCGAACGATCCCGTGGAAGCCGCGCTCGACGCAGTGCGCGAGGCCCTGCTCATCGCCGATCGAGATCCGCTGCTTGCCAGCGAGAGACTTCAGGAGGCCCATCGAGCCCGTCCGAACGACGTCGCCCTGCGAGATCTTTACGAACGAATGGGGGCCGAATCGCCGCAGGCGTGCGCGTCGTGGCGAGAACAGCGGGCCGGCATGGCCACGGGAAACGCGCGGACGCTGCTGCTCCTGGAAGCCGCGCGCGAGTACGAGTCGGCGGGAGACGAAGAGTCCGCGCTGCGCTGCGCAGAAGCAGCCGGCGCCGATGACGCGCCTCTCGGCCGCATCGCCCGAGAGCGAGCCGAGCTCCGAGCACGTCGCGTCGCCCGCCTCGCCGAGGAGCTCCTTTCGACCGCCAAGGGGACCTCGGGACCTCGCTCGCGTCGAGAGGCGTACGAGCGGCTCGCGTCCCTGGACGAAACGGCGCGGCAAGACCCCGCGAGCGCGCTTCTCTGGCATCGCGCCATTCTCGACGACTATCCCACGCACGAGCCGAGCCTTCGGCACGTCGAACATTACTTGATCGGCGAAGGCCGGAACGACGAGCTCGAGCCGATCGCTTCGGCAATCGCCAGGGTGCTGCGCGCGACCGGATCGGGCGAGTGCACGGCGCATGCCGAGCTGGCGGTGCGGTTGCAGCTACGGCAGCCCGAAGCAAAGTGGAGCGAGACGTACGACATGGTGGAGCTCGCTGCTGGCGAGGCCGAGCCATCGCTGTGGTCCCTGCGGATGCTTCAGGCCCATTCGCGCGCTCGCGCGGACGACGGGTCGTTTCTCTCCGCCACCCAGCGGTTGCTCGATCGCACATCGCGGCCCGCCGAGGTCGCAACGCTTCTCGTCCTGAGTGGGCAGGCGGCAGCTCGGCTCGGACGACTCGACGAGGCGCGTTCGTTTTTCCGTCGAGCGAGCCACGAAGACCCCGGCGATGCCGTCGCGTGGGCGCTGATGGCCGACGTCTGCCGGCGAGCGGGCGACGCCCGGGGCGCCGCGGAGGCGAGCGAGGCGGTGGCGCGCTGCGCGCCGGACCGCGGCCATCAGCTCCAGGCTTGGGGCGAAGCCGCCCACATTTGGGAGGAGCTCGGCGACGACGCGGACCAAGAGCGCGCGATCATCGCGTTCGAGGCGGCCGCGGCGATCGACATCACCTATCAAGACGTCTTCGATCGCCTCTCTCTTCTCTACGCCTCCCGCAAGAAACATGGCGAGCTGGCGAGCCTGCTCGAGCGGCGCGTGAGCGTCGTCGACGACGCCGAACAGCGCTCGGCGATGCAGGTGCGGCGCGGTCGAGTCCTCCTCGACGCCGGCGACCTGCCCCGTGCGCGGCAGGCCTTCGAATCGGCCCTCCACGAGCGGCCCGAAGACCCCGTTGCCCTCTCGGCGCTGGCCGACCTGTGCCTCTCGCTGGAGGACTGGGAGGCCGCCGACCGCGCGTTGGTCCACCTGGCTCGCCTGCTGGGGTCGCCGGATGAGCAGCGCGCCGTCTATACCCGATTGGGTGACCTCTACACCCACCACTTGCTCAATCTTTCGCGCGCCGAGCTGGCGTTGAAGGAAGTGTTGAAGCGAGCACCCGACGATGTGGAGACGACGGAGAAGCTCGTCGAGGTCTACAAGCGCCAGAACGACGCCGCGCGCGCCACCGAACTTCAGCAGGAACTCATCGATCGGGCGCGATCCCAAGAGGAAAAGCGCAAACGCTTTCTCGAACTCGCGACGATTCACGAGTACACGGCCCACGACAATCGACGCACGGAGCAAACGCTGGAGGCCGCGCGCCGCGAGTTCCCTCAAGACGTCCGCGTATTGCGCGCGCTCGCCGAGTTTTACGTTCGCCACCACCAGGCTCCCGCGTTCAACATTTTGCTCGATCGCGCCGGCGGCGATGCACGGCGCGCGCTGGCGGCTGGCCGCGTGTCGCCAGCGCTCTTCGATATTCTCGCCGCTGTCTTCGAGCTCCGCGACAAGAAGGGCGCGGCGAGCGTCACTCGAGCCATGCTGGCCAGCCTCGACGGCCAGCCGGCCAAGATCGCGGGCGGTGGACACCGGGCGTTCGAGGCTGCGCTCGACGAGTGGCTCGCTCCGGAGGGGCTGCCGACTTCACTGCGCACGCTCCTCGCAAGGACCGGCGACGCCCTCGACCATGTCACCCAGGTCGACTTGCGGGCGCTGAAGGCGAGTGCCTTGCCGGCCGAAGCGCCTCTGGCGCAGTTTGCGTCCGGGATCGGATTCGCCATCGGCCTGGGCGCGATCCAATTGCTCGTATCGCCGAAGCTGGGCTCGGTGTGTATCCCCGTAGGATCGTCGCCACCGGTCCTCGTCGTCGGAGAATCTCTGGTCGGCGACGAACGCTTAGGACCCTTTCTCGTCGTTCGCGCGATCAAGCTCGTGCAAGCGAAAGCCTCGGTTCTCGCCCGTGCCACTCCGGCCGACCTCGCTGTTCTCGTGTCGGCTTGGCTCAAGTGCTTCAATCCGACCTGGCAGCCGCAAGGGGTCAACCTTGCCCTCGTCAACGCGGTCGGCGGGCGTCTCCAGGCAGCGCTGGCACGGAACCTCGATCGAGACCTCGCCCCGTTGGCGCTGGAAGCGGCGGCGGCGATCGGGACCCAGGCAGGGGCGCTCGGCGCGCTCGCGGCTGCGTGGGCCGACCGCGTCGCCCTGCTTTTCCTCGGCGACCCGAATGTGGCGCTGGACGCGATCGCCGCCGCGGGCGGCGGAGGAGAGACTCCGCTCGAACCGAAAGAGCGGGCTGCGTGGATCGCTCGCACTCCGGAAGCGCGCGACCTCATCGCGTTCGCGGTCACCGACGCGTTCGCGGAGGCGCGCACACGAATCGGCGCAGACGGCTGAATCGCGGTTCTCGAATGGGCAGTGTGACCGGAGCGTCACGGGAGATTTGCGTGTTGGCGCGGAGGGCGAGCTTGCGGGGAGGGCCGCCGAAAGCTAAGTGTCCGCACTTCCCGCATGAGCAGTGCCATCTCGCCGCCCCCCGCCCGCCACCTTCGCAACGTCGCTATCGTGGCCCACGTCGACCACGGAAAGACCACGTTGGTCGACCACATGCTCCGGCAGGCCGGCACGTTCCGCCTCAACGAGGTCCTCCAAGAGCGAGTGATGGACTCCAATGATCTCGAGCGAGAGCGCGGGATCACGATTCTTGCGAAGAACACCAGCGTCCGGTGGCGCACCGCCGACGGGACGATCACGAAGATCAACGTCATCGACACACCCGGCCACGCCGACTTCGGGGGTGAGGTCGAGCGCATCATGCTGATGGCAGACGGCGCCTTGCTGCTCGTCGACGCGGCCGAGGGGCCGCTGCCGCAGACCCGCTTCGTGCTGCGCAAGTGCCTCGAGCTCGGCTATCCGGTCATCGTCGTCATCAACAAGATCGACCGCTCGGACGCCCGACCCGAGGAGGTACACGAGGAGATATTCGATCTCTTCTGCGACCTCGACGCGTCCGACGCCCAGCTCGACTTTCCGGTCCTCTACGCGATCGGACGCGACGGGATCGCGAAGCGAACGCTGGACGACCCATCCACCACCCTCGCGCCCCTCTTCGAGACGATCCTCGCCAAGATTCAACCGGCCCCCGGCGACGCGAGCGCACCGCTTCAGATCCTGGTCAGCAACATCGAGTACGACGACTACGTCGGACGGCTCGCAATCGGCCGCATCGTGTCCGGCACCGTGCGCCACAATCAGCCCATCGGCATCCTCAAAGACGGGCGTCGCATCAAGAGCAGCGTCAAGGCGCTCTCGACCTTCGAGGGACTGAAGCGCACCCCTGCACCCGAGGCAGCCGCCGGAGAGATCGTGGCGATTGCGGGCATCGAAGAGGTCGACGTCGGCGACACGATCGTCGACCAGGACCCGGGTTGGGAGTCTCGAGCGCTGCCGCGTATCCACGTCGAACAACCGACGCTCAAGATGCGCGTCGGCGTGAACACCTCCCCGCTCGCCGGAAAATCGAAGTCCACGAAGTTCTTGACCAGTCGCCACCTGCGCGAGCGGCTCCAGCGCGAGACCACCAAAAACCTCGCCATCCGCGTGGAAGACAGCGACTCCCCCGACACGTTCATCGTGCTCGGCCGCGGCGAGCTGCAGCTCGCGATTCTCGTCGAGACGATGCGACGCGAAGGCTACGAGCTACAGCTCGGCAACCCGGAAGTCGTAACGAAAACGGTGGACGGCGCGATTTGCGAGCCCATGGAGCTCGTGATGGTGGACGTCCCCGAGCAATTCATCGGAATCGTCACCGAGCGCCTCGGCGAACGACGCGGCCGAATGATGAAGATGGCCAATCACGGCTTCGGGCGGGCGCGTCTCGAGTACCGTGTTCCCAGCCGGGGCATGATCGGGTTTCGAGGGGAGATTCTCACCGCGACGCGCGGCACGGCACTTCTCAACTCGATGTTCGATGGCTGGGAGCCCTGGGGCGGACCCATGATGAAGCGGGCGACGGGCGCCATCGTCTCCGACCGAGCGGGTGTGGCGACGCCCTACGCCCTCAATCATCTCCAAGCGCGCGGCAGCTTCTTCATCGCGCCGGGAAGCGTCGTCTACGAAGGCATGATCGCCGGAGAGCACAACCGCCCGAGCGACACGGACGTGAACGTCATCAAAGAGAAGAAGCTCTCGAACATGCGCAACCACGGCAAAGACGAGAACGTAGCGCTCGCCCCGCCGCGCGTGCTCACCATCGAGACGGCGATGGAGTGGATCGACGTCGACGAGTTGGTCGAAGTGACGCCGGACGCCGTTCGCGTGAGAAAGGCGATCCTCGAGATCAACAAGCGTCCCCGGCGAACCGAGGCGATCGAAGATGCGCAGGAGGTCGGTGACTCGGCGTGAGTGCGGGCCGCGGCGTCGCTCGTCGGTCGCGCGTGCGTCGGCCGCCACGGCGCTGGCCGCGTCCCTCGTAACGCCGATCGCTATCGCGTCCTCTTCAGCCGACGAACTCGTGCGGCAGGCGCGAGCGCACGAGGCCGAGCACGACGACGACGTCGCCGTTCGCCGCTACATGGAAGCACTCGCGATCGAGCCTGGAAACGCAGCGGCGTGGCTGGGTCTCGGGGCATTGCGGATGAAGATCGGAGAAGCCGCCGAAGCGGAGCGCGTGTACTCGTCGGCTCTCGATCGCGTCCCTTCGCTCCAAGCCGCCCTCGAGGGTCGAGCCCGCGCGCGGTGGGCCATGGGCCGACACGACGCCGCGGAGGCCGACCTTTGCGCCCTTGCGACGATGCGGACGGCGCAGGCGAGCGTCCCCGCGCTCCTCGAGCTCGCGGAATGGTACGCCGCCGACGGACGGGCCCCTGCCGCGCTCGCCGTCTGGCGGCGACTGCGCGCTCTCGCCGTGGAGCGCTCCGACGGGCCATCGGAACTCGTCGCCGGGCGGATGGTGCGCGCCCTCGTGATTCTCGTGGACGGCGCCGACCCGGCCTCGTCGCCCTTGGAACCCGCGGGTGCGACGCGACACGCGCTGGCCGCAATCGCACGGCGGGGTGGGTAGGCGACGGTCTTCAGCTTGTCGAGAAGGCGGCGACGCCGAAGCCGCCGACCACCCACATCACGCCGCGTGCCTCGTCGCGCGCGATGGCCACGATCCGGCCGTCCGACTCGGGATCGGATTGGGCCGCACCGATGCGAGCAACGACGAACGCGCCGCCCGACGCGTCGAGGCGAACCAGCGTAGTCGTGTCGTCGGAGTCCGAATACGTACTGACGACGAGGGTTCCGGCGGTATCGACGAAGGACAGCGCCGTGATCCGCCCTTCCCACGCGAAGAGCTTCGAGGCATCGCCGGTCGTCCGCCGGACGACGCCCCCTTGCCGGGCGGCGTACGCGAGGTGCGGCCCGTGCACGGCAAACAGGGCCGGAGACTCGGCCTCCGGCATATCGATCGCGTCCCGTCGGATGGGCTTTCCTCCCGGCAGGTGAATGACGGCGGTCGGCCTCGCCGCGTCGTCGACCACGAGGACAGCCGCGACCGGCACGCCGTCGGCCGTGTCGCATGCGATCGCCGCGGCAATTCCCGGGAGGGGGCACCGCTCGAGACACGGCCGGGCGCCCTTGCCCTGGGCGTGAAGGCCAAGCGTGAGGAGCCCTCCGGCGCGCGTCCGGACCCAGAGTCGGCCGGAAGCGAAGACCGCGTCGCTCGCGGCGACGCCCTCACTCAGCGGTCCGGCGATCGCCGCAAAAGACTTCCCCGCGTCGGTCGACGTCACGAATCCGCCCCCCCGCAAAATCGCCGCCACGACCTGCTTGTCGACCGCGAGCGCGCACACCTCGGAGGCGGCGAGTCCCTCGGCGGCCAGTCGCTCGCAGGACCCCTCGAGATCGACGCGCACGAGCTCGGCCACCCCAGCGTCGGAGCGCCCGACAACCAGGGCGCCCCGGCCGGCGCAAGCTACAGCCGTAGCCGCCACAAGCGCAACGGGCGCACCCACGCGCGGCCAGGGCTGCGCAGCCCACGGGAGACCGAGCGGCTCCTCCGACCCGAAAGTCCCGTCGATGAGCGCGGAGTCCTCGAGCTCGCCTTCATCGTCCGCGTCGAGCGCCGGCAAGTCCGACTCGCGCAGCTCCTCGTCCGAGTCGACCGGTCCTTCGTCCCCTGCGTCCAGTCCTCCGTGCTCGGGAGCATCTCCGAAGCCGAGGTCCTCCTCGTCACCGAGAC
>Ga0265316_10000254_pt1 | contig 60899 bp, 47 predicted proteins | sample 4522metaG_FD_202092 | JGI IMG/M metagenome (GOLD analysis project Ga0265316, IMG submission 202092) | Rhizosphere microbial communities from Carex aquatilis grown in University of Washington, Seatle, WA, United States - 4-5-22 metaG | ecosystem: Host-associated > Plants > Roots > Rhizosphere >... | reverse complement strand
CCCGATACCCTGTTCGAAGGCGCTGTAGAGGATTCGCCGGTGCACCGGCTTGAGCCCGTCGCGCGCGTCGGGGATGGCGCGGCCGATGATGACGCTCATCGCGTAGTCGAGGTACGACGTCCGCATTTCGTCTTGGATCGAGACGGGGACCTTCTGCTGCGGCGAGGTCGGGGTCGGCGGAGTCTCGGCCATGGGGGATCCAGGCCTTTCTAGCTCAGAATAAACCTCAGAAGAAGTTCCCGATCGTAAACTCGAAGTCGCTGTGGTTCTCGTACGGCAGCGGCGCGAGCGGGAAACCCCATTCGAAGCGCAACGGGCCGAGCGGCGAGAACCATCGGATCCCGAAGCCGGTCGACGTGCGCAAGTACCCGAGGCTGCTCGAGAACGAGAAGCAGGGGCTCACGACCTTGTCGAATTGCGGAGCCGGAGTCGTCTTGCAAAACTGGTTTTCGATGTTCCAGGAGTTTCCTGCATCGAGGAACACGACCCCCCGGATGCCGACTTTGTCGAGAATCGGAAACTCGAGCTCGAGGTTCTCGTAGGCCTCCAGGTTCCCTCCGATGTTGGCGCCGTTTGGAATGGGCGGCGAGTTCGGATCGAGCGATTGGGTGAGCGGTAGCCTCGGGCCGATGCTGCGGAGGTAGAACCCGCGAACGTCGAGGATGCCACCGAGGAAGTAGCGCTGGAAAATCGGGACTCCCTGCGGGTCCGGGCTCGTGATGAGGCCGAGCTCGGTGTTGAGCTTCAATACGAACCCCGAGCCCGGCATGCCGCTGCCGCCGCCGAGCGGGTAATAGAAGCGCCCCGTGAAGCGGTTTCGAAGATAGTTGAACTCGCTCCCGATCGCGTTGGCGGCTATCTCCGAGGAGGCCTGCAGATAAATGCCCGATGTCGGGAAGAGACGGTTGTCGCGCGTGTCGTACGTGATGGTCGGGCGAAGCGACGCGATCCGCCCCGAGTTGAAGAGGTTGGCGAGCGGCAGCGATTGGAAGACGCTCGTGAACCCCGGCGCCGTGCCGAGGAACGTGCTCTGCCCCGACGTGTCGACCGAGTCCCACTCAAGGGTTCCGGTGACGCTCAGGCGAAGCCAGGGTTGCACGAGCGCATAGCCGAACGTCAGCGATCCGCCCTGGCTCCGCCGAGCGAAGTTGGGGAATACGTACAGTGTGTCGTAGAGTTCGATGCTCGAGTTCCAGTCGGAGTCGAGGAAGTACGGCTCGAAAAACCGCACCGTCACGAGTCGCCGCAACGCCGATACCTGCGCCTGGACCGCGAGCGCTTGCCCGTTACCGAAGAGGTTCGCCTGCTGGACTTGCGCGGTCGCGATGAAGCTCTCGATCGAGCTGAAGCCCGCGCCGACCTGGAAGGTTCCCGTCGGCTTTTCGGCGACCTCCACGTAAACGACGATCCGGTCCGGGCCTGAGCCCTGTTCGGTGGAAACATCGACTCGGTCGAAGTACCCCAGCGCCGTGACGCGCCGCTTGCTGTTCTCGAGGCGTGTCTCGCTGAAGAGCTGCCCCTCCTGAATCTCCATCTCGCGACGTACGACCTTGTCGCGCGTCTTGGTGTTCCCCTTCACTTCGATGCGCTCGATGTGCACCGCCGGCCCTCGCCGGATGGGGACGACGATGTCCACTTGCTCGTGGACCGGATCGAGCTCCGTTTCGGGCTCGGCCTCCACGTTGGCGAAGCCGGCGTCGCGGTAGAGCGTGCGCACCGCCTGCAGGTCCTTGATCAGCTGGGCACGGTTGAAATAATCGCCCGACTGTTCGCTCACCATCTGCCGGAGCGCTCGGCGCCCGCCGAGCGGCTCGATTTCACGGCCCTCGTTGTCGCGCTCGTACACGCGGAGCTGGCGGATCTTGTACCGAGGCCCCTCGTGGATGATGACGGAAATGTCGATCCCCTCTCGGTCCGCCGTGAGCATCACGCGCGGCGTGCCGATCTGAACGCTGAGGTAGCCCTTGTCGTAGTAGAGTGCGCTCATCATCAAAACGTCGCGCTCGAAGACGTCTTGACGGTAGGGCCCGCCGGACCCGAACGAAAAGAAGCCGCCGTTCCCCGTCTGCATCTGATCGCGGAGCTCGGAGTCCGAGACGTGTTCGTTGCCGATGAAGGTAACGCGGCGCACGGTCACCGGCTTGTGCTCGACGATCTTGAAGCGGACGATGACCTCGTTCTCGCGCTGAGGAATGACCTCCGATTCGACTTCGGCGAGGAAGAAGCCCTTCTCTCCGTAAGCGTCCTTGATCTTTTGGACGCTCCGTCGCACGGCCGGCACGCTGAGGATCGTGTTCGGCTTGAGCTCGATCGCTTCGTTAAGCTTGTCGTTCTCGATCTCGTCGTTGCCCTGAAAGACGACCTCTTTGATGTTCGGACGCTCGCGCACGATGAACCGGAGCACAACGCCCTTGTCGTTGGTGGTCAGGTCGACCTGGACGTCCTCGAAGAAACCCGAATCCCAGAGCGCGCGCACGTCGCTCGTGAGGTTCTCGACGCGGAACGGCTGGCTGGGTTTCTCCCGCAAGTACGAGAGAACGTCGTCGCGCGCGACGCGGCGGTTCCCCACGATCTCGGTCGACGCGATGGGGAGGCCCTCGGCTTGCTGGGCAGCCGAGAGCGGAAGATCGACCACCGGGCTGTTCGGCGCGGTTGACGGCGAGACGGGCGGGCCCGCGTCGGACTGCGGGGGGCCGCCGTCGGCTGCGGCTACGCCGGTCGCAGGCGGGGGGCCCGCGTCGGAAGGGGCGGCCCGAGCCGTCCCCGCGCGTAGCAGCGCGACGAGCACTGCGGCCAGAACGGCAAACAAACGAATGGTTCGCATCGGGGTTGCGCGTGCGAGCGAAGGCAGGCTCGCATGGGGCGCAAAAGACGACCGCTGCCTAGCGCACCGCAAAGGCTCAGGTCAACCGATCCGAAGCGCCGGCGGCGCCCCTCAGCCACACGAATGCGGCAAGTGCAAATACGAGCGGCGCGGCCATCATTGCCCAGATCATCGGTGCGTGATCGGCCACCAGGCCGATGAGCGGCGGGGACCATAGATCACCCAGCAAATGAATGGCGAAGATTCCCATCGCCATCGCGCTCGCGCGCAGGCCCGCGGGGACGCTGCGCAGCATCGCTACATTCATCGGCCCGCTTGACAGAAAGAGGGCGACCTCGCAGGCGGCGACGCAAACGAAAAAGCCGAATGCGCTGGGCGACGCGATCGCGGCCGCCGCGAGCGGGGCTCCCAACCCCGCCGAAAGGGCGCAGACGGACAAATTGGCGCGGGCGGTCTCGCCATCGGACAGGGCGTCCCCGAGGGTTTTGCCGGTTTTTCGAGCCCTTCGTCTCCGGACGGCCGCGTCCGCGAGCCACCCGCCCGCCAGCGTTCCGAAGAACCCCGCCCCGACTGTGATCAAGCCGAAGTCGACGCTCGCCCGCCCCGGTTCGAGGCCGTAGCGTGCGTGCAGGTATTTTGGCGCCCAATAGGCGAATCCTCCGATCGCGAAGGTGTACGCGCAGAACCCCAGGACGCCGTCACGGTAGAGCGGGAGCCGCCAGAGCGTTCGCGCCGATCTCCAAGCGTCGGGGAGTGCCGTCGCGGTGCGGCCCCGGGGCTCCGCGATGCTCGTTGCCGATCCGCCCAGGGGCTCCGCGATGAGCAGGCACAGGAGAGCCAGCGCGAGCCCCGGTCCCCCTGCGACCAAGAAGGCCGATCGCCAGCCGTGCGCGTGCTCGACCGCCCCTCCGACCACGAATCCAAGCGCCGAACCGACGGGGGTAGCGGCGGCGAAGATAGCCATCCAGCGCCCCTTCTTCGCAGGCGCGGCGAGGTCGTCGATGAACGTCGGCGCGATCGTCGCGTAGCTCGCCTCGCCGACGCCGACCACGGCGCGCGCGACGACCAACGCCGCGAATCCGTGCACGAGGCCCGAGGCGACCGTCGCCACGCTCCACACGGAGACCCCGAACGCGAGGAGGCGCTTTCGGGTGCCCGGTACGGAGCGGTCGGACCATGCGCCGAAAATTGGGCTCGTTGCAAAGTAGCCGATAAGGAACACGGTGAAGAGAGAACCACCCAGGAAATTCGATAGATGGAGGTCGTCTTGAACCTTGGGCAGCACCGCCGCCATCACGTACCGGTCGATGTAGTTGAGCAGATTGAGCGAGGTCAAAAGCGTGAGGACCATCGCCGGGTTGCGGATGGCCCCCGGCCCGAGGGGCGTCGTCTGGTTGCGCGCGGTCGCCGGCACGGGGCGCGACCATATCAGGGCCTGCCGTGCTTGACACCCGTTCACCCAAGCCGCTAGGCGTTCGAGCCGCAGCCATGTCGAAGAAGACCGAAAGCCCCGATACGACTGCGCCGGTGCCGTCCGAGGCGTCACCGCCGAAGCGCCGCGCCACCGCCGAAACGATGGCGGGAAGGCAGCGCGAGATTTCGGTCAGCGAGTTTTTCACGAAAAACCGCCACTTGCTCGGCTTCGACAACCCGGCGAAGGCGCTGCTGACCACCGTCAAAGAAGCCGTCGACAACTCGCTCGACGCCTGCGAAGAGGCGGGGATCCTCCCGGACATTCTGGTGGAGATTCACGAAGTCGCGCCCGCGCCCGGGAAGTCGCGCGACGCCGAGACGGAACGGTCGCACCCGGGGGCCCCGGCGCGATTTCGCGTCGTCGTCGAGGACAACGGTCCCGGGATCGTCAAGCCGCAGATCCCGAAGATCTTCGCGAAGCTCTTATATGGCTCGAAGTTCCATCGGCTCAAGCAGTCGCGCGGCCAGCAGGGCATCGGAATCAGCGCGGCCGGACTCTACGGCCAGCTGACGACGGGCAAGCCCGTGGTCATCACCAGCAAGACGGGCAAAGGGCGCCCTGCGTTCCGGATCGATTTGCGGATCGACACGAAACACAACCAGCCCGACGTGGTGAAAGAAGAAACGGCCGACTGGAACAAAGAGCACGGCACGCGGGTCGAAATCGAGCTCGTGGCGGCTTACCGCGGAGGACGCACCGGGGTGCAGGAGTACCTGGAGCAGACGGTCGTCGCCAACCCGCACCTCGCGCTGACGTACGTGTCGCCCAAGGGTGAGCGGCTCGAGTTCCCACGCGTGAGCGACGAGCTCCCGCGGGAGGCGGAAGAGATAAAGCCGCACCCCCACGGCGTCGAGCTCGGGATGCTGCACACGATGCTGCAAGACTCGCCCGACAAGAGCGTCAAGCAGGTGCTGATAGACGACTTCTCGAGAATTTCGCCTGCCATTGCGCAGCGGGTGTGCGAGCTCGCCAAGGTCAATCCGCGCGCCCTCGCCGAGCGCATCCACGGCGAGGAGCTCGAACGACTGCACAAGGCGCTCGGCGAGGTCAAGGTAATGGCGCCCCCGGCAACCGCGGTCGTGCCGATCGGCGAAGCGCTGCTCATCGAGGGACTCAAGCGGCGATTCTCGCGGGCCGAGTTTTACGTGTCGGCGACGCGCCCTCCCGCGGTGTACCGAGGCAATCCGTTCGTCGTCGAGGTGGGGCTCGCGTTCGGTGGAGACCTCCCGCTCGACGAGCCGGCGGACATCATGCGCTTCGCCAACCGGGTGCCGCTGCAATACCAGCCGAAGGCGTGCGCCATCAGCGAGGCCGTATACCAGACCAACTGGCGCGGCTACGAGCTCGCGCAGCCGAAGGGAAGCTTGCCCGTCGCGCCGCTGGTCATCGCCGTTCACCTGGCCAGCGTATGGGTGCCGTTCACGAGCGAAGCAAAAGAGGCTGTCGCCCATTACGACGACCTCTTGCGCGAGATGAAGCTCGCGATTCAGGAGTGTGGACGCAAGCTCGCCGCCCACCTGCGCGCTCGCGCCCACGCCCAGCGCGACGAGATGCGGCGCAGCCTGTTCGAGAAGTACATACCCGAGGTGGCCACGTCTCTGTCGGAGATTCTCGGCATTCCGAAGGACAAGGTCGAGCAGCCGTTTCACGCGGCCCTGCCGAGCTTCGTGCGTTTCGCCGAAGAGGCGCCGGCGAAAGCGGAGGACAACGGCCATGGGAGTGGGGGAGCGCCGTCCCCCGCGCCGGCGCCGGCCAAGGTGGCGAAGACGGCCAAGAAAGACGGCGCGAAAAAGGACTCTTCCGCGCCCGCGACGACGGCTCGCGGTGTCGGGAAGAAGCGCGGTGATCAGCTCAGCCTTCCGGAGTGAACGATGGCAGCAAAGACGAAGACCCGGAGCAACAAGTCGAACCGAGACACGGTGACCCTGTCGAAAATCGAGAAGCTCGCGCGCGACGTGCTCGGACAAGTCACAAAGGGCAACAACCCCGCCGTCGAGATCCGGACGCGCACGCTGACGAACGTCTCCTTCAACGAGAAAAAGAAGATCATCGAGCTCGGCGATCGCGCTCAATCGCGAGAGTTCTTCAACGCGGCGATGGCGCGCAAATTCATGCAGACGATGCTCGTGGCCAGCGGGTGCAAGACGTTGATCGAAGAAGACAAGACGATCAGCATCCGCCAGATGTATTACATGTCGAAGCACACGCTGAAGGGATCGAACGAGAACACGTTCGAGGATCAGGTCGAGAGCGATCCCATCATCGAGGACCTGGAAGTCGGCATCGACGCGCTTCGCGAGGAGCTTCACCTTTTTGCGAATCGCAAGGGGAGCGCGGTCGGCAAGCTCGTGATCGAAGACGCGGGCGATCGCATCGATTTGGCGCGGATGGGTCGGGGCGGCTGGAGCATTCCGAGCATCTGCGAGCCAGAGGTGCTGAAATTCGTGGAGTGCAAGGCGGAGTTCATTTTGTTCGTCGAGAAAGACGCGGTCTTCAGCCGCCTCAACGAAGACGGCTTTTGGAAGAAGCACAACTGCATTCTCATGACGAGCCTCGGCCAGGCCACGCGGGGGGCTCGCCGCTTGCTCCAGAGAATGGCCCACGAGCTCAAGATTCCCGTCTACGTGCTCGTCGATAACGACCCCTGGGGTCTCTACATCTACTCCGTGTTGAAACAGGGCAGCATCAACCTCGCCTACGAGTCGATCCGGATGGCACTTCCGACCGTACGCTTCCTCGGAATGAGCGCGTTCGATTACGAGAAGTTCGGCCTTACTCCGGCGGTCAAGATCAACCTGAAAAAGGAAGACATCGCGCGCGCCGAGCAGATGAAGGCCTATCCGTGGTTCAAACATCCGAAGTGGCAGGCCGAGATCGAGGCGCTACTCGAGAACGGCTTCAAGATGGAAGTCGACGGCTTTCTGACGAAGAGCATCTCGTTCATCACCGAGGAGTACCTTCCGAAGAAGCTCAAAGACCGCGATTACCTTCAGTAAGGCTGCTCCCCCTGTCGAGCGAGCGGGGGTGCTCGCGGCGATAGAAGCAGTGCGTCACCGCGCCCCGAATCGGACTTCCGAACCAGGGCAGATTGCCCCGCTGGGAATTTCCCCGCATTTCGATGGCGTTTCGCACAGGAGCGCGGGCGCGCCTCGCGCTGTCCGAAACCTGCCCCTGGTGTTTCGAGTGGGGACATGGTGCACAGCTTGCTAACCGCGTTGCCGCCGATGAGTCCCCGCCGACATGACAAATCGTTGACGGGGCGCATCCACCTGAAACACGCGGTCGGTATGGAGCTGCATCGATGAGAATCGTGACCTTTCCGCTCACACGTCTTTCGCAAGGTGCCCTCGTGGGTCTCGTCGCGCTGGCCGGCGCGACCGGGGCCTCGTGCCACAAGTCACAGGCCGCAACCGAGCCCGCCGGTCCGCAGGCGCCGACCGGTCAGGTGTGGCTCACGCCGGCTCAGGTCAAAGACGCGAAGATCGAAGTCCAGCCCGTGGCCGAGCACGACGTGGACGACACAATCTTGACGAGTGGTCGCGTGACCCTCGACGACCTGCGATCCGCCCACGTATTTTCGCCCGTGACCGGTCGGGTCGTGAAAATCACCGCGCAGCTCGGGGAGCACGTGAAGAAAGGCGACCCACTCGCGCTCATCGAGTCGCCGGACATCGGGAACGCCGTGAGCGACGTGCACAAGGCGGAAGCGGATCTCATCGCCGCGGAGCACGACTACAAGCGCAAGAAAGGGTTGTTCGAGCAGAAGGCCGGCTCTGCGGCGGACCTGGAAACCGCAGAGGACAGCTGGCGGCGCGCCAAAGCCGAGCTCGAGCGGGCGCGTCAAAAGGCGTTTCTCCTTCGCACCGGAAGCGTCGATTCGGTGACGCAGACCTATACGCTCGCGTCGCCGATCGACGGCGAGATTCTACTCCGGAACATCAATCCGGGCGCCGAAGTCCAAGGGCAGTACACCGGCGGCGCGACGCAGGAGCTCTTTACGATCGGCGAGCTCGACAAGGTTTGGGTGCTCGGCGATCTCTACGAGATGGATCTGGCCCGCGTTCACGTCGGGTCCCCGGCCGAAGTCATGGTCGTCGCCTACAAGGACAAAGTATTCCGCGGTCGCGTGGATTGGGTGAGCGGAATGCTGGATCCGAACACGCGTACGGCGAAGGTTCGCTGCACGTTCGACAACCCTGACAGGCTTCTGCGCCCCGAGATGTACGCGACCGTGCGGGTCTCGGTCGACCAGAAGCGGGCGCTCGCGATCCCGCGCGGTGCGCTTCTGCGCCTCGGCGAGTACAAGGTGGTGTTCATCGAGGTAGGCGAGAACCAGGCGGAGGCCCGCTTCGAGCGGGTGCCGGTCGAAGTCGACGAGGGGGAGTCGAGCGCATGGCTCGAGGTGACGCACGGACTGGAAGTGGGGCAGAAGATCGTCGTGAGCGGCGCGATTCTGCTATCGCAGAAGCTGTGAGCGAGCAGGAATCTGACTGCGCTCCAAGTCTGTAGTCCGAAGCACGGAACCCGGAGTATTTCGAAGAAGCCATGATCCAGCGAATCGTCGCGGGTGCCTTGCGCATGCCGCTCATCGTATTCGTCGCCGCCGTGTTGCTCATCGGGCTCGGCCTGACCGCCTACCAGGCGCTCGACATCGAAGCGTACCCGAATCCGGTGCCTCCGATGGTCGAAGTGATTACGCAGCCCGACGGGTGGAGTGCGGAGGAGACGGAGCGTTACGTCACGATCCCCCTCGAGATCGGCCTCTTTGGGATGCCGGGCCTCGACCACGTTCGGTCGCAGTCGCTATTCGGATTGAGCGACGTCAAGTGCTACTTCAACTGGGATACGGCGTACAAAGACGCGCGCCAGGAACTCATCAATCGCATCCAGTTCGTACCCCTTCCGACCGGCGTGCAAGCCGGGCTGTCACCCTGGAACGCGATCGGCGAGCTATACCGCTACCGCGTCGTCGGCAAAGGGTACACCCTCAGAGATCTGAAGACCGCGGAGGACTGGATTCTCGAGCGCCAGTTCAAGCACGTGCAGGGCGTTATCGACGTCACGAGCTACGGCGGCGAAACCAAGCAATATCACGTCGAAGTCGATCCGTATCGTCTTCGCGGCCACGGCGTGACGCTCGGACAGGTCACGAGCGCGATTCAGAATGCCAACCAAAACGTGGGCGGCCAGCGGCTGCCGATGGGCGAGCAGAGCTATGACGTGCGCGGCATCGGTCTCATCGGGTCGCGCGCCTCCCCCGAGCGCGACATCGACAGCGTCGTCGTCGCGGAGCTGAAAGGCACGCCGGTCCGTGTAAAGGACATCGCCGACGTGGACATCGGGTATGCGCCGCGACTCGGCATTGTCGGGTTCAACGGCGACCCAGACGTCGTGCAGGGGATCGTGCTCATGCGCTACGGCGCCGAGACCCCGACGACCCTTCAAGGCATTCACGATCGCGTGGACTACATCCGCAAGAACCACATCCTGCCGCCCGGCATGGACATCGAGCCGTATTACGACCGCGGGGCGCTCGTTAAGGTCACGACGCACACCGTGATGGAGAACTTGATCGTCGGAATGGTGCTCGTCACCGTCATCCTACTCATCTTCCTCGGTCACACCACCGCGGCCCTCATCACGGCCATCAACATCCCGCTCGCGCTTCTCATCGCCTTCTGCGGCCTCGTTGCCACGAAAACGTCCGCGAACCTCATTTCGCTGGGGGCGGTCGATTTCGGCATCGTGGTCGACTCTACCGTCATCATGATGGAGAATATCTTCCGTCACCTGGGTCCCCACGGGAAGGGTTCGATGCTCGAGCGGATCGAGCAGAGCGCGCGTGAGGTTGCTACTCCGATGACGTTCTCGACGCTCATCATCGGAGCTGCGTTTCTTCCACTATTCACGATGACCGGGGTCTCGGGCGTTATCTTTGCGCCGATGGCGCGGACGTACGCGTTTGCCATTGGCGGCGCGATTTGCCTCGCGCTCACGCTGACGCCCGTCCTCGCCTCCAAGGTCATTCCCGCCAAAACGGAAGAAAAGGACAGCTTCGCGATGCGCGGGCTTGCCTATCTCTACAATCCGATGTTCGCGTTCGTCGTCCGTCACGCGCGCTTCGCAGCGCCGTTCGCGATCGTACCCATTCTCGCGACAATGCTGCTCTTTCCGCTCTTGGGGCGCGAGTTCATGCCCAAACTGGAGGAAGGCAATTTCTGGATCCGCGTAACGCTGCCGATGTCGATTTCTCTCGAGCAATCGGCAAAATACGTCGGGCGAATGCGGAGCATTCTGCGCGGCTGTTCGGAGGACCCCAAGGTGCCGTGCGACGACGCACATCGCAAGTACCCTGAGGTCGAAACCGTGGTCTCCCAGCTCGGGAGGCCTGACGACGGAACGGACGTCTCCGGTTTCTACAACATCGAGTTCTTCGCGCCCCTAAGGCCGTTCGACGAGTGGCCCAGCGGAGTGACGAAAGACCTGCTTACCGACCAGTTGAACAAGGAGTTGACGGAGGCTTTCCCCGGCGCGCTCTTCAACTTCTCGCAGTACATCAGCGACAACGTCGAAGAGGCCGTTTCGGGGGTCAAGGGCGAAAACTCGGTCAAGGTCTACGGAAGCAGCCTCGAGCTCAACGAAAAAGTGGCAGACGCGATCGTCGACGTCATGAGCAAAGTACCGGGCATCAAGGATCTCGGGCAGTTCAAGTCGATGGGACAGCCGAACATTCGCATCACCCCCAAGCGCGACGTATGTGCGCGCTACGGGCTCAACACCGGCGACGTCGACGTCGTCATCCAGGCCGCAATCGGGGGCCAAGCGGTAACGCAGGTGTACGAAGGCGAGAAGCACTTCGATCTGACCGTGCGCTGGAAGCCGGAGTATCGAATGAGCCTCGAGGCAATTCGAGAGATTACGGTTTCAACGCCCGACGGCGCGCAGGTGCCCCTGGGGCAGCTTGCCGAGATTCAGGTCGTCGAGGGCCCGGCGATCATCTATCGCGAAGACAGCGTGCGCTTTTCGCCGGTCAAGTTCAGCGTCCGCGGGCGCGACTTGGCGAGCACCATCGGAGAAGCGCAGGCCCAGATCGATCGCGAGATCCCGCAATGTGACAAGGCGCCCGCGGGGGTCAAAATATGCCGGCCGTACGACATGCGCCTAGAGTGGGCGGGGGAAATCACGGAGCTGCACGAAGCGGAGGGACGCCTTCAGGTCATCATCCCACTGACCATCCTGCTCATCACGTTTCTCACGTACAGCGCCGTAAAAAATTGGATTGATACGCTCATCGTGCTCACCAACATTCCCGTGGCGTGCACCGGGGGTGTGCTCGCGCTGCTCATCACCCACGTCAACTTCTCGGTATCGGCGGCGATGGGTTTCATTTCCATCTTCGGGATCGCGATCCAAGATGCCATCCTCGTCGTGACGTACTTTCAGCGGCTGCGTGAAACCGAGGGGCACTCGATCGAGCTCGCAGCGCGCGAAGCGGCAGAGAAGCGGTTGCGTCCCTGCTTGATGACGACGCTGGTCGCGATGATCGGGCTCTTCCCCGCGGCCGTGTCGAACGGCATCGGAGCTCAGACGCAAAAGCCGCTGGCGATCGTCGTCATCGGCGGGGCGATGATGCTCGGGGTCGTGGCGCGTTTCATCCAGCCGCCTCTGCTCGTCGTTGCGCACAGGTTCCGCGAGCGGTTCCGGAGGGGCGGCTCCGGACCGACGACTGGCCTGGAGGAAGGCTACGCCGAAGCGTGAGGCTTGCAGCCCGCCCCCCAGGACGGGATAGTACGCGGGAGGCATGGTCGCGGCACCGAAGGGGCCATTTTCACGGTTGGTGGGAGCGCTGGCGAGGGTATCCGGCGCTCTCGCGGTCGCGACCTCTTGCGGCTTCGACCCGGCGTACCGGGACGTTCCGGAGCCGCTGACCTCGACGTGCACCGTGGGCGCCATTCGGTGCAGTGGCGACGCCCTCCAGACGTGCCTGGGCGACGCTCACCTTCAGTCCTGGCAGCAGACCGACGACTGCCACGCGAAGGGTCTCGTCTGCACCGCCTCTCTGGCGACTTGCACGGCATGCACGCCCGGCGGCCTCGACTGCCAGGGGCAGGCCGTCATCATGTGCGATGCCGCGGGGCAGACGTGGCAGCAAACCGAGAGCTGCGACGTCACGCGCGGCTACGCATGCAGGCTCGGCGCGTGCGTTCAGCTGTGTGACCAAGCCGCAACCGAGCAGTCGAACGTGGGCTGCGAGTATTTCGCGGCCGACCTCGACAATGCGGTCATCTCGCCGTCGCTCAACGCGGCCGCCCAGCAGTACGCGATCGTCGTGTCCAACGTGCAACCCGACCTGCCCGCCAACGTCACGGTTTCGGAGGACGACTCTCTCCCGGGGGACGCCACGCATCAAGAGCGGATCGTCGGTACAGCGGTCATTGCGCCACACAACCTCGAGGTGTTCAAGCTGGGACCGCGAGAGGTCGATGGGTCGCCCGACGGCACGTTCGACACGGGCACCGGCACGGCGCTTACGCGCCATGCGTACCGAGTCACGAGCGACTATCCGATCACGGCGTATCAGTTCAACCCGCTCGACAACGTCAACGTCTTCTCCAACGACGCGTCGCAGCTCCTGCCCGTCGCGGCGCTGGGTGCAACCGGCGCGCCGGCGTACGTCGTGGCCGGCTGGCCCCAGACCATCGCGATAAGCGACGACCCGGCCACGAATTTCGGCACGAACTTGCGCGCGTTCGTCGCGATAATCGCCACGGCCGACGACACCCACGTGCGATTTCACACGACGGCACGCGTCATTCCCGGAGGACCGTTTCCGAACGGAATCGATCAGGGAGGGGACGGCACGGCGACCCTCCAGCAATACGAAGTACTCAATCTGGAGACCGGCGACTTCAACGCGGACTTCACGGGATCGACCATCGACACGGATCACCCCGTCGTGGCCTTTCCGGGGAGCGAGGCGTCCGACGCGCCGATGTTCGAAACGATCGCCGAGCGGCAGTGCTGCGCGGACCACCTCGAACACCAAGAGACCCCTGTTCGCAGCGTCGGCAAGCAGTATGCGCTGGCCAAGATGCCGAACCGGACGACCGCCGTGATTGCGGCGGGCGGCGCCATCGGCGAGGTCATCGAGACCGAGTACTACCGGGTGGTCTCGGTGCAGACCGGGACGACCTCGGTCTCGACGACGCTCGCCGCGCCGTGGGCAAGGTTCACCCTCGACGCCAGGGGAGCTTCACAGACGATCCCCTCGAAGAGCGATTTCATCCTCACCGCCTCTCAGCCCGTGATCGTCCTCGATATCACGGCCGGCCAGAATGCCGGCGGCGTGCCGCAGGGGCTTCCGGGAGGCGACCCCAGCTTGCCGAACGTGGCCCCCATCGAGCAGTGGCGGACGGACTACGTCCTTCTCACGCCGGACAAATACGTATTCGACTATCTCGTCATCGTCGCGCCGAACGGATCACACGTCTACGTCGACGCCCTCGCACTCGACGCGACCAACGCGGACATCACCCCGACCGACGGCCTCACCGATGCGCAGCGGGGATCGCCAGCACCTCCCTACTGGACCTATCGCTACCAGCTCTCCTATCCCATCATCGACTCGACCCAGCAGCCGCCCAACAACATCTTGCCCGGCAAACAGAACGACGGGGTGCACCACATCCAGTCGGACGCGCCGGTCGGCGTCATGGCTTACGGCTTCGACTCTTACGTGAGCTACGCGTATGCCGGAGGAACGCAGCTCACCGCGATCAACCCGCAGTGAACGGGAGGTCGCGCCGGGCGCCGAGATGTGGCAGGTAGAAGCGATGCGGAATGCGCTCGCGAACGCGGCAGGGCGGATCGGAACGCTGATCGTCACCGTGTTGCTCGGCGGCTGTGCACGCGGCGAGCCCGCGGCATCGTCGAGCGCCGGTGGCGGTGGCACGGGCGATCTCCTCGGAGGGGGCTTCGTTTCAGGTGGCGGCGGGCAGCCTTTGAATTGCGACGCCGCACGGTGCACGTGCATCAACATCGCGTCGATCGGCCAACCCGCTCACTATGGCGACACCACCGCCTTTACCGACTGGCTGAACTCCAAGAGCACTGCCGCCGTGGACATGTACACAGCACACACGACCCTGACGTCGGCCTTCCTGGCCAAGTACGACGTCCTTCTCGTTCAGTGGCTGACGGACAGCAATTCCGGTCCGTACTGGACGTTCACAGACGAGGAGATTGCGGCGCTGAAGACATGGGTGAATGACGGCGGTGGCCTCATCACGCTGTCCGGGTACGACTCGAACGCGCAAGAGGTCGTCCCGCTCAACAGACTCTTGTCGTTCACGGATATCTCCTACAACGCCGACGACGTTCTTGCCGCATGTCCCACCGACGTCGCGAACCGCTGCTACTGCTGGGGCAACTCCGTTCCTCTCGAACCTTGGGTCGGGGGCCCGATCGGAAAGAACATCAAACAAGTCGGCGCATTCCACGGCCGCTCGATCAATCCCGGGAGCGCGTCGGTCGATTGCTCGGACGCGTCGCACGTGTATTCGGTTCACGAAACGATCGGCAGCGGACGCGTCGTCGCCTACACCGACGAGTGGGTAACCTACACGAGTCAATGGCTTGGCTCGTCCTCGGTCAACACGAGCACGATGTACACCGACCCGAACAGCGCATGCTACGAGCAATCGGCCGCGACGGTGTTTCAGGTTCCCCAGTTCTGGTTCAACGTCATCAGCTGGGAGGCGCAGTCGAAGTGCGTCTTTACCCTGCGCGATCCCAGCGTCGTACAGTAAAGAACTCCACAACCGAGGTCCCGGCGATGTTCGTCGTGTGTGTCACCGTCCGTGTCGTGCCCGATCGAACGGACGCGTTCGTCTCTGCGACACGGACGAACGCGGAGGCGACGCGCCGCGAGCCCAAGAACGTACGGTTCGACGTCCTCCGCGCGGTCGACGATTCGGCCCGCTTCTTTCTCTACGAGGTGTACCGAGACGAAGAAGGCTTTCGTGAGCACCAGCAGACGGCGCACTATCTTGCGTGGAAGGCAGCCGTCGCGCCGTTGATGGCTGAACCGCGCGTCGGCCTGAAACACGTTTCTCTCTTCCCCGAGCCTTGGGATGTCGCATCGAGTTAGTCCACCTCCGTGCGCGTTCGCCTTCCGGACGGCAGGCGCCATCGCGTTCGGCCGCGGAGCGCGCAGCAGGGTCGCAGAAGCGGCCGCGCGTTTCGGCCGGCGCGTGCTCTTCGTCACGGGGGCGCGATCGCTCGAGGCGAGCGGCGAGCTCGAGCGCGCGCGCCAGCGCTTTGCGTCCGCCGGCCTTGCCGTGGAGCTGTGTAGGGTGTCCGGTGAGCCTGACGTCGGGTCGATCGACCAAGGCGCCGCGATCGCGACCGGTTGTGGAGCGCAGGTGGTCGTGGCCATGGGAGGCGGCAGCGTGCTCGACACGGCGAAGGCCATCGCCGCGGTCGCGACGAGTGGCGGCTCCGCCGTCGACTATCTCGAAGACTTGCCAGGCGGGGAGGGCCGCGCGCTTCGGGCGGCTCCCTTGCCGGTCATCGCCGTGCCCACCACGGCCGGAACGGGCTCCGAAGTGACGCGCAACGCGGTCCTGCGGGTTCCGCAGGCGGCTCTCAAACGCAGTATGCGCGACGATCGGATGTTGCCCTGCGTCGCGATCGTCGACCCCGATCTGATCGCGACTGCGCCGCCCCAAGTGGCCGTGGCCGCGGCGCTCGATGCCCTCACGCACCTCATCGAAGCGTACGTGTCGCTCGGCGCGCAGCCGACGACGGATCTTCTCGCTTTCGAAGGCGCCCGGCGCGCGACCGCGGCTCTCCGCAGGCTCGCGGAAGGCGAGGAAACGGGGGCCTGGGACGAGCTGGCGCTCGCTAGCCTCTGGGGTGGGATTGCCCTCGCCAACGCGGGGCTGGGGGCGGTGCACGGGCTCGCAGCACCGCTCGGAGGGCGCTGCACGATTCCGCACGGTGCCGCGTGCGCCGCGCTGCTTTCCCCGACGATTCGGAGCAACGTCGGCGCGCTCCGAGCCCGCGACCCCAGCGGGCGGGCGCTCGCGCGGTATGGTGCGCTGGCTGAGGCGCTGACGGGAAACGCCGATCCCGTGCGCCTGGCCGATGACTTGGGAGCGCTCCGCCGCCGCCTGGGAGCGAAGGCCCTAGATGCGTTCGGGGCACGCCCCGCCGACGTGTCCGCGATCGTCGCGGGGGCGCGCGGAGGGAGCATGAAGAACAACCCCATCGTCCTGACCGACGGCGAGCTCGAAGCGATTCTGCGCGCGGCGGTGGCCGACGCGTGACCGCGAAGAGGCGACCTCGTGTCGAGCCGGGAGCAGTCGCGCACGCTTGGCGTGGCCGGAGCGTCTTTGGCAGCGTGATCGGCGGACAGCGGCGTTCCACGGAGCGCTTAGGGGGAGTACACTCGCCGCATGTATTTCGAAACCATCGGTGAGATGAAGAAACTCCTCGGTCAGCTCGACAAGTGGATCGAAGCTGCCACGTCGTACGCGCACTCGAAGTCGTTCGACCCGAACGTATTCGTCGGCCTCCGCCTCGCCCCAGACCAGTTCGCCTTTGCGCGTCAGGTTCAATCCGCCTGCGATACCGCGAAGTTCGTGGCCGCGCGGCTGGCCGGAAAGGACGCCCCCTCGCACCCCGATACGGAGCAGACGCTCGAAGAACTCCGCGCGCGGGTTCGTACGGTTGTGGCGTACCTCGAGAGCTTCTCCCCGAATGACTTCCACGGCGCCGCGAAGCGGGTCATTTCGCAACCTCGCTGGGAAGGCAAAGTGATGACGGGGGCCGATTACTTCCTCGAGCACGGCGTGCCGAACTTCTTTTTTCACCTGACACACGCGTTCGCGATCCTCAGGCACAACGGCGTCAACATCGGCAAGCGGGACTACCTCGGGCCGCTGACCCTCCGCTCTCCCTGAGATCGGCGCCCATTCGGGATGCGAAGGTCATTCGATAAAGTCCTCGTCGCCAACCGTGGGGAAATCGCTCGCCGCGTCCTGCGCACGTGCAAGCGCCTCGGCGTTCGCACCGTGGCCGTCTTCTCCGAGGCAGACCGCGACGCACCCCACGTGACGGACGCCGACGAGGCGGTGCTCGTGGGTCCGGCGCCTGCGAAGGAGTCGTATCTGAACATCGACGCGATCGTTTCGGCGATCCGGAGTACCGGAGCCCAGGCCGTGCATCCCGGCTACGGCTTTTTGAGCGAAAAGCCTTCGTTCGCGCGGGCGGTCGCGGATGCCGGCGCGGTGTTCGTCGGTGCTCCGCCGGGTGCGCTCGAGGCGTTCGGCGACAAGATGAAGGCCCGTCACGTCGCCCTCGCGGCGGGCACGCAGCCTGTTCCAGGGACATTCGACCCCGTGTCGGTTGACACGGAGGAGGCGGTCGCGAGCGCCCATCGCGCCGCGGCGAACGTTGGCTATCCGCTGGTGGTCAAGGCAGTCGGGGGCGGTGGGGGAATCGGCATGCAGGTGGTCTCCGAACCCGCGCAGCTCGAGCGAGCTCTCAAGAGCTGCTCGGACCGCGGCAAGGCCGCCTTCGCCGACGCGCGTGTGTACTTGGAGCGGTATGTCGAGGAGCCGCGCCACATCGAAGTGCAAGTTTTTTGCGATACGTACGGAGGCGCATACGCGCTTGGAGAGCGCGAGTGCAGCGTCCAGCGGCGGCACCAAAAAATCATCGAGGAGACGCCGTCACCCGCGGCTTTCTTCGAGGGGGAATCGGGCGAGCAGCGCCGCCGTGAGCTCTTCGATGCGGCGCTCCGGGTCGTGACTCACGCCGGATACGTGGGCGCGGGAACGTGCGAGTTTCTTGCCGACGCGGAGGGCAACCTATTCTTTCTCGAAGTCAACGCGCGGCTTCAAGTCGAGCATCCGGTGACCGAGATGGTGACGGGCCTCGACCTCGTGGAGCTGCAGCTTGAGGTCGCGGCGGGCGAACGCTTGCCGGACCTATCGAGCGTAGAAAGGCGCGGGCACTCGGTCGAAGCGCGGGTGTATGCGGAAGACCCGAGCAAGGGGTTCCTGCCCAGACCGGGTCCCATCGACGAACTCGTATGGGCGGGGGGACGCGGCGAGGTGCAGAGCCGCACACTGCGGATCGAGTCGGGCGTGCGAGCGGGCAGCAAGGTCACACCGTTTTACGATCCGATGGTCGCCAAGGTCGTCGCTTGGGGCGAGACGAGGGAGGCCGCAATCGAGGAGCTCGACCGCGCGCTGGCCGGCACGACGATCGCTCCTTGCACGACGAACCTCGTGTTTCTGCGAAAGATCCTGGCCGATGCGCAGTTCCGCGGTGGGCGCTACGACACGAAGTTGGCCGAGGCGCTCGCCAAGCGGGGATAGTGGGCCGTTACTCCATCGCCCGGACGAACCGCTCGAACATGTAGAGCGCATCATGAGGGCCAGCGGCCGCTTCTGGGTGATACTGGACGCTGAAGGCGCGCAGGCTCGGAACGGCGAGCCCCTCCGACGTTCCGTCGTTCAAGTGCACGTGAGTCGAGATGACGCCGGGCGGAAGGGTCGCCCGATCGACGCAGAAGCCGTGGTTTTGCGTCGTAATCTCCACGCGCCCCGTCGCGAGGTCCTTCACCGGCTGGTTGGCGCCACGGTGTCCGAACTTGAGCTTGTAAGTCTTGGCGCCGAGCGCCAGCGCCAAAAGCTGATGGCCTAGGCAGATGCCGAACACCGGCTGCTTGCCGAGGATCGAGCGAATGGTGTCCACGGCGTACGTGACCGCTGCGGGGTCGCCAGGGCCGTTCGAGAAGAACACCCCGTCGGGGTGAAGTGCGAGGACGTCGCTCGCCGTCGTCGTCGCCGGGACCACGGTCAATCGGCATCCACTGTCGGCGAGACACCGGAGGATGTTGCGCTTGGCTCCGAAATCGAAGACGACCACGTGATGCTTGGGCGGCCGGGCAGGGGACGTCGCCCACGCGCCACGGCCCTCGGTCCACAGATAGGGTGATTTCGGCGTGACGAAGCGAACGAGGTCGAGGCCGTTCATGTCCGGCGCTTCACGTGCGCGCCTCAGGAGCGATTCGGGCGAACCGGTCCCGATGGCCGCGTTCTGCGACCCGTGGTCGCGCAAGTGTCGCGTCAGCGCTCGCGTGTCGACTTCGGTGATGCCCACGATCCCGTAGCGAGCGAGGTACGCGTCGAGCGACTCTTGCGCACGCCAGTTCGACGCGATCGGGCTGACGCTCCGCACGACGAAGCCGGCGGCCGAGGGCGCGTTTCCGACCGCCTCGCTGTCCGAGGTGTTCACGCCGACGTTGCCGATCTCGGGCGCGGTCATCGTGACGATCTGCCCGTGATACGAAGGATCGGTCAAAACCTCCTGGTACCCGGTCGTCGTCGTCGTAAAGACGGCCTCGCCCACGGTCGTTCCGCGTGCGCCAAAGGGCCGACCGGCGAACGTCGCCCCGTCAGCAAGGACGAGCCAAGCCCGATCCGCGCTCAGATCCGTGAGATCGCTCACCGAGCCTCCTCCGCGTGTCGACCCCGCCCGAGTGGGACGGGAGATATGCCGTTCTCGTGGACGATGCGGCCCTCGCACATGGTCATCGACACCCTGCCCGTGACCGTGCGTCCCATGAACGGAGTGTTCTTGCTTTTCGACTGGAGCATGCGGGCGTCGATCGCATAACTCGCTTGAGGATCTATCATGGCGAGATCGGCGCGGGCTCCTTCACGAATGGAAGGGGCCTCGATGCCCACGACCCGCGCCGGAGAAGCTGTCAGCGAGTCGACGAGGCGCCCGATCGGAAGATGGCCGCTTCGCACGAGCCCGAGCAAGAGCGGCACGCAGAGTTCGAGCCCGATCATTCCGGGCGCGGCCTCGGCCAGCTCGACATTCTTGTCGAGTGAACCGTGCGGGGCGTGGTCGGTAGCCACGCAGTCGATGGTGCCGTCGGCGAGGGCGGAGCGAAGCGCTTCCAGGTCTTGCGGCTCGCGCAGCGGAGGGTTGACCTTGCAAGCCGTGTCGTAGCCCAGGAGGTCCGCGTCGGTGAGCAGCAAATGGTGAGGCGTCACCTCTGCGGTGACCGCGATGCCGCGCGACTTTGCCTCCCGCACGAGGCGCGCGGCCCCCATCGTCGACAAATGCGCCACGTGATAACGGGCCCCTACGTACTCGGCCAGGATCACGTCGCGCGCGACGATCACGTCTTCGGCGACGCGAGGCCACCCGCGCAAGCCCAGACGGGTCGAGATGGCCCCCTCGTGCATCTGCGCCGATTCGGTGAGAGCGTGGTCCTCCGCGTGCTGAATCACCGGTAGGTCGAAGGTCGACGCATATTCGAGCGCGCGGCGCATGACTTGGCTGCTGGTCACGCATCGCCCGTCGTCGCTGACGGCGACCGCCCCGGCTTCCTTCATATCCACCATCTCGGTGAGCTGCTCTCCCTTTTGCCCGACCGTGATCGCGCCGATCGGGTGCAAACGGACGGTCGATAGAGCGCGAGCCTTCGCGATCAGCATCTCCGTGACGACACGCGAATCGTTGACCGGCCGGGTGTTGGGCATGCAGCAGACGTCGACGAATCCTCCGGCGGCCGCGGCGCGTAGGCCGCTCGTCAGATCCTCTTTGCCCTCGAAGCCTGGCTCGCGCAGGTGGGCGTGTATGTCGACCAGCCCCGGGAGCAGCCAAGCGCCCGAGCTCTCGATGACGCGGACGCGGTCGCTCGAACCGATGTCACGGGCAGCGTCACGCCCCACGCGCGTGATGCGGTCGCGCTCGACCAACACGTCCACCACAGCGTCGAGCGTATGGGCGGGATCGATCGCACGCACACGGCGAAAGACGAAGGCTTCGATCATGGCGCGGCGAGATCTCGCGTATAGCGAGCATCGGGCGCCTCGTCGACCCCTCCGCGCCGGTTCGCCCTAGAATTCGCCGAACGCTCCGATCGATCCGAAGCCAACGACCGGAACGACGCGTATGGGCGCGTGACGGGGGACCGCGAGCGAGGCGTTCTCGGTTTTCGGGCGTGTCAGAAGGAGGATCGCGCCCGTCGCGACGGCGGCGCCGCCGACGATGAATCCGACGGTCGAGACCAGCGCCATCGTGTGGTAGTTGTCGACATCGCTCTGTTCGCTCCCGGGGCACGTCGTCCCCGAGCAGACGTTGGTCAGATGCGAATGTTGGCCCATGGCCAAGAGGCCGGTTGCGCCACCCACGCCGAGTCCGAGCGCGCCCACTCCGAGCGCTATCCACGGTAGGGCGCCGCGAGCGCCTCCGCTGGCCGTCGTCGACGCCTGCTCGGGCGCCGCAGCGGTGGGCGCCGGGCCCGGAGCGGTTGGCTCCGCGCCGGGCGGAGAGGCGGCGCTTCGGTCGCCTTCCAGCGTGATGGGCTGTTCGACTGAGCCGCCCGTCGCCACGTCGAAGTGTCGTTCGGCGGGCTTGAACCCGTCCCCGCTGACTTGCAGAACGTGGGACCCGGGATCGATCGATCGTCGCACCCCCAGCGAGGCGACGCTGACCGGGGATCCGTCGAGCAAAACCTTCGGGTTCGGTACGTCGGCTCCGTCGGAGCCGCGGACCGTGATCGTCACACCGGCGACCTTGGCCCCCACGCCGTCCACTTCGCGCTTGGCGTCGTTGAGCGCCCTCTTGAAGGGCTCCGGCGCTCCTGGCACGACGCCCTCGCGAAGGATGCGGTTGTACGTCTCTTGCGATTCGACGTATCTCCCGAGACCGGCCAGTGCGCGAGCGAGCCCCAGCATCAACGTCGGCGCGTTGACCAGGGTTTCGGCACGGCGGAAGCGGTCTTCTGCGGACTTGTAGTCCTTGCTCTCGAGCGCGTGTTGCCCTTCGACGCCAAGGCTTCGGGCCGTCGCGCGGTCGGCATCGGACTGCGCAAACGCCGGTTCGACCAGTAGGCTGATCAGCGAGACGCAGGTGCCAGCAATCAGCGGAATCGTTCGGGAAAAGCGCATGGGCGGATCAGTATCGCCGAGCAGCGTGGGGCGCACAATCGAAGCGCGGGCCTACTTGAAGGTGCACCTGCGATACCTTCCTGTTTTTTGAGCCCGAGGCGGCTCCAGACGCCACAGCTTCCACGAGGAGCGCCGCTTTCTCCCTGCTTGGCGCAAGATCGTCGAGTTCTCATGGTCATCAAGTGCAGCGAATTCACCGATACGGTCCGGGTCGAGGCGAACTTCGAAGATTCGGAGGACGTTACCCGGATCGAACCTGACCGAGGTCACTACCGCCTGGGTCGCTGTCTCGCTCAAGCGCGACTCGAAAAGAGGCTTACCCAGAGGCAAGTGGCCAAGGCTGCGCACGTCGACCAAGGCCAGGTCTCCGAGGTCGAGCGTGGGGTTGGAAACCCGACGCTTCGCATTCTGACGGCCGTGGCAAACGCGGTCGGGCTCAACGTCGAGCTGCGCCCATCGTCCCATCCGCCGGTGGCCGCCGTCGACCGCCCGCGTAAAGCACGAGAACCTAAACGCGGGGGACCCGGCGCGGGGGATCAATAGTCCCGGCCCAGCGGCGCGCGGGGTCAATAGCCCCGGCCGAGCCCTTGCTTGACGAGGTGCAAGCCGCCGAATACACATCGCTCCCCACGCGAACGTGGCGGAATTGGCAGACGCACCAGATTCAGGTTCTGGCGTGGTAACTCACGTGAGGGTTCAAGTCCCTCCGTTCGCACGGAAATCATTTTGATTCCGCTAACTTAGAGGCTCGACAGCCCGACGAGCTCCGCAGGGGGCCCCCGGGAACGGTTCGCCGAACGTTGTGTCGCGGTTTTCGGCGACGAGGTCCTTGTCGCGTGCCTGGTTCTCGCATCTTCGCGAGCATTTGCGTGGATCGGAGTGGTCGGAGTGTCTCTCCGCGGAGAATGCGGGCCGAGTTCACATAAGACTCCTTATCGGCTTCATGGGCGCCGTTAAGGTTCTGCGTTGCTCAGGAGACCAAGCGGACCTTTGGCCCGCCTATCTTCCCCCTGGGGGATCGATCTCGAGCCCCAACAACGTCCCTGCGTTGCTCAGGAGATAAGCCCGATTGCCAAATGCCGCCGGCGTCTGCGAGAAGCCGGTCCCCAAGTCGATACCGTCGATTGGGCGCCCATCGATTGGGGACAGCAAAAAAGCGCCGTAACGGGTCGTTCCAACTAGGAGTGCGCCCGCGATGGGGACCGGCGCGGTGATTCCTCCCTCGGGGATCGGCATTCGCCACAGCGCTTTGCCGCTTGCCGGATCCAGTGCCCAGAGCCCACTTTCGCCACTCGAGGCGAAGAGGATCTCCCGCGCGGCTGCGGCCGGTCCTCCGGGAACATAGAGCGGGCTTCCAGGTCTTGGCGAATGCGCTCGCTCTTTCCAGAGCGCCAGATCCGTAATTCCCAAAGCTTTCTCGTTTTTCCACACAGGCACGCCGTGCTCTTGGTCGAGCGCGTAGACGCCTCCGGCGTAACTCGCGACGAAAATCACGTGGCCCTGTGGCCCGAGGTCCCACGGGATCGGCGTCGTGTCGACATCCAAGTAAGGCAGCGCCTGCCCTCCTTGCGACTGCTCCGCTTCCGCCGAGAGGTCGACTGGCGCCCAACGCTCGCTGCCATCTCCGGCGTCGTAGGCGCCGACGTGCCCATCGGAGAATGCGAAGAAGGCCAATCCGTGGTCGACGGCCGGCCCCGCGTGGCCGCTTATTTCCATACCGAGAGCAGGCGTGCGATGAACTTGCCACACGCGCCGAGCGGTCCGCCGATCGACCGCGAAGAGGTTGTCCGCCGCGTTCGCGAAATAAAGAATCTCGCCGCTCAACACAGCCTTGCGAGAGATTTCGGCGCCGGTATCGAACCGCCACACGAGACTTCCGTCACTGGCACGCAAAGCGTAGAGGGCCCCGTCGTTCGAGCCGAAATAAACGAAGTCGAGCGCGGAATCGTACAAGGGCTCGCTGTGAACGGCCCCAAGCGTTTCGAAGCGCCAAATCGTACTTCCGCTCGTGGCGCGGATGGCGTAGAGCCCATGGTCGCTCGTGCCGACGAACAGTCGGCCGCGAAAGATATCGAGCGCAGCCCGGCCTCGCTCGTACGCCTCGCCTACGGAACGCGTTTCGGCCGTCACGCTGCGCAAGAAGAGCAGCTGCATCGCACCGGCCGGGCGATTGAACCAAAGAGGCGTGTCGGGATTGACGCGGTCGTTGCTCGTCGCGAGCGTGCTGCAACCGAGCGTCCACGCGGCTCCAACGACGAGAAAGAGCTTTGGGACCGAAATCACGGCGCCCCGCCCGGCCCGCCGGTTGGAGGCATGCTTCCTTTTTGTTGGAGTTGGCGGATCAACTCCTGCACCTTCGGGTCGTTGATGTCGAGGTTACCCCCGGGCCCGGTCCCCGCTTTCTTCGCCGACTTCGGGGGAAGCGCGCTCGGGTCGAGTTCGCGGAGACGGTCTTCGACAGCAAATTCGAGGTATGAGAAGGGGTGCCCCTCCCCCGGTTCGCTCACGCGCTTGTAAACGTCCTTCAGGATCGCCTCGGCCTTGGCCTTGTCCCCTTTCGCCTGAAGCACGCGCGCTTGATGGTACATACCGAGCTCTCGAAAACCCTCGACGTCGACTTGCTCGAGTGACTTGAACGCAGAAAACGCGTCGTCCAGGTGCTTGTCCTTGCCCGGTGGATCGCTCTGCGCGAGTAATTCGCGGCTGAAACCGATTCCTTCCAGGGAGCGGCCGCGAACTTCCGCATCGGCAAGGGCCAGCGGTGAGGCCTTCACCTCTTCGTACGCGAGGCTCGCGCCTTTCGCGTCCCCTTGATCCAACAGCAGGCCCGCTTCTGCGAGGCGCGCAAGGATGGCTGCCCCCGTGCCCGGGTACTTGCCTTCGACCTCTCTGTACTTGGCGAGCGCTGCGTTGCGGCGGTCCGCGATCGATTTGAACGTTGGGTAGAACTGCGCAGCTCTCGAAGTGTCGTCCTCGTCGTCTTCCTTGTCGGAGACGTGGCCGTGTTCGTCCGCAAACCCGCGGGCGAGGGTCGCCGAGCCTTCCGCCTCTTGCTTGGCCTGCCGATAGGCCCAACCGAGAGTGCCTCCAACGCCGAGCACGACCACGGCCAAGAGCGCCCCGAAGAGCTGCTGATGTCCCCGGATCCATCGGCGCACGTTTTGGAGGCGATCGAGAAGCGGATCGGCCTCCGGGGCGTACGCTTCCGTGGCCATCGAGGGCCGCTTGACCTTCCCTTCCCCGATCTTCGCCAACCGCTTGGAGGCGGCGGCCTCGAGCCCGCGCTTGCCCTGCTTCTGCTGCTTCTTTCGCTCGAGGAGCTTCTGCTCTTCCTGGCGTGCGATTCGGTCGAGGTCGGTCTCCTCGCCGATGCGATCCACCCGGGCGGCAATCGCCTCCGGCCGGAATCGGTCTTCCGGGTTTGGCTCGTCCCCAAGGCCTCCGGTGCGCGCTTCCTCCTCCGCGGGTCGTCCGTCGTTCTTTTCCGACGGCACGGGCGTTGGCATCTCTCGATCGGGGCTTTGATCGTCGTCCGGCACGGCTACTCCTCGTTCGGACCTCTGAAGGATGGTCGAAACAGCCGGGAGGTTATGTGCGGGTCGTCGCTCAATCAAGTCGCTCGGCGGAAGCCAGCCAGAGCGCGACGACCCCACCGCTCGAAGTGCGTAGGCGCAGCCGCAGGCGTCCGCTACGGGGCGAGGCGAAATCAATGGCGCGCACCTCGGTTCCGGTGGGTGCAGGCTGCAAAGGTGCATCATCTATCCGGACGTCGAGCGCCGCGTTCGCGTCCGACAGCAGGACGAGGAGCTTCAGCGTGGACACGGCAGCTGTCGGAGAAGACAGTGTCGTATCCAGCGCCGGTGCGGGGCCTTCAGCGGCCGCCCAAGCGCGCGTTCCCAGCGCGAGAAGGGCGCGAGCCTCGTGGGGGCGAGCGGTAACGTACGGCTCGGTCTGAAAGAGAGCGAGCAGCCGTGCGCGCGCGCGTTCGTCGCCGATCTCGCCGAGAGCGTCGGCGACCAGCGGGCGAATCCGCACGTCGTCGAGCGCACGCAGCAACGAGGGGACCGCGCTTCGGCAGTGGGCCTTCCCCGTCGCGGCGACGAGCTGCTCGGCGTCGGCGAGGACGAGGGCGATTCGGAACGGAACACCCGGCGCGTCCCGGTCGGCTCCCGGCGGGGGCAGCGAGTCGCGCCACCAGGTTGCGAGCTCGTCGCACGCTCTATCCTCGCCTCGCTCGCCGAGCACGAGCGCTGCAGAGCGACGCCACTTGCGATCTTTGTCTCTCAGGAGGCCATCGACGAGCGCCGCGATCGGTTCCCCGGTACGTACGAGCGCGAGCGCGGACCATCGGCGCACCTCCTCGTCTTCGTCGCGCTCGAGTGAGCGTTTCGTAGCCGCGACCGTCGCCGCAACGTGCAACCGAAAGCATACTTCAGCCGCTTTGCGACGGACGACGACGTCCGCGTCGTCGAGGAGAGTAGCCGCGTCCGTGGCAACGTCGCCGTCGCCTTGCATGCCGCGTCGAATCGCCTCTGGCCATGCGGGACCCGTCGATGCTTCGTAGCGGCCATGGTCTCTTTCGACCGACCGCAGCATCGCCCGAAGATCCTCGAAACGGGCCGCTTCGCTGCCCGCGATATCGCGATGCTCGCCGGGGTCTTCTCTCAGACGGAATCCGGCGCACGCTGCCGCGCGCCGCTGGCACACCAGCCGGTCGTCGCCCGATGCCACCAGCGCATAGTCGTCCGTCTCTGCAAACGCGAACCCGGCGTCTCCATTCACGTCCACTTTTCCTGCGAGCTGCGAGCCCAGATCGCGGCCTCGGAGCCGAGCGGGTCGCGGTATCCCGAGAGCCGAAAGAGCCGTCGGCAGCAGATCGATCGTCTGCACGACGGTCTTTAGGCGCTGCCCCGTGCGCACTCCCGGTCCCGCCACCACCATCGGAACTCGGACCTGCTCTTCGTAGACCGTAGTGCCGTGATAGTGACCCCCGTGCTCGCCGAACTCCTCTCCGTGGTCCGCGGTCACGAAGAATACTGCGCCCGGTCGTTGCGCCCGGATGAGGCGGATGATCCGCCCGATCCCCTCGTCGGCGGCGGCAACCTCGCTGTCGTACGCATCGACGTCCGGCGACGCGCCACCCGCAAAAACGTGGTTCTCGTGGGCGATGTACGGCTCGTGAGGCTCGAAGAAATGAACCCATAGAAAGAGAGGTGCTTGCGGCGCGGCTCGATTCAGGTACTCGGTCACCTGTCTTTCGCGTAGGGCCGGATCGGCGAACTCCACTTTGGCGTACTCGAACCCGAGGTGATCGCGCTCGAAGCGAATGAATCGGTTCTCGTCGATGAAGAACACCGCTGGCGGGTAAAATGCCGCCGTGCGCCATCCGTAGCGGCGAAGGGACTGCGACCACGTCTCCGAGTCTTCTCCGAGGCCGACATCGAGGAGTGGTCGGAGGTATTTGCCCGTCAGCATCGAACTTATGGAATACGACGTATGGGGCGTGGGGCAGTATGCGTGCTCGAACAGGGTCCCCTCGCGCGCGAGCGCGTCGATGTTCGGAGTCGTCGCGCGCGGGTAGCCGTAAGCGGAGACGTGATCGGCTCGCAGCGCGTCGACCGTCAACAAGACGAGATCGTGTCCCGACCAATCGAGCGAGCGGGCCACTTCACCGGGCGCAAGTGACGGGAGCGCGTCCGGGCGTGGGCCGTCGTCCGCGGGGCGGCGCCAACGCGTCGCGACGACCAGGGCCCGGCCCAGCAAAGGCGCGTGTTCGACCAGCGCGATCCGGAGGTTTGCGGCACGGTCGAGCATCTGGGCCGCGCGGGGCGCCCATGCGGCGCACAAGGCTACGAGCGACCCCACGAACATCGCCAGGACCCGACCCGTCCAGCCCGGAGCCGAATCGCCCCGAAAAGCCATGCCCACGAGGGCTGCGCCGAGTAGCGAGCCGGCGAACATCGCCATGTGGAAGCCGACGTAGAGTCGATTCAGAACATAGCTGTCGGAGAGCCAGGCCCCAGCCGTGACCAAAGCGCCGAAGGCCGCAAGAAACAGCGGCTGGCGGCGGGCTAGCACGGTGAGCCGAGGTGCGACACGCTCGCTGACCAGTCCTCCCGAACCGGCCAGCACGGCGATGAATGCCGACCGAACCCACCTGTTTTCGAAATGTCGGCCGCCCGTGACGCCCACCGCGATTGCGGCCCCTGCCAGTGCTCCAGCAACCGCGATCGCCCAGCGTGCCCCGCGCGCGCCTTCCGCGGCCTTCCGTGCCGCGGCCCAAAGGGCTACGACCGCCAGCGAGAGCGGCGCGAAGATCACCAGCGCAATGGGGACGATGGTGTGACGGGAAAGAGAGATCTCCCAGGCTCCGGAGAACTGCTCGCGCCAAAGAAATCCAACGACGACGTTTTCTGCCAAAAGTAGCCCGGCCCATGCCGCCGCGACCGCGGCGGCGTCGACCAATGCTGCCTCCAGTTTTCGACCGAGGCCCGCAGTCACGGTCCCACTCGGGGGCTGGATTGCGATTGGAGGCGGAGGCGCTTGCCGGTCGGGCGCACGAGGGATTCGTGAATGAGATTCGGACTGCACCCGCGGATCAGCCGAAGCTGATGTCGAGGATCTCGTAGGTGCGCTCGCCGCCAGGCATTCGGACCTTCACCTCGTCGCCGGCCTGCTTGCCGATGAGCGAACGGGCCAGCGGGCTCGTGACGCTAATGGTTCCCTTGGCCAGGTCGGCCTCGTCGGCCCCGAGGATGCGATACGTGGCTTCTTCGCCCGTGTCGGCATTCGATAGCTTGACGGTGGCCCCGAAAGCCACTCGGTCGCCCGCGAGCTTGCTCGGGTCGATCACTTCCGCAAGGGCGAGCTTGTGCTCAATCTCTTTGACGCGGCCTTCGATAAACGATTGACGGTCGCGCGCCGCATGATACTCGGCGTTCTCGCTGAGGTCGCCGTGCTCCCTCGCGGTCGCGATGGCCTGAATGATCGCCGGTCGTTCGACGCTCTTGAGATGATGGAGCTCGTCGCGGAGCTTGGCAGCGCCCTCGGGCGTAATCGGGTTCTTTTGCATTGAGGCGGCCGGGGAGTGGATCTAGCACGACTCCAGACTTCGGTAGTGGTACGAGTGACCTTGGGTCGGAGGAGACGGCGTGGCAATCGTCGGACATCACCTGGAGAGCGGCGTTCGATTCGTGGCCGAACGCTCCGTCGCCGAAGGTCCACCTTGGCGATACGAAGGTCAGGCCGCTACGCACGAAGCGTGCTTCCACCTCGTGGCGAGGCTCGACGGCGATGGCGCGGTGGCCGTCACCCTCACGCCCGAGCCGCCCGAAGGATTGGCGGACAAAGTCCGTCTCATCGTCCGGTCGGCGTGGAAGCATGCCGCCGAGGAGGGGGTGGCGCCGCCCCGCCGTATCGCTCGCTGGCGCGCCGACCGTTAGCCGCCAGCGAGGCGGCACGTGCTACGGTCGCAGCGGCATGAAGTTTTTTTCTGCGGCTGCGCTGGCCACGATCGCGCTCCTGGGGGTCGCCGCGTGCGAAAACCAGCCGGCCAAAAACCCGCTCGGCTACACCGAAGACGCCAAACGCGCCTACGACGAGGCGATGTCTCGCTACAATGCCCATAGCTGGATAGAAGCGCAAACTCTCTTTCGAGAGGTGAAGCGCAAGTACAGCTACTCCAAGTATGCTCGCCAAGCGGAGCTACGCATTGCGGACGCCGACTTCGAGCAAGAAAAGTTTGCGGACGCCATGCGTGAGTACAAGGAATTCATCCACGCCCATCGGTCGGACGCCGAAGACGTGGCCTACGCGCGGGCGCGCATGGCAGAGGGCACGTATGCGGAGATCCCAGAGTCTTTCCTCATGCCGGCGGCGGAAGAGCGTGATCAGGTTTCCGTCGTCGACGCATACAAGGAGCTCAAATCGTATCTAACAGACTATCCCGACTCCAAACAGTCCCCTCATGTTCGCGAACTCCTCGCACAAGTCCTCGGCCGACTGGTGCGTCACGAGCTTTACGTCGCGCGATATTATCTCGACAAAGACAACTACGATGCGACCGTCGCGCGCGTCGAATATGCGCTTCGTAGCTACGCCGCCGGTCTCGAGGGGCTGCGCAACGACGCCAAACAGCCGTCGGACCTCGAAGCCGAGGCCCTCCTTCTCCTTGGGCAGACGTATCTCCGCATGCACAAGTGGGATCAAGCGCGGCGAGCCTTCGAAACCGTGCTGCGGGGCGACCCCCGCAGTCCGCTCGTGGCGAGGGCGGTCGGCTATCTCGCTTACCTCAAGCAGCGCGGAGCTTGAGGATTATCGAGAGCCGGATCATGGCTGATCCTTCTCTGGCGACGCCTAACAAGCTGTCCCCCTCGGTGCCCCCTCCGGGTGCGCCGGCACCACGCACCATACTCGTCGTCGACGACGAGAAGAACATTCGTCGCACGCTGCAGCTCGTTTTGGAGGGAGAAGGCTACCGGGTCCTCGGAGCCGAGACCGCATCACTTGCACTCTCGATACTCGCCAGCCCGACGGCGCCCGTCGACCTGGCGATTTTGGACGTGAAGCTGCCGGACATGAGTGGCCTGGACGCGCTCGCGAAGATCCGCAGCGACGACGCCACCCGGGACGTGCCCATCATCATCATCAGCGGTCACGCGACGGTGCAAGACGCGGTGCAAGCCATCAAGCTCGGGGCGAGCGATTTTTTCGAGAAACCACTCGAACGCGAGCGCGTGCTCGTCAGTGTGCGCAATGTCCTTCATGCGGCGCTCACGCGCCGTGAGCTGGCTCGCGTGACCGAGCAGCAGCTTCAGCGCCACGAGATGATCGGTCGAAGCGCTCCGATCCTGCGCCTTTTTCACGAAATCGAGCGCGTGTCGCCTACGAAGGCCTCGGTTCTCATCACGGGCGAAAGCGGTACGGGCAAGGAGCTCATCGCGCGTGCCATCCATCACCTTTCCCCGCGCGCCGACGGGCCGTTCGTCAAAGTCAACTGCGCCGCGATCCCTCGCGAGCTCATCGAGAGCGAGCTGTTCGGCCACGAGAAGGGGGCGTTCACCGGCGCCCAGCAGCGGCGGCGGGGGCTCTTCGAGCAGGCTCACGGCGGGACGTTGTTCCTCGACGAGATCGGCGACATGGACGTGGTCGCCCAAGCGAAAGTATTGCGAGCCGTACAATCGGGTGACATCTCGCGCGTCGGCAGCGAACACGTGATCCACGTGGACGTACGCGTCCTCGCGGCCACCAACAAGGATTTGGCCAAGGCGGTGGAGTCCGGCAACTTCCGCGAAGATCTCTTCTTCCGACTCGCCGTCTTTCCCATTCGCTGTCCCGCGCTTCGCGAACGGGTGGAGGACATCCCGCTGCTCGTACAGGCGTTCATGGATCAGTTCGCGCGCGAAAACGGCGTGCGCCCCAAACCGATCGACGCGAACGTGATGGACGCGCTGGTATCGCGCAAATGGCCTGGAAACGTGCGCGAGCTGAAGAACGCCGTGGAGCGAGCGGCGATCCTCTCTGGTGAGCGCGTGACCGTCGCGGACTTACCCGAGGACCCCCACGAGAGCCCGTTCGAAGAAGAGGCTGAGTTTTCCGCCTCGCCCGACGCCACACAGCCGCTCGAGGCGCTCGACGAAGATCCCGGGGATGCACCGCGCGCGCTGTCCAGCCCGATGCCGGGCGCGAAACACTTGACGCTCCGTGAATTCCGAGAGCGATCCGAGCGCCAGTACATCGTCGACACGCTCAAGATGACGGGCGGGAACATCTCACGAACGGCGGTCCTGCTCGGCGTCGAGCGCACCAACTTGCACAAGAAGATTCGCGGCTACCAGATCAAGCGTGGCGAGGGCTGAAGCCGGCATGATTGCGCCGCGGGGTGCCCCGAGTCGGCCGGATTGATCCGCAGAGCGCTCGCGTACCATGACGAACGTTGCCAGCGCCACGAGCAGGGCGATCGCGGCCATCAGCAGAAGGTTGCCTCTCCACTCGCTCGTCGGGCGCCGCCCGGGCTCCCGAGCCACGCCGTTCTGCGGGAGGACCCCCGAGGACGGCGGCGGCAGCTCCGCGCGCAGGGAGGCGCTCTGCGTGAGAACGGGCGCGAGCGCTCCGTCCAGCTTCGGCTTGCGGCCGGACAAGAGTCGCCGCACATCTCCGAGCATCGCGTAGGCGCTGTCGTAACGCCCTTGCGGGTCGGAGCTCAGGGCGAGCCGGACGACCGCCGCGACGTCGTCGCAGGACTCCCGACCGCACGCCCCGGCGTGGGCCTGCCCAAGCTGCCCGAGCTGGTGGGCCAGGTCTTCGCGTGAATCGACCGGCGGCCTGCCGACAAGCGCAAAGTACAAACATGCGGCCACGGACCACACGTCCAAGGCCTCGCTCGGCGGCGCCGGAGGCGACATTTTCCGTTCGGGCGGCGTGAAGGGCCCGATGCGCGCCGCTGCAAGCGCGTCGACGTGCTCCGGCTTGCGAGCGTGCAGCCCTGGCGGCGTCGCGAAGTCGACGACTCGCGCGGAGCCGCGGCGTGTCACGACGACGTTTGTCGGGGACACGCGGCCGTGCACGATGCCGTGGGCGTGCGCCATCTCGAGCGCGTCGAGAATCTGTTCGACGAGCCGCAGGGCAGACAAGGGCTCCCACCGCCCTCGCCGGATTGCCTCTTCGAGGCTCTCCCCCTTCGCCCAGGCGCGGACGATGACGGGTGATCCGCAGGAGTCGACTCCTTGGTCGATGACCTTGACGACGCGCGGGTGGTGAAATCGGTTTGCCGCCCAGTTCGCCCGCTCCCATTCGACGCGAGCTTGCGCGTCCGCGGCGAACCGCTCTTCTAGAACGCGCACCACGGCTTTCTCGGAACCCCGTGACGCGAGCCAGCTCTGGCACACGCTGCCGCGCCCCATGGGCCTTTCGATGGTCCAGCCGTGGAACGTCGCAGCGACCCTCACCCGTACCGCGTTGCCCTTCGCCGATAAGCACGTCGCCGATTGCGGCATGCCCGAAACCTAGAGCTCAAAGGCTCCCTGTCGACCCGTATCCTCCGTCGCCGCGCTCGGTCGCGTCGAGCTGGTCGGCCGCTACGAGCTCGGCGCGAGCCACGGGCGCGATGACGAGTTGGGCGATGCGCTCCAGCGGGACAATGGAGGCGGGAGCATCGCTCACGTTGACGAGCAGTACCTTCAACTCGCCGCGATAGTCGCTGTCGATCGTGCCGGGCGCGTTGAGCACGGTGATCCCGGCTCGCGCCGCCAAACCCGAGCGTGGGCGCACTTGTCCCTCGAAGCTGGACGGAAGGGCGATCGCCAGCCCTGTCGGCACTTGCACGCGGCCGAGGGGCGGGATAGTGATTGGCTCCGCGATTGCCGCGTGCAAATCCATTCCCGCGGCCCCTGGGGTCAAGTATCGCGGGAGCGGCACTCGCACCGGCCCCACGTGCATGAATGGCACGCGAAGGTCGGGGACCATGCTGGCGATCATGACCGGCACGATACCGCAAATTGACGCCCCGACTCACGCGGTCGTGCGGGGCGAGGCCGCCCCCTTACCTCTCGCTTCCCCATCTGCTACGCGTCGGCCATGTCCGCTCGCGAGCTCGTCCTCATCCTCGACTTCGGCGCGCAGTACACGCAGCTCATCGCTCGCCGCGTCCGCGAACAGCGCGTTTACTGCGAGATTCACCCTTGCAGTGTCACTTTCGACCAGGTTCGCGCGATGGCTCCGCGGGCCATCATCCTGTCGGGCGGCCCCGCAAGCGTCTATCTCGACGGAGCCCCCACCGTGGACCGTCGTATCTTCGAGCTCGGGGTGCCCGTTCTAGGCATCTGCTACGGGCTTCAGCTCCTCGCCCACCTTCTGGGCGGGAAAGTCGAGCGAGCCAGCGAGCGGGAATACGGGCATGCGCGCGTCGTGGTAGAGCGCCCTGAGGGGATCTTCCACCGTTTTGCAAAGCGGGAAGCACTCGACGTGTGGATGTCGCACGGAGACCGAATCACGTCGCTTCCGCCTGGGTTTCAGACGATCGGAGTCAGCGGGAATACGCCGTTTTGCGCGGTCGGAAACCTGGCCCAGCGAATCTACGGTGTCCAGTTTCACCCAGAAGTCGTGCATACGCCTCGCGGTTCGGACATTCTCGCTTCTTTTCTGTTCGATGTCGCGCGGCTCGAGCCATCTTGGACCCCCGGCGCGTTCACGGAAGAAGCCATCGCGGCGGTGCGCGCCCGCGTTCCCGATGAAGATCACGTCCTTTGCGGATTGTCGGGCGGCGTCGACTCGTCGGTCGCGGCTGTTCTCTGCCACAAGGCGGTCGGCCACCGGCTCACTTGTATCTTCGTCGACAACGGTCTCCTGCGTCGGGGCGAGGCCGAACAGGTGGTGGCGACTTTCCGAGAGAATTTTCACTTGAATCTGGTCGCCGTCGACGCGCGTGAACGTTTCCTTTTGGCGCTGCAAGGAGTCACCGACCCCGAGCTGAAGCGCAAGGCGATCGGGAGGGCTTTCATCGAGGTGTTCGACGAGGAAGCAAAACGAGTGGCCGGCGCGAAGTGGCTCGTCCAAGGGACGCTCTACCCCGACGTCATCGAGAGCGTTTCGTTCAAGGGACCGAGCGCCGTCATCAAGAGTCACCACAACGTCGGGGGGCTTCCAGAGAAGATGAATCTGAAGCTCATCGAGCCCCTTCGAGAACTCTTCAAGGACGAGGTGCGCGCCGCCGGCGAAGAGCTCGGAATGCCCAGGGACCTTCTTTGGCGCCATCCGTTCCCGGGTCCTGGACTCGCTGTGCGTTGTCTGGGACTCGTGACCGAGAAGCGGCTCGGAGTCCTGCGCGCCGCCGATGCGATCGTCACCGACGAGATCCGCACGGCCGGTCTCTATGACGTCGTGTGGCAGGCGTTCGCCGTGCTCCTGCCCGTCAAGACGGTCGGCGTGATGGGGGACGAGCGCACGTACGAAGAAGTGTGTGCCGTGCGTGTCGTCCGATCCGTCGACGGGATGACCGCGGACTGGGCGAAGCTTCCTCACGACGTCATGGCCCGTATTTCCACCCGAATCACCAATGAGGTCCGCGGAATCAACCGCGTCGTGCTGGACATCACCAGCAAGCCGCCGGGCACTATCGAATGGGAGTGAGGGGAGGATCATGAAGCGGGAGTTCACGAGTTCGTCTCGAGGGATCCTCGCGGTGTGGATTTGCGTCGCCGGATGCGAGCCCGCGAGGGAGCCGAACCGGCCGACCGTGTCGCTGCGGATCCGCGGGGGGCCGCCCGCCGCGACCGTGATCATCGACGACGAACCGATAGGGTCGCTCGAGTTCGTCGCAGCCCACGGCGTCGCAATACCTCCTGGCGTGCACCACGTTACCGTCCAAGCACGTGGCTATTTTCCGTGGGACAAGGAGGTCGTCGCGACGGTCGGATCCGCTCCAATTGCCGTGGAGGTTGCGCTGGCTCCTATCCCCGACTAGCGTGAAGCCACCTTCCCATGGCAAATCGGGCAATCTGGAACGTCAGGAAACGGCATGAGTGGCTTGCGACCCCGCTGAAGAGCAAGCGCGTCAAGCGGGCGCAGCGACTCCGCTGCGGCCTGCAAGAGGCCATGGACCGCAAGAGCGGCGAACCGCAGCCCCAAGACGCGTGAGCCCCCAAGGACCCGGCCGTCGGGTCCCCCTTCGCGAATCACGCGCCCGTCCGAGGAAGTAGCCGCTCGCCGGCGGCGGCCCAGATCATTGTTTTCGTGTTGTAGGCGAGGCCGAGCCCTCCGGTCGGATCGACGAGGATGACACCGCCGTTGCCCGAAACGCGTGCCCCCATCGTGCGAATGGCAGCCCGTGCCGCTCTCTCGGGGCTCGCTCGCGAGCGCATGTGGTCGACTGCAGATCTTGCCAGGCACACCCTCAGCGCGGCCTCACCCTGCCCCGTTGCGGAGCACGCACCGGCATCGTCGTCCGCATAGGTCCCTGCACCGATGATCGGCGAATCCCCCACCCTGCCCACGCTCTTGTTTGGCTGACCGCCCGTGCTCGTCGCGGCCGCGACGGTCCCCCGCGCGTCGCGCGCGACCGCACCGACCGTTCCCGCCGAGCTGCCCGGGCGGGTCGGGGTTCGCTCCGCACCACCCTCGCCCTTGGAACGGGCCGCGATCCACCGCTCCCTGGCAAATGGGGTCGTCATCTCCTCGGCTGAGGCTGGAGAGAAGCCTCGCTCCAGAGCGAACCGTCGAGCGCCTTCGCCCGCGTAGAGCACATGACGGCCGTCCTCCAGCACGGCACGGGCGATTCCGATGGGATGCGCGAACGGTGGAAGCGCGCATACGCCACCGGCACGCATTGTCGAACCATCCATGATTGCCGCGTCGAGTTCGATGAGCCCCTCTTCGTTCAGGCACGCTCCTGTTCCCGCGTTGAACAGCGGGTCGTCCTCGAGCAGCCGCACGGCACGCTCGACCGCATCCAACGCGCTGCCGCCGGCGCGCAAGACCTCCGCGCTTTCGGCCGCCGCGGCACGGCACCCTTCCATGTGCCGAGAGCGGTGCTCGACGGCCACGTCCCCTGCCCCACCGTGAACGATGACGGCCCAGGCGCCTCCGTCGGCCCCCCACGAGCCGGTCAGTCGGCTCAAGTCCACGTCGCTCATGCGGACCCACGATAGCGCCGCACGGCGAACGCGAGCAGCACGATGGGCGGCACCGCAGCGAGGAGCGAAGGAAAACGTCCGGCGGCAGCCGCCTGAAACAAGACGATCGTCGCCAGGCCAGCCGCGGCGGACGCGACTACAGCGACTGCCCCCGCACGACGACGTCTTCCGTCGCTCTCAGCCAGCAGTGCGTGCGCCAAGATCATGGGGATTGCCAGCCCGGAGGAGGCGACCGCCGTCGCTGCCGCCGCTCTGCCGAAACGGGGGACCGAGCTCGATAGCCCCCACGCCTCCGCCGTCAAAGGCATCGGCGCCCCGTCCGCTCCGACCAAGAGGCCCTGCGCCCGATCCACGAACGAGCCCTCTTGCCACACCCAAGTGGACGTCTGAACGGCCCTCGGAAAGAAGGCCGTTACGTCTACGGCTCGGGCCATTCCGATGGCCGCGGCGGCGACCGAGGCGACCAGTGCTCCGCCCGCCACCGCGGCGGCGGCGATTTGCCCACTTGACCGTCCCAAGGCGCTGAGCGCGAGCGCTTCGCCCCTTGCCCGCGCCGAGGCCAGGGCGGCCCAAACGCCAATGGCAGCGCAGACGGGCGTCAGCGGGAGCGTTCGCCCTGCACGTTCCCCCCACAAGATGCCACCCTCATCGGTGGCGGCCGTAACCACCCAAGCCAGTGCGAGCGCCAAGCCCGAGACCGTCCCGGCTCGCACGAGGACTCGCGCATCCCATCGGGTTGGCACCATCCCGTCAGGCTAGCCGCCGCGAGGTGCGACTGGGAGGGAAGACGGCGCCCAGTCGCGTGTTATGCTGGTCGTAGGCGTCGCGTTTGGACCTCATTCGGTCCCGAAATGGTTCGGGGGCGGAGCACCGCTCACGAGCGCGACTCGACCGGTGCCTCAAACGCACTTTCAACAGGAAACACTCGCTGGCAGCGCCGCGGCAAAATGGCGCCAAGCCCCCGGGTGCCGGCCACGCGCCGGAGGAGGGAGAACGTCATGCAAAGTACCTATGGCTCTAGTCCGAGAGGGCCGTTGCCGTAGAGGCGTACCCGCGCGCCCCGTCCGAAACATATGCGTGGCGCGTGGGTTGCTCGGGCGGAAGGGAACGGAGCCCGCAAACGGCGCAGCTTGCCGGCGACCGGTCTCCCAACGCTCGCGGTCCGTGCCCCATGGGGGTGCACCGCGCCTTCCGTCCGTATGACGAGCCCTTTCACTGGGCCTGTTTCAGGGAAAAACGGCCCGGGTGGACCGAACACGCCACCCGGGCCGTCGTTTGCTGACGGCAGGAGTTGACACGTCGGCGGTTGGAGCGCTTAGCTCCCGAGTCCTGCGGGACTAGCTCAGTTGGTAGAGCGTCGGCTTCCCAAGCCGAAGGTCGCGAGTTCGAGACTCGTGTCCCGCTCCAGCAAATCGTGGGGATTGTCCTGCCCGGCTCCATGCCTAACGGAGCAGCGCCGTCATTCTTCATGTCCCTTTCAGGCGGAGCGCGACCGCCGCACGGGGCTCGACGGGCGCCGGGTCAGCTCCGCACCGCGCAACGCCGAAGGCGCTCGAGCAGAAGTCCCAAACCGTCCAAGGGACGCCCGCCGACTCCAGCGCGGCCACGACGTCTCCGATCCACCGCACGCGTGAATCGTCGTCGATGTTCGTTCGCAACACGCCGAACTCTGTGCATAGGATGGGCACGCCGTTCTGGTCCCGCCACTCGATGAAGGGCTGGATTCTCTGGCGGATGCGCGCTGCATTCCAGCCACCGGCTCGGTACTTCTCGAGCGCGCCCGCCACGTAGGCGGCGTCGGGGGCGCCGTGCCTGATATGCGCCGCCACGTCGCCAAGGATTGCCGACGGGTACGGCACGTGGTCGAGGTACGGAAATAGGTTCGCCGCGGACGGCTCCCATCCTGCGCCCTGGTGGGTGACCACGTACGGCTCGTAGTAGTGGAACGCGTAGATCACGCGCGAATCGGGGTATTTGTTGATCGTACGGAAGGTCGAAATCGGGTCGTATCCGCCGTTCGCCAACAGCCAGCAGCTTCCGGCGTCCTGTCTTAAGTCCTGGATGAGTCTGCCCTGGAGCGCGCTCCAGGTCTGCGGCGGGCAGTAGCGGTGCGGCTCGTTCGACAGCTCGAACGAAATGCGCTCGTCGCCCATGCTCGCGTAGCGACGCACCAGACAGCGCAGCAGGTTCAAGAGCACCGGTTCGATGCTCGCCTCGTTTCTCTTGAGGAAGTCGATGACCTCGCTCCCCGGATGGCAGTCGAGGTTGATCGTCAGCCCCTCGCCGTCGATCATCGCGATGGCCGCGTCGAGTTCGGCGAGGAGGGAAAAGGGGTTCTCGTCCGCGGCGCGCTCGGGCCTCCAGCCGATCGTCCATGGATCGACAGGCAAGCGGACGTGGTCGAGGCCAGATCGGCGCGCAGCCGCGAGCTGCGCGCGTGTGGGCCGGCACGACCGATCGAGCTGGAACCACGCGCTGAGGTTCGCACCGGAGTGGAGCGGCGGTCCGTGCAAAAGAGGCGGCGGCGCCGACCTCGTGGGCGTCCGGGCGCACGCCGAAAGGGCCGCCGCCCCGACGCCTAGAGCCAGCGGCCTCCGGCCGATCATGCGCCCGCACCTGCAAGCTTGGGGGTGGGGGGTACCGGTGCCGCGCGCAACGGCCCGACTCGACGGTCCGCGGGCGGCGCGTACGAGCGTGCGCACTGCAGAAGCACGAAAAGGAGAACGAGGCAGCAAGTCTTCGAGCACAGCGAGTTGTTCGAAGACGCGGCCACCAAGAAGACGATCAGGGCCGCGCGCACGCCCGGCACGTTCATCGACCCGTAGCGCCAGCAGACGTTCGCAAGAGACCAGACGAAGAACCCGAGCCCGATCGCGCCCATGTTCATGAGCATCAGGAGCCAGAAGTTCTCGATGGTCGAGAGGGGATATTCGAGGCCGAGCCGATAAGTGATCGCCTGGATTTGCTTTACGGAGATTCCAAATAGGATATCCGAGCGGCTCATGTACCTCAGCGCCAGCCAGACGTGGATTCGGACGTCGGCGCTCCGATCCCATTTCATATGCGAGAAGATCCGCTCGCCGACTCCGGTCAAGAGCACTGCGCCGGCAAGCGCTCCGAGACCGACGAAAACACCGACCAGGCCCCCCGTGATCTGCACGTAGCTGAGCTGGCCCGCCAGGAGGCGGCGCAACGCCCCGTAAGCCAGGTAGACTCCAAGCACCACCGAGGTGATGGCGAGGCTCGTGCGCCCACCGAACGAGAGGAGGCCCAGCAAAAGGATGCCCATGAGCGCTCCGCGAAACAGCGCGTTCAGCGGCAAGGCGAGGCAAAAAAAGAGCGTCGTTCCTGTGATCAGCGCGTTGACCAGCGGGTGGCCCATCAGCGCCGTGGATCGGAAGGCGTCCTCCTTGAGGACGACGCCGCCGGACACCGTGTACGGGACGATCCGCCGGTGGAGGATCGACTCGCCAATGCCGAGGGCGGCGTTCATCGTGACCACGGCGATGACGAGGCCGAGAAAAAAACGCAGCATCCGCCGATCGACGAGCTGCAGGAACAGCGCGCAGACTGCGGGCATGAGCAGCGTGTCGATGATGAACGCCGGCCCTGAGGTCCCGAAGCGCGCGAGCTCGTAAAGGAAAATGCACGATACGGTCATGCCGTAGAGCGCGATCTGCTTCGCACCCGCCATGGATCGCCATAGGCTCGTGAGCGGGTTCCCGCGCGTGAGGTGGGCCATGGCGAAGGCGAGGAATACGACGTAGGTCCCGGGGTGAAGCTTGAATACGAAGTTACCCTTCGGGGCGTCGTAAGGGATGTTCAGTGCCGTGAGGAGCGGCGGCGACACGAGAAGGTAGAGGAGGATTCCGCCGGTGAACAGCGTCAGCGGCAGCACCCCCAGGCGCCTCTCCGAAGCGGTCACGGCCCACCGCGTCCCTGGTCCGCGAGCCCGAGCGCGTCGACCGCCTGCGGCTCGATGGCGCCGGAGGCGGACCCGCCGCCGGGCGACTCGGCCGTGATCCCGAAGGCGCCCGCGTAGTCCCAAACCGTCCACCCCATGGTGTTGGCCTCGGCCGTCGTGCGGACGTCCTTCATCCACCGGTAGCGCGAGGCCTGATCGACGTAGGCCCGGAGAACTCCAAACTCCCCACAGCCCACGCGGACATGGTGGGCTCTCGCCCAACCCGCCACTGGCTCGAACAGCGCCCGGATGCGTCCGGCGTCCCAGCCGTCCGCCAGGTACTTGGCCACCTCGCGCGCCGCGAACGAGCGGCGCTCCGGGAGCAACGTAGGGGTTGCCTCGGAGACGCGTGCCGCCGGGTACGCGAGTCCGCGAACCCAGGTGGCGGCAGTGTTGGGGTCGTCCGCCATCCAGCTCGCGCCCTGGTGGGTGAACACGTAGGGCAAGTAGAAGTGGAAGGTGTATTCGACGTTCCGATCCGCCTCCGGCGCGAGGGCCATCAGGCCGGCGCCCGATCCACCCTGCGCGCCGGTGAGGACGACAAGGTGGTGCGGCGCACGCGCGCGGATGGCTGCGAGTACGGCATGCTGCATCCTCGCCCAGCGATCTGCATGGCGGTAGAATTGGGGCTCGTTCATCACCTCGAACGCGAGGTGCTCGGGTCCGAGCGGCGCCAGCGCGGTGACGAGGGCTTCCCAGAGTTCTACGACCGCCTCCTCGCCGCTCGGGTCGTTCTCGATCCACCGCGAGGCCGCATCGTCGGGGTGGAAGTCGACCACCACGTCGAGGCCGGCACGGACGGCAGCGACGATGCCCGCCCGGAGCCGGCCCTCGTCGCGCAGCCTCGCGCCGGGGCGCCAAGTCCAACCGAAGAGCAGCGGGTCGACTGGCACGCGTATATGGTCGAAGCCTGCCCGTCGGATCCGGGCGAATTGGGAGTCATCCGCTAGGCGCGTGCCAGACATTTGGACCCACTCGGTGAGAGCCACGCCGGCTCGTAGCGCGGGTGTCTCCCCCAGAGCGGATGGGGCAGTACAACCGATCAGAGCGATCGCCGCCGCAGCGGCCTGCGCACGACGGGCCGTCGAGCGCGAGCATCTACGAGCGGACACGCGAGCTCTTGTGCGGATCGGCCTGAGGCCTTTTCCGGCGCGAGCGGCGCCGGGTCTCCAGCCTCGCTGGCTTGGCGTCGGGAAACCACCCCACGACCGGGATCTCGAGCGAGGCTGCGACCTCCTCGGGTGAAAGGTACGTGTCGCGGAGCGCTTCGGAGTAGAACGCGACCGAAAGCGCGATCGCCACGCTGAGGAGCGCCCCGACGCCGATGATGACGGGCGCGAGGTTCTTCGTCACGATCGGGGGAAGAGCGCGCTGGATGACGCTGACGTTCGTTTTGGCCTCCCGATCGAGCTGGTCGTTGATGCGCGCCTCTTGCAGCTTCTTTACGTAGGTCTGGTACGTGTCCTCCAGGATGGTCCTCTCCCGCTCCATGCTCGCCATCTCAAACTCCCGATCACCCAGCGCCCGCAGCTGCGAGCCGATCGCCGCGAGCTGCACGTCGAGCATCTCCTTACCGGCCTTGTTCGCGTTGAGCTCTGCGGTGACCTGGTGCACGTCGCTCTCGACGCTGTCTCGCACCGGGCTTCGCCCGGTGCGAACGGTGGTCTGCCGGTTGCTCTGCAACTCCTTGAGCGCCGTGTCCGCCTGCTGGACCTGCTGCTGAAGGTTGCGCGCCGGAGAGCTGTTCTCGCCGTACCGGGAGACCGCGTCCTGCTGCTGCAGATGCAAGTCAAGGATGACTTTCATCGCGTTGTTGATCGCGTCGTCGGGGGTCGTGTCGGCGTAGAGCGTTGTCGCGGCGGAGATCTGGGCGAGCCCGGCGCCCAGGGCCGCGAGCTTCGCCGAAGAGGTGGCGATCGCAACCTCCGTCTCTTTGAGCTTCTCGTCCAGCGCGCCGCGCTGCTGGAGCAAGAGCGCGCGCTGGTCCTCGAACTTGAAGATGTGATTGTCCGCCTTGAATTGCTTGATCGTAGCCTCCAGCGCCTCTAGCTTCCGGTGGGCCGAGTCGACCTCCGCCTGCTCGAACATCGTTCGCGAATCGGCCATGATTGTGCGGCGCTCGCGCAGGTACTCATCAACGATGAAATTGAGCGCGTCCGCCGCGAGCTGCCGGTCCGGGTGCCGGAAGGTCACCTGAACCACCGACGAGTCCTTGATCACGATTGCGTCGAGGCGCTTCTGCATCTCGATGAGCGCCTTGTCCAGACGCGAGAGGTCCGGCTCGTCGTCCCCCTTGGCAATGCTCGGATACATCCGCTCCAGGCCGAAGCTGAGGAGCGCCTTCTCCTGAATAGAACGGCTCGTCAGCATCTCGAGCTCCGAGGTGACGCTGTGATCCAGGTCGTAGGTTACAGGGGCCGCGTTGCTGTCGACTTCCGGCCGGTAAACGTACTCGCGTCCGGGACGCACGAGAAGGGAGGCCGTCGCCTCGTACCGCTTCTGCGGCATCAGCGCCCCAATGGTGCTGAGCGTCATGGGGATCAGGAATGCGATGGCGATCTTTCGACCGTCACGGAACAGTATGGAGAGGAATTGCCGGACCGTGAGCTTGCGCTGGAACGGCGCGGGGGCGCTCGGTGGCACGACGTAACGATCCAGCTCGATGGCCATGAAGACCGCCTTCAGGGGACTACCTTCCCATAATAAACCGTGAAGTTACCCGATAGCGTGAACGGCAAAGCGCGACGCACATACTGGTCGATCCAAACGTCGAAATCGCCGATACCCGTCCGCGGAACGACGACAATGTCGTTCGACTGGAGAAGCAAGTCCTGGTCAGTGTCCTCTCCGCTGATGGCCTCGTCCAGGTTCGCCACGATGACCATCGTGCCTCGCCCGTTCATGACGTCGCGGCGAATCACCACGACTTCGGACGTCTTGGCGTCGTCCTTGAAGCCTTCGGCCGACAAGATGGCGCCGAGGACGGTGAGCTGACCGCCGAGCGGAACGGCGCCCGCGTGGTTCACTTCGCCCCCGACGAAGACACGCTGCGTCGCGAAGGACTTGAGGTTGATCGTCACTTCGCCGGGGGGTTTGTTGTACCGTCGCGCGATCTCGGCTGCCACATCGTCCGCAGGCCTCCCCGCGACGGCAAGCTCGCCGAGCCCGATGAGCGCCACGCGCCCGTCGGGCCGGACGACCACGTCGGCATTTAGGTCCAGGTCTTTGAAGACCTGAACCGTGATCTCGTCGCCTGGACATATACGGTACGGAACCGAGGCCGTATCGCGGCTCAACGAAATGGCCCGCGCCACGGAGGTCGGGTGTCGGACCGTGGCACAAGAAGAAGAGGCGCCGAGGCACGCAAGTGTTGCAAGCGCGCCGGCGAGCCGACAGAGGCAACCTCGACCGGGCCGAGCCCCCTTCATCGCAACGGCGCCGATCGTCGCACGCGGTGGCACGGCATCATCCCGTGTTCTCCAGTGCTTCATTCGTTCGAGCCCGCGAACAGCCCCGCAGGCCGAGGCAAGTGCGTGTTGGCCGGGGCCTTTAACACGTCCATGTTTGTTTTTCGACGCAATTGTCATGTCATCAATTTGTCACAGATAAGTTGTTTAGCGCGACGAGACATCCTTGGTCACCCGGAGAGTGCATGACGGAGTTGCAGCGTCAGAGAAACAAGAAGGAAACGCCGATTTCCGTTGCGCGAAAAGCAGTATACCGAGGCGTCGTCTTTATCGCACGGCGTCCCTTGACACGTGGAGCGCGCTCGGGCAGCTTGCGCGCGGTTCACGACGTCGAGAGAGGCGGGTGGCGCGATTAAGCGGCCATGCATCTCGCGACTTCGCAAAACCTGCCATTGCGAAGCCGCAATGGGTGAGCCGCCAATTGCCATGGGCCTTTTTGCACCCAAAGAGAAGCCGATTTTCGCGGCGAGCGTGAAGGCCGTCGCTGAGGATGGCGCGACGGCGCGCCGCGCCCCTTGGTGGCTATTGGACGAATATCGCAGTCAGACCGTGAATATGCTGCGTCTTGTCGACGGCCGCGTCCCGACCAACGGCTCCCGCGTCATCGCGTTCTTCGCCGCGGGCGCCGGCGTCGGGACGACGTCTGTCGCCTGCGCATACGCGCGCGGCGCCGCAGAGCTCTGGAAGCGACGCGTCCTCTTGCTCGGCGCGGGGTCGGGTCGGCCGTCGCTCCCCGCGGTCGGCGAACCTGAGCTGCCGGCGGATGGCTCACCTCAGGTTTTCGAGCTGCCGATGGACGGGCTGTCACCGGCCTCGACGCTCGACTTCTGGCAAGAGGTGCGGCAGCGCCACGACGAGATCGTCGTCGACTGTCCGGATCCCGCCAAGTCCTCATTGGGTTTGCAAATCGCCTCGTTTGCCGACGGAGTCGTCCTCGTGCTCGAAGCGGAGCGCACGCGAGCGCCGGTGGCGCAACGGCTCGTGGCCGATCTCCGGGCCGCGCATGCGAATGTCGTCGGTGCTGTCGTGAACCGGCGCCGCCTGCACATCCCAGCGGCCGTTTATCGGCTTCTCTGACGGCCATGGTAGTCGCCGCGAACATGGAGGGGCACGAACCCTTTTGCGTTGGCGTAGTGGCGTCGGGCCACACGCCGCCCGAATGGCAGCACGAGGTGCTCTCGAGCCTCGGCGGCGTCGTGGGAGCGCGGACCATCGCGCTGCCGGGTCCCGCGCCGCGAAGCCCTTCCGGCGCCTGGGCGCTCGTCTGTCGGCGCAGGCGGCTCCTCTGTCCACGCCCGCTGCCGGCGTGCGACCCGCGCGATGCGTCGCCGCGCATCGATCTGCTCGTGGACCTCGCGGAGGCCAGCGACTCCGCGGGCTCGCACCCCCCCTCGCCCGAGACGTGGCGTCTCTGCGACGGTCTGCGAAGGCCCCTGTCCGCGCCCTTTCCGGGGCTGTGCGAGATCACATCCGGCGCGGGAGGGGCCGTGTCGATTCAGCGCGTCGGAGAGACGGGCGCGATCCGTTCGGCGACTTTTGCCGCCTCGCCGGCGTACATTCCCGACCTCGACCGGCTCTATCTCCGAGCCGCGCAGCTCGTCGCGCAGGCCGTGCGCGATCGAGTCCACGGGATCCCGGGGCGTGGGCCGCCGGTCGCATTGCCAAGCCCCGGCCGCAGGCTTCCCGCCGTCGCACACTTGGCTGCGGGCGCGTGCCGCGCGGCGCTCCGCCGGGCCGAGAGCTGGTTCACGGAAGACAGCTGGATGATCGGAGTCGTCGACACTCCGATCGCGCGGGTGCTCACGGAGCCGATCGAGCGAGTGGCCTGGCTCGGCAAGCGGCGGCGGTCCTCCTATCTCGCCGATCCGTTCGGCGTCCCGGGAGATCCCGAGCGCCTCTACTGCGAGGAGCTCTGCACGTCTTCAGGCGTTGGGAGGATCAGAGAGCTCGTCGTTCGTCAGGCGCGCATCGAGTCGGCGCGCGACGTCGAGCTTCCGCACGCGCGCCACACCTCGTACCCTTACCTGTTCGAGGACGGCGGATCGCTGTACTGCGTCCCTGAGGCGATCGGCGATCGCCACTGCCTCTTGCTCCGCCTCGACGGTGCGCGCTGGACCCCGGTGGCCGAGCCGCTTGGGGAGGGGATCGCGGCCGCGGATCCGACTATCTTCCGCTGGCAGGGCCGATACTGGCTCGCGTACACCGATGTGGACGATGGTCCGTTCGACACGCTGAGCCTCTGCTACGCGGAGCGGCTGACGGGGCCGTGGCTCAGACACGCCAACAACCCGGTGAAGGTCGACCACGCCTCGGCCCGGCCCGGCGGCACGCCCTTCGTCCATGGCGGAGAGCTTTACCGCCCAGGCCAGGACTGCAGCGGCGTCTACGGTCGGGCGGTTGTCGTCCACCGAGTGACTCTGTGCTCGCCGCTCGGGTTCCGCGAGGAGCCGGTTTGCGTGCTTCGGCCAGAGCGGCACGGCCTCAATCCTGACGGCTTGCACACGTTGTCTGCATGGGGGGAACGAACGCTGATCGACGGGAATCGCCACCGATTCAACTCGATCGCCGTTCGCCGGAAGGTCGCTTCACGAATTCGTGCGCTCTTTACCCTGGCAAGCTCTCAGGTGTCCCCATGACCCGAGTCGAATCATCGCGTGCTCCGTCGTCGAATCGACGCGTTTACCTGGTAACGCCAGGCGGGACCCGAGCCCGCGGCGGGATCGGCCGACTCGTCGCGTACTTGTCCCGGGCCTGGGACCACCCTGACTATACGCTATGCGTCCTCGACAGCTACGGGCCCGGCCCCCGTGCTCTCATGCCGTTCTACTTCGCCGGGACGATGGCACGGCTCGTCGTGGATATATCGCGCGGTCGCACCGATGTGATTCACGTCAACATGTCCGAGCGCCTCAGCGTCCTTCGCAAGGGGCTAGTCGTCGAGCTGGGGGCCGCGTTCGACATCCCAGTTATTCTCCACCTGCACGGCGCCGAGTTCGTCGACTACTGCCGGTCGCTCTCGTCGGCGAGGCGAGCGCGCGTCACTCGGATGATGCTCAAGGCGAACAGGATCCTCGTTCTCGGAACGTTCTGGCGGTCGTTCGTCGTCGACGAGCTCAAGATCCCAGCCGACCGTGTGAGTGTGCTGCACAACGCGGTGCCGGGGCCGTCGGCGGTCCCCAGCCGCCCCGCCGAGGGGACCTGCCGGCTGCTATTTCTGGGCGTCGTCGGAGTGCGCAAAGGGATCGAGACGCTTCTCCAGGCGCTGCCACTGTTGCCCGCTCGCACCAGCTGGCACCTCGACGTTGCTGGGAACGGCAACATCGAGGCCTGCCGCGCCGAGGTGAGCCGCCTCGGCGTCGCCGACCGGGTCACGGTGATGGGCTGGGTGGACGAACGACGCGCGGCGAGGCTGCTGGCCGAGTCGGACGTTCTCGTGCTCCCGTCGCGTAACGAAGGGCTGCCCCTGGCGATTCTCGAGGGGATGTCCTACGGCCTGCCGATCGTCACGACGCCGGTCGGCTCGATCATGGACGCCGTCAGCCACGGCGAGACGGGCTTGCTCGTGCCCCCTGGGGATCACGTCGCCCTCGCCGCAGCCTTGACCAGCCTGGTCGAGGATCCCGACCTTCGTCGCAAGCTCGGCCGGGGTGCGCGCGATCAGTACGAAAGGACCTTCCAGCTCTCGACGTTCAAAGCGAAGCTCGCTGGCGTTTTCCATAGAGTGCTGGCGAACGGCGACGCGCCACAGTTCCAACCGGTGCGACTGGTTTCGCGTAGGTCCTCGCGGAAGGGCGCCGCGGCCGTCGGCGCCGACGCTCCTAAGGTCGTGGCCGAGAGTGCATAAGAGGAAGATGGGCATGCTGGCGTCGCACATCGCAGGGTACGTGCCGGCGAACGTGGTGCCGGCGGCCTTCTCCTTCCTCTCCATTTACATCTTCACGCGTCTGGTCTCGCCCGAGGAGTACGGCGCCTACGCGCTGGTGCTGTCGGTCACACTGCTGTGTCAGGCGCTCTTCTACTACTGGCTGCAGGTTGGCGCGATGCGGTTCACTGCGCTAGCCCGAAAAGAGGGCCACCTCGAGCAGCTCGTATCGACGACCTACCGGCTGTTCTTCGGGTCGTCGATGCTCTTTGCGGGCTGTTACGCGCTCGCGGTCCTTTTCGTGCCCGCGCTTCACCTTGCGAAGAGCGCCATCTGGCTCGGCGTGCCGCTGGTCATCGCGCGCTCGCTGACGGCCATTAACCAGTCGTTCAACCGGAGCGAGCTGCGCGTGCTCCGATACAACCTCGTCGAGTGCGGTCAGTCGGCGCTGGGCCTCGCATTCGGGCTCGCGCTAGTCGTGCGGTTCAACCTTGCCGCGCGCGGCATGCTCCTCGGTCTCATCGCCAGCTCCGTCGTGGTCGGTGCCCCCGGTCTGGTGGCTGTCGGCCGCTCGATCCTACGCCGTGGAGAGGCGGAGCAGGCGCGCATCCTTCTGCGGTTCGGTCTACCGCTGACGCTGTCGTACGCGATGAACTACGTGCTCTCGACGTCTGACCGCTTGCTCGTAGCCTGGTTTCTAGGCCCGGCCGCAGTCGGCGTGTACTCCGTGTCGTACAACACGATGGACCGCGCTCTCACCTCGGTGTTCCTCGCCGTGTCGCTCGCGTCGTTCCCCCTCGCCGTCTCGAGGCTCGAGCGGGAGGGCGTCGAAGCGGCTCGACGCCAGATTTATAGCAACGGCACCGCTCTCGTGGCGCTGACGCTTCCTGCTTGCGTGGGCCTCATCATGCTGAACGGGCCGCTTTCCGCCGCCTTGATTGGCGCGCCGTTCCGCGCTCAGGCACGCGAGATCATGCCGTGGATCGCGGCTTCGTCGCTCCTCGCGGGCTTCCAGGTACATTTTTTCGACCACGCGTTCCACCTCGGCAAGCGGACGACGCTCTGCGCATGGAGCCTCGGGCCCGCGGTCATCGTCAACGTCGTCATGAACGTGGTCCTCCTCCCGCGAGTCGGCCTGATGGGTGCCGTGTACGCGACCATCGGCGGCTATGTTGCGTCGCTCCTCGGGAGCATCCTCGTCGGCCGGCGCGTTTTTCGCATGGACTTCCCGTTCCTCCCGACGCTCCGCGTCCTGGCCGCCACAGCGGCGATGGCATTGGCCCTCTCACTCTCGGCCGAGCGTGCCCTTAGCGGCTTTCCGGGTCTGGTGGTCCTCCTTGCCGTTGGCGGCGCGACATATGCCATCGCGAGCCTCGTCTTCGACGTCGCGGGCATACGGGGTCTGCTCGCGCGGCGCCTTTACCCGGACGGAGTCGTCCGGTGAGCGGCCGCGCCCCCTCGGTCGCTATTTACCTGCCGAACCTCGCGGGCGGTGGGGTCGAGCGTATGCGCATCCACCTGAGCAACGTGCTCGTCGACCGCGGGTACGCGGTGACCTTCGTGCTTCACGACGCCGTGGGCGAGCTTATCCCGCTCGTGCCGGCCGCGACGCGCATCGTGTCGCTGGACGCGGCCCGGACCGTCGCCGCTCTTCCCGCTCTCACGCGGTTCTTGCGCACGGAGCGGCCCGATGTCTTGCTCTCGAGCCTCGGTCACAACAACATCGCCGCCCTCTGGGCCCGTCGCCTGGCTCGGGTCGACACCGCGGTGGTGGTCTGCCAGCACAACGCGCTCACCCGAGAATCGGCCGCGATTGGGAACTGGCAGCATCGAGCGCTGCCCGCGCTCTACCGGGCATTCCTAGGCCAGTCGGACGCGATCGTGGCCGTCTCGGAGGGGGTCGCCGACGATATGGCGAGGGCGACGGAAATCCCCCGCGACCGTATCTCGGTAATCAACAACCCCGTCAAAGCGGCACACTTCGCGGAAACCTCCGACGAGCCCGCGCCGCACCCTTGGCTCGAGGACCCGAACGCGAACGTGTTCGTTGCCGTGGGGCGCCTCGTGCCTCAGAAGGACTTCGCGACCGCCATCCGTGCCCTCGCCCAGGTAGACCCCGCGCTCGGCGCTCGGCTGCTAATACTCGGCGCGGGCCCCCAGAAGGCTGAGCTCGAGGCCCTGGCCAGCCGCCTGCGGCTACGCGACCGCGTGCAACTCATGGGCTTCGTCCAGCAGCCGCTCCCCTACATTCGCCGCGCACGGTCCTTGGTCGTGTCGTCCGTCTACGAAGGGTTTGGCAACGTCCTCGTCGAAGCCCTCGCGTGTGGAACACCCGTCATCAGCACGGACTGCCCGTACGGTCCTTCAGAGATCCTGGACGCTGGCCGCTTCGGCCGTCTCGTCCCGGTGGGGGACCCGGGCGCGCTCGCCGCTGCGATGCGGGACGCCATCGTTGGCGAATGCCAGCACACGCCCGCCGAGCTGAAGCAGCGCGCCAGCTCCTTCGAAATCGACAGGGTCGCCGACCACTACGTCGAGCTCTTCCGGTCCGTCTCCCCGCGCTGGCGAGCTCCGGCGGGCGACGAGACTGGACCGTCTGTGGACGGCCCCGCGAGCGGCCCTCCATGGTCCGCGCTGCGGGACCCGACCGTTGCGCGCGCGGTACGGTCGGTCGCGATCTATTTGCCGAACCTTGCGGGCGGCGGGGCCGAGGTCTCGATGGTCCGCCTGGCGCGAGAGTTCTGCGACCGGGGCCTTGAGGTGACCTTCGTCTTGCACGAAATCGTCGGAGAGCTGTCTTCGCAAGTGCCGCCGCGCGCGCGCCTCGTCTCGCTGCGCGCAGGCCGGACTCTCGCCGCGTTGCCGGGGCTCGCGCGCTATCTCCGCACGCATCGACCCGACATATTGCTCTCGAGCCTGGGCCACAACAACCTCGCGGCGATCTGGGCCCGCAAACTCGCGGGGGTCGATACCGCCGTTGTCATTTGCCAGCACAACACGCTCAGCCGCGAATCGTCCGCCAACGGCAAGTGGCAGTACCGGATTCTGCCTGCTCTCTACCGCACGTTCGCCGACGAGGCGGATGGAATCGTCGCAGTGTCGCGGGGAGTTGCGGAGGACATGGTCTCCGTCGCCGGCCTGGCCCCGGACCGCCCCTCGGTCATCCACAACCCGGTCGTTTCAGCGTCGATGCGCATGTCGGACGAGTCGTCGTCGGCCGATAGTCGGGCCTCCGGCCATCCCTGGTTCGAAGATCCCGGGGTCGCCGTCTTCGTCGCCATCGGTCGCCTCGTCCCGCAGAAAGATTTCGCGACCTTGATCCGGGCCTTCGCTCAGCTCGACGGTGATCCCCTGCCGCGACTCGCGATCCTCGGAGAGGGCCCACTCCGCGCCGATCTCGAGGCCTTGGCAGCCGAACTCGGCGTGCGCGACCGTGTCGGGCTGCTCGGCTTCGTAGAGGACCCGCAGCAATACGTGCGACGAGCAAGCGCGCTGGTGATGTCGTCGGTGTACGAGGGCTTCGGCGTCGTGCTCGTCGAAGCGATGGCGTGCGGCACGCCCGTCATCGCCACAGACTGCCCGCACGGCCCTGCCGAGATCCTCGATGGGGGCCGCTTCGGGCGGCTCGTGCCCGTCTGCGATCCGGCCGCTCTAGCTCAAGCGATGCGAGACGCGCTCGCTGGCGACCATCCGTCGCGCGCGGCGCTCCGGGCGCGCGCGGCGGAATTCGATGTCGAGCGCGCAGCCGACCGCTACCTCGACCTATTCGAACGGGTGCGACGGCGCCGCGATCGCACCTCGGGAGTTGAGGGGGTGTCAGCAGAGCGGGCCGACGTGGGCCCGCCGGACTCCTTCATCCGGTCGAACCTGTCCGCCGAGCCACCCCCGGTGCGCTCGGTCGCGATCTACGTGCCCAAGTTGTGGGGCGGAGGGGCGGAGGTCTCGATGCTGCGCCTCGCGCAGGGCCTGAGCCAGAGCGGGATCGACGTTACCGTACTCGTTCATAACGCGGAGCGCCCCGTCATCGGAGCCACCGGAATCCGGATCGTGGACCTTCGCGCGCGGCGGAGCCTCGCCGCCCTGCCGGCGCTCGTGCGCGAGCTCCGGCGCGCGCCGCCGGACGTGCTCATCGCCGCGCTACCCCACAACAACATTCTCGCGGTCGTCGCGAGAGCGCTCTCTGGAGCTCGTTGCTCGGTCATCCTGACCGAGCACACGCCGCTCTCGGTCCTCATGCGAACGGCCACCGGGCCGAAGTACCAGGTGCTACCCTGGCTCGTTCCACTCGCGTACCGCCGGTCAGACGCCGTGGTCGCGGTATCGAATGGCGTGCGCGACGACTTCGAACGCATCTTGCGTGCGTCGGCGCCGCGAATCGAGGTCATCTCCAACCCCATCCTTCCAGCCAACTGGCGCGAGCTGGCGAGCGAGCTCCCGCCCCACCCGTGGCTGGCCGACGAGGCGCCACCTTTCATTCTTTCCGTCGCGCGCTTTAGCACCGAGAAAGACCTGCCTACGCTGGTGCGCGCGTTTGCGCGCATTCGGCGGGACCATCCTGAGACACGCCTGCTCCTGGTCGGCGACGGGCCGGACCGGCCCGCGCTCAGGGAGACGATCGAGTCGCTCGGTATCGAGGATTGCGTGCAGCTCGCGGGCTGGATCGACAATCCGTTCCCGTACATGCGCCGCGCGCGGGCGCTCGTCTTGTCTTCGCGCTTCGAGGGGTTCGGCAACGTGCTCGTCGAGGCGATGGCGTGCGGAACACCGGTCGTCAGCACCGACTGCCCAGTTGGGCCGGCGGAGGTCCTCCAAGGCGGCGCCTACGGCGAGCTGGTCCCTCTCGATGATGAAGAACTCCTCGCCGAGGCGATCAACCGGGTGCTGCGGCGGAGGGAAGCCCCCCCCGGCGCGGCGACGCGCGCGCTGGCTTTCACCGTCGAGCGCAGCACGGAGCGGTACCTCGCGCTCTTCCGGGATCTCCGCGACCGCACCCGCCAAGGAGCGCCGCGCGAGCGCCCTGGCGACATACGTCCGTGAGGCCCCTCGACCGCGAGCCCTTCGAGGCGCCCCTCTCGCGAACCGACGCGACTGTTACGGGCTCCGCCGCGTCGGTGCCGCTTCACGCGGGTTATCGGGCCTTCGGTGCTTTTCGCTGTTTGCTCGCGCTCATCGTGGTCGCCGAGCACTTTCACTACCTCTTGCCGGAGCAAGACCGGTGGCCTTTTCGCCGCTGGGGCTTCGGTATCGTCGCTGTCGACGTCTTCTTCGCCATCTCGGGCTTCGTCATTGCCGAGGCGAACACGGAGACTTACGCCGGTCGCCCCGGCCGCTTCATGGCCAACCGCCTCCTCCGCGTGCTGCCACCGTACTGGGCGGCCCTGGCCGCGTCCGTCGCCGTTCATGCGCTGCTTTGGCGTGCCGGGGCGCTCGACCTCTGGGATTTCAGCGTTACGGGATCGCCGGTCACCCTATCCTCTGTCGTCGCCGGCGCGCTCGACATCCTGCCGCTCCCGCGGAGAGCGCGTGGCGCAGTCGAGTTCGAGTTCATCCCCTTCGCCTGGTCCCTGCGGGTCGAGCTGCTCTTTTACGGCGTAGCGTTCGCCGCCTTCGCGCTGGCGGCGCAAAACCCCGCCTGCGTGCCGGCCCGGCGCTGGAGAGCCGGTGTCGGTGTGGGCGCGATCGCCGCGAGCGCCCTGGCGTTCGTTGCGTTCCTTTCCGGGCGCGCCCCCGCGCTCTTCGGGAACGTTCCGTTCTTTGTCTGTGGGGTGAGCGCCTATCTCGCGATCGAGCGCGCCTCGCCCTGGGCCGCGTTTCTTGGGCTGGCCGGCGCCGCCGGGTCGGTCGCCTCCCTCTTCCGTCTGAGGGTTCCCGGCCGCGCATGGGTGGCGAGCGAGCAGAGCGTCTTACTGATCGGGCTCGGCATCGCATTCCTGGCGCTTGCGAGGGTCGGCCGCCTCGGCGCGACGTGGCGGCGCCTCGACCGGGCGGCTGGCGATTTGTCGTACCCGCTCTATCTGAACCACTACGTGGTCGGGATCCTGTTCTACGACGTGACGCCGGCCCGAAGCCTGGGCATTTTCACTCTGGCCGCTGTCGCCTCTGTCGCGTTTGCATGGACGATGATGCACATCGTGGAAACTCCACTCAAGCGCATGCGCAACCGCGTTCGCGGCACGAGCCTCTGACCGGCGTCCGGCGCAGTTCCCCGCATCACCTGACCGCGTGCGAGCCGAAGCGGTGCCGAAGGCGCAGCATCGGGCCCTCAACGCAGTAATACGATGCTGTCGACAGAGCGGCCGTCAGGCCCAGGCCAAGCGCCTTGTATGCCAACGACTGCTCCGTCCGTAGGACGTACTCCGCGATCATCAGCGCGCCCCAGTGCCAGAGGTAAACCGAGTAGCTGAGACGTCCGATGAGCAGTGCCGCCGGAGCACCGAGCGCCCGGCGGAGAGGACTCTCGACGAGGATCACCGCCGGAACGAGAATCGCCAGCGACACACCTTGCAGCGTATACCGCGGCACCTGGCGGAACCATTCGTTGCGGATCACAAACGTGGTCAGGAGGACGCAAAGCGCCACAACTTGCAAAGCGCGGGCCCGTCTAAGCCAGTCAATCCAGCGTGCGTCGGCGTCCACAAGCAACGCGACAAGGACGCCGTATCCAAGGGAATCGAGTCGCGCGTCCGTCGCCTTGTAGAGGCGATCCTGGACGCGAAGGCCGCAGATAGCTCCCGGGTCCTGCCCGAAGCACTGGTGGTAAACGGCCTCGCGCCAAAGAAGCGACAGGACGCACAGAGCCGCTATCGCGACAACGGCTCGTCGACCCGGCCGCAGGGCCATCAAAGCCAACGGCCAGACCAAGTAATAGTGCTCCTCGACCGCGAGCGACCAAATGATCGTGAAGGGGTGACGAAAGCCAAGCCCCGTAGAGTCGTACTCGACGAAGAGGTCGTAGTAGTTTCCTCCGTAGAGCAGCGCGGTCAACCACTCGACGACGGTGATCGCGCCGCCCATGGCGATGTAGAGCAGCCCGCCGGCCACCACGTACGTCACGCCCGCGGGCGCGAGCCGCAGGAAGCGGCGTAGGTAGAAGTTGCCGAGGCGGATCGTCCCGGTCCGGCGGATCTGCGACGTAAGCTGGTCGGTGATGAGAAGGCCGCTGATGAAGAAGAACAGCGTGACCCCGAACCCGCCTGGGATCACATGCTCGTAGCCGAGGTGCGAGACGACCACGAGCGCGATTGAGACGGCGCGCAGCCCGTCAAGGCTCGGGACGAACCTATCCGAGGTGAGCGACCCTGGTGTCGTCGCCGGTCGGGCAGCGGCCGCCGCCGCGGGCAACTCCATTCGCGTCGAAGGGACCTGCACAGCGAGCGGGGCGACTGTACCCACCGTACGCGCGACTGTCCATAGCCGCACCACGGTTTCTCGGAGTTCCTTTTTGAAAGCTGCTTGTCCGCGCCTTTTCCGCAACGAATCCCGACTGGGAACTCATTGTTTCGCACGGTCGCGACCCTCTCGGTTACATGTGAGATCAATTGCGCAGTCTCTTTGGACTTTGCCCGTGACGTGGCCGCCCCTGAAAAGTCTATCTCTGCGGCCGATGGCCCCGTTCCTTACTTGGTGTGGCGCCCGCGCCGCATCGAGTGGCGACTTGCAAGAAAGAGATATGGCGCTGGGCCACCCATACTTGAGCGACCGATGACGATTGCGTTTCAGAGTCGTGGAGAATTGGTCCAGCGCTTGGATAGACGCGCGAGTCATGCTACTCGATTGGATCTTCGTCGAGGAGCTCTGCGCCAGACGCCGGGGCCTGCGACGAACCATAACCCCAATCCTAGGGACTACATCGCGAACCCTGGCCATGACGAAGCACATCTTACAGAACGTGGACATCGTCGGCGATGGCCTCATCCTACTGGTCGCTTCCGCCGCGGCGACCAACGCGATTGACGGGTCAGGGGCCTCGCATTGGCCGGCTCTGTGCGGCATGGCGATGGTCGCAATGTTCGTCTGGACTCTCGGCGCCCGCGTTCTACACCACTACAACGTCTGGAACGGGCGGGGCATAGCGGAAGACGTCGCGCTGACAATCGTGCTCTTCACTGTGACGCTAGCTGCCATGGGTGCCCTTCGGTGGGCCGTCGCCCCTTTTGCCTGTGGGACTGATTTCGAGCGCTTCAGCTTCGTCGCTGTCCCCGCCATCCTCTGGCTGCGATCCACCACGATTTGGCTTCGCCGCCGCGAGCGACCGAAGGAAAACGTACTGGTCCTCGGAAGCGGGCCGCTCGGGCGTCATACCGGGCTCGAGATAAGAGAGCGGAGGGGCCGTAGCGTCTTCGGATACCTGCGGTTCACCGACGAGGTGGTGCACGATCGGCTCCCCGCCGAGGTCCTCGGAGTCGTCTCCGATCTGGAAAATATCGTGAGGAAGCACGTCGTGAGCGAGGTCTACCTCGCCAGCAATCACGACTCGCACCGCGCCGAGATGCAAGCCGCCATCGGCGTTCTCGAGCGGTTCGGGATTCCGTTCGCGCTGCCCGCGTGCGGCTTCCGTTTCGGGCGCGCTCGGCCCGAGCACGAGCGCGCCACCGCCGAGGGCTACGTCCACTACCTCTATGTCCGCAGCAAGCCGGTGCAGCAGGCGCTCAAGCGAGCGTTCGACATCCTCGCGTCCTCGCTTGCGCTCGCGCTTTTCTCTCCCTTAATCGTCGTGGTCGCAGTGGTCATCAAGGTGACCTCCAGAGGGCCGCTGCTCTTTAGGCAAGAGCGCGTCACCTTGCGCGGGCGCAGCTTTCACATCTTGAAGTTTCGATCGATGGTCGCCCAGGCCGAGCAGCTCAGAGCCGAGTTGGCGGACTTCGATGACCAAGGGCCGCTCTTCAAGATGCCGCGCGATCCGCGCATCACGGCTGTGGGTCGCTTCATCCGCAAGTACAACATCGACGAGCTTCCCCAACTCGTTAACGTGTTGCGTGGCGAAATGAGCCTCGTCGGGCCGTGCCCCCCTACCCCGTCCGAAGTGGCCAAGTACGAAGCATGGCAGCGCCGGCGGCTTTCCGTGCGCCCGGGGCTCACGTGCGTTTGGCGGGTGGGCGGGCGGAGCGAGATCTCTTTCGAAGAGTGGATGTGCGTAGCCATGCGGTACGTCGACCGCTGGAGTTTGGCGCAGGACTTTCAGCTCATCTTGCAGAACGTTCCGGCCGTTTTCACGGGACGCGGTGCCAGCTGAGCCGCCTCGCGCCACTTGAAGTGCAGTCGCGCTAGGAGGAATCGCCCATGGCGCGCGCGAAGGTTTTCGAGGAGACAAATCGGTGGAGACCAAACGAGCAGAGAGCAAGGGAGTGGTCATGCTCGTGGAGGACCATCCGACCGAGCGAGAGGCCATCCGGCGTTGCCTCGTCGACGAAAACTTCACAGTCGAGCTTGCGGCCGATTACCACAGCGCCATCAAGCTCCTCTCGGGACGCGTGCCTGATCTCTTTTGCCTCGACATGACGCTGCCGCGCGAGTCCGGGCTCGAGCTCTGCGAGTACATTCGAAGCGATCGGCGACTTAGAAATGTTCCGGTTCTTGTGATAAGCGACCGTAGCTCTCCCGAAGACGTGGCCAATGCCGAAGAGGCGGGCGCCAACGCATTCCTGAAAAAGCCGTTCACGCGCGACAAGCTGCTCAAGCACGTGGGTGTGCTCCTCGACGGTCCGGACGCAAGCAGCCCAAGCGTCCGGCGCCTCCACCGTAACGAAACCTCCTTTCCTACGCCGGCGCCGAACAGTGATTAAAGGACAAGGCGAGACCAGTCGGCGGCAGCCGCCGGCCCGGACGTCGATCGAGCTGTCTCGGGCCTCGGACTGAGTCCGAAACCAGCATCATCGTAAGCTCGTCGCGTGTCTCTCCGAGCCATGAGGGACAGCCCGCCTCGCCGAGCGTCCAGTCTTGTCCGACGCGCCTGCGTTTAGCCGGTCTGCCAGGCCGTCGTGCGCAGCGTCCACGTCGCCCAAAAGGTTAAGCATGGTCTTCACGACCTCCTCCCGGCGGTCGTCGCGGTTACTGGTTCCGTCAGCCAACCCAACGACCAATCCGGGAAACCATACGATATCCATGAGGTGTTCGAGGAGAATGTTGAATACGCCATACAGCTCGTGACATCTCGCGAAATGGCTCACGAGATCCAGATCGCTAACGCTGGCGAGGTCTCCGCTCTCCTTTAGAACCTCCCAACGTTCAGTGAAGAAACCAACCGGAAGCCGTGCGTCTCTGCTGAGCTGTTCTCGCCAGCGGCCAGCTTGAGTCTCGTTTTGTCTGAATTCGTCAAGCAGCACGCGAGTGACCCTTCTTTCAAGGTCGGTGGCTCGGAGCTCGGTCTGACGCTCGGTTGCGCGGTCAATGGTGCGTTGTTGCTTTTGACGAATCGTGAGAGCGATAGGAATTCCACAAATGAGCCCGACCAAGGTGGCTATCAAATTCGCCTCGAAGCCCATCCAGAACGTCGTGTTCGCCAGCCCGCACTGTGTCTCGATCAATAGTATGATGATGATGGAGCCGGACGCACATGCCAGCGCCATCACGCGTAGGCTCGCCGCGACCGTCTTCGTCATGGTTTCGGACAATATGCTTGGCTGGCGAACCCTCAAAGGGACCTCGTGGAAACATCGGTCTTGGGACGCGGTGACAAAAGTCGACTTGGGCAAAACGCCCGGAAACGGGTTAGGTAAAATGGGACAATGGTTAGTGGTAGACGCAGCAACGCTCGCCGATGGCAAGCTTCCCCGGACATCGTTGAGAATGACACGGGACGAGTTCGCACGGAAGACCCCGCCATGGAGGTTTCCCGACGTCGCGTCCTTTCACCTCCTCGGGTTCCATAGATTCGTAACCAGCGTCCGCCGTTGGATGGTCGCCCGTGCCTCATAGACTTTTCTTGCAGGTTTCGAGACGATGCCAGAATCGCTCTGGGGGCAGGCGCTACCCGCCTAGTGGTGCAGGACCACGGCCAACGATCAGTTGCAGGTGAAGCTGGCGGCGTGACAGCTCACGTTGTTCTTGGCGCAGCACACCTGAGAAAGTGTGCACTTGCTCTCACACTCGGAACAATGGGCATCGCAGTCGCCGTTGCACGCGATCGGTCCGCAGCATGCACTGGCCCCGCCCGGGGGATTGAGCGGGCAGCTGGCAACGATTGACGCGGGAGCGTCCGCCATGAGGGGCGAATCGGTCTCGGCCTGCACGTCGGCCACGTTCGACGCCGCGTCCTTGGAGGCCACATCGCTGGCCCCAGAGTCGCCGATTGCAAACGTCAGCTGCGGTACGTCGTCGCATCCGAGCAGGGCAACAAATGGGAGGACGAGGACGGAGACACGACTCATCGGAACTGCCCGGCGATCGCGACGCCCCCCGCCCCTGGGCCAAAACGAGCTCGACGCGAGCTACTTCGTGTGCGCGCGGGCCGCCCTGCGATGTCAGTTCCAGGTACGCGCAAGTTCCCCGCGAACTGCGGCTTGGCCGATGGACAGCTTTGCGGCGGAACGATGGCCAAGGCGGGAGCCGTGCAAACCGACGCCGGCTTGCCGGCGTGCGGGGGACCGTGCTGCAGCCGCGCCTGCGCCCCGTGGGGACCCACCGGGGTGCTCGTCTGCCAGCCGGTCAGCGGCTGTCACGTCGTCGGCGACCTTTGCATGCAAGACAGCGACTGCTGTGGAGCAACGGGTCTCCCCGGTGGTTCGCACAAGCCGGTCAGCTGCGTGATCTCGGCGCCGGGCGCGGTCGGCGTCTGCCAAAACCCGATGGGGTGCAAACCGGACGGCGACGTCTGCAAGCTCAGAACTAGTTCCTGCAACGCGTCGTGCGATTGCTGCAGCGGGAACTGCGAGACCGAGGACACGTGCCGCCAGGACAACGTGGGCGTTCCCCGATGCGCCGCTGCGCAATGCGTCGCCGCTGGCGGAGCGTGCGCATCCAGCGCGAACTGCTGCGACGGCGCATCGTGCGTTCCGAATGCTCTGGCAGGCGGAACGCCGCCCTACGTTTTGCTTGGGCTCGCAATGCGCGGCTGCATGCGGTCAATGCACCAACACCGGCGACTGCTGCCCGGGCTCGTCGTGTGTCGTGCAGTCGGGAAGCACGCACGGGGTGTGCGGGCCGTGTGGCGGCGGCGATGCGGGGTCGCAATTTGACGGCGGCCGGTGGGCAGGGGGCGATGGCGGCACCCAAGGGGACGCCGCTGGTGGCGGAGGATCGGGAGGCGGAGGACCGGCAAGCGGTTGCTCTCTTTACGGCCAGGTTTGCCAGACGGCGGCCAACTGCTGTAACGGCGTGCCGTGCACGGGCGGCCGATGTCAGCAGCCCCTCTATTAGAAATGTGCCTGGCCTGGTGGTCGACGAACTCCCCTACCCCTCCTGGCTACTCCGGCGAAACTCCGGCGCCGCGGCGCAGCGCCTGGCTGACGAGCGGACTCGGCGCGCGCCACGGAGATGAGACTGAGCAGGCCCCCGCGAGGGGCGCCGCCTCCTCGCCCTGAACTGCGTGGGCGCCGAGGCCGTATGGTTCCCTCGTACAGCGGGCCAAGGTTGGGAGGTTCACGTGCCGCAGAAATCCTATAGACCGCCAAAGATTCCGAGCGCCGTACTGGCGCGGGGACGCCCTCTCGAGCCGTTCTTCGCGCCGAAGTCGGTCGCGGTGATCGGTGCGACCGAGAAGCCA